>Ga0105340_1000061_pt1 | contig 47568 bp, 45 predicted proteins | sample EasRivMeERMLT700_FD_89676 | JGI IMG/M metagenome (GOLD analysis project Ga0105340, IMG submission 89676) | Soil microbial communities from meander-bound floodplain in the East River, Colorado, USA - East River MetaG ERMLT700 | ecosystem: Environmental > Terrestrial > Soil > Floodplain | place...
AACCTCGACGCCTCGCTGCGCGTGCACGCCCGCGCCCACTTCTTCAGCTGGACACAGGGCCTGCTGCAAAGCCTCATCCGGCACGAGCTGCTGATCTGCACGCTCTGCCTGGGCAAGCCGCCGGCGTTCCGCGCCGACGGCTTTTCCATGACGACGCCTGATCCGACCATGATGTCCGACATCTTCCTGCGCGACACCTCGGTCGCGCCGGGGCTGCTCAAGGCCTGGGAAGAGCGGCGCTACCAGCCGGTGGTGATAGACACCACAACGGCGGGGCTCGGATCCGGAGCGTTCTCGCGTGAAATGGAACGCCTCGGCGCCACGCAGCTCCTGGTGCACGGCGTGCACGACGCCGACGGGCGCGCGCTGACGTTCTTCACCTTCGCCTGCCGCCCGGGCAGCATCGGGCCGCGCCAGACCTACCTCGCGCAGCTCCTCGCGCCGGCGCTGCACGCCTCCTGGGTGCGCACGCAACTGCAGCGCACGCCGACCTCGGCCGACAAGGCCTCGAACCAGAGCGTGCTGACGGTGCGCGAGCTCGACATCCTGAAGTGGATCTACCTCGGCAAGTCGAACTTCGAGATCGGCGCGATCCTCAAGATCAGCCCGCTCACGGTGAAGAACCACGTGCAGAAGATCCTGCGCAAGCTGAACGTCGTGAACCGCACGCAGGCGATCGGCAAGTCGCTCGAGCTGCGCATCCTGAATCCCTGAACGACAACATCCGTCTCCCTTAAAACGGGGCCGCGCGCCCCGTTTTTCTTTTTTGCACGGTCCGGCGACGGACTAGTCCACGGGAAGCGACGGACTAGTCCGCCCGGAGTATCGAGAAGATTGGCTCGAGGCTCGGAGACGTAATACCCCGCAACTAGCATTCGGGGTCCTGTGATGAAAATGCTCTTGATCGGCCTTGCCCTTGCGTCCGGCGCCGCTGCTGCGGCCGGGCCGACCTCATTCAATTCGACGACTACGGCGTCGCTGGCGGCGCCGCCGGCTCTGTATTCGTTCGTCGACGTCTACCGCCTCACCGTCGCGGGCGCGATGTCCGGCCAGCCGCTGGTCGAGACCGCGCCGGACGCGCCGATCCGCGTCTCGGCCCTGCAGGCGCAGCCGAACGAGCCGCGCTTCTCGGTCGTCGCGGTGCCGCCGCCCGACAAGTGGCTGCTCCTCGTCGTCGGGCTTGCCCTGGCCGGCTGGGTCGCGCACCGGCGCCTGGTGCACGCGCTTTGATGAAAAAGCTTCTTCTCGTCACGCTCCTCGTCCTGCCGACGGCGGCCTGCGAAAAAGCGGCGGCCGACCGGCCGGCAGCGCAGCCCGTGGCCAAGGTGAACGGCGTCGAGATCTCGATCCACCAGCTGCGCGCCGGCTCCTCCGGCAACGTCGCCCAGGCGCTGGAGAAGGTGATCGATCGCGAGCTGCTGGTGCAGAAGGCGCTCGCCGACAAGCTCGACCGCGACCCGCAGGTGGTGCAGTCGATCGAGAACGCGCGCCGCCAGCTCCTCGCCCAGGCATACCTGGATAGAAGCGTCTCCGCCGCCGCCGGCAGCTCGCGCCCGGGGGAGATTGCCGCAGACGTGCGCGCGTTCTATGCCGAGAACCCGGCGCTGTTCGCAAAGCGGCGCGTCTACCGGCTGCGCGAGCTCGCGGTGACGGCGCCGGCCGAGATGATCGACGTGCTGCGCGCCGAGGCCGCCAAGGCGCGCGACCTGGAAGAGCTCGCCGGCTGGCTGCGTGGCCGCGGCGTGAAAGTTCGGGTCGACGGGCTGACGCAGCCCGCCGAGCAGCTTCCGCTGTCCTACCTGCCGCAGCTCGCGCGCATGAAGGCGGGCGAGATCGCGGTGTTCGCGACGCCGCTGGGCGCTTCGGTGATCCAGCTGGTGCACGCGGAGGAGGCGCCGTTCACCGAGCAGCAGGCGGCGCCGCTGATCGAGCAGTTCCTGGCGGGGCGCAAGCGGCTGGAGACCGCCGCGGCCGAGGTGAGGCGGCTGCGCGAGGTGGCCACTATCGAGTATCTGGGCGAATTCAAGAGAGGTAACTGATGAAACGCATAGCAGTGGGAATTTTTCGAGGCATTTTCCTTCTTGTCCTAGCGGTACCGGGGTTCGCGCAAACCGAGAAGCTCGGCGTCGGCGACGCGCTGCGCATCATGGTGCACCAGCAGCCGGATCTCACCACCGACGCGCGCGTCAGCGAGCGCGGCACCATCGCCATGCCGCTGGTCGGCGAGGTGAAGGTGGCGGGCCTTTCGCAGGCCGAGGCCGCCGGCGCGATCGGCGAAAGCTTCAAGAAAGGCCAGTTCCTGAAGAACCCGCAGGTGTCGGTGGCGGTCACCACGGTGCGCAGCCGGCAGGTGTCGGTGCTCGGCGCGGTGGCGCGCCCGGGGCGCTACGCGCTCGACGACACCAGCTCGAAGCTCTCCGACGTCATCGCGGCGGCGGGCGGCATCACCGCGGCGGGCGCGGATACCGTGACCGTGATCCGCGAGGGCAAGGAGCAGAAGGTCGCGGTGCTCGGCAAGAGCTTCGACCTGAAGGGCGGCGAGACCATCCACGTCGAGCGCGCGCCGGTGTTCTACATCTACGGCGAGGTGGCGCGCTCCGGCTCCTACCGCGTCGAGCCGGGCATGAACATGATGCAGGCGATCGCCGCCGGCGGCGGCATCACCCCGCGCGGCAGCGACCGCCGGCTCAAGCTGCGCCGCACCAACCCTGACGGCAAGGTGGTCGAGACCGACGCCAAGCTGCAGGACACGGTGAAGGCCGACGACGTCATCTTCGTCAAAGAAGCCCTCTTTTAGGGAGCAAGGAAGACCATGGATCTCAATCAATTCATCCTGGCCCTGCGCGCGCGGCGCAAGGCGTTCTTCATAGCGCTGCTGGCGACCATCGCCACGGCGATCGCCGCGGCGCTGATCGTGCCGAAGAAGTACGTCTCTTCGGCGACGCTGCTGATCGACGCGCGCGACGAGCAGACCATGTCGCCCGGGCGACTGACGCCGCGCGAGCGCGCGAGCTTCATCCAGACCCAGGTCGACCTCATCAAGAGCAACCGCGTGTCGACCAAAGTGGCGCGCGATCTCAAGATCGCCCAGCGGCCCGACGTGCGCGAAGCGTGGGAGAGCTCGACCGGCGGTGCCGGCTCGATCGACGACTGGATCGCGGCGAACCTGGTGGAGAAGCTCGACATCGACACCTCGACCAGCAACTTCATGGTGATCAACTTCTCCTCGGACAACCCGCGCTACGCCGCCGAGGTCGCCAACGGCTTCGCCAAGGCGTATCTCGAGACGGTGCTGTTCCTGCGCACCGAGCCCTCGCGCGAGGCGGTGGCCTGGTTCGACCAGCAGCTGAAGACGCTGCGCACCGAGGTGACCCAGGCGCAGACCAAGCTCAACGTGTATCAGAAGCAGAAGGGCATCCTCGCCGAGGACTCCCGCGTCGACGTCGAGTCGACGCGCCTGTCGGAGCTCTCGACCCAGCTGCTCATCGCGCGCAACGCGGTGTACGACGCGGTCAGCCGCCACAAGCAGGCAACCGAGATCCTCGAGAGCGGCGGTTCGCCCGAGGCGATCCCGGACGTGCTGTCGAACCTCTACCTCAACGGCATCAAGGCCGACCTGGGGCGGGTCGAGGCGCGCCTGGAGCAGGAGGCCGCGGTGCTGGGGCCGAATCATCCCCAGTACCTGCGCAGCACGGCCGAAGCCCAGCAGCTGCGCGACAAGATGCAGGCCGAGGCGAAGAAGCTGGTGGCCGGCCTCGGCAACGCCGTGCAGCAGGCGCGCAAGCGCGAGCAGGAGCTGCAGGCGGCGATCGAGGCGCAGAACCAGCGCCTGCTCGGCCTCAAGGACTACCGCATCGACATGATGGCCATGACGCGCGACATCGAGCACGCGCAGCGCTCCTACGACACGGTGCTCACGCGCTACATGAACAACAAGATCGACGCCAGCGCGAAGCAGACCAACGTGCAGCTGCTCACCCCGGCGGTCGAGCCGATCAAGCCGGTGCATCCCAAGGTCGGCCTGATCGCCGGCCTGTCGGTGGTGCTCGGCACGCTGCTCGCCGCCGGCATCGTGTTCGTCCTTGAAACGCTCGACCGCCGCGTGCGCTCGCGCGCCGACCTCGAATCCCGGCTCGCCGTGCCGTCGCTCGGCCGGCTGTCGAAGTGGCAGCCGACCGGCGGCCGGCTGCTGGCCGCCCCGAATTTTTCCGGGGCGAAAGCTGCCCGCGCCCTTCCACATCCCTGGTGATTGGTGAACCCCATGCTAGCCAAGACGACTGACAACGTTCTGCCGATGGAAAGCGTTTCGCGCCCCGCCGGAGTCCCTTCGGGGCGCCACATCGGAGCCATCCTGATGGACGAGGGCAAGCTTTCCGCCTCCGACGCCGAGCAGGTCCTGAAGCGCCAGCGCGAGCTGGGCTGGCGCTTCGGCGAGGCGGCCATCGAGCTCAATTTCATCACCGACACCGACCTGCGCCAGGCGCTCGCCAAGCAGTACGAGTTCCCCTACCTGATCGGCGGGCCGGAAGGCGTGAGCAAGGAGCTGGTCGCCGCGTGGGACCCGTTCCACCCGGTGGTCGAGGAGCTGCGCGGCATTCGCACCCAGCTCCTGGTGCGCTGGTTCAACCCGGGCGCCGGGCGGCGCACGCTCGCCATCACCAGCCCCTGCGCCCGCGAGGGGCGCAGCTTCATCGCCGCCAACCTGGCGGTGGTGTTCTCGCAGCTCGGGCAGCGGACGCTGCTGATCGACGCCGACTTCCGCGCGCCGCGCCAGCAGGGCATCTTCAGCATCTCCGACCGCTTCGGCCTGTCCTCGGTGCTCTCCGGGCGCTCGGACCTGTCCGCCGCGGCGCCGGTCGCCGGCCTCACCGGGCTCGCCGTGCTGCCCGCCGGGCCGCTGCCGCCCAACCCCTTAGAGCTGCTTTCTCGCGGCGCTTTTGCCGCGCTCCTTTCCAAGGCGCAGTCCGAGTTTGGCGTGATCATCATCGACACCCCGCCGGTGACCGAGTACGCCGACGCCTGCGCCATCACGTTCCGGGCGGGCGACGCGCTGATGATCTCGCGCAAGGACACCACGCGCCTCGTGGATACCGAGCGCGCGATGCGCGAGCTCGGCGATGCAAGCGCCCGTGTCGTCGGCTCGCTCATGAATTCCTACTAGTAAGTGAAGAAACCGAAGCTCCTGCTCGTCGCGCTCGCGCTCCTGATCGGGGCTGCGAGCGCAGCCGGCTCGAAGCTGTCGGCCGGGCCTGACCCACACGGGGAGAGCGCGATGCTGCCGTTCACGCAGAAGGGCGGATCCTGACCATGGCCACGATGTCGTTGCCCCGGCCGCACGGCGAAGCGGCCGGCCGCCACACCTGGATCGTCGTAGGCTTCGCGCTGCTGATCGCCGCGGCGGCGGGCGGCTACGCGCTCGCCCTGCACGAGGTCGAGGCGCTCTACGTCGGCCTCGCGTTTGCCGCCTGCGTGGCGATCCTGGTCGACTACCGGGTCGGCGCCATCCTGCTCGTGGCCCTGCTGCCGGTCTCGGCGACCAACCTGTTCCCGCACACCCTGATGGGAATCACGGGCCTCAACCCGATCAACGTGCTGCTCGCCGGAACGCTGGCGGCGTACCTGCTGCGCGGGCGCGTCGAGCACCCCGGGCCGCTGGTGCCGCAGCCGCTGCTCTGGCTCTATATCGTGCCGATCGTGCTCGCCGGGGCCCTCGGCACCCTGTACCTCGACGACATCTACCCGGCATTCTTCAACCTGCTGGTGGTGAGCTACACCGATTGGCCCGGCTACCTGCGCGACGTGGTGGTGAAGCCGCTGCTCACCGTGCTGGCGGCGGTGCTCGTGGCCGCCGCCGTGGCGAAGGCGCGCAAGCCCGAGCCCTTCGTCGTGGCGCTCGCAGTCGGCGTGTGCGCGCTCGCGTTCGTGGTGTTCGGCTTCATCGTCGTCTCCGAGGTCCGGCTGGGCTTCCTCGCTTCGCCCCGCGCGCGCACGTTCTTCATGGAGATCGGCACGCACGCCAACGCCCTGGGCCGGGTGTTCGTCACGACGTACGCGCTGCTGCTTTTCGCCTGGTGGGAGACCAAGAACCCGCATGGCCGGCTCGCGCTGTTCGCCGCCCTGGGCATCCTGTCCCTCGGCATCGTGCTCACGTTCTCGCGCAACGCGTTCCTCGGCTTTCTCGTGATCAACGCGCTGTTCCTGGTGTGGAAGTTCAACATGAAGAAGCTCGGGCTCGCGCTCCTCGGCACCGCGGTGTCCGCGGCGCTCGCGCCCGAGGTCCTGTACCGGCGGATCACGTACGGCTTCGAGGAGGGCAGCGCCGACGCGGTGTCCGCGGGACGCATCGACGGCATCTGGCTGCCGCTCTTGCCCGAGACCTTCAAGAGCCCGCTGTGGGGCAGCGGCCTCGACTCGATCATGTGGGCCGATCCGATGGCGACCGGCGCCATGGACTTCGTCGGGCACCCGCACAACGCTTACCTGGAGGCGCTGCTCGACATGGGCCTCATCGGCCTCGTGCTGCTGCTCGCGTTCTACTGGCACGTGTGGAAGGGCTTCCGCGCGCTGGGCAGCAATGCCTACCTGTCGCCGGTCATGCGCGGCTTCTTCCAGGGCGCATGCGCCGCGCTCGTCGCCTTCTGCCTCGCCGGCATGACGGGCGGCAGCCTGCGGCCGACGCCCGAGAACGCGGTCCTCTGGATGGCCATCGGAATGATGTACGGCCTGCTCGTCCGGAGGCCGGCGAACTAGATGCGGGGTGGCGAGATGGTGCGCACGGGCATTGCAGAGCGCGCCCGGCCGGAAGTGTTGCGCGCGAAAAAGCACCTCTGCTTCGTCGCCCCGCACGCCTGGCCGGTGCTGTCGCGCGACCCGCGCATCGAGGTGGTGGGCGGCGCCGAGGTTCAGCAGGCGATCCTCGCGCGCCTGTTCGCCGCCAACGGCTACCGCGTCTCGATGATCTCGCTCGACTACGGGCAGCCGGACCGCAGCCTCGTCGACGGCGTGACCGTGCACAAGGCATTCGCGCCCGACGCGGGCGCGCCGCTCCTGCGCTTCCTGCATCCGCGCATGACCTCGATGTGGCGCGCGCTGCGCAGCGTCGACGCCGACGTCTACTACGTCCGCTCGGCTTCGATGTGGCTGTGGCTGGTCACCGAGTTCTGCCGCCGGCACGGCAAGCGCTCGCTCTACGCCGGCGCCTCCGACAAGGACTTCGTCCCCGACATCGGCGGCCAGGTGCGCTATGCGCGCGACCGCTGGCTGTACCGCCGCGGCATGGCCGTGGTCGACGGCATCGTCGCGCAGAACGAGTTCCAGCGCGCGAGCTGCCTCGCTACGTACGGGCGGGAAGCCGTCGTCATCCCCAGTTGTTATGAAGTCCCTGAAAAAACCCAGTCCGCTGCGCGGGATCGCATCCTGTGGGTCGGGATGCTGCACGAGAACAAGCGTCCCGAGCTGTTCCTCGATCTCGCCCGGCGCCTGCCGCAGCGCCGCTTCGTCCTGATCGGCGGCCCGCGCTCGGGCGCGCAGGCGTTCTACGAGCGCATCCGCGGCGAGGCCGCGAAGCTGCCGAACGTCGAGTTCAAGGGATTCCTGCCGCTCGCGCAGGTCGAGCCGTGGTTCGACCGCGCCCGCGTGCTCGTCAACACCTCCACCTACGAGGGCATGCCGAACACCTTCCTGCAGGCCTGGGCGCGCGGCGTGCCGGCCGTCGCCACCGTCGAAGCCGGGGTCGCCATCGCCTTCCGGGAAACTGCCGACGGCGCGGCCGAGATCGAGCGGCTGTGCGCCGACGATTTCCATTGGCGCGCGAAGTCCGCGGCGTGCCGGGCTTACTTCGAGCGCAACCACTCCGCGGCGTCGGTCCTGGCGCAGTACGGCGAGGTACTGGAGGGGCTCCCGGCATGACCGCGTCGGCCAAAGCCCTCGCCTTCAGGCGCCTGACGCGCCGCGCGCTTTCGCTCGGCGCGGTCAAGGCGTCCGATAAGGCGATGCAGATCCTGCTGCCGGTGGTGCTGGTGCGCTGCCTCGATACCGCCACGTTCGGCGAATACCGGCTGCTATGGCTCGTCGTCGGCACCGTGATGACGCTCGCCACGCTCAACATGGCGGGCGGCCTGAATTATTTCCTGCCGCGCTCCGACGCACCCCGCAAGCGGCTTTACGTCCACCAGACGTTCCTTTTCCTCGCGGCTTCGGGCCTGTTCTTCGCCGCGCTGACCGGTCCCTGGAACCCCTTCCTGCCCTCGGCCGTGGCGCCGCTCCAGAAGTACGGCGCGCTGGTCCCCGCGTTCGTCGGGCTGTGGGTGGCGGCGGTGCTGCTCGACTTCCTGCCGACGATCGACGAGCGCGTGCGATGGCAGGCTTTTGCCACCCTCGGCACGTCGCTGCTGCGCGTCGTGCTCGTCGCCTTCGCCGCCTGGGCGAGCGGCGAGCTCGCCGTGATCATCGGCCTGCTGATCGCGGTCGTTGCAGTGAAGCTGGCGCTGCTGGCGGCCTACGTGTGGCGCCATCACGGCCTGGGCGCTCCGTGGTTCGACCGGCGCCTGTTCGCCGAGCAGTTCCGGCACGTGGCGCCGTTCGGCGCGGCGGGTGCGCTCTACGGGCTGCGCGGGCAGGCCGATCAGTGGGTGGCGGCGGCGCTCTTCAGCCTGCAGAGCTTCGCCGCGTTCTCGATCGCGGCAGTCCTCAACCCGCTCGTCACCGTGTTCCGCCGCTCGGTGGTCGAGGCGTTCCTGCCGAGGATGAGCCGCCTGCAGGCGGCCGGCGACGTGCCCGGCATGATGGAGATGAACAGCCGCGGCAACGTGGTGGTCGGCATGCTGCTCTATCCGGTCCTCGCGTTCGTGTTCGCTTTCGCCGACGAGCTCGTGACCGTGGTCTACACCGCGGCTTACCTCGAGGCGGCGCAGGTCATGCGCGTCTACATCGCGGGCATCGCGGTGCTCGTCCTCGAGATCGGCAGCGTGCTGCTGCTGCTGCGGCAGGGCTCCTTCGCGCTCGGCGTCAATGCCGTGGCGCTCGCGGTCTCGGTGACCGCGAGCTGGGCGCTCGCGAGCTCGATCGGCCTCGCCGGCGCCGCCGGAGGCAGCGTGCTCGCCGTCTGCCTCGACCGCACTTTGATGCTGCAGCGCATTTCGTCGCAGGTCGGGATTCCGGTGCGCAAGCTCCAGGACTGGCGCGGCCTTGCCATCGCGCTCGGCTATGGCGCGGTGTCGGCGGCGCTCATCCGGATCGCGGTGGACCTTCTGTCCGCGGAGGGCGGCCCGTTCGCGCGCCTGGCGCTCGGCGCGGCCGGCCTCGCGCTCGCCTACGTGCCGATCCTCTGGCGCTGGAGGGCGAGGTGAAGGTTCCCTTGGTCTACATCCATTCGGCGGCCCATTCGGGCTCGACCCTGCTCGCCCTGCAGCTGGCGAGGCATCCCGAGGTCAGCACGGTCGGCGAGCTGAGCGGAACCGTGTACCGCGCCCGGCCCGGCTACAAGTGCTCGTGCGGCCTGGAGCTTCAGAGCTGCGGCTTCTGGCAAAGCGTCTCCGCGGCGATGGCGCGGCGGGGATTTTCCTACAGCGCGACCACGGCCGAGACCGATGTCCGCAATGCCTCCAACCCCTACGCGCGCCGGCTGCTGAAGCCGCTGCACCGCGGCCCGCTGCTCGAGCTGGTGCGCGATGCCGGCCTCGCGCTCGCGCCCGGCTGCCGCTCCCACCTGCGGCGCCACCAGCAGCTCAAGACCGCCCTCGTCGAGAGCGTGGTCGAGTGCACCGGCAAGCCGGTGCTGGTCGACTCGTCGAAGTCCGGCGTGCAGCTCAAGTACCACCTGCGCAATCCGCGGCTCGACGTCAGGGTGATCTGGCTGGTGCGCGACGGGCGCGGCGTCGCCCTGAGCATCGTGCGCAACCAGGGCGCGTCGCTGCCGCAGGGCGCCCGCGACTGGCGCCGGATCAACGAGGAAGCGGGAGCGGTGGTGCGCCGCCTCGATCCATCGCGCTGGATCCAGGTGCGCTACGAGGCGCTGTGCGCCGAGCCGGACCGCACGCTGGGCGAGCTGTGGCAGTTCATCGGGGTCTCGCCTCGCCCGGCCGAAGACGCCCCCGGCTACCACGTCCTCGGCCATCGCTCGCGCCTGAACGGCGCGGCGAAGATCCAGCTCAACGAAAAGTGGCGCAGCGACCTCTCCGCCGCCGATCTGCGGACGTTCGAATCGGTCGCCGGTCCCATGAATCGAAGGCTCGGGTACCAATGAGAATCGCCTTCGTCACCGGTTCTCTGGTTCACGGCGGCGCCGAGCGCCACACCATCCAGCTCGCGAACCAGCTCGCCCAGCGCGGCCACGAGTGCCACGCCGTCTATATCCAGGACGACGCGAGCCAGCTCGACGGGCTGCAGGGCGCGGCGCCGGCCAAATGCCTGCACGCCAGACGCTACCTCGACTTCTCCGCTTTGCAGCGCCTTGCAGCATTCCTCAAGAAGCTGCGGCCCTCCGCGGTGGTAGCGGCGAATCCGTACGCGATGCTGTACGCGACGCTCGCCCTGCGGCAGTCGGGCGTAAGCGCGCCGCTCGCGGTGACGTTCCACACCACGCTGCTCGCGAGCGCCAAGGAGTGGCTGAAGATGCTCTATTACCGGCCCTTCTTCTGGGGCGCGGACTGCCTGGTGTTCGTCTGCGAAGCGCAGCGCCGCCACTGGCTGCGGCGCCTGGTCACGGCGCGCATCAATCGGGTGATCTACAACGGCGTCGATCCCGAGCACTGGCGCTCGCCCGGAACCGAGGTGCGGCAGCGCATCCGCCGGGTGCTCGGCCTCGCCGAGGACGACTACGTGATCGCCATGTGCGCGGTGTTCCGCCTCGAGAAGAACCACGTGCAGCTCGTCGACGCGCTGGCGCGCCTGCGCGCGCGCGGCATCCGGGCGCGCGCGCTGCTGATCGGCGACGGCCCGATGCGCCCGGCGATCGAGGAGCGCGCGCGCGCGCTCGGCCTCGCCGCCGACGTGCTGGTCGCCGGGCTGCAGCACGACGTGCGGCCGTTCCTGGCGGCGGCCGATGCCGTCGCCCTGTGCAGCACCGCGGTGGAGACGTTCTCGATCGCCGCCCTCGAGGCGATGTCGCTCGGCCGGCCGGTGGTGCTCTCGAACATCGGCGGCGCGGCCGACATGGTGCGCCCGGGGACCGAAGGCTTTCTCTTTCCGGCCGGCGATACCAAGGCGCTGGTGGAGCGCCTCGCCGCGCTGTCCGACGCCGACACGCGCCAGCGAATGGGCGCAGCCGCCCGCGAAACGATCGAAGCGCGCTTCTCGGAGCGCGGCATGGTCGACAGCTACGAAGCTTTGCTGCAGCAACTCGTCTTGAGAAGGAGTGAACGTGACAACCTACGAAGAAGTGCGACAGCGCATCAGGGATAAGCGCCGGACCTGGCTCGTCACCGGGGCGGCCGGCTTCATCGGCTCGAACCTGGCGGAGGAGCTGCTGCGCCTCGGCCAGAACGTCGTCGGGCTCGACAATTTCTCTACCGGCAAGCGCGAAAACGTCAACCCGAATATCCAATTCTTGGAAGCGGATATCCGTTCGCTCGATGCCTGCCGCGAGGCGTGCCGCGGCGTCGACGTCGTGCTGCACCAGGCGGCGCTCGGCAGCGTGCCGCGCTCGATCGACAAGCCGCTCGCGACGCACGACACCAACGTGAACGGCTTCCTCAACATGCTGGTCGCGACGCGCGACGCCGGCATCCCGCGCCTGGTGTTCGCCAGCTCGAGCGCGGTATTCGGCGACGACCCGGTCCTGCCCAAGGTCGAGGAGCGCATCGGCCGCGCCGCCTCGCCCTACGGCCTTTCCAAGCACATCAACGAGCTCTACGCCGGCGTGTTCGCCGCGTGCTACGGCTTCGAGTGGATCGGGCTGCGCTACTTCAACGTGTTCGGCCCGCGCCAGGACGCCGACGGCGCCTACGCCTCGGTGATCCCGGCGTGGATCGGGGCGCTGCTGCGCGGCCAGAGCGCCTACATCAACGGCGACGGCAGCTGCGCGCGCGACTTCTGCCACGTCGACAACGTGGTGCAGATGAACCTGCGCGCGGCCATGACCGGGGACCCCGCCGCGGTCAACCAGGCCTACAACGTCGCCCACGGCGAGATGACCTCGCTCAGCGAGCTGTTCGAGATCATCCGCACGCTGCTCGGCCGGCGCCAGCCGCACCTGAAAACGGTGCGCCCGGTGCACCGCGAGCCGCGGCGCGGCGACATTCAGCTCTCGCGCGCCGACATCGGAAGAGCCCGTCGCCTCCTCGGATACGCGCCGACGGTGCGCATCATGGACGGCCTGGAGAGCACGATGGACTGGTACGTGGCGCAGCTCGCGCCGCGGGAGGAAAGGATGGTCGCCAATGCTTCTTGAGCAAGAACTTCCCCTCCGGGAAGAGCAAAAGCTCGCCACGGTCGCCATCCTCGGCCTGGGTTACGTCGGCCTGCCGGTCGCGGTGGCATTCGGAAAGCAGCGCCGCACCATCGGCTACGACCTGTCGAAGAAGCGCGTCGAGAACCTGAAGCACCGGGTGGACGCCACGGGCGAGGTGTCGGCCGCCGAGCTCGCCGAGGCGAAGTACTGGCACCCGACCAACGACCCGGCCGAGCTCGGCAAGGCCGACTTCATCATCGTCGCCGTGCCCACGCCCATCAACGCCGCGCGCCAGCCGGATCTCAAGCCGCTCGAGTCGGCGAGCGAGACCGTCGGGCGCTACCTGAAGGCGGGCGCCACGGTGATCTACGAATCGACCGTGTACCCGGGCTGCACCGAGGAGATCTGCGTGCCGATCCTCGAGAAGAGCTCAGGTCTTCGCTGGCGCCAGGACTTCCACGTCGGCTACTCGCCGGAGCGCATCAATCCCGGCGACAAGGAGCACGTGTTCACGAAAATATTGAAGGTGGTCTCCGGTGACGACGACGAGACCCTGGAGAAGGTCGCCGCTCTGTACGGCTCGGTGGTCAAGGCCGGCGTGTACCGCGCGCCCTCGATCCGCGTCGCCGAGGCGGCCAAGGTGATCGAGAACACCCAGCGCGACCTGAACATCGCCTTCGTCAACGAGCTCGCCATCATCTTCGAAAGACTCGGCATCGACACGCACGAGGTGCTCAAGGCCGCGGGCACCAAGTGGAACTTCCTGCCGTTCCGGCCGGGCCTGGTCGGCGGCCACTGCATCGGCGTCGATCCGTACTATTTGACGCACAAGGCCGAGCTCGCCGGCTACCACCCGGAGGTGATCCTCGCCGGGCGGCGCATCAACGACGGCATGGGCAGCCACGTCGCGCGCAAGACCGTGCAGCAGATGATCCACGCCGGCCGCAACATCAAGGGCGCGCGCGTCAACGTGCTCGGCCTCACGTTCAAGGAGAACGTGCCCGACATCCGCAACTCGAAGGTGATCGACATCATCCGCGAGCTGCACGAATTCGGCGTGGAGACGTTCGTGCACGACCCGCTCGCCGCGCCGGAGGATGCGCTACACGAGTACGGCCTGAAGCTGGCCGACTGGGACAGCCTGCCGGCCGGCGATGCCCTGATCCTTGCCGTGGCACACCAGGAATTTCTCCAGCTGGAAATCCGCAGCAAGGTCGTGCGCGGCGGCTGCGTCATCGACATCAAGTCGGTGCTCGACGCGCAGGCGTTGCGGCGCGACGGCCTGAGCGTGTGGCGTCTCTAGCCGGGCGATGAGCTTGTCCAACCCCGCGGCCTGGTTTGCGATCTGCGCGCTGTGCCTGCTGCTCGGCGCCGCGCTGGCGCGCACCAGCGCGTTCTACCGCGAGCGGCTCGCCGAGACCGGCGCGAGCCGCTTCGAGAGCATCGACGGCCTGCGCGGCTTTCTCGCCCTCGGCGTGTTCGGCGTGCACGCGGTGAACATGTACACGCTGCACGCGTCCGGGGTCTGGTCGACGGGAATCGCGCCCTTTTACAGCACCGCCGCCCGCGCCGGGGTGGCGCTGTTCTTCATGATCACGGGCTTTCTCTTCTGGCTGCGCGTGTTGCGCTCGGGAGACGCGTTCGACACGCGCGCGTTCTTCGTTTCCCGGCTGCGGCGGCTGACGCCGATGTACGCGATGTCGGTGCTGATGGTCCTCGCCGTGGTCGCCGCGACGAGCGGCTTCGTGCTGCGCGAGAGCCCGGCGACGCTCGCGCGCGAGCTGCGGCCGTGGCTGTCGTTCGGCTTCATGGAGACCGGCGCGCTGAACGGCGTGGCCGAGGCGCACCACATCAACGCGGTGTACTGGACGCTCGCCTACGAATGGGTGTTCTACGTCGCGCTGCCGTTCCTCGCCCTCTTCGCGCGTGGCCCGAAAGGTGGCCTCGCTCTCGCCGCCGCGGTGCTGGTGTTCGGAACCCAGGCGCCGATCGTCTACAACTTCCTTTTCGGCGCGCTCGCGGCCTGGCTGGTGCATCGCCGCCAGCTGCAAAGACGACTGGATTCAGCTTGGTTGGCGCCGGTGCCGCTCGCCGCGCTCATCGTCTACTTCGCTTTCCCGAAGATGCACGGCCTTGCGCAGGCCATGGCGCTGTTCGCGTTCTTCATCTTCGTGGTGCACGGCTACAGCCTGTTCGGGCTGCTCCGGACCCGGCCGGCGCAGCTCCTCGGCATGATCAGCTACAGCCTCTACCTCACGCACTGCATTGCGCTCTTCGCCACGGTGCACGCGGTCCACGCGCTGGTGCCGATCGGCTCGCTCGATCCCGTGCAGTACTGGCTGCTCGCCGCGCTCGCCGCGGCGGGATGCGTGGCGCTCTCCGCGCTCACTTATCGCTACGTCGAATACCCCTTCATTCATCCTCAACGTGCGTCGCGGCAGCCCGCCGCGGCGACTTCACAGGCGGCGCCATGAACTCCTATTCCCGACTCGTCATGCTGGGCGCAGCACCCGAGACCCGCGGCAGCATCGCCGCGGTCGTCGAGTCCTACAAGACGCACGGTCTCTTCAAGCGCTGGCCGATCGAATACCTGGCGACGCACGGCGACGGCGGCCCGGTGCGCAACGCCGCGCTGGCAATCGACGCGCTGCGGCGCTTCGCGCTGCTCCTCGCCCGGCACGGCCGCGTGCCGGTCCACGTGCACCTCAGCGCGCGCGGCAGCGCAGGGCGCGACGCGGCGTTCATCGCGGCGGCGCTCGCGGCGCGCTGCCCGCTGGTGGTCCAGCTCCACGGTGCCGGCTTCGAGCGCTCGCACGGCCGCGCGCTCATGAGCCGCCTCCTGAACGGCGCGGCGTGCGTGCTGATCCCGTCGGAGTCGCTGCGCGCGTGGGTGCGCAGCGTCGCGCGCAACGCGCACGTCGTCTGCGTGCCGGACCCAATTGCTTCCAACGTCCAGCCGCCGCCGTCGCGGCCGAACCTGGTGCTGTTCCTCGGGCGCATGGAGCCGGCCAAGGGCGTCTTCGACCTGCTCGAAGCGATTGCCGCGGTACGGATTGCGGTCCCGGACGTGCGCCTGGTCTGCGCAGGCGACGGCGACCGTATCAGCGTCGCACGCTACGCCGAGCGCCTCGGCATCGCCGACGCGGTCAAGTTCACCGGCTGGGTCGGCCCTTCGGGGAAGCGTGCGCTGTTCGAAGCCGCCGCGGTATTCGCGCTGCCGTCCTATGATGAAGCGCTGCCGGTGAGCCTGCTCGAGGCGATGGCGGCGGGGGTCCCGGTCGTGGCTTCCGCCGTGGGCGGCATCCCGGAGGTCGTGGTCGACGGCGTGAGCGGCTGCCTCGTCGCGCCGGGCGACAAGGCGAGCCTGGAGCGCGCGCTGCGGCGGCTGCTCACGGACAGCGAGCTCGCCACCCGCATCGCCGCTGCGGCGCGCGAGACCGCGCGCCTGCGCTTCGCGCCCGAGCGCGTGCTGCCGCAGCTCGAGGAGATCTACGCCACCCTCGGCCTGCAACCGGCCGGGGCGGAGATTCCGGCGCGCGTCGCCGACCTCACGCGCGCGGCATGAAGCGACCTCCCGTCCTCCGTACTGCAGTTCTCCTTTTGGGACCCGACCGCAGCATGATCGGCGGCGTGCCGACCCACCTCAACCTCCTGTTCGGCTCGGAGCTGGCGCGCCGCTTCGAGCTGGTGCAGTTCCAGGTGGGAAGCGACGACCGCGGCGAATCCCGGCTCGGCCTGCTGGCGCGCCTCATCACGAGCCCATTCCGGCTCATGGCGGCGATTGCGCGCACCGGCGCCGACATCGTGCATGTGAACACGTCGCTCAGCCCCAAGGCGTACTGGCGCGACCTCATGTATGTCCTCGCGGCGAAGCTCTGCGGCGCGCGCGTGGTGTACCAGATTCATGGCGGCGCGGTGAGCCTGCTCTGGCGCCGCGCGCTGCGAGCGACCCTGCAGTGGCCCGACGTGATCGTGGTCCTCGCGCAGAGCGAGTTCGAGGAGATGCGCGAGCTCGTGCCCGACCAGAACATCGCGCTGGTGCCGAACGCCATCGACTGCGAGCCGCTTCTGCAGCAGGGGGACGGGGGACGCTCGGCGGATACGCCGCTCAAGGTGGTGCATATCGGTCGGCTCCTCAAGACGAAGGGCGTCTACGAGATGGTGGAGGGGCTCGCCCTGGCGCGGCAGCAAGGCGTCGCGGCGAGCCTGGTAATCGCGGGCGACGGCCCCGAGCTCTGCGGTTTGCAGAAAGCCGTGGACCAGCTTGGGCTGGCCGAGCACGTCACTTTCGCCGGGCCGGCGTTCGGCGAGCGCAAGGCACGCCTGCTCGGCGAGGCCGACGTGCTGCTGCTTCCGACCTACCATTCCGAAGGCCTGCCGTACGCGCTCCTCGAGGGCATGGCCGCCGGCCTCGCCCCCATCGTGACCCGCGTCGCCGCGATTCCCGACGTGGTGACCGAAGGCGTGCACGGCCTGTTCGTCCCGGGGCGCGACCCGCAGGCGATCGCGCAAGCGCTCGCGGCGCTCGCCGTCGACCGCGCGCGGCTCGCGCGCATGGCCGCTGCCTGTCGCGAGCGGGTGGCCGCGTCCTATTCGATCGAGCGGCTCGCCGACGACTTCACCATGCTGTACCACAAGCTTGAAAGAAAATCGTGGGCGCCATCGCGGGCTGGATAGCAACGGCTAGCCGGGCGCCCGACGCGGCCGCGCCGGTCGGCGCAACCATGAAGAGATCCTGTGGACGCTTCTGAACCTCGAAATCTGGCACCGGGCCTGTCGCCCAGCCTGAAGCGCAAGCTCGCCTGGCGCCTGAACCGGCTGCGCTGCATGACGCCGGCGGAGGTGGCCAACCGCGTGCTGCGCGTGCTGCAGGCGCGCGCCGAGCGCTCGGGCCTGTTCGGCGCGCGCCGCGTGCCCGAGCCGGACCTGGCGGCTTTTTCGAATGCCTGGCACAAGTGCGAACCCGGGATCGACCCCCGGCCCTATGTCGCCGCGGCCGATCGCATCGCCGAGGGCTGGCTCGACGTGTTCACCCTGCGCGCGGTCCAGATCGGCTCGCCGCCGCGCTGGAACCGCGATCCCAAGACCGGCATCGAGGCGCCGCTCGGCTTCGGCAAGGAGCTCGATTACCGGGACGCCGACCTCGTCGGCGACATCAAGTACCTCTGGGAGCCGAACCGGCACCAGCACCTGGTCACCCTCGCGCAGGCCTACGCGCTGACGCGAAAGCAGGCTTATCTCCAGACCCTCATCGAGCATCTCGACAGCTGGTTCCTCGCCTGTCCCCACGGCTACGGGCCGAACTGGGCGAGCGCGCTCGAAGCGGCGCTGCGGCTGATCAACTGGGCGGCGGCGTGGCAGCTAATAGGGGGTTTGCAGACGAAGGAATTCCGCACTCCGGAGGGTGGGGCTTTTCGAGATCGTTGGCTGAAATCCGTCTACCAGCACGCGCAGTTCATCCGCGGCTGGCTTTCGCTGCATTCCTCGGCCAACAATCACCTGATCGGCGAGGCGACGGGCCTCTTTATCGCGGGGCTCGCCTGGCCGCACTGGCCGGCGGCGCGCGGCTGGGTCGCCACCGGCAAGCTGATCCTCGAGCGCGAGGCGCTACGGCAGAACGCGCCGGACGGCGTCAACCGCGAGCAGGCGGTCTGGTACCAGCAGTTCGTGCTCGACTTCCTGGTGACCGCGCTGCTCGCCGGGAAGGCGAACGGCCAGTGGTTCTCGGCCGACTACGAATCGAGGATCGAGGCGATGATGGACTTCATCGCCTCGATCATGGACGCCGGCGGCAACGTGCCGATGATCGGCGACGCCGACGACGGACTCGTAACGAAGTTGTCTTTTGAAAATCTTCCTTATTCCTCGCTGCTCGCCCTTGGAGCGATCCTCTTCAAGCGCGGCGACTTCAAGCTCAAGGCGCGCGCGCTCGACGACCGCGCGCGCTGGCTGCTCGGCGCCGTCGCCGACGCCGAGTTCGAGCGCCTCGATGCCGAAAAGACGCGGCTGCCGCTGCGCCAGGCGTTTCCCGAGGGCGGCACCTTCGTGCTCGGCTGCGCGTTCGACACCCCGGGCGAGATCCGCCTGGTGGCCGACGCCGGGCCGCTCGGCTACCGCTCGATCGCCGCGCACGGGCATGCCGATGCGCTCTCGTTCACGCTGTCGGTCGGCGGCAGCGAGTTGCTGATCGACCCCGGGACCTACGCCTATCACACCCACGAGCGCTGGCGGCAGTATTTCCGCGGCACCGCCGCGCACAACACGGTGCGCATCGACGGCCTCGACCAGTCGGTGTCGGGCGGCAACTTCATGTGGCTGCGCAAGGCGCGCGCCGGCTGCAGCCTGTGGCTGTCGTCGACCGACCAGGACAGCTTCGAGGGCTGGCACGACGGCTACATGCGCCTGGACGATCCGGTGAAGCACCGCCGGCTGATCCAGCTCCAGAAGAAGGCGCGGCAGGTCGTGATCGAGGACTCGCTCGAGATGGAGGAGGAGCACGACGTCGAGCTCCTGTTCCACTGCAGCGAGCATTGCCGCGTGGACGCCGTCCCGGGCGGCTACCTCGTCAGCCGGGAATCGCATTCGATTCGAATCCTTCTTCCCGCAATCGACGGCGCGAACGCGAGCGTGGAGCGCGGCAGCCTGGCGCCGATCATGGGCTGGGTGTCGCGCGCGTTCGATCGCCGCGAGCCCACCGCGACCATCGTGTGGCGCGCGCGGCTCCCGGGCCCGGCGCGCCTGCGCACCGAGCTCACGATTTCTTCCTGATTTTGCGACGGCCGGTTTGCGGCTCGTCGCCTGACGCCGACACTCCGTTCAGCGCATCACCTGGCGGACTACGCGCGAGCGCCTCGTCCCGGCGACCGCTTAAGAAAAAATCCCGCATCCTCGCTGAATGAAAATCTGCGTGCTGGGCCTCGGATACGTCGGCGCCGTGTCCGCGGGATGTCTTGCGAAGGACGGTCATGAGGTGATCGGCGTCGATCCGGAGCGCACCAAGGTGGATCTCATCAACGCCGGGCGCTCGCCGATCATCGAGAAGGACATCGGCGGCATCATCCAGGAGCAGGTGGCGGCGGGGCGGCTCAGCGCCACCACCGAGGTGTCGCATGCAGTGCGCCATACCGACCTCGCCCTGGTGTGCGTCGGCACGCCGAGCCAGACGAACGGCGGCATCGATCTCAAGTTCGTGAAGCGCGTGTGCGAGCAGATCGGCGAGGCGATCCAGACGCATTCCGGCGCTCCGGTGATCGTGATGCGCAGCACCATGCTGCCGGGCACGATGCGCGAGGTCGTGATTCCCATTCTGGAAAAAACATCGCAGAAAAAAGCCGGAGCGGAATTCGGCCTCTGCATCAACCCCGAGTTCCTGCGCGAAGGCACGGCGGTGCACGACTACTACCACCCGCCGAAGACCGTGATCGGCGAAGTGAACCGGGCGAGCGGCGACCTGCTCGCCGCGGTGTACGCAAAGATGCCGGGGCCGATGATCCGCACCGACATCGAGACCGCCGAGATGGTGAAGTACGCCGACAACGCGTGGCACGCGCTCAAGGTCGGCTTCGCCAACGAGGTCGGCAGCCTGTGCAAGGCGGTGCAGGTCGACGCGCACCGCGTGATGGAGATCTTCTGCCAGGACCAGAAGCTCAACCTCTCGCCCTATTACCTCAAGCCGGGCTTCGCCTTCGGCGGCTCGTGCCTGCCGAAGGACCTGCGCGCGCTGCTCTACAAGGCGAAGACGCTCGACGTCGCGCTGCCCATCCTCTCTTCGGTTCTTCCCTCCAACCAGCTGCAGATCGAGCGCGGCGTGCAGGCGGTGCTGGAGAAAGGCAACAAGGAGATCGGCATCCTCGGCATCAGCTTCAAGGCCGGCACCGACGACCTGCGCGAGAGCCCGATGGTCGAGCTCACCGAGCGCCTCATCGGCAAGGGCTACGACGTGCGCGTGTACGACCGCAACGTGAGCCTCGCCTGCCTGCACGGCGCGAACCGCGACTACATCCTGAACAAGATTCCGCACCTGTCGCGCCTCATGGTGCCGACGGTCGACGAAGTGCTCGCCCACGCCCGCACCCTCGTCATCGGGAACGCCGCGCCCGAGTTCGCCGACGTGCCCAGGCGCGTCACCGAAGGCCAGACCATCATCGACTTCGTGCGCGTGTCCCAGTCGCGCAGCATCGCCGGGGTGTACGAGGGTCTATGCTGGTAGCGCTGCGCCCGCCGGTCCGTTTCAAGCCTGCTCCGAACGGCAAGGAATTCGGGTTTCTCGAGCGCCGCTTCACGCCGCGCACGGTATTCATGGAAATCGGCGGCTCCGATTGCACGCTCGCCCAGCACGCTGCGAGCTTTGTCGAGCGCGTGTATGCGATCGACGTCTCCGGGCAGTTCCTCTACAACGTGCTCGCGCCGTCCAACCTGAGGCTGGTGCTGTGCGACGGGGTGCGCATCCCGGTGCCCGAGACCGCGGTGGACCTCGCCTGGAGCGGCAACTTCATGGAGCACCTTCATCCGGACGACGCGGCCGAGCATCTGCGGAGCGTGTGCCGCGCTCTGGTCCCCGGCGGCCAATATCTCTGCGAGACGACCACTCCCCGGGACACGCGCCGTCGCCTGCTGGCGGCGGGCTTTTCGGCAGTGCGCATCTCGCTCCTCTCCTTGCTGCGGAAGTCTGCGCGCCTTACGGCGGTCAAGTAATGCGGCGCGTCCTGATCCTCGTCGAGAACCTGCCGAGCCCGTTCGACCGGCGGGTGTGGCAGGAGGCCACCACGCTGCGAGACGCCGGCTACGCGGTGTCCATCATCTGCCCGACCGGCCGCGGCTACGAGAAGAAGCACGAGGCGATCGACGGCATCGACCTCTGGCGCTACGACCTGCCGACCGAGGGCGAGGGCGCGCGCGGCTATGCGCTCGAGTACTTCGCAGCCCTGTGCTGGACTTTTGTCCTGAGTCTGAGAGTCTTCTTCGGCCGCGGCTTCGACGTGATCCACGCCTGCAATCCGCCGGATCTGTTCTTCCTGATCGGCAACTTCTTCAAGCTGTTCGGGAAGAAGTTCGTCTTCGACCACCACGACGCCAGCCCGGAGCTCTACGAGGCCAAGTTCGGCCGCCGGGATCTTTTCTGGAAGCTGATGGTTTTGCTGGAGAAGCTCACCTTCCGCTTCGCCGACGTCTCGATCGCCACCAACGAGTCCTACCGGCGCATCGCCATCGAGCGCGGCGGCATGCCGCCCGGGCGCGTGTTCGTGGTGCGCAGCGGCCCGAGCCTGGAGCGCCTGCGCGTCATGCCGCCGCAGGAAGAACTGAAGCGCGGTCGAAAATTCCTGGTCGGCTACGTCGGCGTGATGGGCCGCCAGGAAGGCATCGATCTGCTCCTGCAGGCGGTACGAACCCTGGTTTTCGATTTTCATAGAAGAGACATTCACTTTGGCCTGGTCGGCGGCGGCACTTCGCTCGAGGAGATGCGCGCGCTCGCGATCGCGCTCGGCGTCGACGACTACGTGACCTTTACCGGCCGCGTGCCCGACGCGGAGCTGCTGGCGATGCTGAATACCGCGGACGTCTGCGTGAATCCCGACGCGGCCAACGCGATGAACGACATCTCGACCATGAACAAGATCATGGAGTACATGGCGCTCGGCAAGCCGATCGTGCAGTTCGACCTCACCGAAGGACGCTACTCGGCCCGGGACGCGTCGCTGTACGCACGGCCGAATGACGCCAGGCACCTGGCGCGCAAGATTCTGGACCTCGTGGACAACCCCGAGAAGCGCAAGGCCATGGGCGCCTTCGGCCGCCGGCGGGTGCAGGAGGAGCTCGAGTGGCGCTACGAGGCGCCCAAGCTGCTCGCGGCTTATGAAGCCCTCTGGCCCTCGGTGGCGCCGGGGGGACTACGGCCCAGAGCACCCCACCCAATTGCGACGTCACGCGGCTCCCTAAAAATAGGCCCATGAACTACCTGGACCAGCTCGAAAGCGAGAGCGTCTACATCCTGCGCGAAGCGTTCAACCGCATCGAGAAGCTGGCGATGCTGTGGTCGCTCGGCAAGGACTCGAACACCATGGTCTGGCTCGCCAAGAAGGCGTTCTTCGGCCACGTGCCTTTCCCGGTGGTGCACGTCGACACCGGGAAGAAGTTTGCCGCGATGTACCAGTTCCGCACCCGCTACGTGGCCGAGTGGGGCCTCAACCTGATCGTGCGCGACTGCCCGCCGGTCGAGCAGGTCGATGCGACGCTGCCGCCCGCGGCGCGCTCGGCGGCGCGCAAGACCCTCGGCCTGAAGAACGTGCTGAAGGAGTTCGGCTTCCAGGGGATCATCGCGGGCATCCGCCGCGACGAGGAGGCGATCCGGGCGAAGGAGCGCGTGTTCAGCCCGCGCGGCGAGGACGGCGCCTGGGACCTGAAGGACCAGCCGCCGGAGTTCTGGAACCAGTTCAACACAGACCTGCCGCAGGGCGCGCCTCATTTTTCCCATTTGCGCGTGCACCCGCTGCTGCACTGGAGCGAGCTCGACATCTGGCGCTACGTCCAGCGCGAGAAGATCCCGTGCGTCGACCTGTACTTCGCGAATCAAGGCAAGCGCTACCGGTCCCTGGGCGACAGCGACATCACCTTTCCCATCGCGAGCGGCGCTTCGAGCATCGAGGAGATCATCGCCGAGCTCGAGACCACGCGCGTGCCCGAGCGCGCGGGACGCGCGATGGACCACGAGTCCGAGGATGCATTCGAACGTTTGCGCGCGGATGGGTACATGTAATGAATAAGCTCAAGCTGGTGATCGTAGGGCACGTGGACCATGGTAAATCCACGCTGGTGGGCCGCCTGCTGCACGAGACCGGCGCGTTGCCCGAGGGCAAGCTCGAGAAGGTCAGGGCGATGTCCGCGAAGCGCGGCATGCCCTTCGAATGGGCGTTCGTGATCGACGCGATGCAGGCCGAGCGCGACCAGGGCATCACTATCGACACCTCGCAGATCCGCTTCCGCACCGCGGCGCGCGAGTACCTGCTGATCGACGCGCCGGGGCACAAGCAATTCCTCAAGAACATGGTGAGCGGCGCGGCCGGCGCCGATGCGGTGGTCCTGGTGGTGGACGCGCACGAAGGCGTCCAGGACCAGACGCGCCGCCACGCGTATCTCCTGCGCCTGCTGGGCATCCGGCGCATCGTCGTCGCGGTCAACAAGATGGACCTGGTCGAATGGCGCGAGGAGCGCTACCAGGAGGTGCGGCGCGATGTCGCCGCCTACCTGCGCTCGATCGGCGTGAACGCGCTCGACATCGCATTCCTGCCGCTCGCCGCGCGCGACGGCCAGAACCTGCGCGAGCGCAGCGCGGCGATGCCCTGGTACCAGGGACCGACGCTGCTCGAGGCGCTCGACGCGCTGCCGCAGCCGGCGCCGGCGATCGACCTGCCGCTCAGGCTCACGGTGCAGGACGTCTACAAGTTCGACCAGCGCCGCATCATCGCCGGGCGCATCGAGAGCGGCAGCCTCCACGTCGGCGACACATTGCTGTTCTCGCCCATCAACACGACCGCGCGCGTCGCTTCGATCGAGGCCTGGAACGCGCCGCAGCCCGCCAACGCGGGCGTCGGGCAGTCGATCGGCATCACGCTGGATGAAGACATCTTCGTCGAGCGCGGCCACTTGGCGAGCCACGCGCACAGCGCGCCGGTGGTCACAAACGTGTTCCGCGCGAACCTGTTCTGGCTCGGCCGCAGCGCGCTCGTTGCGGGCGCCCAGTACCGGCTGCGCCGCGGCGCCGCCGAGACGCTCGCCGTGGTCGAGCGCATCGACCGCGTCGTCGACACCAATAGCCTGGTCTCCGGACCGGGCGAGAAGCTCGAGTCGAGCGGGGTCGCCGAGGTGACCATCCGCACGCGCGGGCTGCTCGCGCTCGACCACCACGCCGACAATGCGCTCACCGGGCGCTTCGTCCTGGTCGACGGCCACCAGATCGTCGGCGGCGGCACCGCCAGCACCGAGGACTACCCCGACCAGCGGGCGGCGCCCAAGGCGGCGCATCTGTTCTCGGTGAAGCATCGCGTCGCGGGCGAGGACCGGGCGAAGCTGAACGGCCACTACGGCGGCATCCTGTGGTTCACCGGGCTGTCGGGCGCGGGCAAGTCGACCCTCGCGGTCGAGCTCGAGCGGCTGCTCTTCGCCAAGGGCTACCAGACATTCCTCCTCGACGGCGACAACGTGCGACAAGGATTGAACGCAGACCTCGGCTTCGCGCCGCAGGATCGCGCCGAGAACATCCGCCGCGTCGGCGAGGTGTCGGCGCTCTTCGCCGAGGCCGGGATGATCGTGGTGTCGGCGTTCATCTCGCCCTACCGGGTCGACCGCGACCGCATCCGGGCGGCGCACGGCAAGTACTTCAACGAGGTCTACATCAACGCCGCGCTCCATGTCTGCGAGGCGCGCGACACCAAGGGCCTGTACCGGAAAGCGCGCGCCGGCGAGATCAAGGACTTCACCGGCATCTCGGCGCCGTACGAGCCCCCCATGGTGCCCGAGCTCGAGATTCCGAGCGGCGAATGGACGCCGGAGCGCTGCCTCGCCGCGCTGATGGAGTACGTCGACCGGCGCTTTGCCTACCGCTCGCCGGCGAAGCTCCACGTCGTGGGGTAAATGCGCAGGATCTTTGCCTTCAACGGCGACGCGGACGGCTTATGCGCCCTGCAGCAGCTCCGCCTCGCCGGGGCTGAGCCCACGGAGCTGGTGACCGGCCCGAAGCGGCGCACCACGCTCCTCTGCGGCCTGACGGCCAGTCCCGGCGACGAAGTCACCGTCCTCGATGTTTCCTTCCATGCGAACCGCGACGGCGTGCAGCGGCTGCTCGCTGCCGGCGCGCGGGTCCGCTACTTCGACCATCACCACGCCGGAACTCTTCCAGCCGACGAGCGCCTCGAGGCGCACATCGATCTTTCGCCTTCGACCTGCACCAGCGCCATCGTCAACGGTTATCTGGATTCCAAATACCGGGTATGGGCGGCGGTCGGCGCGTTCGGCGACAACCTGGCGGCGACCGGAATATCGCTGCTGGCAGGCCTGAAAGTGACGCGGGACGAAACCGCGAAGCTGGAGCGCCTGGGCGTGCTGCTCAACTACAACTCCTACGGCGAGACCGAGGAAGACCTGTTTTTCTCGCCCGCCGAGCTGCATCGGCGCCTGGCCGCCCATGTCGATCCGCTGGAATTCATTCATGATGATTCTTATCACCGCCTGGCAAGCGGCTATGCCGAAGACATGGAGCACGCCCGCAACCTGCCGCCGGCCGCCGCGCGCGAGCACGCCGCGGTATACGTGCTGCCCGATACGAGCTGGGCGCGGCGCGTGAGCGGCGCGCTCGCCAACCGGCTGGCGCGCTCGGCGCCCGCCCGCGCGCACGCCATGCTGAGCCCGAACGGGGCGGGCGGGATGCAGGTCAGCGTGAGGGCGCCGGTCGGGCGCCCCACGGGCGCCGCCGCGCTATGCCTGGATTTCGCTACCGGCGGCGGGCGCGAGGCCGCCGCCGGGATCAATCACCTGCCGATGGAGAGCGTCGGCGCTTTCACCGACCGCTTCATAAGACACTTCGATAGAGATTCCACGCGCTGAGCGCGGTGATCAGCACGCCGACCGTGATCAGCAGCGTGCGCGGGCTCAGCGTCTTGCAAAGGAGCGCGGCAAACGGCGCGGCGAACAGGCCGCCGACCACCAGGCCGGCGACGACGGGCCAGGTGCCTTCGACCGCGAGCAGCGTGAACGAGGCGGCCGTCGCGAGGGTCAGGAAGAATTCGGCGAAGTTGACCGAGCCGATGGTGGTGCGCGGATCGTTGCCCGAGCCGACGAGCGTGCTGGTGACCACCGGGCCCCAGCCGCCGCCGCCGACGGAATCGACGAAGCCGCCGAAGAGCGCGAGCTTCGCGACGTGGCGCGGCTCGCGGCTGCGCTGGCGCAGGTGACGGAACGCCTTGCTCAGGATGTAGATGCCGACGATCAGCAGGTACGCGGCCACGTAGGGCTTGAGCACCTTGCCGTCGATCTGGGTCACGACCCAGACGCCGAGCACCGCGCCGAGGATCCCGGGCACGAGCAGCCGCACGAAGAGCTTGCGGTCCACGTTGCCGTATTTCACGTGCGCGATCCCGGAGACGCCGGTAGTGAAGATCTCGGCGATGTGCACGCTCGCGCTGGCGACCGCGGGGCTCGCGCCCATGCCCAGCAGGAAAGTGCTGGCCGTCACGCCGTAGGCCATGCCGAGCGCGCCGTCGACCGCCTGCGCAGCCAGGCCGACCAGCACCGCGCTCCAGAACGTGCCGCTTTCCAGCGTGCTCGTAATGGCCTGCAGCCCGGTGTACCCGTTGTTGGGCAGGAACAGGCGAGCCATCAGGTAAAGCGTGATGGCGCTGAGCGCAATCGCGGTGAACCACGTGGCGGTGCGCAGCACCGGGTGGGCGGCTGCCGCGCCGGCAGCCTGCTCCGTGGGCGCAATGCCGGGCTTGCGGATTTTCAATCGATTTCCGGGGGGTGTTGCGGAAGGAAACGCATGTTCCCCGATTTCATTGACATCCCGGTTCGGCGCGCCTAGTCCGCATGGACGCCCGCCGGATTGCAGCGACGTAAGCTCGCCCCGACATGATTGGGCGATGCGACAAGTGACCCAGAATTACAAGAGCGGCGAGATCCGGTTGGAGGACGTCGACTGGCCGGCGCTCAAGTCCGGCGGCGTGCTCGTGCGCACCCACTACAGCGTGATCTCCACCGGCACCGAGGGCATGAAGGTCCGGGAGGGCAAGCTGTCCTATCTCGGCAAGGCGCGGGCGCGCCCCGACCAGCTGAAGAAGGTGCTGCAGTCGCTCAAGCAGCAGGGCTTCGTCGCCACCTACAACAAAGTGATGAACAAGCTCGATTCGCTCACGCCGCTCGGCTATTCGCTGGCGGGAGAAGTCGTGGCGGTCGGCGCCGACGCGGGCGAGTTCCACGTCGGGCAGCGCGTGGCGTGCGCGGGTGCGGGATACGCGAACCACGCGGACGTGAACTACGTGCCGAAGAACCTGGTCGTCCCGGTCCCGGACGACGTGTCGCTCAAGCACGCGTCGTTCGCCACCGTCGGCGCGATCGCGCTGCACGCCTTCCGCCAGGCCGAAATGCAGCTCGGCGAGACCGCGTGCGTGATCGGCCTGGGGCTCCTCGGCCAGCTCCTCGTGCAGATCCTGAAGGCCGCGGGCATCCACGCGATCGGCACCGACCTCGTCGAGGCGCGCTGCCGCCTCGCCGGCGAGCTCGGCGCCAAGGCGGCGATCACGGCGCAGGATCCCGGGCTCGAGGCGCTGATCTCGCGCGTGACCGGCGGCGCCGGGGTGGATTGCGTCTTCATCGCGGCCGGCGGCGCGAGCAACGCCGCCACCGAGCTCGCGGTGCGCATCGCGCGCGACCGCGCGCGCGTCGTCGACATCGGCAAGACCAAGCTCGACCTGCCCTGGAACGACTACTACCTGAAGGAGCTCGACGTGCGCTTCTCGCGCTCCTACGGTCCGGGGCGCTACGACCCGAACTACGAGGAGCGCGGGATCGACTATCCGATCGGCTACGTGCGCTGGACCGAGAAGCGCAATCTCGCTTCGTTCATCGATCTGGTTTCCACCGGTCACGTGAAGGTCGAGCCTCTCATTTCCCAGGTCCGACCCTTTGGCGACGCCGAGGCCGTCTACCAGGAAATGGCCGAAGGCGCGGGCAAGATCCTTTCCCTGGTGTTCGAGTACGAGAAGGCTTCCGAGCCGCTCCGCCGGGAGCCGCCGCGCCTGAAGCTCGTCAACCAGGTTGCGGCGAAGGGCGGCAAGGTGCGCATCGGCGTGATCGGCGCCGGCGCCTATGCCTCGAGCATGCTGCTGCCGCCGCTGCGCAAGAATCCCGACGCGGAGTTCGCTGCGGTCGCCACCACCACGCCGCTGTCGGGCCAGAACGCGAAGCGCCACTTCGGCTTCCCGGTCGCGACCACCGAGTACCGCGAGCTGCTCGCAGATCCGGACATCGACGCGGTGATCATCGCCACGCGGCATGCGTCGCATGCGCGCCTGGTCGCCGAGGCGCTGCGCAGCGGGAAAGCCACGTATGTCGAGAAGCCGCTCGCGATCAGCGCCGAGGACCTGCAGCTCGTGCGGCGCGCGATCGAGGAGTCGGGCAACGACCGCCTGATGGTCGGCTTCAACCGGCGCTTCTCGCCGATGGTGCGCGCGCTGGCGCAGCGGTGGCCGCGGCCGGGGACTCCTTTGGTCATGCACTACCGCGTGCATGCCGGCCAGCTCGACAAGGGCTCCTGGTACCTCGATGCCGCCGAGGGCTCGCGCTTCGCCGGCGAGGCGGGGCACTTCATCGACGTGCTGTCGCACCTGGTGGGCGCGCGGCCGGTGAGCGTGATGGCTTCGCGGCTCAAGCCCGCGAACCCGACGGCCGACGACCTCGACAACGTCTCCGCCCTCGTGCGCTACGCGGACGGCTCGGTCGCCAGCCTGATGTACCTCACCCAGGGCGCGCTCAAGGTGCCCAAGGAAACCCTCGAAGTCTTCGGTGGCGGCATCACCGCCCAGATGCACAACTTCGAATCGCTGGTGCTGTTCGAGCGCGACCGGCAGAAGAAGCTCTCGATGCGCATCGACAAGGGGCAGCAGGCGGAGATGGACGCCTTCGTCGCGGCGGTGAAGCGCGGCGCCGCCATGCCGATCGCGCTCGAGTCGCTGCTCGACACGACCGCGGTGACGCTCGCGATCGAGGAGTCCGCCCGCGCGGGTGCCGAGATCGCGCTTCCGGAGCAGCAGGCGGCATGAGGTTTTTGGGAGTGTTGTTGCTGGCGGTCGCGCTGCCGGCGGCTGCGGCGCCCACTTCGGTTTCGACCTTTCATTCGATCGGGCTCTACTGGAGTCCCGAGGGCGGCAGCGAGTCGAACGCTGCCAGGGTGGAATTTCGTGAATCCAAAGCGAGCGCTTGGCGGCAGGGCCTCGACCTGTGGTTCGACGCGCGCAACGGCGAATACCGCGGCAGCCTGGTCGAGCTCGAGCCCAGCAGCAGCTATGAGATCCGACTCATACTGGCCAGTGGCGCGAAGGAAGTATTGACTGCGAAAACCTGGAGCGAAAAGTTCCGGGTAAAGCGCATCGTGGAAGTTCCCACGGGAACAAAAAGGCTGGTGATCAACGCGGCCGATTCTGGCGACGAGAAGGAGGGGTACGTGGTCTTCACCGCGCCGCCCGGACGCAATGTGGTCGAGGGAAATGACACCGACGACAGCTGCGTGCTGGTGAGGCAGGGCGCGCACCACGTCATCATCCGCGGCCTCCAGCTCAGGAACTGCAAGCGCTACGGCGTGCTGATCCATCGCCAGTCGGAGCCCGTGCTGGAAGCGCAGACGCACGACATCGTGATCGAGGACAACGAGATCACCGGCTGGGGCGGGTTCGAGAACCTGAAGCCCGACTCGGGGCTCGCCGACAGCGACGGCGCGATCCATTGCAACTACTACCGCGAGACCGACGACGCAAGACGGCCCGATCGCATCGTCGTGCAGCGTAACCGCATCCATGACCCGCGCCACGGCGCGAATCCGTGGCAGTCGGCGAAGCACGGCCGCATGCACCCGTACGGCCCGCTGGGCGTGATGTTCGACCGCTGCGGCCGCAACCACGTCATCCGCTACAACGACATCCACTCGAAGAACGGCAACCACTACAAGGACGGCATTGCCGGCGCCGACAACTTCAGCGACGCGGGCTTTCCCTGGGCCGACTCGGACATCTACGGCAACCGCATCTCGCATGTCTACGACGACGGCATCGAGGCCGAGGGCGGCAACCGGAACGTCAGGATCTGGGCGAACTCTTTCGACCGCGTGTTCGTGGCGATCGCCAACGCCGCCACCACGACCGGCCCGCTCTACGTGTGGCGCAACGTCAGCCAGCGCACGTACGATCGCGGGCCGTTCATCAAGGCGGGCAGCCGGCATCCGACCGCGAACGGCGGCCGCGCCTACTATTTCCACAACACCGCCAAGGACGCCAGCGCGGGGATCGCCCGCTCGGGCGGGCGGGCCTACAACTTCGTCGCCCGCAACAACCTCTGGCCGAAATCACGAGTGAATCCGGCGGACGGCCCGTTCGATCTCGGCAGGGACAAAGTGGAGAGCATCCCCAACTTCAACGACCAGTATGCGCGCCCCGAGTCAGGCGCTCACCAATCAGCCGCGCCGCCGATGCGGTTCGGCGCCGAAGCGCATACAGCCGGTCGGTGAGCGGATTGATGCGGTAGCCGAACACGATCGCCTTGGCTTCGGTGGCGGCGCTGTCGTAGGGAACGCGCAGGAACTCGATCGTCCGGTCGAGGCTGTCGAACAGCGGCGACGCCACGATCGCCGGGATGCCGCCCAGGCCGAGGGCGCGCACCAGGTTGACGCCGCCGAGAAGGAGCGCCGGCGGCCTCTGCGGGTGGAAGCGGCGCAGGTCGAATCCCATCGGCAATTAGGCTACTGGCCGCCTGCTAAAGCCTAGGCCTCGCGGCCTGCGCCAACCGGCTTACCGAGGGCCGGTCGATAGTCGGTGCCGCTCTCGGTACGCTGGCCCGGCTCCCATGAAAGTCGCGATCCACCAGCCGCATTTCCTGCCCTGGCTCGGCTACCTGCACCGCATGGCGCAGGCCGATCTGTTCGTGCTGCTCGACCACGTGCAGTTCGAGCGGCGCAACTACCAGAACCGCACCATGATCCGCATGAACGGCGAGGCGCGCTGGCTCAGCGTGCCGGTGGTGCAGCGCTCGCGCGACGAGCGCATCGTGGAGAAGGAGGTCGACAACCGCCTCGACGGCGCGAAGTGGTGGTCGCCCGACCATTTGACCACCCTGCGCCACGCCTACCGCCAGGCGGGCTTCTTCTCCACCTACGCCGACGCCTTCCAGCGGCTGTTGGAGACGCGCTGGGACAAGCTCGTCGACCTGAACCAGGCCGGGCTCGACCTGCTGCGCGATGCGTTCGACATCCGCACGAAGCTCGTGCGCAGCTCCGAGCTCGCGGTCGAAGGCGCGCGCGCCGGGCTGATCCTGAACATCTGCCGCGCCGTCGGCGCCGACACGCTGATCGCCGGGATGGGCGGCTCGCGCGGCTACCTCGACGTCGACGCCTTCGCGCGCGCCGGCGTGCGCATCACGTTCCACGACTGGAAGCACCCGCAATATCCGCAATGCGGCGAAACTCCTTTCATTCCCGGGCTGTCGGCGATCGACATGCTGTTCAACTGCGGCCCGCAGAGCCGCGCGCGGCTGTTCGAGGATCGCGTGGTGGCAAAGGCGGCATGAACGCCCCGTTGGCCGCGAAAGCCTTCCAGGCCCGCAGCATCTCGCTCGCATCGCGCTACGGCGGGCGCACGGTGCTCGCCATCGGCGCGCACCCGGACGACCTCGAGCTCGCCATCGGCGGCACGCTGGCGCGCCTCTCGCGCGAGTCGGCGCGCGTGGTGATGGCGGTGGTGTCGATTCCGGCCGAGTTCGCCACGCGGCAGGCGGAGGCGCGGCAGGCGGCCGCGATCCTCGGCTGCGAGCTGCGCTTCCTGGTCGAGAACGGCTGCTGCCGCCTCGACGACATCAAGAACTACCAGCTGGTCGGCATGCTCGACGCGCTGGTGCGCGAGCTGCAGCCGGCGGCGGTCCTGACGCACAGCGCGAGCGAGTTCCACCGCGACCACGTCACCGTGCACAACGCCTGCCTGTCGACGCAGCGCTTGAGGCCGTTCGACTTCTTCCACTTCAGCCCGACCATGACCCGGGCGGTGCCGGTGTCGTTCCACCCGCGCGCCTATGTCGACGTGAGCACGACCATCGAGGTCAAGATGCAGGCGATCGCGGCGCACGCCAGCCAGTTCGGCGGACGCGGGCTCGACAGCGAGATGTACCGCGACCTCGCGCGGCTCAACGGCCGGATGATGGGCGTGAAGTACGCCGAGGGCCTCGACATCGGCAGGATGCTCCTGGCATGAGGTTTGTTCTCGCCGCACTGGCGGCGCTTCTCCCCGCTTGCAACACAACCCCGCCGGCCGCCGATTCCGGCGTCGCGGTGGTGTGGAACCGCGTCGAGGAGCCGCACGGCGTGTGCGAGTCGCTGGCCGGCCGCAAGAACTTCTTCAACATCCTCGGCTGCTCGCACCGCACGGCGCCGGCGGTGGAGGGCGGCCCGCAGGTGTGCGCGATCTACGCGCCGGCGCCGCGCAACGAGCGCGACCTGCAGCGCTTCGCCACCCTGGGGCACGAGCTGATGCACTGCTTCGACGGCAACTGGCACGACCGCTGGGGACGAATGAACGAGTCTCCGAGCGCAGCCGCCGGAAGATGAGTGCTTTCACAGATTTGCTGAAGCGGTTGGACCTCGGCGACGCTCTTCTTCGGCGCAATCCGCTTTTTTACGGCGCCGCGCGCGCGCGCCTGCGGACGATGCAGGCGCAGAGCCTGCAGCAGCGCAGGGAATGGGCAAACGAGCGCTTGAAGAAAGTCCTGCAGGTCGCCTCCCGCAGTCCCTACGGCCGCAGGGTCGGCGGCGCCGGCCACCTCGGCTCCTGGCCGCTGCTCGAGAAATCCGCGGTGCGCGCCGACCCGGACGCATTCCGCGCGGGCGCCGGGCTCTCGGCGCGCGCGAGCACCGGCGGCACCACCGGGATGCCGCTGCGCCTCGCGCGCTCGCCGCAGTCGGTCGCCTTCGAGCAGGCGACGATCGATTTCCTCCTCGAGGAGCTCGGCGTCGAGGCGCGCCGCGCGCGCATCGCCGTGCTGCGCGCCGACAGCGTCAAGGACCCGGCGGACCGCACGCCGCCGTTCTGGATCTTCACCCACGGCGGCCGGCGCATGGTGCTGTCGCCGCATCACCTGTGCGCCGACACGGTCGCGGACTACGTGCGCGCGCTGCAGCTTTTCCGGCCCGACGTGCTGTGGGTGTATCCCACCGCGCTCGAATCGCTGAGCCGCCTCGTCCTCGGCGCGGGGCTGCGGCTCGCGGTGCCGCGGGTGCACGCGTCCTCCGAGGTCTTCGCGCCGCACGCATGGCGGCTTGCGCGGCTCGCGCTGGGCGCTCCGGCCATCGCCGAGAACTACGGCCAGGCCGAGCGCGTGGCGTGGTCCAACGCCTTCGAGCAGGGCGTGCACCGCTTCCTTCCCGGCTATTCGTTCGTGGAGCTGGTGCCGTTCGCCGCGGAGGGAGAAAACGCGCTCTACGAGATCGTCGGCACGTCGCTGTGGAACCTGGCGATGCCGCTGGTGCGCTATCGCACCGGCGACCTGGTGCGCCTGCCCGCGGCCTGGGGCGAGCGCGAGCTGGAGGAAGTCGCTTTCGGCGCCCGGGCCTTCCCGGGCGTGCTCGGCCGCAGCGGCGAGTTCCTGCTGACCCCCGAGGGCGGCCGCATCACCGGCATCAATCACTTCCCGCGCGAGGTCGACCACGTGCACCGGATCCAGGTGATCCAGGAAGGGCTCGACGAGGTGCGCTTGCTGGTGCTCGCTGCGGCCGGCTACAGCGTGCGCGACGAGCAGCGGCTGCTGCGCAACGTCCGGGCGAAGCTCCCGGCCTCGATGCGCGTGACGGTCGAGGTGAGCGAGCGCCTCGAGCAGACCGCCGGCGGCAAGACCCCCTTCGTCATCCACCGCCCCGCAGTGCGGAAGCTCGCCGAGGCCGCCTAGAAACAAAAGAGGGCGCGGCCGCTAGCCGCGCCCTCCCGTGCTGCTTGTGCTTCTCAAGCGGCGATCGCAGCTGACTACACATTGTTTGGCTGTCGCGCAGCTGTTAACAGCGTGCTGGCCAATCGTACGATCGTGTGTAGAGCTTCCTCTACACAGTTCCCACTTTGTTACTGGGCGCTCGACTTTGCAACGCCCTGGCCTAGTCCGGTCGGACTATGCACGAACTTCCAGTCCGCATAGCCCTGCGCCGCTTCGAAGGCCCGGTTTTGCAAGCGGAAATTGCCCGTCTTGACCGGCTTTGCGTCAGATCGGCTGTGCACCCCCGAGACACCGCCGCCGGGCGCCTCGACCAGACCCCAGTCGGCCTGCCCGGTCATCGGGTCGGCGTACAGCTTGCGCAGGTGGCGCACCGGCATCGGGTAGCGCTTGTCCTCGAGGAGCTGCTCCAGAGACTGCGGGTAGCGGTTTTCCTTCTTGTAGTAGCCGGCGATCGCGGCCTGGAACGCATTGCCGCGGAATAGCAGCTCGGCTTCCTTCTCCCGCTGCGCCGCGTGCGAGGCAAGCTCGGAGTACGCCACGAGCCCGGCTCCCATGATCGCGACCGCGAGGAGGAATCCGACGTAGGTAAACCCCTTCGGGGTTCTACCAGCGCTCATAGCCCTTGGCGGCGCTGTGGATGTCGAACACGGCGCCGGTCTTCGGATCGGCGGGCGGCACCGCGACCCAGGTCGCCGCGCTCTGGGTGAACGGGTCCTTGGGAATGGTGCGCAGGTAGCGCTTCGCAACCAGGTCCTCGAGGGTGGTGGGATAGCGGCCGGCGTCGGCGTAGTGCTTGTCGAGCGCATCGCGCATCACCGCGAGGTTCTCCTGCAGCACCGCTTCCTCCGCGCGCTTCATGCGCCCGACGTAATCGGGCACCACCACCGAAAGCAGGAGCGCGATGACGGTCAGCACGACCATCAGCTCGACCAGCGTGAACCCCGCGTTCTTTTTCATATCACCACTCCCTGTACGGCACCTTGTTCAATCCGACTTCGCCGCTGCGCGAATGCACGTCGTACACGTCCTTGCCGGGCTGCGGATCGTCCGCGGGGCTGGCGTAGCTGCGCACGCGCCAGTCCTCCCCGGTCAGCGGATCGCGCGGGATCCGGCGCAGGAAGTAGATCGTGCTCTTTTCCGGGGTGGTCTTGTCCGGCACCCCCTCGACGAGGGTCGCGAGGGAAGGCGGGTAGCCCGAGCCATCGGCCTTGCGCTCGATCTTGCCTTCGTCCGAGGCGCGCTTGTAGGCGTCGATCGCCTCGCGGAGCTCGCGCAAGGCGTACCTCAGCTCCTGCTCCTTGCCGCGCTGGTAGCCGAGCTCGGCGAGCGGCGCTGCGACCGAGGCGAGGAGCGCCACGATCGCCACCACGATCAGGAGCTCGATGAGCGTGAAGCCTTTCACGGCGCCGGGACGTCGAGGGTCTGTTTCATGTTGAGCGGCAGGTACGTGAAGCTGACGCGCGCTTCGGTGATCTGGTCGACGCGGTAGTCGCCGAGCTTCGCGCCCGGCGCGATGGGGATCAGCTCTTCGCCGCGCTGGACCAGCACTTCGCCCTTGTCGCCCTGGCTCCACTTGCCGATGTACTGGAACGGCAGCGCCGGCGCGGTCGGTCTTGCGGGCGCTTCGGGCGCAGCAGCCGCGGCCGCGCGAATTTCGGGGCCCTTCATGGCGGCGAACGGGTCCTTGCTCGGCGGGCGCACCTCTGCGCGGCGCAGCTTGTCGAGATCGAAGTCGTCGTCGAGCGCTGCGGCTGCCTGCGGCGCGCGCGGCTGCGCGAGCTCGACCGCGGGGCGCTCGCGCCCGGCGACAACACCCGCGGCCAGCGTCACCGCGGCGATCCCAAGGGCAAGATGTCTCTTGTTCATGACTTCACCATGTGGAGGGTAAGGCGCATTTCCGCCTGGATTACGTTGGCGTTCTTCCCGTCCCGCTTCAAAGTGAGCTGGTCGACGGAAAGCACCGGAACCTCGGCGAGCGAGCGCTTGAGGAAGTCGCGGATCTGGGTGTAGCTGCCGGCCGCCGGCAGCACGATCTCGTAGCGCACGATGCGGGCGTCGGTCTTCTGCGTGCGGTAGCTCGCCGACTTGAGCTGCACGCCGGTGGCGGCCCCGATGCCGTGCAGCTTCGCCAGCCAGTCGGTGGCCTGCTCCTCCTTCTCCAGGAACTGGTACACCGCCGCCACCTTGTCGGCCGCGGGCCGGGCCGTATCCGGGGCCTGGCGCGAGACGCGACCCTGCAAGAGCAGGCTCTTCTCCTTGAGCGGCTTGACCACGAAATTCGAGAACGCGATCGCCGTTGCGAGCAGCACGATCGCTGCAATCCCCATGAAGCCGAGGAGATTCTGAAGGCGCTTCAGCGATTGCCTCATCTGGTGCTCCATGCGGCCGACACCGCGAAGTTCACAGGGCCGTTCGGGTCGTTCGCCTTCTGCTCGTGGCGCACGAGCTGCACGCGGTCGAGGCTGTCGCTGCGGCCGAGGTTGAACACGTAGCTCAGCGCGGCGAGGTAGTCCTTGCTGTCGCCCGAGATCGTCACCGTGCCCTTGGCGGTGTCGGGCTCGATGGCGGCGAGCGCCACCTTGTCGCTCGCCGCGGACTCGAGCGCCGTGAACAGCTCGTCCCAGGGCAGCGCGAGGCGCTGCACCGTCTCGCGCACCGCCGCCACCTCCTGCGGCGAGACCTTGGCCGCGGGTGCCGACGGCGAGCGCCGCAGGCGAGCCTCATTGGTGTTCAGGACGTTCTTGACTTCTTTGTAACCCAGTCCTGCATCGAGGCAGGCCACGGCGGCGATCGCCAGCAGCGCGCGGCCGAGCCACGGGGACCCGTGGCGCGTCCGGGAGAAGTCAATTTCGATTCGTCGCATCATTCCCCTCATTTCATTCCCACGCGAGCGCCAGTTCGCGATAGCTCATTGCATGGGCGCGCCACGCGTCGTGCATCTGCGGGTCGAACTCGCCCTGGGCGCATACGATCACCCGGGTGCAAGCCTCGTTGAGCCCGAGGAACGCGCCCTCGCGCTCCAGGATCTCGGGCAGCGTGCTGCGCCAGCGCTCGTCGCTGCGGCGGCTGCGGATCGCGACCCACGCGCCGCGCTGGATGAGCGCGAGCGTGAGGCGGCCCGGCTCCTCGACCACGATCCAGCACGAAGCGTTGCCGACCATCTGGCGGATCCGGTTGAAGGCCGCAACGAGGAAAGGCTGTACCGAGACGAGCCTTACGCCCGCGCTGGCGAAAGTGCCAGCCAACCCTTCGATCAGGCTGCGATCCACCGCGCAGGCGAGGCGCGGGCCGCGCGGCGCGGTGTCGGTCACCTTGACGTCCCACTCCGCGGCAGCGGCGCCGTGCAGAGCGCCGAAGCGATGGCGCGCGAGCGCGAGCCACTGCGCGGGGCTCTTCACCGCCTCGTTCCAGGGCAGCAGCGCGTAGCGCACGAACTGGTCGGCGAGCACCACGCTCGCGTCGCGGCTCTTGTGCGCTTTCAGGATCTCGGGCAGCGCGTCCACCGCCGCGCGCCAGTCGTCGGCGGACGGCAATTCGATCGCCTTGGCGCCGGAGACCATGACGCGCTTCGCGCCAAGGCCGATACGCAGGTGCTTCCTCTTAAGCCACGAAAGTGACACGGTTGATCTCCTCGAGAGTGGTTTCGCCGGCCTGCACCAGCGCCATCGCCGCATCGCGCAGCGGGACGGTGCCCGCGGCGCGCGTCGCGTCCTTGAGTTTCCTCGCCGGGGCGCGCGCCACGATCAGCTCGCGCAGCTCGTCGTTCAGCACGACCAGCTCGCCGATCGCCCTGCGCCCCTTGAAGCCGGTGCCGCGGCATTCGCCGCAACCCTTGCCTTTACAAGAAGTACAAAGAATTCTTACAAGGCGTTGCGCCAAAACCCCGTTCAAGGCAGAAACGAGGTTGTAGGTGTCGACGCCCATGTGCTGGAAGCGGCCGAGCACGTCGATCGCGTTGTTCGCGTGCACGGTGGTGTAGACCAGGTGGCCGGTCAGCGCCGACTGCACCGCGATCTCGGCGGTCTCCGGGTCGCGGATCTCGCCGACCATGATGCGGTCGGGATCGTGGCGCAGGATCGAGCGCAGCCCGCGCGCGAAGGTGAGGCCCTTCTGCTCGTTCACCGGGATCTGCAGCACCCCGGGCAGCTGGTACTCGACCGGGTCCTCGATGGTGACGATCTTGTCGAGGCCCTTGTTCGCCTCCGAGATCACCGCGTACAGCGTGGTGGTCTTGCCGCTTCCGGTCGGACCCGTGACGAGCAGCATGCCGTAGGGCTCTTTTGAAAGATCCGAAAGGCGCGCGCGAAGCTCCGGTTCGAACCCCAGGACCTCCAGAGACAAACCCTGCAGCTCGTCGGTGAGCGCGCGGCGGTCGAGGATCCGCAGCACCGCGTCCTCGCCGAACACGCTCGGCATCACCGAGACGCGGAAGTCGATGTCGCGGCCTGCCTCTGTTCCGTTCTTATGGCGCGCCTTGAAGCGCCCGTCCTGCGGCACGCGGCGCTCGGCGATGTCGAGCTCCGACATCACCTTGATGCGCGAGATCACGTGCTCGGCGAGCTCGGTCCCCGGCATGGTCTGGGCGGGCGTGAGCACGCCGTCGACCCGGTACTTGATGGTGAGGCCGCTGGCGGTCGACTCGAGGTGCACGTCGCTCGCGCCGGCCTTCAGCGCGTCGTACAGCGTCGAGCTCACCAGCCGCACCACCGTGCTGTCGGCATCCGCCGCCGCTTCGAAAGAAATTTCGTGCGCGCCATCGCTCCGGGTGCTTGCTTGAAGATCTTTCGAAACCCCGTCCATCGCCCGAAGCCCCGTTTCCTGCTGGGCGAGATAAGCCTCGACATCCGCGCGGCTAGCGAGGCGATAGTGGAAGGGCGCATTCAGTGCCCCGCCGAGGCGCTCCTCGAGCCAGTCCTGCGTGTCGAGGTCGAAGGGCTCGCCGAGCACGATCGACACCGCGCCGTCGGCGGCGCGCAGCGCGACGCAGGCGCGGCGCGAAGCTTCGGCGTAGGGGACGAGGTCGAACGCGGCCTGGCTTTCCCGCATCCCCTCGATCGAAAGGCAGGGCATGCGCAGCCGGGTCGACAGCTCGCCAAGGGTGTGAACCACGGTGGTTTCCATCTTCATCGGATGCTCCCGGCGAGCTCGAAGATCGGCATGTACATGAGGACCACGACGCCGCCGATCGCCAGGCCCAGCACCGCCATCAGGATCGGCTCGAAGGCCTTGGTGAACCACTCGACGGTGCGCGCTATTTCATCGTCGTGGAAGCGCGCGATCTGCGAGAGCATCTCGCCCATGTCGCCGCTGCGCTCGCCGACGACCATCATGCGCGCCGCCACGGGCGTGGCGAGGCCCACCGCGCCGAGCGCCGCGGACATGGCGACGCCTTGCTCGATCTTCTTCTTTGCCAGAAGCAGCTGAGGGCGCAGGTGCGCGGCGAGCAGGTCGCGCACCATGTCGAGGGCGCGCACCGCGGGAATCCCGGCGCGCAGCAGCATCGCGGTGGTGCGATAGAGCCGCGCGAGCTGGTACACCTTCATGCGGCTGCCGAGCGCCGGCACGCGCCAGACCTGGGTGTTGAGCCAGGAGCGCACTTCGGGACGCGACCACGCCCACACCGCGCCGCCGATCAGTCCAAGGAAGGCTGCTGCAAGGATGAAGACGTTGCTGCCGACGAAGCCGCCGAAAGCGAGCAGCAGCCTGGAGAAGAAGGGCAGCGTGCCCGCCATGTCCTCGTAGACCCGGGCAAAGCGGGGCACCACGTAGAACATGAGGAACGCGAGCACCAGGCCGCCGACGACCATCAGGATCGCCGGGTAGATGCTCGCCGAGACGATTTTCTTGCGCACGCGCTCGAGCTCTTCCTGGTAGGCGATATAGCGCCCGAGGGCCTCGGGCACGTTGCCGGTGCGCTCGGCCGCCTTGATGGTGGCGACGTAGAGCGGCGAAAAATGCCGCGGCAGCGCCGCCACCGCCTGCGAGAAGGGCTCGCCGCGGTGGATGGCGGCGAGGATCGTGGAAAGCACTTCCGCGCGCTCGCCCCCGCCTTCCTTCTCGGCGAGGGTTTGCAGGGCTTCGACCAGGTTGAGGCCGGCCTGGAGGAGCGACAGCAGCTCCATCGAGAACAGCGTCGCCGGGAAGCGGGCCTTGCGCTTTGGCAGGGCAAACCCCTTCCGCTCCAGGGAAACGACGTTCAAGCCCCGCGCCCGCACCTGGTCGGCGGCGAGCGCTTCGCTCGCCGCTTCCAAATCGAGCGCCACGACTTGCTGGCGCGAATCCACTGCGAGGACGTTGAACTGCATGGCCGAGCTACTTATTGAGAGAAACTTCTTGGGACAAACCGACGTCGGCGTCGTCGCCCGTGCCGCCGGCCTTGCCGTCGCGGCCGTAGGAGAAGACCTCGTACTCGCCCCGCTGGCCGGGCACGCGGTACCCGTACGGCCGGCCCCAGGGATCGTTCGGCACCGCCTTCTTCAGATAGGGCCCGATCGCCGCCAGCCCTTCTTCGGCGCTCGGGTAGCGGCGGTGGTCGAGGCGGTAGGTGTCGAGCGCCTTCTCCAGCGCGTCGATCTGCGCCCGCGCCACCTGGGTCTCGGACTTGCCGACCTGCGAGAAGTAGCGCGGGGCGACGTAGCCGGCGAGCATGCCGATGATCACGATCACCACCAGCAGCTCGAGCAGCGTGAAGCCGGCTTCTTTCTTCATTGGCTCCTCCGGTTTTACTGCGTGCTGCTGCCGCCGGCGCCGATGCCGAACTTCATCGCCGGCGTGCCGGACTCGTGGGCGCCCATGTCGGGCCCGCTGCCGGTGTAGCCATCGCTGAAGTTGGGCAGGCGCACGCCCTGCTTGTAGCCCGGGCTGCTCGGGTCGAGCTGGTAGGTGCCGCCTTCCCAGCTCGACCAGCCGTGGCCCGACTTGTAGATCGGCGTGCCGACGATGCCGTGGGTCTCGGCGCCCGCGTACGCATTGACGCCGCCGCTGCGCAGGTCGTAGTCGAAGTCGTTGCCGCCGCCGCCCTGGGTGCGGATCGAATCCCAGGTCGGCTTCCACACGTGCAGGATGTTGTTGCGCGACACCGTGTTGGTGAGCGGCTGGTTGGTGCCCGCGGCGATGATCCCGCCGCCGGCGCCCAGGCCGTTGGTGACGCCGGCCTGCGTCGCCTGCAGCAGCGTGTTGTGGAGCACGTAGCGCCGCCCGTCGCCGAAGGTCGCGTCGGTGCCCGCCTTGGCGAAGTTCTGGCGGTCGTCCGTGTCGAGCGTCTTGTCCGCCTTCATGCGGCTGCGGTTGTAGACGTTGCGGAAGATGTAGAGCGGGCCGTGGTGCACCACGGTGCTGGCGATGCCGATCGCGGTCTGGTCGATGTAGTTGCCCCAGATGCGCACGTTGCGGTTGCCGCCCTCGGCCTCGATGCCGTCATCCCAGGCGTGCTTGATGCTGTTGCCGTAGATGTCGGTGTCGGCCACCGGGAAGCCGGTCGCGGAGAAGTTCGATTCGCCGGCGATGCCGTCCTTGAAGTAATGGCCCTCGGAGCTGTAGACCTCGTTGTGGCGCATCACGTGGTTGCCGCCGCAGAAGCTGTACGCGATCGCCTGCGGCCCGAGCGGATGCCCGTGGTCCCAGCTGTTGGCGCCGTAGCGCGGGTGGTGCATCTTGTTGCGCTGGATCACGGTGCGCTCGAGCCACGGCCCGGTGCTGCAGTTGGCGCGGATCGCCGACTGGCGCTCGCCGCCGACCTGCACGCCGCCGAGGGTGTTGCCGCTGTAGCTGCCCCAGCCGCTGATGTCGTTGTCCTCGATGACGACGTCGCTGGAGCCCTCGAGCAGGCGGATGCCGTCGATCTTCGCGCCCTTCAGCGTGAGGCCGCGCACGATGACGTACTTCGCCGAGATCGTGACGTTGTAGTCCTTCGCGTCGGCCACGTCGATGGTCGCCGGGCCGGTGTACAGGACGTAGCCGTCCTTGGTGCCGCTCTCGGTGATCGCCAGGGTCTGCGAGCCGCTCGCGACCTGCACGGTGCGCGCGATCGGGAAGTTCTCCGACCAGGTCTTGGTGTTGACCCCGGCCGTGAAGCTCGAGCCCGTTCCCATCTCGACGGCATAGTCGGTGCCCGGCTCGAGATGCACGAGGCTGCCGCGGCACTCGCTGTCGCGCGCGTCGTACCACATTGCGAGCCCTTCCTTCCACGCGGACTCGGTGAACTTGCGGTAGCGCACGCTGCAGCCGGCGGCGCCGGGGTTGGACCCGGGCTTCCAGTACATGCCGAGCGACTCGAAGGTCGCGACCGCCTTGGCGTTGGTCGAAGGCAGCGTGGTGCCGGTTCCCGGATTCGGGTTCGGATCGGGATCGGGATCCGGCGCGACGTTGTTGATCGTGACGTTGCGCTGGGTCGAGGAAGTCAGCCCGAGGTTGTCGGTGGCGACCGCCATGACCGCGTACGCACCGTTCGGATGCGCGGTGCTATTGAACGTGCCTTGATACGGCGCCGCGTTCTTCGACCCGATCGGCGTTTGCGTGCTGCCCGTCACCAGGAAGAAATCGACCTTGGCGACCGAGACGTTGTCGGTGGCGTTCGCCGCGACGGCCGCGGCATTGCCGGAAAGCGCCTGCCCGACCGCCGGGGCGGTCAGGTTCACGCTCGGCGGCGTGTTCGGCGGCGGCTGGGTGGTCCCGATGGTGATGTTGATCTGCGCCGAGCCGGTGGCGCCGGCCTTGTCGGTGGCGACGGCTTTCAGCGTGTAGGCGCCGTTCGGGAACTTTCCTTTGACGAAGGCGCAGGTCCACGGCGAGTTCTTCTCGGTCATGTACAGCGCGCCGTTCATGAAGAACTGCACCTGCTGGATGCCGTTGCTGTCGGTCGCGTTGACTTCGCAGGTCGTGAGCGCGCCGCCGGCGGGAATCTGGAAGCCGTTCGCCGGCGTCTTGAACGAAACGACCGGGGCCGGGTTGCCGCCGCCGCCCGTGCCGTTCGCTACCGTAAAGCTGACCTGGGTGATCTTGGTCGCGCCGAGAGTATCGGTCGCCACGGCCTTCAGCGTGTGGCTGCCGTTGGCAAGCGTGGTGTTGTCGAAGCTGCACGCGTAAGGCGACGCGGTATCGGTGCTGAAGGGGGTAGTCGCGCTGTCGAGAAAGAAATCGACCTTCTGCACGCCGTTGCTGTCGCTCGCGTTCGCGGCGCAGCTCACCGTGGGGCCGCTCACCGTCTGGCCGCTGCCGGGCGAAGTGATCGAGACCGCCGGCGGAGTGTTCGTGCTGCCGTTACTGATGTTGATCGTGATCTCGGCGGTCTTCGAGGCGCCGGCAGTGTCGTACGCCGCAGCGCGCAGCTTGTGCGAGCCGTTCGTGAACTTGGTAGTGTCGATGTCGCACTGCCAGGGCCCGTTCTCCTCGGTGTTCAGCGCGGTGCTGTCGAGAAAGAACTTCACGCGGTCGATGTTGCTGCCGGTGACTTCGCAGTTCGCGTTCTGCGTGATCGAGCCCGAGAGGGTCGCGCCGCTCGTGGGCTTCTTGAACGAAACCGTCGGCGCCGCATGTGCGGTGAAAACCGCAAACGCGGCCAATGCGATTGGAGCACGCTGGAACTTCATCACTGCCTCCCTTGCTTTTTCGGAAATGGACTACGTGGGCCTCGCTGGAGCACGAGGCGTGCCACCGGATCAACTACACGGGGAATCAATAGCTTGACTACAAAACGTAGGGCGAACCGCTACAGGTCTGTAGGGGCATGACGACGTCCCCCGCCCTGAAGCCCTCAAGTCACTGTTTCCGCGAAGGATCACCTGTCGCCGTCCAGCGACTCGAGCGACGGCGGGCGCGCGCTGCGCTGCGGCGAGCGAGCCAACGACAGGGGGAGCCACTGCGCGCACTACCCGCCGGCGTCAGAAACGTCACGCGCGCGCCTGTCGGGACGGGACTTACAGGCGTGTCAACTCCTTGCTACACAAGAAAAATTTAAGCTCTCCGAGCATGGCCAACGCGCTGTCGCGTGCATATACTTTTCGCCCTGAGGGAGACAGGATTCCCGCCACTAAGGAAGAGGGCAGAGACCATGAGAATCCTCATAGCTGACGACCACCCGATCGTGCGCCATGGCCTGAAGCAGATGCTGGCGGCCGATCCGTCGGCGACGATAGTCGGCGAGGCCACCAACGGCGACGAGGCCCTCGCGCTCGCGCGCAAGCTCGAATGGGACATGGCGATCTTCGACTTCACCATGCCCGGCCGCAGCGGCCTCGACCTGCTCGGCGACATGAAAAAGGAATTTCCGGGACGGCCGGTGCTCATTCTCTCGATGCACTCGGAAGACGTGCACGGGAGCCGCGTCCTGCGCGGCGGCGCCGCGGGCTACATCACGAAGGACAGCGCGCCGCAGGAGCTCGCGACCGCCGTGCGCAAGGTCGCGAACGGCGGAAAATACGTCTCGGCGTCGCTGGCGGAAATCCTGGCCTCCGAATGTTCCAGCGACCCGCACAAAGCGCTCCATGAAAAACTCTCCGATCGCGAGTACCGCGTGATGTGGCTGCTCGCCACCGGCAAGCAGATCAGCGAGATCGCGAAGGAGATGGGCCTGTCGCCCTCGACGGTGAGCACCTATCGCACGCGCATCCTGCGCAAGCTCGGACTGACCAGCAATGCAGCGCTGGTTCACTACGCCGTAAGACACCAGCTGGTCGGGTGAACGAGGCAGGGTGAACGATCTTGCTCACGGGGTAGCGGTCGAGGCGGAGCCGCAAGCCGAGCCGACGGCCGAGAAGGCGAAAATTCTGCTCGTCGACGACGAGCCGAAGAGCCTGTTCGCGCTGCAGGAGCTGCTCTCGACGCTCGGGCAGAACCTGATGGTGGCGCAGTCCGGCGAGGAGGCGCTGCGGCTCGCGCTGCGCAACGACTTCGCGGTGATCCTGCTCGACGTGCGCATGCCGGGGATCGACGGCTTCGAGACCGCGCGCCTGATCCGCACGCGCGAGCGCTCGAAGCTGACGCCGATCATCTTCCTCACCGCGGCGGCCGACGAGATGACCTCGATGTTCCGCGGCTACGAGGTCGGCGCGGTGGATTACCTGATGAAGCCGGTGGTCCCCGAGGTGCTCAAGTCCAAGGTGGCGGTGTTCGTGGAGCTGTTCCGCAAGACCGAGCGGCTGCGCGAGTCCGAGGACAAGCTGCGGCGCCTGGCGGCGCATCTGATCAGCATCCGGGAGGAAGAAAGAGCGCACATCGCCCGCGAGATCCACGACGAGCTCGGCCAGGTGCTGACCGGCCTGAAGATGGAAGTCACCTGGCTCGCCAAGCGTCTCAAGGAAAAGGTGCTGATCGAGAAAACCGACTCGATGTGCGACCTGATCGACTCGACGGTGCAGACGGTGCGCAAGATCGCCACCGGCCTGCGCCCCGAGATGCTCGACGACATGGGCCTGGTGGCCGCGGTCGGGTGGCAGGCGAAGGAGTTCCAGAAGCGCACCGGAATCAGGTGCCGGGCCAAGCTGCCGGCGGAGACCAGGTTCGACATCGACATCTCGACCGCGATGTTCCGCATCTTCCAGGAGATTCTCACCAACGTGGCGCGGCACTCGCGCGCCACGCGCGTCGACATCGAGCTCGCGCTCGGCGACACCGAGGTCTCGCTCGAAGTGATCGACAACGGCGTCGGCATCCAGGACGACGAGCTGCACGCCAAGAAGTCGCTCGGCCTGCTCGGCATGCAGGAGCGCGCGCTGCTCTTCGGCGGCGACGTGCGGATCACCGGCTCGCCCGGACACGGTACGCGAGTGTCGGTGACCATCCCATTCAGCAGCAGGAAGGCCAAATGAAAGTCCTCATCGCCGATGATCATCCGGTAGTGCGACAGGGCCTGCGGCAGATGCTCGCCGTCGAGTCCGACCTCACCGTCGTCGGCGAGGCGCGCAACGGGCAGGAAGTCGTCGAGCTCTCCCGGCGGGTGCCGTGGGAAGTCGCGGTGCTCGACTACAACATGCCGGGCAAGAACGGCCTCGAGCTGATCAAGGAGCTGCGCCAGCGCTACCCCGGAAGGGCCGTTTTAGTCTTGTCGATGTATCCGGAAGATCGTTACGCCGTCCGGGCGCTAAAGGCCGGCGCCGCGGGCTACCTGACGAAGGAAAGCGCGCCCGAAGAGCTGGTGAGCGCCATCCGCAAGGTCGCGGGCGGCGGCCGCTACGTCACGCCCACGCTCGGCGAGAAGCTCGCGCTCGAGCTCGAGGACAACCGCGGCAAGCCGCTCCACGAAACCTTGTCCGACCGCGAGTACCAGGTGATGTGGATGATCGCCTCGGGCAAGACCGTGCGCCAGATCGCCGACGAGCTGTTCCTGAGCCCGAACACCGTCTCCACCCACCGCACCCGCATCCTGCGCAAGATGAACATGAAGTCGAACGCGGAGCTGATGCACTACGCCATCGCCCACCACCTGGTCGACTAGTTTCTTGTAGTAAAACGACTACAGCAGCGTGGGGTCTTTTGGGATACCCCGTGTCCGGCATCACCCCTACGATGCGCTTGTTTTCCTAGCTAGAACAAACCTATGGACTCCATCCAGGCGGGGCTTCAGATGATGCTTGACCGTGGCGAGCTGCTGAAGTCGTTGCGCTCGTTCAAGCGCGGCGACTTCTCGGTGCGCATGCCGCTCAACCTGACCGGCATCGACGGCGAGATCGCGCAGACCTTCAACGACGTCGTCGAGCTCGAGGAGGCGAAGGCCGCGGAGATCGCGCGCGTCGCCGACCAGGTCGGCAAGGAAGGCCAGACCGCGAGCCGCATGAGCGTTCCCGGCGCCTCGGGCGCATGGGCCGAGGTGATCGACTCGATCAACACGCTGATCAACGACATGGCGTACCCGACGACCGAGGTGGCGCGGGTGATCGGCTCGGTGGCGAAGGGCGACCTGTCGCAGACGATGGTGCTCGAGGCCGACGGCCGGCCGCTGCGCGGCGAAGCGCTGCGCCTGGGCACGATCGTGAACACGATGGTCGGGCAGCTGAACGCGTTCGCTTCGGAAGTGTCGCGGGTGGCGAGGGAAGTCGGCACCGAAGGAAAGCTCGGCGGCCAGGCGCAGGTGATCGGCGTCGCGGGCGTGTGGAAGGACCTCACCGACAACGTGAACTCCATGGCGGCGAACCTCACCGGCCAGGTGCGCAACATCGCGGAAGTCACGACCTCGGTGGCGAAGGGCGACCTGTCGAAGAAGATCACGGTCGAGGTGAAGGGCGAGATCCTCGAGCTCAAGAACACCATCAACACGATGGTCGATCAGCTCAACGCGTTCGCGGGCGAGGTGTCGCGCGTGGCACGCGAGGTGGGAACGGAAGGAAAGCTGGGCGGCCAGGCGCAGGTGCGCGGCGTCGGCGGCGTGTGGAAGGACCTCACCGACAACGTGAACTCGATGGCCGCCAACCTCACCGGCCAGGTGCGCAACATCGCGGAGGTGACCACCGCGGTGGCGAAGGGCGACC
>Ga0105340_1000063_pt1 | contig 47449 bp, 68 predicted proteins | sample EasRivMeERMLT700_FD_89676 | JGI IMG/M metagenome (GOLD analysis project Ga0105340, IMG submission 89676) | Soil microbial communities from meander-bound floodplain in the East River, Colorado, USA - East River MetaG ERMLT700 | ecosystem: Environmental > Terrestrial > Soil > Floodplain | place...
CACTTGGGCGGTCGCTCGGGTGGCGAATCCTGAGACCGATCCGAATGCGAGACAGACTGACGTTGGAGGAGCAAAGCCTCGCTACGCTGTGGAAATTCACAAGGTGCCGAAGAACCCACAGAGTCGGGCGCAAGGATCGATTACCTCTCTTTGGGAGGGCAACGACATCAGGCAGTTCTTGACTGGTCGAGGTGCTAAGGCCGGACAGATGACGTGGCCGCACGTGCAGAGGGCGATGCAGACGGGACCTGGACGGTAGTGATCAGCAATTTCGGGATGGGAAGGCCAAGAGCGTGAGCGAAAAACATGCTGTTGCCGAGTATTTCGGTATCAAGTATTCACTCCGGCCTCACGGTTGGAAGTCCAGACTGCTTTATTCCTTCTTCTCCTTTGTTCTGGCTTTTGGGGGTGCCCTGGCGATAGCGAGCCCGGCTCAGGGCGCTGCCCCACAGGTGTTCGTGACCGTGTGCGGAGATGGCGCGTCGTGGTACGTGAATGGGGATGAGGACGGGTCTGACCCGAATCAAGGAGATCGTAGACCATTTGCGACCAATGACGGACTCGTGTTTTCTCCTGCTGATCTGATTCATCACGCTACCAATCTTCCTGTGTCAAGCCTTCAGCCAGGTTCTTTTGTGGCTGCTCCGGCCCCAGATCAGCCATCGTTCTTCAGTGTTGAGGTTGCTAACCCAAGTGGAGCTTATGGCACTCTCCGCTGGAATGGAGCCCAGTGGTCCATCACCATTGGTTCTGGCGGGGGCGCAACTGCTGGGACTTTTTCCAATGCAGATCCAGTAGCTCTACTGGCTGGAAGGGTAACCAAGTGGGGTGCTTTTGAGCCAACCACCGACAGAGTATTCAGTTTCGGTGTCGGGTACACCAACTCCCCGCCTGGCACCGTCACCTCGCTTGTGTCCTCGATCAGTTTCATGGGGACCACCTATGGACTGTCATGCCCAGTAGCTCCGTCTCCGAGTCCGGTGGCCGTTCCAGTTCCAGGCCCCACAAAGATCGTCAGCAAGACGATCACCATGATCCCCTCTTCGGCTGGCTCACCGACCGCGAGCGATTCTTCTGCACCTGACCCGACCACGCCTGCGATTTCAGATCCTTCCGACACTCCGGACCTCGACCCCGCTGCGGACTTGAACGATGAGGGCAGTAGCTCTCTGGTGACCTGGGGACTGGGTGTGGCTGGAGTGACCGGTACCGCGTTGGTGGTCGCTGGTGTGGTCAGTGTCATGCGGAGGCGTCGTCGGTACCAGGGCTCTCACCAGGCCGACAACAGCGAGACCACGTTGATTCCTGCTGGAAACGACGACTACAGCATTAGGGACTACCGCCCCGATGAGGACCAGGACGAGTTTGAACCGAGCCTGGGTGGTCACGCTGGGGACACCTACGAGGAGCCTCTTGTGGCAGACGAGACGACCGAGTTGCCCTCGATCCCTCCGAGCAGTGAGCCCGAAACGCAGTCCCTGCCTCCAGTCGAGTGAGTAAAAGCAGAAGCCCCGGTGATAGCGTGCACCGGGGCTTCTGCTGTCCCCGCATGGGGGCTGGGACTGGGGCCAGGGTATCAGGTTATGAGGAGTGCGCGTGGAAGTATCCGCACCAGAAGTGGGCAAAACACTTTTGCTCATCATCGAGCTTGTCTGAGTCGAAGATGATCTTTTGAGCTTGGGCGGCAGCGTTGTAGTCGTTTGCGTCGTAGCTGAGGATTTCTTCTTCGGTGTGTCGATGGAAGATGACTACTTTGCCATCGATCTGCTGGATGAGCCATGTTCCGTCAGGTGGTAATTGAGCCATATCGGCTTTCTCCTTAGTCTTCTGATATCTCGCCGCTTACTTTGATGGATTCTGCGTCCCAATCTACAGGTGAGTGGCTCTTGTGCTCCTTGACTGTCACTGTCGAGTTGCCGGGAAGGTTTACGCACTGGTTCACAAGCCATCGGAGATCGTCCAGGGCGATGGGCTCGGTGATCGAGTATTCGGCTCGTTTTGACCGCCTGCCCTGAGTAGTCATGATGGCTTTCCTGTCGGTGCTGGTGGGTCGAACGCGGCGTGGTGCTCTCCGTCGAACTCACCGATGAGGTCGAGAGAGCAGTTGTGGCATTTGAGCACTGGCTGCATCCGCCCGGTGGTCTTGTCTTGAGCGCCAGCGAGGCTCCAGGTCCCCAGGGGCTTGAACACGAACCTGGTGGTGATGTGTAGGTACCCCACCTCTCCACACTGGGGGCAGGGCGACTTGGTGATGGTACCGGTCACGAGAACTCTCCGTCGCAGAAGGCGAATCCATCAGGGTCTCGCCATTCGGTTTTTGGGTCAGGAGCAGGAGCCCAAGACCCGCGTCGTTCGGAAGAGTCCTCGTCCTGCTGCTGGGCTGGAGTTGGTCGTTCAAGATTGGCGAGAAATTTCAGAGGGTCTTCGATCACGCGCCCAGACTCATCCGTGAGGGTGCCTGGGGTGGTTTTGAAGAATCGCTCCCAGTCGGCCAGGCTAACGATGTCTGGTGAGCCATCGACCTGATCACGGTATGCCCGGAAGTGGAAGGTCCAGTCTTTGCTCAGCTTGCCGACGTGAAGTTCATTCGAGCGCTTGCAGCTATCGCAGAGGTCGGTGTGGTAGTAGTAGTTAATTGTACCCATATCGGGCTCCGTGGGCTATGTGTGGAGATCTGACTTAAGGAAGACTGGTCCATCCTTGTACAGGTCTCTCTCCCGAGGCTCTGGCTCTGGGAACGGAACTGATCCACGGCCGGGCTCGTCCATCCGTCCGTACCAGGCTGCTCGATTCCGGATTGCGGCGTTCCAGGCGTTGAGGCAATCGGTCAGGTATTCGGCGAGGATGAAGTCAGGTGTGTTGGAGTCGTTCTCGTATCCGTTGAGTAACTTTTCTAGCTTGTCGGTCAGGGTTAGTTTGGTGGTTTCGGTCATGATTCCTCGATTGTGATGGGCTCTTTGATCTCGTGTCGTGGCTTTCCCGTCTTATGGACCTTGCCGGTGATGAGGTCATATTGCTCTTGGGTGGTGTAGATCACGGCGAGTGTGTCCCTCTTTTTGTGGGTGAGGTGTTCGCACTTGAGGTCTTGTCGGTTGGTCAGGGGGATGAAGAAGTCATCGTCCTTCTTTTTGAAGAGGTCTTCGTGGTACTTCTCGATGAGTCTGAAACCTCTCCACGAGATCTTCTCCCACAGGTGATATGCCTGGGCGATCAGCCAGCGCCAGAACGGCTGCTGCCAGATCTCGACGTAGGGGATGGTGTCTTCACGCCGGTAGGCCATCCCAGGCGTGTGGCCCTTCATTCTGATCCCGTCTGAAGGAATTTGCTCACTTCGGATTTCCAGAAGCGCTTGTGTCCTCCGGGTGTGGTGATGGAGGCGATTTTCCCAGCGTGAGCCCAGCGGGTGACGGTCTTCGGATCGACCTTGAAGAATCTTGCGACTTCTCCTGGGGTCAGAAGGACATCTTCCTCGACTTCCTTAACCATATGTCACCTGCTGTCTGAGTTGTTCGGCTTTGCGTCCGGAGTGGATGTTGTGTGCCAGAGATTGCAGTCTGGGCATTTGTAGGCACTGCTCCGTGCGCTCTTTCGTGTGCTGGTGGTTGTTGCCCTGCTAGCCCGACGACGGATGTGACTCGAAACGCCCCATGCTTCTTGAGGCGACAAATAGGAGATCTTACCGGTCGGGCACCCCATGTCTGTCACCGTACATCGTGTGCCAGGTGTCCGCAAGGGGGCTTGATGTCCCCTCTAGGTTGCGCTAGAGTCATGCTCGTGACTGAACCCCCAGAGGACAAGTATCACTGGATCGTCGTCTTCAGGAAAAGCGGTAAGGTGTACCCGTACATGTACCGGACGGTTCCTGAGATGACTCTTGTGGTCAAGGGCCATCACGACAAGTACGGCGCCTACCCTTATCGGATGTGGGTGATCGTCGAGGATGAGGTGCAGAAGGTGGTGATCACATCATGACCTTCATTCAGCAGCGGCTACCACAAGCCACTCCACTGTTGTGTCTCGACCTTGACGGCACTGTCCGCCAGGGTAAGGATGACGCGCTCGGTCGGTTTGTCAATGGACCTGAGGACGTTGTGGTTTTCCCGGAGGCAGTCGAGATGATGCGCCGTTGGAAAAACGGTGGTGGCAGAATCCTTGCTGTTTCCAACCAAGGCGGCATCGCCATGGGCATCGTCACCACCGCACAGGTCTCGGCCGCGATGGAGGAGACCTACAAGCAGACTGAGCAACTTTTTGACCGGATGGCTTGGTGCTCGCACCACCCGGACGCTGCCGACCTGGACATGGCGCGCTGCTGGTGTCGCAAGCCGCTGCCTGGTCTGATCATCGAGGGCGTGGTCGACCTGGCTCAGTTCTACGGGGAGCGATACGTCCCCTACATGGCGCTCATGGTTGGTGATCGAGAGGAGGACAAGGAATGCGCTCGCCTCGCCGGAATCGAGTTTCAGTGGGCAGCGGAGTGGAGAGCACAGGCGGCGGTGAGCGCCCAGTGATCCGTCTTCCTGGCTGGATGATCTCCGTGATGGTCTTCGCTGCGATTTTTGCTCTTGGTGCTCTGGCGATTGCGATAGGCGCATGATCGTCTACCTGCCGCTCTGGCTTGTCCTCGGTTGGCGACGGATCTGGGCTCAGTTCAAGTGCGCCCGGTGTGGAACGTGCGCTAAGTGCCAGCAGATCCGTGACCTGGAGAGCTAATGACCAAGATCATGAGTTACAACCAAGCAGTCCTTGAGATCCGGGAGGAGGTGGCTAACAGGGAGCACTTCATCATCTCTGGGACAGCCCCCGACATGACTTCGGCCATGAGGATGCTGGGAGTGAGGCACTGTACTGTCTGGATCACTTCAGACTTTGGTCCGTATGGGGTCTTCAAGGTTGATAGCTCTGAGGTCGATGCCATGGATGGCATCTCCAAACTGATTGCTATGGTCATCTCCTTAGTCCCTATGGAGTTGGGCATCGTCGCCTCTGTGCCGAAGATCGAAGGACTCCCAGACGAGTTTCCGAGTGTGCCAGGTAAGGACTTGCTCTCCCTCAACGCCAACATGCCGATCATGGTCGCAGAAGCTATGCGGACTGTGTGGCCAGACGACACTGTTCTTCTTCCAGAGGAGACCGTGAAGGCTGTGATGCCTTGATGGCCGGCTCGTATGGGCACGCGGTTAATGACCAGGGTCAGCTTCACAACTGGCGACATATGACGATCGCCACTGAGACTCAGGGTGATGCTTACGAGACCATCGAAGAGATGTACGGGATGATCTGGTTTTTGGCCAACGGAGACCCTGAGGCCGTGGAGCGGGCTTGCCAGAAGTATGAAGAGGGCTTAGCGATGTCTCCTGGCAAAGAGGACGAATTCCTTCGATACGAAGATGAGGACGAAACATGATCGACAACAAGTTGGAGTCGGCTCGGGTCGAGGAGATATTCCGAGACTGCCTGTTCAGGAATAGCGAGGACACGTCTGCTGCCCTCATCGTGGAGGGGGCTGTGATGACGGCCGGCTTTCATCCTGGTCGGATCGAGGGGCACAAGGAGGACGTGTGCGAACTTTTGTCTCAGCTTCCGGTCCAGTTCCATGCCAACACTGGTGGTGGCTGGTCACTTCTGAACGCCTGTATGACCCGTGATGACGAGCAGTGGACTGGGGACCAGGCTCTCGTCGACCGGTTGTTCATGCTCGGCATGGCGCTGGAGTTGGCTGTCTGTCTCCTCCCGCGCGAGATGTGGCCGGCTCTTCCTGGCGGTGTGCCTTACTACATGGTGGTTGGCTGCGAGCACAAGGTCAACTCCGGTGACTGATTTTCCAGAGTGGGCAGCGTTCGCCGGCTTAGCCAACAACAAGGCTCTTAGTCCGCACGAGCGACTGGGGAGCGCGATACGCGCGATTGAACTTCTTGAAGAGGCGCTGACTGCTGCTAGGGCGAAAGCAGACTTTGCTCCAGCCAAGTCGATCTCGGTGATGACCAGGGTCTCTGACGATTCACCTCAAGCCTGGAAAGACCTTGTGGAGGCTTTGACCCTGTTGAGCAAGGGTCAGTCGAACGAGATCTCTCCGCTGCATTGCGAGCACGACGAGTTGACCGTTTGCGCCGACCCGACCGAGTTCACCATGGAGGAGCGTTCCCGGCTCAAGGAACTGGGCTTCCTCGTGGATGACGACGCTTTCAAGTCGTACCGGTTCGGTAGCGCTTGATGAAAACTGCGAAAAAGATACTAGATGGGGGATTTGGGCCACTGACAATAATTGCGATTGTCGGGCTATCGGCATGGGCAGAAACAGGCAGAGCAGAATTATTTCTCATTCCTATGACATTTTGGACAGGTCTTGTTGGAGCACTTGTCGCCTCATGGGTTGTTGGGAGATGGATGCGTGACTGAGGTGCAGAAAGTTGCCGAGGTGTTCGCCTTCGTGGCCGGGACGATTGAAGCTCTGGAGGCTACTCACAAAATCGGTCAGCAAAGCACTTGACAGGACACTCGGCCACTCTGCTAAAGTAGTCGCCACAGGAAGATCCGATACGGAGGAGAGCATCATGGCACGTCCAAACACTTGGCACGATCTTTCAGACAATGACCGTCGTGGTGATGAGATTGTTCGCTGGTCCGGCAATTCCATCATGAGCATCCCGAACGTGACCAAACACCTGGTGGCTGCGGCTCAAGCGGCCCGGTCTGAGGGTCTGGTCGTGGACAACGACGGCATCTTCGCCAAGCCGTCTGACGAGGTGCTGGAAGACCGCCTTCGTCGCGCCCAGGAGCGCTGGGACAGCCTGGAGGAGAAGTACAAGGTGGCTGTGGATTTCCAGTCTCCAAACAGCGAGTTGTGGGAGATCAACAACTGGGCCAGGGAAAATAGCCTTCCTGTCATCAAGCCCGTGTGAAATAGCAGAACTAGTTAATCAGGGAAACCCCGATACGGGAGAGCCAGGATGACAGCGCAACAGCAGGCTGAAGCCGCACTCGCGACCTTTAGGAGGTCGATGCGGGAGGGACACCCTTGGGTGCCAGGTGGAGTCTTCACCAGCAACCCAGGTCTTGATCTCTATGTTGTGGCCGCCCTTGAGTCTTGGAGGGCCAAGAACACTCCGGACGAGTGGTGCTCTTGTGGTCATGACGCCGGGGATCACACTCCTGGCATTGGCTGCGAGCGCCGTGGTTGCCCCTGTCGGCACTGGCCCATCGAAGAGAACTGAGGAGTCCGTCATGGTTGTTGAGTTCGAGAACACCAACAACAAGATCGAGGTTACTCGGTGGTACTCCATCGTGGGCGCTCCGGTCATGCAACACAGTTCCTACAAGAATAAGGACCTTTTGCCGGTCGTCGGCAAGATCACCTTCCAGGATGGAGATGCCACTACCCTGGAGCTTGTCGGCAGGATCGTCAAACTGGACGGATCGATCAGCGAGCGCACGATGATGGTGCCTGGCATCTACATTTGGAACCAGCAGGAGTGGCCGGACTGGCTGCACGATCTGTACAAGCTCGCTCTCGCTGACCAGTCAGCCAGCCTCAAGGTTGTAGCTTGAGCAAGATCGCCCAGAGGTTGCAGGGGTTAGATACTATCACCTCAAATACCATTTCGCCCGGATAGAGGGAGATCATGGGTAAAGCAATCGTCGTCGGCTTGGTCGTCATCGCTGTAGTGGCCATCATTGCTGGAGTCACTGTGTATTTCCGGCGTCGACAAGGTAAAGAGACTGCTCTGGCTCAAGGATGGGCCATCAAGGGCGATCTGACTGCTCGACAAGAGAGGGTGATCATCACTCAGCTAGCTGAGGCGGACTACCTCTTTCGTCAGCTTCTGACGCCACCTACCACCTTGGAGGGAGAGATGACTCTCCTTACTTGGGATCATCGAACGAAGATAGAATCATGGCTTCGTCAAACGTCCGCACTATCAACTCAAGACACAAGAAGGGCCATCGATCATTCATGAAGCGCACCCGGATCATGCGCATCACGGGAGTCGCCCTGATGGGCGCTTTCCTGGTTGGCGGGATATCCGCCTGTTCCACCGTCGCCCCGCCTGACCAGGTTGGTTTGTTCTACTACGTTGGTCCGTGGGAGGGGAACAAGTTTAACCACTGCTTCGACCCAGGCTCGACGACCGATTACACAGTCAATGACGAGTACGTGCTCTTGCCCAACAGTCTGCGGACATGGAACATCGCCCCGTCTGGTGGTGACTCGGATAGGGCCATCGTGGTCAACTCGAAGCCCGAGGCTGACCAGCCGTCCGGTGTTCAGGTGAGTCTCTGGATGCAGACCAACTTCGCGCTCAACACTTACTGCGGCCCCAAGAACGATGACCCGAACAGCCCGTTTGTGCAGTTCTGGGAGAAGATCGGTCGCCGGTATCACGCCGATCAGGACGAGGGCTGGAAGGCGATGCTCCAGAACACAATCGTGACGGCGCTGGAGACTTCAAGCCGGTCGGTTGTACGTGGCTACACCGCCGACCAGCTTGTCTCGGGACAGGTGCGCGAGGAGGTCCAGACCAAGATCGCGGCGTTGTTCCAGGATGAGATCAAGCGGGTCTCTGGTGGTGAGTTCTTCTGCGCTCCAACGTTCGACCGGAAGGCGGCCGAGCAGAAGTGCGGCGAGGTCCAGATCTTGCTCAAGGATGTGGATTACACCAATCCGGCCATCCAGGCGGCTCGTGACGAGAAGCAGGCAGCGGTTGAGCGTGCGGCTGCGCTGGTCGCCGAGGCACAGGGCAAGGTCGACGCAGCAGCCAAGACCGGTTCGCTTTACAACAATCCTGCTTGGGTTGAGTTGGAGAAGGCCAAGATCGAGTTGGAGAAGGCCAAGTCTTGCGCTGCGGCTCCTGGTTGCACCATCGTGATCGACGGTGGCAGCGGCGTTGTGGTGAGCACGGGCAACAGGAGCTAGTCCCAATTATGATCAAGTTCGCTATCCGGGCGAGCCATCAGAGGGCCGACTCAAGACGGTATTTTCTGATGGAGGCCCCAGATGAACGGATCGCCAGAGCCGTGTTCATGGTCGAGCGGAACGGCTGGATGATCGAACTTTCGGGCACTGCTAGATGCTTCGCCTCTGGCGATCACAGGGGGGATCTATCTGTGTGGGAAGGTCGGGAAGGCAAGACAGCCATTTTGTGCCAACACCACGGAGAGAACCCTCCGAGCGTAGACTAACTTCATCTGGCGACTCAGCTTCGGACCGGAGACCCGGAGACCGGCCAGTAGGCAGAGTTACCTCCGATAGCGGTGAGTCCTATCGGAGCCCAAAACTTCATGGTAAAGTTCAATAGACATCGGGGATATCCCGGAAAATCAGAAGGAGCGAGAAGTGAGAACTGTCGACATCAGCGAGAACAGTGTGAAGGCCATTGTTGACGCCGTGACCAAGCAGCGCGAGGTCGACCTGCTGGAGCAGTTCAAGCAGTCCGCCCGGCAGGAGATGGACCTGGCCAAGGCCAAGGACGAAGCGCTCCGCAAGGATCAGGAGATTGCCCAGCTTCGGGCACACATCGCCAGCCTCCAGGGCTTCCTGACCACGATGACTTCGGGCAACGGAGTCACTCCGGTCTTCAACCCGTACAACAACGGTGGGCCTGCTGTCACCACGCACGCGGCTCCGATCCTCTCCCCGTTCCCACCGCTCCCCGTCGAGAATGGTGTAGCCCCGGTCCCAGCAGGCTCGTGAGCAATTGTCGATCCTGCGGCCACGAGCGGCTGCTGCATGACTCATGGGGGTGTATGACGAGATGTGGCTGTGCGGTCAGCATCATTTACTTGACCGCGCCGCCATTCTCTGCTCCACCGGACCAGGTGGTTGAGGTGGAGTTGATCAGGCAAGGTAATGCACTTGTCCTGGAGGCCGACAGGCTGGAAGAATCTCACATCAGGGCAATGCGCGATAGGTCGATCGCCGAGATAGAGCCCAGATGACTGAACGAGGAAGATGGCGCTGTGGCAGCAAACTGGTCTTGAAAACCAGGCCAAGGTGACACTTGAGGGTTCGACTCCTTCATCTTCCGCAGGACCGGCCGGCTGGTTTCTGGAAGGCATCCCGATTCGCGGTGTGGGGGCATCGTCCAGGCCATGAAGGACTACGTGCTCCAGGTGTCAGACGGCTAGGCACACTGGGGTAGTCAAAGTTGTGGGGAAGCCAGCATGAGTCGAGACAGACTCGTGGAGCGGCCCGGCTGCTACTCCTCGCGCGAGCGATGGATGCGAAGGACCAGGCGAGCCGGTGTTGGAGGGTTGGGCCGGCGTAGCGTCCGATAGAGCGACGAACGGTGGTTAAGTGAATTACTACTTCGGTTCCGGCTTGCTGATCCTGGTGATCGTTGGTGTGTTGATCTGGGCAGGGATTGGGAGCAAGAGGACAAATGACTGATCGGCACCAGGAGCTTCTGCTAAAGTTGGAAGGTCTGCGCAAGTTGGTCAACGAGGCAACCCTCGGGCCGTGGTATTGCGCGGAGTCTAGGGACGTGTGGACCCTGCACGGCGAGGCGCGCGAGTTTAAGGGGAAGATCAAGGGCGGCGCTGGACCGTCCATGCAGATCCTCAAGGCCCCGAAGCATGGGACGCAGTACGCCGAGTATTGGCCAAACGCCGCTGATGGTGCCATCATCGTTGAGGCGGTCAATAGCTTGTCGTTCTGGTTGGACTGGGCCGAAGACGTGGCAACCAGGCATTACCCGGTGGTGTGTAGCTGCAAGGACACGCATTTTCTGTGTGCGGCGAACCGCATGTACTCATGGGAAGAGTGTCCCGAGGTCTTGGGTCTGGTCAGGGCGGTAGAGAGGTTGCACTGGCCGTCGCGGAGTTAGTTCGATGACAGGCTCCTCGATGATCTCCAGGCCAGCGCCCTTCCTCCCCTGCCTTCCGAACCACACTCGGATGAACCAATTCGGCTTCCACCACGCCCTCCCTGGGAATGCCAGTGATCGGTGACATTGCCAGAGCCGTCGACACTCATCGCACCTCCACACGTCGCCAACGTCTCCATCAACGACGGAGACCCCACCCGCCAGGTCGACGACCATCATGGGTGGCAGACAAAGGTGAGGACACTTGCGTCGAACGAACGCCATAGCCGATTTCTACACGAGTCAGCGGGAGGTTGTCTTGGAAATGGCAAGATGACCACTTGCTTGAAGAAGTTCAAGAAGTTGGTTGACCGGCTCTGCGTCGTCTGTTAAAGTAGACTCATACCGAGGGGCACACCGAGCCTCTCGAAGAGCACCCGATGGAGGGTACTGAGATGGGCTTCAACGACGACCCCACGATCATCCGAATCCGCGCTCTGCTCAAGAAGGCTGAGTCTGCTGCCAAGCAGGGGACTCCCGAGGGCGACAATGAGGCCAACGCCTACAACGAGATGGCCGCTAAGTTCATCGCCAAGTACGGTGTGGACCAGGCTCTTCTTGCTGAGCGGGGTGAGATCAGGGATGTCATCACCAACAAGCGCACCAGGATCACGGATAACTACTCCTACGACAAGCGCGTCCTGTTCAACATGATCGTCAAGTCGTTGGGTGGCCAGGTGGTCTTCATCCAGAGCCGTCGTCCTGGCACTCAGCAGAGCTACACGCTCACCGCTCATGTCTTCGCCTACGAGACCGACATGGAGCGGATGGAGTTTCTCTTCGAATTGCTCCAGCCTCAGATGCTCTTGGGCGCTGCTGCTGCTCAGGCTCCGTACTGGGAGAGCGCCCGGAGCTTCCGCAAGTCGTGGATGAGCGGCTTCGCCGCTGCCATCGGGGAGCGTCTCAAGCGTACTCAGAAGGAAGCGGCTGCTGAGGCTGGCGCTGGCACGGACCTCGTGCTCTTCGACCGCAGCAAGGCGGTCAAGTTTGACTTTGACCTGGCCCACGACCCGAAGACCATTACCACTCAGGCCCGCTCTTTGAACGGCTCTGGCCGGTCTCAGGGGTTCGCCGCTGGTCAGAAGGCTAGCTTGGGTAACGCAGTGGGCGGGGGTCGGCGAGCGATCGTTGGGTGATGAGGGAGAGCGCAAAAGAAGGGGCGTGGAGACTATTGCCTCCACGCCCCTTTGAGGGGTTCGTGCGGGTGTTACTCGCCTGGTGCTGGTTCCGGCTCTGGGGCAGGAGCGGGCTCCGGCTCCGGTGCTGGTTCCGGGGCAGGCTCTGGCTCTGGCCCGGGTGCCGGTGCCGGAATCTCCTCGATCACAGCGCCGCTCAGTTCGGCTGCCGCGACCGCGCCAGGGTTGGCCACAACAGTGTCGGCTGCGAGCACCACGTCTGGGTTGGCTGGGTCGAAGACCTCGACCGTCGAGGTGCCGAGCTTGCCGGCGAAGGTCGCGAGTACCTGGTCGATCTCAGTGTCGGTTCCGTTCGAGGTGTTGCCCTCGTCGCCGACGTTCAGGTAGGTCACCGATGTGACCTCGGCGTCGCTGGCACGCACCGCGAGTGCGTAGTCTGCTGCGTAGCCCCGGTCATCCTTGGCGGTCACGTTGTACCGAGCCCGCTGGCTGGTGTCAATGTTGGTCACTGGTGCTGTTCCTTCCGTGGGTGTTGAGGCGATCTCGCCCGTGTCCATCTCCTCGATAGCCACCAGCTTCAAGGTGGCGTGCCTGACTCTGCGGAGCCAGGCAACGTACACATCGGCAACCTGGGTCACTCGCTGTGCCGCTGCCACGTCTCCGTTGACCTGAGCTATCAGGCCGAACCGACTATCGGATACCAGCGCGCGACTTGCTTCCTTGAGCGCTAGGACCAGATCGTCTTCTCTGCCATACACAGCCACTTTGACTTCTCCCCTGCTTAGGACGAGGAGCCTCCGGGGCTCGCCTCTGGCTCGGTCGCCAGTCTCCTACACTCATCTAAACGAGTCGGAGTCATGACACGAACAGAGGATGCTTGTTGATCAAACCGGACACTACTAGACACGGGTGACGCTAGGAGCTAACCTCTAGTGGCAGGGCGATAGAGGCCCATCCAGTCCGAGAGTGGGAGACACTGGACCATGCGATTTGTTGACGACGACGAACTTTCGTTCTGCCTGACCATCAGCGCTGGCATCAAGCGAGATGACTTGCTCGGCATCTTGGGGCGGGTGGAGCAACTACCCGCTTCACAGACCTTCGACGATTTTGTCTGGGAGACCCATCAGCCAGGCAAGAAGGGTTTGCTCAATGTCTTCGAGGTTGACGACCTCCTGATCACCCTGGAGAACAACGGGTTCTTGGGCGTAGCTCGTCGGACTATTAACAAGGCTGCTGATATTCCTGGCATCAGTCACTATGCGGCGATTTATCACTCCAGTGGAAACGCTGGGCACCAGTATGTCGAAGTTCAGGATGGTACGATCGTGGCCAACTTCGACCCACTACTAGACGAAGCTCCTGAGGCCGTGGTTGACTTCTTTCCTGAGAACAGCAACACCAGGCGCGGGATGATCCAGGCCATCGAGTACCGGATGGAGACCAAGGTCTGTCCGGAGTGGTTGGCTGATCGGGCCGACACTTACATCATCGACTACCGAACCGACCGCCACTGAAAAATCACTGAGGAAGCCCCAATGGAGGGGAAGATCGTTGAACAAGCACCCCCACTCACCGACCTACAGCGACACTCCGACTTACTACACATCGGGATACTCCGGCGATGAGTGGCGCACCGATGCTCTCAGTGCGGTTGACTGGCTCGGCAACACCTTCAAGTTGGGCGATAGGGTCATGTACTGCATCGGTGCAGGACGAGGGCAGATGATGGCTCTTGGCACGGTCAAGCAGATTCGTACCAAGAATGTCGTGTTTTATAGCTATGATTCGTCTAAGGGTCGATACCAGGTTCCTGGCGTCGAGGTAGAAGTCCAGGTTCTCACCGAGAAGACCAGCGGTAATTGGAATAATGGAGAGCGCACTAAGCCGGCGTGGGTGAACCCCATGAACGTCACCGCGTTGGAAAACATTAACAACCCCCCGACCTAGGAGAAAACGTTGCTTGACCAACTGTTCAGCTACGACCCGAGCACCATCTCGCCGAAGCACCGGGAGCACATGGCTAGGGTCACTCAAGCTCGTGTCGAGTACCTCAAGGCTGCGATCGAAGTTGCTGAGCTTCGTGCCCGTGCCTGGGCTGGCGAGGCTGGTCTTACCGAGGTGATCGATCTGAAGGGTTCTGACCTAACCAAGTTTCGAGTGGACTACACGGAGAAGCTTTTGCCGTTCCTCCAAGAGGTCGTGAACTTGGACGCACTCAAGAGCTTGCTGCCGATGATGGCTCTCGGCGTGCTCAACACGTTCAAGGTTCCGCTTCCAGTCATCGGAGAGGCGATTGGTCTTGATGTCGACAGCATCAAGATGATGGGGGAATCGATCAAGGAATTGATTGACGAGGTTAAGAACACCTAGTTGACCCCATTACCTCGATAGGTGATGGCTTGCTAGACCCCACCCAGTTGATGATGGCGGGGTGGCATGCACAGAGGTCATGTCTGAAGGAAGCATGACTGTAATCCCTGCATCGGAAGAGACCAATATGTTAGGAACCAAGTACGTCGGCAGACACCGAGTGCTTGAAGAGAAGACCGCCATCACTCACCAGGTGGTGAAGAGCAGGTGGGCGCGCCGGACCTTGGTGCCGTTCTCAGTGTTCACGGCAGTTATTTTTGGATTTAGCTCTACTGCTTTTGCAAGCTCCATTCAGGTCAGGTCGGGAGACACCTTCTCCGGCCTCGTCGCAAGGCAGTGCGGGACGAGCAACTGGCAGGGCGTGTCCTTCCCTGGCCGGGATAAAAACATGATCTACGCGGGCGAGACAATCGATATCACGTGCGCTGGATCAGCACCGAAAACTTCAACAGCACCGGCTCCTGCGGTCGCACCTCAGTCGTCGAGCGGCTGGTACAGCCCTCTCGCTGCGTACGGCAACGGCTCCTGCAATTTCTGGGAGTGGCGACAGACCAAGAGCGGTGGCTACAACCATCGAGGTGAGGACTTCGCGTTTGGAGCTTGGACTCCGATCCGTGCGATTGCCTCTGGACAGGCCACGGCCAACTGGGGGTCTGGTACGGGCAACCAGGTGGTGATTAGGCACTCCAACGGTGCTGCGACGGTTTACATGCACATGGTCCAGAGGGGTGTTTCTGGCTGGGTGCATGGTGGCCAGGTTATCGGTTACGTCGGAAGCACGGGCGACTCGTCTGGTCCGCACCTGCATTTCGAGGTTCATCCCTGGGGCTACGGCAACGGGGTCATCAGCCCAACCAAGTGGATGGCTGACCGAGGCGTCCGCATCGGGTGCTGAGATAGTTTGACCTAGAGGCCCTTGTTCGTTATAGATGTGGACAGGGGCCTCTTCGTGAGATAAGGTAAGTCTGTGACAACGTACTTCACGAGCGATCTTCACATCGGTCATCGCCTGGTGTCCGGCATACGAGGGTTCTGGCGAACAGAAGGTGAGGATCAGGTCGCCGACGTTGAGGCGCACACTGACGCGCTCATAAAGTCGTGGTCCGTGATCAAACCAGACGACATTGTGTGGATTCTGGGTGACATCTGCGTTACCGAGCGGACTTGGCTTGGTGCCCTGTGGATAATCGGCAAGCTCCCTGGACGCAAGCGCCTGATCTGTGGCAACCACGATCCGGTGTCCTCTATTCACCGCGAGGCGTGGAAGCACCAGAAGGCTGCCTTAGAGGTCTTCGAGACCGTGCAGGACTTTGCCAGGACTAGGCTGGGTGGCAGGAACGTTCTGCTTTCTCACTATCCGTACAGTGGAGCCGGATCTGAGGGTCTGACCGATCATGGTCAGCCCAGGAGCGTCGAACGGTACACCGAGTTCAGGTTGACCGACTGTGGCACTCCGTTGCTCCATGGACACACTCATGGATCAGAGAAGCGCCACTTTAGTGACGCCGGAACTCCTCAGGTTCATATTGGTCTGGACGCCTGGGGCATGAAGCTGGTCTCGCAGTATGAAGTAGAGAAGCTTCTTTATAGTCCAGAAGGAGACCGATGATGTGGTGGCCTGTCGTCTGGATTCTGCTCATATGCACTTTTGTTTCCTCGATCTTCTATTGGGAGGTTTAGGTGTTCACTGATGGCGACTAACTTGACTGGCACCTTAGAGGAAAGAGTTCATGGAGCCCTTTCGGTGGCTCACACTTTTGGCGGTGTCCACGGAGTTCGTCAGAAGCAGTGGGTGATTGATCAGATGGTCCAGGCACTTACTGGTGATGGATACGAAGAGTGGGTCGACAAGTACAACGAAAGTCCGGACGGTCCGGACGCCTACATCTGGGATGGAGGGGTGTCACCATAATGACCAACGATCAACACCTGGAACTTTGGGATGAAGAGGTCACGGAGTGGATCGAGAGTCAACCCCGTCCTCTAGCTAGGTTGGGTATGTGGCTGCTCATGTTGGTTGTTAGCCTTCTTGGCATTGCGATGCTTTTGGCTCTCTTGGCTGTGATCATTTACTTCGCTGTCTTCGTTACAGGGATGGCTTTTGCTCTTTCTACTCCGGTGAGTTCTTGACAAGGTGAGTGACGAAGATGAAGTACCCCCGGCTCAAGGTAAGTAAGAGGGACGACGGGACCTGGCGCGTCCTGTTTCATAACGTCCCGGAAAAACACCAATTCACCGTTTTTCAGGCCAACACTCATAAAGTTGCTCTGAGTTATGCTCTGCGGTACGTGGCGAAGGAGCAACCGATCTACCGCGCGTTCGAGGTGGTCTGATTTGAAAAAGCTGAACTGAGGTCTTGCGGTCTGCTTCGGTTCTGCTAAAGTAGAGCTATCCGCCGAGAACGACTCGATACGAGGAGCAGACATGACCGCGCAGACCGACTTCGACGCCAGCTTCTGTCCTACCCCCGAGCAGGTTGAATACGCCGCCAAGTACGCTAGCGACTTCAAGCTCGATTCGGTGTTCGTCCCGGTGAACTTCCCCGGCAAGCAGCGTGGGGTGTGGACCGAGGGCCAGCCTCGCGAGGTGGTCATGGAGGGCAACTATTTCGCCCTTTGGGTCGATCGTAACAACGCCCTGGATGCTTTCGATCTTGGCCGTTACGGTAATGCCCTGTTCCGGGTCTACGCGAACGGACACGTTCACCTGGTGGATGAGGCATGAAGAAGCTGAGCGACACCCTGTACGCGCAGGAGGAGGGTAGCTTTCTCTTGCACGCACATGGTCCGCAGGACACACCTTGGTGCCTGGTAGACACTGAAGTTAAGGTCCAGGATAGTTTCACCAAGTCCAGGCTGGTTGCTATGTTCGCTGACTTGGAAGATGCGCTAGCATTCGCTGAGATCAAAACTGGTACCAGTATCCCTGGACGAAAGTGGAGTGTCTTGTTGTGAGCGGTTACACCGTTGATTGGCCAGATGCCGAGTATCACCAGGTCCTTCCCAATCTCTACCTCGGTGGGCATGTTTGGGAAGAGGGCGGACGATCTAAGAGTGGAAAGCATTCGACGATCTCCGAAGACAAGTCTTGGGACTATGTAGTCTCGTCCTACCTGGATGGGGACTACGAGAAGACCCTTCCTCAGTGCGACATGAGATTGGTTCTTTTCAATGATACTGAGAAGGGTTTGAGTGAGGAGATTTGGGAGAAGATCCGATCTGCTGTTGACGAGATTGTGTCTCGTTGGCGGCGGGGACAGAAAGTTCTAGTTCGGTGTCAGGCTGGATACAACCGGTCGGGCATGTTAATGTGTCTGACTCTCATGCAGATGGGGCTAACCGCTGAAGACGCCATCAAAACTGTTCGGAAGCGCCGTGGTCAGCACGTCTTGATCAACCGAGTGTTCGAGGGCTATGTGCGCGAGCGCGAGGTCGAATACCGCGATCAAGCCAGTCTTGCTGGAACTATGGCCATTGCTGGTGACTTGCTGTGAGAGCTAGAATAACTACCTACGGTGGAGAGAACCACACCATCCGGCACTGGCAGCTAGAGGTTGGTGGAGTGTTTATTGCTGATACTAGTTCTCCGCACATCCGAGATCTTTACCAGAAGATTGTTGATAGGATAAACTGGTTTGACGAAGTAGTTAAGTTAACTCAGGGACAACCCGATACGGGAGAAGGCAATGAACTGGTACGAGGTGATGACCGTTGACCTGGTGAGTGGCGTTCATGTGGTCGCGCTTCTCCGCATCGGTGTCAGACGAGTTTCCGGTCGATATTACCTTTGGCCTGACGCATGAGGGCTTTGACCCAGAAAACCCTGACACCTGGAAGGACCAGAATGGCGGCCAAGACCCCTACCAAGATTCGCAACCCTGAGCGCGGTAACAACAAGGCGTGGAGCAAGAGTCATAACGCACCGGTCAAGGCACTGAGCGCGGAGGCTCAGGAACGTAAGGCCAAGAAGGACGTCAAGCGCGCTCAGGTGGTTCGATACGACCGAGGGGCCTCCATCACTATGCCCAGGATCACCTGGGGGTGGGTCGCGGAGACGATGAGTGGTCGCCTGACTCAGACCCGTAGGTTCCGCACGGTCGAGATCTACATGGCACAGGAGCGCAGGGGTCGGAAGAGCGACGATCAAACTTTCGCAATCGAGTCCAACCCGGAGGTCAAGACCTCCCGCAAGAACGGCAGGTAGTCATGATCGACGTGCAGTACGTTAAGGCTCTTCTGGGGACCACCGTGGACAAGCTAGCCAAATTCGACTACTCGAAGTTGGTCCCGAAGTTCAGGTCCGAGAAGTATGCCTATGGTGTGGCTGGCATTGAGTTCACTTTGCCATGGAAGAAAGAGGGCCTGGGTATCGGGGTCGGCCTGGGGGTCTTGGACTTCTGGTTTGGTTGGCCGAAGGATGATGGCCCGCTTCATTATGAGGGGTGTTTGCACGAGAAGCCTGTGAAGGTTCCGGAACCTGTCGGTAGCTGACCCAGAGGTCGTTGTATTTGGTGGTCGCACTGGTACGTCAGGCGATCATCAGATATGGCTCTGGTTCCTTCAGGGCCACTCCCAGGAGGAGCGACTGTGGGCGCCATCGGTGTTTTCGAGGCGGACGCCAACGCTGGCAAGCTTTCAGCGGAGGCATCGGCAAACAATGGTTTCGAGCTTGAGAAGAGCATCGACCGAGCTATCTTCAGGGCCAAGGAGAGGTTCGGCGCGTACCTAGCCAACTCGCGGTCGAGGTCGGAGTGGGATGAGCGGTGGTCTGAGGTAAGTAATCAGGTCATCAAGGTGATCGCGGAGGTTGTTACCCCGACACCTAAGATCATTCGGAGGGTGGGGGCGGCTCTACGCCCACCGATGCTGGCGCAAGCATCGGCCAAGCAGGTCCGCCCTTCCTCTGCAAAAACAGCAGCAAGCGAGAAGGAGCGTCGCGAACTCGCGAATGCTCACCGTGACGATGTTGTTCCCGGCTCCGGGCGCGCGATTGAGCCAGCGAATCTCACTCGTGTCGGAGTCACCCAGAAGACAGCCTGGGGTTACGACCAGTCCACCAAGCTCTACACGAGCAACGACCCGATGCAGAAGTTCGCTTGCCCCGGTTGTGGCACTGAGCAGGACCACCTCGGGTTCACCCACTGCGCAGGATGTGAGCGCACCTGGAACTCGTGGCCAGTGCGTCAGCAAAGCTCTGCAAAAACAGGTGCTTCAACGTATATGCTCATGGCACGTGAGATCAAGATGCGGGGCGACCAGTTCAAAATGGCCGCTGCCGGCAATGTGAAGGTCGCCGACGCCCCGATGCCGCAGGAGCCACCGCCAGGGATGTCGCAGCCCAGCTTCGGGACTATGCCGGGTGACAACTCCGGTGCCATGGGTGCTCCGATGGCTCCTGAGCAGCCGGCCACTCCTGCTGCCGATGCGGGCGGTGACCTCGCTGGTGGGGTCACTGAGGACTCTCCGATTGACCAGATTCAGGACGCTCTCCAGGACGCCATTGTGGCCCTGAAGGACGTGCAGATGTTGTCGTTGAATCCGGCGCTTGCCACCATGGCCTCGACCAAGAGCAAAAAGGTCACTGTTCTGCGTGAGGCGATGGACCGGTTCTGGGGATTGCACAAGTCGATGAACTACGTGGCCGGGATGCTTGCCAAGGAGGCCAACGAGGCGATCCGTACGGCGGACCCGAGGATCACCGGTGAGGCCGAGTTCGTCAGTGGTTACGAGGCAGCGGCCAAGAACCAGCCTCTCCCGGAGAAGGCGGGTCGGGCGTATCTGGAGGGCTACGTGGCCTTCCACAAGCGGGCGGATAGTTATGACACGGGTGCCGACATCGGCCAGTTGACTGTCCCTACCGGCCAGGACGAGACCACGGCCGGTAACGAGGGCAGCACCTTCCCCGACACCGAGTCGTCAGACGAGAACCGTGGTGACGCGGGTCCGTTCGACACCAGCCAGCCAGCTTCGCAAAAGTTCGTCAGCCAGATGGACGCGGACAACGCTTCCGGTGACGCTGATCATAGTCAGGGCTCGTCTGGCAGCATCCAGCCGACTGGCGCACGGAAGGCATCTCAGAGAAGCAACAAGTAGTCCACACCGAGACGAAGACTGGGGTAGGCCGTCTTGGCTGACTACAGTGTCAGAGACAGAAGGGCGATGAGGAGGGAAGCCTCAACCCCTCCTCGTCTTGTCACAGCCAATGTGAGTGAAGAGCTTTCTAACCTTCGTGCTCGTGGCATGGCATTGCCCAGAGATGGCAGGCATGCGGCTCAGGCTGCGGCCGATCTCCGATCAACGGTGAACGACCATAACCTCTCCGCGTACGTGCAGGAGACGCGCTCGCGCAATATCGCCCTGGCCAGCCAGATGGGCTCTCCGAACACCGGTATTCGCAAGCAGGCAGCGGGCGACATGATGCTGGCCCTGCCCAAGTCTCGTGAGCCTCTTGGGTCGATGATCGCCAAGGGTATCCCCTGGCAGACCAGCGAAGAGAAAGAACGGTTGACAATACGTCAGTGGACTCGTGCCTTCTACGCGACTCACTATTTGGTGTCTTTGTGTGTTGACGCCTATTGCCGATTCCCAATTCAAGGCATTGAGTTCTCATGCAAGGATCCAGACATAAAAAGGTTTCACGAGCAGCAGTTCTTAGAAATGCTGAACTATGAGACCTTCCTAATTGATTTCGGCCGGGAATTCTGGACGGTTGGAGAGGTAAACGCCCTAGCGAATTTCAACGAGTCTTTGGGTGTTTGGGACGCTGAAGAAATCATTAACCCAGACGATCTTCAAGTTCGTTTCTCACCATTCGAGCGTGACTGGAGATACAAGCTTAAGGTCCCTCAGTACCTCAAGGATCTTCAGAACGATCAGAATACTCGCTGGGAGTACGACTTGCTTCGCGAGGAGTACCCCGAGATCATTCAGGCCATCCAGAAGGATGAGGGCCTGGAGGTCTCTAACGTCTTGTTGAAGCGCGTCGTCAACAAGATGACTCCGTGGGATGTCTACGGAACTCCGCACATGTTGCGGACCTTCGAGCAGTTGATGATGGAGCAGTCCCTCAACGCTGCTCAGGACGCGGTGGCCGACCGGCTCTACGCACCACTGATCCTGGCCAAGCTCGGTGTCGAGGACATTGACGGCACGGGCACTCCGTGGATTCCTGACGCGGGTGAGCGCGACGCGCTCCGGAATGATCTGAACATGGCTCTGGCGGCCGACTTCCGGTTGATGGTCCACCACTTTGGCCTGGACATCGAGAACGTTTTCGGGCGCGAGGCGATGCCGAGACTGGGCGAGGACTACGACCGCATCGAGCGCAAGTTGCTCCAGGCGTGGGGCATCGGCGAGGCCCTGGTCTCTGGCGGCACTGGGGCTCCGTACGCCTCCAGCGCGCTAAACCAGGAGTTTGTCACACAGTTGATGTCTTCTTGGCAGAAGTGGGTCAAGAGGCACTACATCGAGCGCGCGAAGATCGTGGCCGAGGCTCAGGAGCACTTTGACTATGAGTCTGCCGGCAAGGTCCGAGTGCCGATCATGGAGGAAGTCCTCGAAGTTGACGAGGACGGCGAGGAGTACATCAGGAAGCGGCCGAAGTTGCTGATCCCTGATCTCAAGTTCGCCACCATCAACCTTCGTGACGAGAACGTGGAGAGGCAGTTTCTCCAGACTCTCAAGATGTCCGGCGTACCGATCTCGGACCAGGCCCTTATGGTCAACATCCCGATCGAGTTTAGCGAGGAGCTTGATCGGGTCAAGGAAGAGAAGATGGCGAAGGCCATCGCCGAGGCTCAGTTCAATGCTGATCTCTACCAGTCTCTGACTCTTCGTGGCCTTCCGATTCCACCTGAGCTTGAGATGATGATGAACCCGCCTGCTCCGATCGTGGGCGGGCCTGGTGGTGGCTCCATGGCCACTCCTCCGGGCGCTTTGCCTCCAGGCTCTACTGGCCAGCAGGACGTGGCCGAGCAGATGGCCGAGGACCCGACGATGGGTGGAGCAATGCCGCCTGGCGGCGATCCTGCTGCCGCTGGCGGGGCGATGCCGATGATGCAGTCAATGCCGGTCTCCGACATCACGTCTCCTCCGGCGACACCGAACCTCACACCGAACATGATCATGCCACCTGCTATTCCAGGAACCGAGCCCACGATGGCTGTCGAGCCGATGATGGCTGTGGAGCCTGGCTCGACCTTTCTGCCACGGAATCAGATTGCTCAGCGTCCTGAAATTTCAGACCAGGCTCGGGGAACCATGCCTAAGAAGTCTGGCGCGGCCGACGAGCGCTACATCGAGTGGCAGGACAAGGACGACGAAGGTCAACCGGTGGGCGAGGCGAGGTTGTTGCACAAGCGCCTGGCGGACCGCAGGTTCGGCAAGCAGCTACGGGAAGCCAGGATGGCCTCAGGACCTAAGCATGTTGGCAAGTCGTCCTATCTGACGGAGGAGTCGATCACCGATGCGGTGGTAAACCGCAAGTGGGCCGAAGTCCTCAAGGTTGAGCTTCCCGACGATGTTGAGGTTGGAGACGACTGATGGCCAAGCCGACCCACCACTCTGCTCTTGAGAGTCTGGGTTTCAAGCTTACCAACCAGGGCTTCAACGGCAGCAGTGATCATGTTGGCTCGGTTTTCACCAACCACTATGCCTTAACTAGGAATACTGTCGGTGATGGAAGCCTAGTCAGGCCGATCACCCATCATGTTTTTGTGGATGAGTTTGATCGCGCTCCTGGAAAGTACAACGTGTCTTATCACGTTACGCAGGATGGTGAGCCATACTCTGAGGGAGACTTCGACACACTGCGTCGGCACAAGGACAATGTGCGTAATGGCTCCAGTGACCCAATTAAAGAGATCGTAACTCATCATCACGGGGTCATGGGAGCCCTCAAAAGGCAGCAGGCTCCGTCGCTGGAGTCAGTGACCGAAGACAATCTCCACAGGCTTGCTCCAGGTTCGTACCACATGACCCCTGGTTGGGGTGCAGACGATCCAGGGATGAAGAGTCAGAGATTCATTGTTCCTGGGCCTGAGTATCCGATGCAGCGCCTCAACGCTGCTGAGGACCAGCCCCTTGACTCAGAGGTTCATCGTAGGCTCACCAGTGGTAGTCGTGGTTCTCTCAACTTCCAATACCATGGAAGATTTCCGGGAGAGAGCGGGACCGACGTTTACCACGCTTCTTATTCGGACCCTGACAACCCCCATACGTTCGAGTACGGATTCACTGTGAGGCACAGGCCGGAGTCGGATAAGCCATTCTCCTACAACGCGACTCGCTATCAGGGTGGACATGACGACAATGGCGAGGAAGATGTTGGGTCATTCCTTGACGTTACTGGAGACATGGACCATGTAGCTAACTTCAGTACAGTCCCGCAACTCATCAAGCGCCATCAAGACATGTTGAGATCACTTAGGCTTCAGCGTGAGGCTAGTGGACCTGTAAGTGATGAAGACTGGGAATCGTTTGTCGCGGGGCGCAATCCAGTCTCGGGGATGATGCCTAACGGAATTCCGGTGGTTCACCATTTTGACCCTGACTTTGGTCAGATGGGTCAGTCAGATTCTCGCGGAGTAAGGTCTATGACCTATCTTCCTCATGCTGTTGAGAGGGCCGCGTCTGGAGAAACTGAGGTGTATGAACCTCGGGGTAGATGTGTCACATGTGGAAGACCTACCTGGAACACCTCGGATGGAGGACAAGCTCCCGAGTGGGAGAGCACTGGGAACTCGCATTATGCGGAAGACTATGAAATGCATGGTCCAGACATTCCTCAGTGTGCCAACTGTGCCAATGAGCACGGCACTTACAAGGAAGCAATCAGGGCTGGGCAAAGACCAGGTGGCCTCTGGCATCACCCTGGTGCCAGACCGAACACGTGTGATAAGTGTTCCGATGATGGCCCTGGTCGTTCAATTATGGAGAGAGCAGACGACGATCTGCGACCGTAGGAGAAGCTGATGAATGAGGTGCGTACGCCGGATGGCTACGGCCAAGTGCTAAGAACACAGTCGGCTCATGGAAGAACGAGCTACCTGGTCAAGGGTGCTGGCTTTGAGGGATGGTACGACGGTCTTGAGGTAACTGCTGATTTTGCAGACCACCCGGACGACGTGATCCCGAACGACGAGAACGACACCGTTCTCCCCTACCCTTCCAGGCCACAGGGTCCGGGTTGGGACGGCACGACCTCCACGATCCCGCCGGATGTTGACCCACACCTTGAGTTGGGTGGCACTTCCGACTCGCTGACCGGCGAGAGCACGGGTGAGGACCCGGTTGAGGCCGACATCGAGGGGCTGTTCGAGCCTCCGTCGCGTCTTGCTGGCGTTCGTCCTCACCGCCTGCACTTCGCTGCCTCGGACGACCCGATCCTGGATGTTTCCGATCTTCCGGGCGAGTCTCCGACCGGGCTGGAGAACTCCCCGATTAACCCGGATAGCGTGGACACCGACGACCTGTTCGATAACAGTCAGCCGCACTTCGAGCGCGAGTCGTCCTACGACCGACTCGTGATCGAGGACGACTTGTCTTTCATGCGGTATGCGTCCGATGACGACAAGAAGGACAAGAAGGAACAGGGTCCAGGTCAAGTTGGTTACCCAAAAGACTCTGACGGCGATGACGATTCTGGTGGTGACGACTCTTCTTCGTCTGACGGCGATGGTTCTGGTGATGGCAGTAGCAGCGGCGATGGTGGAGGCGGCCACACCGCTTCTTTCGCCTTTGCGCTAAGCACGACCGCCGACCTTCACTTCCTGGCCAACATGTGCCGCTGCGTCGAAGAGATCCCGCTTCACTCGAAGTCTGAGCACCGCGAGCTTGTTGCCGAAGGCGGTCTGAAGAACCGCAAGAAGAAGAACAAGCCTCTCGGTTCGAAGCCGCTCACTGGTCGCCACGACGCGAACAAGCCTGTCAAGACCCCGGCTGATGCTGGGTACACCACCAAGGGCAGTAAGGGAGTTGGCGAGGTTATCAAGAAGAAGAGGCGTGGGGACAGGCCCTTTAGCGGGACTGAGAAGCGCGGTGGCGCGGATGAAGTGACCGCTCAGCCACGCGATCTTGACGAGCTTCTGGAGAGGTACGAGCAGGAGCAGTTCACCTACCAGGAGAGCAACTTGGATGACCTGGTGGACCACTCCGAGGACGCCGGAGACGGTGCCGACCTCTACAACCACTACGCCTCGATCAAGACTGCTGCTCCGGCTCAGGACCCCGGCCCGACGCAGATCGAGTCCCAAATCGAGCAGTTGATGCAGTTTTGGGCTGTGGACAACAACGGCTGGTGGCACTGGACCGGCTCACAGGCCGATCTTGCTCTGCTTAATCAGATGCAACAGCAGATGATGGCCGTAGGGATGCCCGGTGGTCCTCCTGGACAGATGCAGGCTCAGAGCAAGACCGCCGCTCCGGCTGCTCTTGCTCCTCTTCTTGAGGGTGCGGTCGCTGGTGAAGCAGCCGGTGCCGCTGAGGGCGGCGCTGCTTCTCAGTTGATGGGTGTTCTTCCTGGTGCTGGAGGCATGTCTCCGGCTGGAATGCTCGGTGGCGTGACAGACGCGCTCGCCGGACTCAATGGCGGGACCGATCTTAGCGTGGCTCGCCATACGCCGTTCCAGACCTACACCTTCGCCATCGAGACCAACACCCCTGCCCCCTGGCGGGAGTACCTCCAGACCATCGCCTCAGACAAACTGGTGGCCCTGGCCGCCTGGCGTGACGTGGTAGAGAAGTCCAAGAGGCTTCGGTCCGAGGGCGCGATCGACCTGGAGGTCTTCAAGCCCGAGGTCATCACTGCCTACGTTCAGGGCGACCACGGCCGGTACTACACCACTGTCCAGCGGCTTGGTTCGGTTGCTCCGGGTGTCGGCCGGCAGTTGACCTCGACTCAGGTTTCTGGTTGGTCCTGTGAGTGCGACTGGGGACATTGGGCCTGGATCAGGAAGCGGAGTTTTGTGGGCCGGATGTGCTCGCACGCTTACGCCCTGTTTTCCGAGATGCGGTCGTTGGACGCCAAGTCCCGCAGGAACAAGGGTCAGCCTGGCAGATACGCCAGCGTGGGCAACAAGACCTCTTGGACCCGTACCGAGGAAGGTGGTTTCGAGTGGGTCACTAGCGACCCGACACTTCCTACGGCCGCGATCACTAGGACCGCTTCCGGCTGGAGCGCTCAGATCTGGTCGGACGGGACCGCCGACGACTCCTTGGATCTTGGCACCTTCAAGAACTCGGGGTGGGCTCAGCGCGCGGCTGGCCGGGCTATCAACGCTCACGTCAAGTTCGCCGACGATGGCGACGTGGACGTAGTTGGTGGGAGAGGCGATTTCCCTCCAGGTGGAGAGACCGGTTACGACAACCCGTACACCGAGGAAGGCGAGTCTTCACCGGAGCCGGTGTTGGACCCGTACGAAGAGGGTCCTGGTCCTGGCATCCAGGAGAGCAAGACTCGTGTCGGCTCCTTCTCCGTTTTTGCAGAGCAGAATGACGGCCAGGACGATGAGGGGCCTGAGGAGACCGACGACGGTATCGAGGAGGATGACGCCGACGATGACGAGTCTCTTGACGAAGAGATCGCTGAGGACGAAAACGACTCGGCCGATGGCTCTCAGGACGAAGGCGAAGAGCCCGAGCCGGCCGACGACGGCGGACACGACGAGCCACACCAGCGCGACGATGGCGATGAGGACGAAGGCGAAGGCACCGACAACCCCGGTGACGACTCGGACGACGAGGGGATCGAGAAGACCTCCTCTGTTGCCGAACTCCAGCAGCAGTTCGGGCTGACCCACCTGGCCGGAGCCGATTATTCGCTGGCCGAGCAGGACAAGTTGGTCCGCGAGGGAGATGGCAGGACCGCGCGGAATCGCTCGGACCTGAATCTGGCTGGCACTCACTACGAGGCCAGCGCTACGGCTGAGTCACCCGAGGATGTCCTGTCATTTCTGTTTTGAGAGGGTGCTCTGACGCCAAAAGATCAAATGCGCAGAAACGGACCATGGTAGCTAGATGCTCGCAGACCATCAGATTCGTACAAACATAGTTCTTGGACACATTTCCGTATCCCCTTATCTTGCTTCCCTTATTCAGCCGGCAAGTCTTGATTTGAGACTGGGGTCTGACTTCATCAGATACCTCAAACCGGATCGGCCCATTGATCCTGAAAAACCAGATCGTGAGTTTGAGAGGATCAACGGTGTCGAGGAGTATGCCATCCGCCCAGGAGAGTTCCTCTTGGCCACCACCCTGGAGAGAGTTGGCATAAGCCCGAACATTGCTGCCAGGGTGGAAGGGAAGAGCACTTTGGGAAGGCTTGGCTTGATCATCCACTCTACTGCTGGTTTTGTAGATCCTGGGTTCAAGGGGAACATCACCTTGGAGATGACCAACATTAATTCCAGGCCGATCATTCTCAGATCTGGCATGAAGATCTGCCAGATCTCTTTCTACCGGATGGACTCACCAGTCGAGCGACCGTATGGTCACGAGAAGTTGGGGTCTCATTACCAGAACCAGTCTGGTGTTACTCCAGCAGCGGCTTTGAGGCCAACTCCCTAGCCTACTGACCCTGTTTTCCTGATAGTGGTTGGTCAGGTCTTCTCCACTCGTTCTGATGTGGTGGAGAGGAGACTCGGTGACGATACGCAAGTATGCGAGTGTTGATGTTCAGATCAGCGCCGCAGAGGTCATCGGCTCTCTCAGCGCACCCTTCGGGAAAGGGTCGATCGCCAAGTTCGGCAGCTTCGCCTTCAAGCCTCGCCCAGGGTATGTCTACCCGCGCGTGCGAGCCATCTCGGCGAGAATCAATAAGAACTTCGACGGCTTCCCTTCTGAGGAGTTGCAGAAGGCTGCGCACACTTTCCAGGGTCGTCCGGTCTTCGTAAACCACAACAACCAGGACCCTGAGCGAACTCGTGGTGTGATCTTGGCCTCGCAGTATCACGGTCTGGGTGAAGATCCGCACATCACCATCCTCCCTGAGGTGGATGCCCTCACTTTCCCAAACTTGGCTGAGGACATTATCAAGGGAAACATGGACTCGGTGTCCATGGGGTGCGATGTTGATAATTCGACTTGCTCGTACTGTGGAAACGTAGCCACAACGGCTGAAGAGTTTTGCAACCATATTCTCAACAACAAGGGCCAAGAGTTGACCAAATTGGTCAATGGACAGCCCAAGAGGATTTTGGTCTACGAGATTTGCCGAGGTCTCAACTTCTTCGAGATCTCATTCGTCTTCGACCCCGCCGATGAAACCGCAGTAATGCAGGAGGTCATCGTGCCGGATGGAGTCAAGATGTCTTCTGCTGCTAGCCACTCGCATGGCTTTGTTGGTCCTGATGGTGTTAACTACACATACGCTGCTGTGCCTACTGTTTCAATCACCACTACATCTACCCCTGGGTTGAATGTGGTGACCAACGCTGGCCAACTCACTAGGACAGCAGCGAACACCCATGTGGCCTATGGAGAGATGATTGCTCCCCCGAAGGTCGACACGCTTCGTGATGACGATGTTTGCCCGCAGTGTGGTTCCGAATTCAATGGGATCGAGTGCGACAACTGTGGCTACATTACTCCTCCGGAAGAGCTTCAGGACCCAGACACTAAAAAGGCTGGGGATGTCCGTGACGACGACGATAACGAGTCGGACGGCGATAACGAGGATCTCGATTATTTTGGTGACGACGATGGCGAGGACTCGGACGACGAGGACGAGTCAGACGAAGACGAAGAAGAAGATGGCGAGCCCAACCCATACGACCTGTATAACGGCCAACCTAGAAAGGAGGGCAATGTGAGTAGAGGAACAGCCGTCCAAGCGAACGTTGGCCAGGCTCTCGCCCAGCGGAGGCTGGCAGAAGCGCAGCGTCGCCTTCAGGCTCTCGGCGAGTACCCCCTGTACGAGGAGGGTGTTGACACGGGCGAGAACATCGCCAGCGACCCACCTGCTCCAGAGGCACCGGCTTGTGGCGACGATGAAGCTCAGGCTTCTCCGGACCTGTCGACCACGGTTGAGAACCTCGACCAGAACGCTTCGGCCGGCGACTTCGGTGCTCGTGAGCAGGTGATGTCGTCAACTCGCCGTCGTGCCGATGAGGTCGGTAGTGGTGGTGAGGCAGCGCCCGACGACCGTGAGGATGTTGAGGCCCCAGTCGCTAACATGGTCGACCCTGACGCCACCGAAGAGCAGTACGACGCGAACGCCTGGGACGCCAACGCGGGCGACAACGCCGCCTTCGATAACGAGCACTCGGATGAGACCGAGGCCATGGTCCCGGACGGAACTGGACGGACTCCGATGCAGGCTGGTGCGGCCACGAAGACAGCGATGGTCCTGAAGCGGGCTTCTGCTTCTCAGGTCTATCAGCTTGCCGACCTCTACACGGAGCTTGGCCTGGTGCCCTACGAGCAGCGGTATGCCGCTATCGCTGAGATCGAGAAGATGCCGCAGATCGTGGCCGCTCACACCATCAAGGTGCTTGGCCGGGTCAAGGAGGTCTTTTCGACTCAGATGCCGGCTGGTCGAGTGGCCCGTACAGCGGGCACGATCCCGGCTCTCGGAAAGTCTGCTTCTGCTCGTACGCCTTCGATGGCACGGGCGGCGGAAAACAGAAGGCTCGCTTCGAGCGCAGAAGACACTCTTCTGTTCGTTCACTGAGTTGTAGAGAAGGAGGAAAGGCAAAAAATGTTCAGGATTAACAACATCACGAACATCACACAGAAGCGCACCCTGCGTCCGCTCTACGCTCAGCACCAGGCGACGCCGTACGGCGGCTTCCTGTCAAGCTCGTGGACCAAGGCAGTGGACATCTACCCAGGCATGGTCATGGCCAAGCTTGCGGGCGAGGTCTTCACGCTGGCTGGTACCGCGTCTGGCGGTGGTGTCCTTCCGGCAACCGCTGGTCTGATCCGTGGCTTCGGCCTGTCAGCGCTGTTCGTTGCTCCGACGCTCGGAGTTGACGAGACCCAATACCCACACGACGACAGCCTCAACGTCTTCACGGTGTGGCAGGGCGGACCGGACGCGACGTTCGAGATCATGGCTCCGGCCTTCGCGACAACTCAGTCGTGGTCTGAGTCTGCTTCTTCGGACGGCGGCGTGATCATGCTCGGCATCACTAACGCCTCGCACGCTGATGGCCCCGGCAAGTTGGCTCTGATGGACGGCTCCAACGTCATCGAGACGCCGATCGCTCGGCTGATTCAGTACAAGCCGTCTGGCGGCGCAACCGGTGTGAGCCCGTACCTGGGCTCTGGTGTGACTGGCGCAAGCATCATCGTTCAGTTCAACCCAACTGCGGTCATCCTCGCGGACCAGACCCCGTAACCGGAAACAACTAGAAGAGGATCGAAGGGAGGAACAGGCAACATGTCAGCACTTGTGGCAGTCGGTTCAGGTCTACAGCGCCAGGCTCGTGCTTCTGACGAGTACGTACGGGACATCGTGCAGGCCCAGCGCAAGTTCGGCGCGGCGAAGCTCTCGAACGCTCAGAAGCAGCAGAGGCTTGCGCAGATCTTGTCCGACAAGACGGGCGGTCTTCAGCGGCTCGGTCAGCAGATGATCGGCCCGATCCAACTGAAGCTGCGCTACCAGGGAATCGTGAGAAACGTCCTTCTCGAAGATCCTCTGACACCAGGTGTGCCGATCGAGTACGACGTTCTCGATGACTATGGGCAGGCTTATCTGCTTCACGGCAACGAGGGCGAAGTCAAGATCACACCGTTCGAGGGCAAGCGTGCACCGATCGGTCTCTTCCGGATCGCCACCTTCCCGAAGGTGAAGAAGGAAGACCTGTACATGCTCCGCGTCAACATCGTGGAGTACGCGCAGGACGAGTCGAAGCAGGCCATCATGAAGCAAGAGGACTCGCGCCTCGTCACGCTTCTGGAGGCTTCGGTCACCAACTACGTTTCCAAGGACTTCCTGGTGGCGTCGGGTGACCCGCACTCGCACTCGATCTCCGTAACCGGTGGCTACATCAGCCCCAACGTCCTGTACGACGCCGTGAGCACCACTGACGAGCACGAGCTTGACGCTGCGCGTCTGCTTTTCTCGCCTCGTGGTTACCGCGATCTGTACCGCTGGGACATCAACACAACTGGTTGGGCCTTCAAGGACCGCGTGGTCGCGGGCGAGCGGGTCGTCCAGTTCGGTGAGTTCCAGATCGGCAAGAGCATCATGATTCCGAAGACGAAGGTCTACTTGACCCCGGCTCCGGAGTTCCTGGGCGTCATGCCGGTCATGTACTCGCTCGATGTCGAGGACAACCCGCAAGTGGAGCAGTTCCACAAGGGTTGGGTCATGGACGAACTGATCGGTATGGCCATCCTCAACCCGCGCGGCATCGTCCGCATGACCAAGGTCTAAGTTCTGATCTCGGGTGAGGAGCTTCGGTTCCTCACCCAGATCGGACCTAACCCTGATTCCTCGAAGGGAGGAACGGAGAATGGGACGTAATGTCGTAACGGCAGCAGCGAACGTTGCTCTGCCATATCAGCCATCAGGGACTTCTGGCCTGAACTCGCGCACGATCGTCGCTTCGGGGACTCTGGTCACGCTGAACGATGCTGAGTACGCGGCTCTGAGCAGCACTGCTTTCTCAGGCGGAACACTGCTTGACGCTGGGAACCCTGACGCGGCTGGCGGTGCTTTTGTCACCAAGAGCAAGAGCCCAACGAACTCGACGGTCGACTTGTTCAACGTCGTGGGAAACGTGAAGGTTGTTGAGCTTTTCGGTCGGGTCACTACGGTGATGGACGCGACTGCGACAACCCTCAAACTGGCTTTCGACGCCACCGTGACCGGTGCGGTGACGGACCTGTCCGCCGCTGGCACCATCACTAGCGATCCGCTCAACACGCTGTACTCGATCGTTGGTGTCGCGGCGACTGCCCTGACCGAATCAGCCGGTATTTACCTGCTGCCGGCTGTCAAGTTGCCCGCTGAAGGAATCATCCTCCCGGCCGGTAAGATTCAGGCGACCGGAACCGCTGCGAACACTGGCGTCATCGAGTGGACCTGCGTCTACGTTCCGCTGTCGTCAACAGGCGCAGTCACCGCTGCTGCCTAACCAAGCTTGGGGCCAGATTATCCTCCCCGGAGTCTGGCCCCAATTGGTTCTTCCGGGGAGATAACAGAAAAGGGAAAGGCATGACCACACCGACGCCGATCATTCGGCAAGATGGAACGGTGGCCAAGCCTGAAAACCCTGAGCGTCATGGGTTCTCTCGTGAGGATTTCACAGGTGGAGCTTTTCCATCTGCCTCACAGCAGAGCGTACACCCGGACAGCGCTCAGCGTCTTTCAGGCGAGATCCGGCCAGCCGACCTGAGAGACTACGATGGACCGTTGTTCGTCATCAACAAGATGAATGACATGATCTCGCATGACGATGGTAAGGGCAATGTCCTGCGCATCGAGCCGAAGTACCACAGAGACCACATCACTCAGCTACCTAAAGAGGTGGCTTTGCACCGTGGTTTCCAGCGCCTTTGGCGGACTGGTCGTGTACAGGTCACTATTGATCCGGCCATCGAGGACTACTTGAGTCTGGCGGACAGTCCGGATGACTTGGGTGGCATCCTCCCGTACACCATGGACGCCGGACAGAACAAGGATCTGACCCCGCTGGAGTGCTTGATCTGCCACGAGCAGGTCTTCCTGTCCAAGGAAGATTTGGACAATGGGCAGCCGGCACTGTGTGACCTCCACATCGACTCCGGCTCGATGATCGAGCGGGTCCCGAACGCGAACGGCGACCTGGTGTGGAAGATCAAAGACACCGTAGTGAGAAGGTCTCTATGAGCCTCTTCATGGTTGATTCGCGAGAGCACAGTGGTTTAACGAGCACTTCTCCTGGTGATGTTTCTGGTTACGCTTCCAGCAACTCAATTCTAGACCTGTGCACGAGCGTTGATCGCGTGGCGAAAGAGTATGAGTTGCTCAAGATGTCTCAGGTCGCTGATCTCACCTGGATTGTTGGTGAGTTGAAGATGGTGCTCATCCACTGGGGCGATACCGAGATCCTCAACGCCGTGACCAAGGAAAGAGTGCAGCATCTTATGTCGGCACTCTCCGACAAGATCAAGGAGGGCTGATGACTCTACCAGAGGGTGTGCAGCCATCAGGGCCAACGCCAGTCGAAGCTCCGGTTGCTCCTGTGGTCGAGCCGACTTCTGAAGCCACTGTCGAATCTACTTCTTCAGAGGGGACAGTGACGGCCGAGGCTCCAGAGGATGCGTCTGCGGAAGATGCGTCCGACGCCGAGCTTCGTATGTGGGCTCGGGACAACGGTATCGAAGATGTACCTGGGAGCGGGAAGCTTTCGGCCACCTGGCGCGAGACGATCACGACCGCGATGACTGCTGTGCTAGACCCAAAAGAAGAGGCTTCTGCGGAGGATACCTCACTAGCGTCGTCTACATCATCGGAGACGACGATGGATGGGGAGGAAGCTTCTCCCTCAACTGAGCCGGAGCCGGTCGCTGAGTACCGAAGTGTGTTCCAGGCCCCGGCCACTTGGGTGTCGAGCCAGACGTTCACAGCCTAGCGATGAGGGAAGGAGAGAGCAGTGGCGTCAAACTGGCCGGCTAGCTTGGACAATTTCAACATTCCAAGCAGCCCCGGCACCACTGCTCTCTCTTCCGCTGGCACTGGTTCTAGGAACCATGTTCAGCACCATCGCGACCTTGGTGATGCCATTGAGGTGATGCAAGCAGAGGCCACCCTGCTCGTGCACTCTCATGACGGGTCTACCGCGAGACACGGAAGCAAGCTAGACCAGGACAACACTCATGAGAGTGCTGACACCGATTTGGCTCCTTCTTCTATACATCATACTTTGGGTCATGGAGCCAACCAATCTGCTCCTGGCGACCACGCTGCTTTAATTGAGTTTGAAGACACCCATGCTGGGGCTGTTGCTTGGCCGGTGGGTTCCATCTTTATGACCACTACGGCAGGCAACCCTTCAGGTGATTTTGGTGGAACCTGGGTTCAGATTCAAGACTCCTTTCTCATTGGTGCTGGTGGGTCTTACACCTATACTGGTTCTGTTGTTCCCAATGTCACCACTCACACCCACACCATTGCTGACACAAGCTCCGCTGGCTCTCATAGCCACACCATTGCTACTCCGACTGGTGATGTGGGTGTCCACTCACACTCTGTTGGCAGCACCGGGTCTGCATCTGCGACCCACTCTCACTCTGCTGGAGGTAGTGGCCAGACTCACTCTGCTGGAAGTAGTGGTGGAAATTCTGCTCTTACAAATCATTCAGCACACAGTTTGAATAGCAAGAGTAGCTCTCACTCTCATTCTGGTGGAGCTTTGAATAATAGTGCTGCCAATCACAATCATACTATTGGCTTTACATCTGATCCAGGTAGCCATTCTCATACTGCAACTGCTTCTTCTCCGTCACATCTTCCTCCATGGCTTGCTGTTTACACGTGGCAGAGGACAGCCTGATGGCTACTCTATTCCCTGGAGCTAATGACTCCTTCTCCGAGCCTTCTGCCCCGTCTTCCACCCCTCTTGATAGTGATGGCGGGTCTGGCCGGGACATGTGGGAAGCTCATCGGGACATGGGCGATGCCATCATGGCGATGCAGGCCCAGGCCACCCTCCTAGCACACACACACGACGGCTCGACCGCTAGGCACGGCTCCAAACTGGCTCAGGCAGATACCCACCAGTCGGCCGACACAGACTCTGACACAACGGCGATCCACCATACGATCGGGACCGGGGCGAACCAGGGGGCAGCGGGCAACCATTCTCACGGCGCTGTGGTTGTGTGGCCTGTTGGAGCAATCTTCATCACCGAGGTCGCGGGCAACCCATCGGGGTCACCTCACAATCTCCCAGGTACGTGGACAGAGATCACTGGTAGGTTCCTGGTCTGTGCAGGAAGCACATTTACTGCGGGTTTGACTGGTGGCAGTGATTCTCATACCCACAGTGCTACTTTCGGCGACTCTGGTGGACACTCACACACCTCCCCTACTTCTGGTGCTAGTGATTCCCATGCGCACTCTTCTGGCAACGTGGGCTCTGCCACCTTTGGCCATGATCATGATTTTAGCAATAGCACCAGTGCCAGCACTGGCGTTGCCTCTCCTGGATCTGGTGCTGGTTCCTACACTATTGTTTTGATTCATAGCCACGATACAGGATTAAGTAACGTTACTGCACACGCACACTCTGTGAATAACACGAGCACTGATGGGTCTCACAGCCACACGGTTGCTAATACTGATAGCGAGGCTTCGCACACTCACACCTCTACCATCAACTCAGCAGCCAACATAAACCTTCCCACTTACCTCGTGGTGTATGTGTGGAATAGGACTGCATGATGCCTACCAACTTCCCTGTCTCTGATGATGTCTTCAATGTTCCTTCGACTCCAGTCAGCACTCCACTGGGGAGTGTTGGTGACGGCAGTAGGACTCATGCGCAGCATCATCGAGACCTGGGTGACGCGCTCGACGAGATGCAAGTGCAGCAGTCGTTGTTGGCGCACTCCCATGATGGCGAGACCGATCGCCACGGCGTGAAGTTGCTGCAAGCTAATACTCACCAATCAGCAGACACTGATTCTGGTCCAACATCTATTCACCACACTATCGGTTCTGGGGTCAATCAGTATTCGTCAGGAGATCACACTCACCCTGTTGTTATTACTTACCCCGTGGGTGCGTTTTTGTTCTTAACAGTTTCAACTAACCCAGCCGACTTGGGAATTATTGGAACTTGGTCTTCTGTTGGGCAAAGATTTTTGGTTGCTCAGGGTGGAGCCTTAGGACTTTCTGCTGGGTCTATTGGAGGGTCCAATTCTCACAACCATACTATTGATGCCTCTACTAATACTTTAGCTGCACACGACCACTCTCTTACTAGCGGATCTACTGGCAATGGTGGAGGTCATTCACACACGGGTGGCTCTATTAACAACAATGGCATATCACATACGCACACACTATTCTCTGCTGGTCTTGGCACTGGATCAACTAACTCCGGAAGCTTTACGTTATCAAACAATGACCACACTCATACATCTGGTAGTGATTCCGCTTCGCATGGCCACAGTGCTTCTGGAGTCAATGCTGTTGGCGATCACGCTCACTCAGTCACTACTACAACTGGCTCTGGCGGCTCTCACTCACATACGAACACATCTCCAATAGGCACTACAAACAACTTGGTGCCACTGTTCGTTGTTTATATGTGGAAGAGGATTTCGTAGGGAGAGTCCGTGCCGATCGTCGCAGGTGACATAAAGATCAAATTGTCCACCAAGAGTGGTTCGGCTGGGAACACTCTTGCTCAGGGCAACGTGAACGCTGCGCTCGGCAAGTACATCTCTACAACTGAGTTCGTAACTGCCACCGGCAACAACCTCTTCGACAATGTGACTGGTGCTGAAAATGCAGCCAGTGCAGTCGATTATCGCTGTCTTTTCGTCCACAACACACACGGGGCGATTGCTCTGGAGAACGCGGGAATCTACTTGTCCTCGCAGGTGTCTGGCGGGACCGTTCTGGCGATTGCTATTGATGATGTGGCGGCTTCTCCGATTGGATCTTCGTCAGCACAAGCCTTCATAGCCACCAACGAGACCACAGACCCGGCTGCTGGGGTCGGGGCCTTCTCTTCTCCTTCCAGTGCCGGCTCAGCTCTCTCTCTTGGGACGATCCCGGCTGGCCACTGCAAGGCTTTTTGGGTTCGTAGGACGGCCGCCAACACAGTCGCTGTCGACGATGACGGAGGAGCTTTTGTTGTCATCGGAGACACATCTGCTTAACAGGCAGACCAACTAAGGAAGGAAACTCATGGGAAAGGTAGCCCCCGACGCCACCATTGACTCGATGTTTGACTACATCGACCAGTGCGATCTGATGACGATTTGCAACGCGGAGCCGACCACATACACCGAGGCCGTCACTACGTTCAAGCTCGCTGACGTGGCGCTCACCCCGGACACTGATTTCACGAAGGCCGATGGCGACACCAACGGTCGCAAGGTGACGATCGCAGCCAAGAGCGCTGTGCCAGTAGACACTTCGGGCACAGCGACGCATGTGGCGATCGTCCGCACTACTGGCACCACCCTGCGTTACGTCACCACCTGCACCTCACAGGCGCTCACGTCGGGCAACACAGTCAACATTCCGGCTTGGGATATTGAGGTCGCTGACCCGACGCCATAAGGAGACCGACAATGAAAAACCGCTTATACGCTTCCGTGGTTATCATGGTCGTAGCTCTGGGAGCAATTTCCATTGCAGCGCCAGCGAGTGCAGATCCACCGGCGCTAGAGGATCGAATCATGGCCCTAGAGGCGCAAGTAGCGGCGTTGCAGGATCAAGTAAATGCGCTACCGCCAGCTCTATACTCCAAGAATGAGTCCTTCTCATATCCGGTAGGACAAAGCTCAAACACTTTATTGTGCAACAGTGGAGACAAGGCAACAGGTGGTGGCTATCGGCTGCATTCGTCCGTTCATGGAATTGATGTCTTGGAGAACAATCAGACTCTTTCATTAAGCGGTTGGCTTCTCCTAATCAACAACACCGCCGGTAGTGCTACAAGTGCAGAGATCTTTGTCGTATGCCGCGATGATGCCCCGTAAGGGCTGACCAATGGCCTTTCCCACCATCCCTACGAGCGGTGCCGGTCGTATTGTTAGTTCGGCCAATACGAGCCCGGCCGGCACTCACACTTTTCCCAACCTGAACACACTCACCGCACCCTCCGGTGTTCTAATCATCGCCCTGTGTATCATGTACGATGGCAACTCGACCAACAACGAGTTCTCCGGTTGGGGCGGTGGATTTAGCGAGTTCGTCGATCAGGCGACGGGCACAACCATGGGTATCGGTGCAGCCTATAAATGGTCGTCCGGGTCTGAAGACGGAGCGTTTACGGTCACGTCGGCGGACACATCAACCAATGACTCTCAGTGCATTCTGCTGGCCATTCCCGGTGCACACCCCTCCACCCCGCCTGAGGGTGGCACGATTACCAACGGAACGGCAGCGGCAGCGGATATCGCTGCACTCAACCCGGCCGGTTGGGGCACTGAGGACACACTATGGATAGCGGTCTGCGGAGCCGGTGAAACATCGACCACTGGCTCGTTTACCGCTCCATCAGCAGCGCCGACCAACTACACCAACTTGTTTGTCACCGCGCTCACCGCCGACGTGGTGGGTGGAGTTTACGGGGCGGTCGCATTCCGGCAACTCAACGCCGCATCCGACGACCCGGCCACGTTCACTATAGACACATCCAACGCCCGCAACTCGGCGCTGTTGATAGCGGTACGTCCAGTTGAGAACACCAACCTTGTTGTCGCGGATGCGACACAGGCACAAGCGACTGATGCGATTGCCCTAACCCAGGTACATGAGCTTGTTGTTGCTGACGCCACTCAAGCGCAGTCAACCGATGCAATTGCTTTGATCCAGGTTCACAATCTGATTGTTCAAGACGCGACTCAATCTCACACAGTCGAAAACCTAGTCCTGACTCTTGTGACAGATCTAGTTGTACAGGACGTTGCTCAAGTTCAGACGGTTGATAGCCTCACCCTTGCTCAGGTTCACGTCTTGACAGTGGCTGATGCAACTCAAGCACAGTTTACTGACGCGATTGCTCTTACGCAGGTTCATCAACTTGTGGCTCAAGATGCCATGCAAGCGCAGGCAGTCGATGCGATTGTCCTAACTCAAGTTCATGCACTTGTGGTTCAGGATGCGATTCAGGCAGAGCTGGTTGACAATATTGTCCTGACTCAGATTCATGTGCTTGTGGTGGGCGATGCTCTGCAAACTCACATAGTTGACAATTTGGAGTTGGAGGAAAACGAGCCTGGGGGAGATCTTGTTGTTCAGGATTCTGCGCAAGCTCACACGGTAGACAGCCTTGTTCTGACACAGGTTCATGAACTTGTTGTCCAGGAGGCTACTCAGTCTCACTTTGTTGACAGCCTCTCCCTGACTCAAGTTCATGCGCTCGTGGTTCAGGACGTTACTCAAGCTGAGTTAGTTGACAACATCGTCTTGATTCAGGTTCATCAGCTAGTTGTCCAAGATGCGACTCAAGGCCAAACGATCGACAACTTAGCGATTACTCAAGCATATAGCCTGATAGTCAATGATGCGGCTCAAGCTCACAGTGCCGAAAACGTCGTATTGGTTCAGGTTCAGGATCTTGTTGTTCAGGACGCAAGGCAGATTCACACGGCTGGCAACATTGGTTTGGTTGTTGGTCTGATTGTACAAGATTCGATACAAGATCACATAGTTAGCAACATAACTCTTGACGGGATAACCGTTAAGGACGCTAGACATACCCACAGGGCCGACAACATTGTCTTGTCTCTAAATATGGTTGTGGCCGATTCGACTCAGACCCAGACTACCGACAATGTTGTCTTAAGATTCGCTTTCTACCCTGGGAAGGTGTTTTCGCTTGAGTACGATGTTAGGAAGCAAGTCTCAAGGAGCTTTAGCATCAAGTACGGTGTCAGGGTCCCTGTCTCTCCACCAAAGACATTTGAGGCTCAATATGACGTTAGGCAGAGGATAGAAAAGTCATCTACGGTTGTTTACGATGTTGACATTGTTGGGATTACCCAGGTCTCCAGAGAGTTCGAAATTAGGTACCACACTTTGAGCTTGGCAGGGCAAGACCTGGGAGGCGTTGTCTCAAGCCCTTTGGCCATTGATTCATCTCAAGGAACGGTCGCAGAGACGATGGAGATAGACTCGGTTATCGTCATAGAGGCTTTGAGGGCTGGTTCTACTCAGATCGTGACGACTTCGTTCTAATTGGTAGCGGCTGACGCCAAGGGAGGGTGACGTGCCGGTTTCTCCTACCGGGGACTACATTTACAGTCCTTCGCTTCGGCAGTCTTCGGTTGTTCGCAACCAGATATCTCGCTTCGGTATTGCCACCATTGGAATTCGGGTTACTGGGTCTTCTGGGGCCGTTGATGCCGACACCTCGACGGTTGAACTTAATATTTACCAGGAGAGCGACTTTGATGATGTGGACCCGATCGGACCTCTAATCATCACTGCCACAGAGGGCGTTGACATCGACCATCCTGAGGTCGGTGTTTATACCTACACCATCAACCCTCCGGTGACCAACATCGTGTGCCTACTCAAGGCCGTCTGGACCTACCAGGTCGGCGGGGTCAACCTGACCTACACCGAACACCTTCAGATCCGCGACCCCATGCCGACCTACGACGGGTTCAGTGATGACGAGAAGGGGGCGGTTCAGATGATCGTCAACCTCTTCGCCGACAGCTACGACAGCACGACCGGTGGACCCCACCTGATCGAGGAGTTCCAGACCAAGTTCACCAATGAGCGGATCGCGCAACTGCTTAACTGGGCAGTCCAGAAAATGAACATGACTAAGCAGCCCATCACCGGCTGGATGCTTTCCACTCCGGGTACGGCTGGCAACTTTCCACCACCATACTGGGGCTTGCTCATCATGGGCGGCTACATTGAGGTGCTCAAGCACTTGGTTAGGTCGTATGTCGAGCAGCCCGATATTCGCAATGCTGACGTGGCCTATCTGGATAGGCGAGATTACCAGCAGCGCTGGAAGGCCGTTCTGGAAGACGAAAAAGAGCAGTACGATCAGATGCTCGTCCTTGTCAAGCGCAAGATGATGAATCTTGGCGCCTCGTCAATGCTGGTCTCTGGTGGCATGTTCGGAGGTTCCGGTAGAGGGGGGCTGTTTGTCGCTGGTGGGTACGCAGCCGCTACGAGGTCAATGCGGTTCTACCCGGCTGCGCCTTCCGTCTCGTGGGGAGGGATCGCTCGCTAATGCTCTCTCGAATCGCGCGAGCGCTGGACTCGATCTGGCACACAGCAGATCTTGAGCATGGAGATCCATATGAGGACGATGACGAGGAGGGTTGGTTCCGTGACAAGCACAATATGTACGCTACTCACGGGAGCTACGACAACAACGAAGAGTTGATGACGCTGGTCCCCGGCTGGGATGAAGCCAAGCGCAAAGGCTGGAAGCCTCTTGGCGGCGGCGGCGGTCCACTTGCTTATCGGGGAACTGGAGATCGGTTCGAGTTTATTGCGCCCAAACATCTGAATCCAGATGATGACCATTGGGGCAGGATTCAACAGCGATGGATCAGGTACTCCCAGGGTGAAGGAGGTATGCAGGAGCCGTATGCGATGCACACCGACACCTTTAAGGACGCTGCCGATGACCGTAATCTTCGTGGTTGGAACCTATACCAGAACCATTACGATCCGGAGACGGAGCAGTTCCATCGGGTGTTGAACGATAAGTACCCCATTGATCGTTTGGGTCCTGGGGCGCATACTGATGTTTTCAAGGACCATAATGGTGGTCCGGGTTATTTCGACAACGTTAGGTTATGGGCTGAGAAGAAGGACAAGAGATTCCGGGGTGAAGCCTGATGGGAGTGGTGAGGCTGCCTCAGCCGTACGCGAGCAATCACGTCGCCATGCAGAACATGGAGGCGCTTCAGACTGTTGGTGAAGAGATCATCTACTTGTCGATGTACCACGTCAATATCGACGCAGGCACGCAGCCCAGATGCGAGGACTACGACCCCGACTATAACCAGGATGATCATTTCAAGTGCACCATCTGCTACGGGACGACATTCGATGGTGGGGTCAAGGCAGCGTGCCGTGCCTGGTCGATTGTCGGAGACGCTCAGAACATTGAGGATTTCTCCAAGCAGGGTGTTTTCAACAAGGAACGTGTAACTGCTCAGGTTGAGATTACTCCGGTCACAATGTCCAATGACTACATCATTCGGGTGGCCAGATGGTCGGACACCCACGTTCCACTTGTGCTCGGAGACCGCTACATCATCGAGGACGTTGGAGTCAGATCGGTTAGGACCGGAGCTAGGTACGGTCAGGTTTACCGCCAGGACTATTTTGGCCAGAAGACTTACATGAGCAAAGTGGACCCCAACCATCCGATCATGTTATACCCAGTGTCGCTGGTAGACCCAATGCCAAGGCTTGAAGAGCCACTGTCTTATGGCATCGAGATGTATGGCGGCAACCTGTGAGGTTTCGCCTGCCTCGATCGCAGTCTCGGAAGATGTCCGAAATCGCGGTGCAGCGCGCTCGGGAGTACGGCGACCGCCGTGGTTGGCGTGGGACTCGCTATCTGGAGCCGGTGGTGCAGAAGGGTGTAGTTGGCATTAAGGTCACCCGCCAGTACCTGCTTTGTCAGAACTACGGAACAAAACCTCGTGTGATGTACGAGCTTGAGGGCAAGGTTGTTCCGATGAAGGGAGGACCAAGGAGGGCCAAGGGGGTCGGCCAACCTGGCTGGGTTACCCTTCCTGGTGGGGTCAGAGTGTTCCGCCAGCAGAAGTGGCGACACCCTGGCATCAAGCCGACGCACTTCTTGGAAGAGGCCATCCAGTTCGCTATTAATAAGGATAAGCACAACTTGCAGAACTGGCTTATGGCGATTGTGGACCCGAACAGAGCTAACGCCATCACGAAGACTGATGCCTCAGACGCGACGAGGATCGACTGATGCCTGAATTCCCTCCACTTGTTACAGGCGAGGCCGGTCAAGGTCTACTTATTGCTCCGGCTAAGAAGACCATGATCAGGGCTCTTCGGGCAACCTTCACCGCCTTGTACCCAGACACCAAGCTCGCAGACATAAACACCGCTATGGAGTACCCATATCTAGAAGAGGAATATCCAGGTATCTGGGTTAGGTTTAGTCCTCACAAGATTCAGTCTTCCGGGCTAGACCCTACGCAACAGACTGATGAAGAGATTTTCATAGTTTGGCACTTTGAGGGAACCTTCAATTTGATGATCTTCGCCTTGTCGTCTAAAGAACGAGATCTCATCTCAGATGGCTTCATTGAGGCGTACGCTTTCGGAACATTGATGCCTAGCGCCAGTGTGTTTGCGTCAACTCTTCTCGCCTCTGAACTCATCAACATGACTCTTCAGTCTGACATTTTGACTCCTGGTGGTCAGACTGAATCTGTAGGTACTCCCTGGGATGACGATAAGTATGTCTATCAAGATAGTTACTCGTTTGAGGTAGTCGGCCAGGTCAGGTCTAGAGTTCAGCCAGATGTCGTCTTCACCAACCTCTCCGAGATCCAGGTTAGTTCTACCCTTACCAACGTCACCGGTGCTCCAGATAACTCGATTGGAGATGACGGTAATGGGGAGTGGCAATAGGTTCTCGTAGTATTTGTTGACCCGAGAAGGAGCTTGATGACATGACGGCACCCAACTTCTCAAGGTACGTGCCACCTGGCGTGTACACCGAGAGTGTCGCTGGTCCCTCTGTCGGCATCTCCACGCTGACTCCATCCGCAGTCGGCATCTTCGGAACGACCGTGGGTTTCAGGAATTTCACAGACGTGTTTGTGGTGCCGGCTGACGCGGCTGGTCCAACTCCTGTGGCGTTCGGCCCACTGACGAAGCTGGGAGCAGCAGATACCACGATCGTCATTACCGACGTGAACACCGGAGTGGTCTACGTCCCGGTCACCGACTACGCTGTGATTCAGGACTCTGGAGACGACACGGTGCTTGACACCAATGACGACTCCTTCACCTTCACTCGGGTGCTCGGTGGCGACCTTGATGCTGGTGCTACGGTCCGGGTCACGTACCAGTACACCGACGCCACTTTCTTTGATGCCACGACTTTCATTGACACCTTCGATGTGCAAGACGCTTACGGTCCGGCTTTCGATTCATCCGGCACCCTGACTTCGCCGCTCACTCTGGCTGCCCAGTTGGCCTTCGCTAACGGTGCTACGGAGATCGTGGCCGTGGCCGTGGACTACAGCGGTGCGCCGGTTCTGGCAGATCTCCAGGAGGCCCTGGCCAAGCTTAACGACATCGAGAGCATTGCTGTCGTGGTTCCGGCCACCGGGGACAACACGGTCTTCGGGTCAGTGTCTTCTCACGTTAACCTCCAGTCGGCAAACCGGATGGAGCGCCGAGCGATTGTGGGTGTGGACGGAAGCACTACCCCAGTTAGCTCCGCGACGAGGATCACGTACGCCGAGGCTGTTGCCAATCGTCGTGTGATGATGGTGTCCCCGGCCACGGTCAAATATTTCTCTACCGCAGCCAACCTTGAGGTCACCATCGCCGGGTACTTCATGGCCGCTGCACTCGCCGGAATTGCAGTGTCTCAGGGTGTTGCCCTTCCGCTCACCAGGAAGTTCTTGGCTGGGTTCGCTTCCATTCCAGAGGTTCTTTCCGAGCAACAGAAGAACACCGAGGCCACTTCGGGCTTGTGTGTGATCGAGCAGTTGCGCTCGGGCCAGATCAGGATTCGTCATGGGGTTACGACAGACCCTACGAGTCTCTATACCCGTGAGTGGACAATCACCGGCCAGGAGGACCGCCTGGCTATCTCGATCAGGAACTACCTGGATTCTTCTGGTGTCATCGGGTCTGTCATCTCGAACACAACACTGGCTTCAGTCAAGGCTCAGGTTATTGGCGCGCTTGGCATCCTCCAGGACAACGGCGACATCCAGGCGTGGCGGAACATTCAGACCAGGCAACTGATCAACAACCCAGACGTGATCCAGGTGCAGTTTGAGTGGCAGGCAAGCATCCCGCTCAACTACATCCTTGTGAGGTACAGCATTGACCTCACCACTGGTGATGTGACTCAGACGCAGATCTCAACACCGACATCGCCGCAGGGCTAGGAGAGGGATAGATGGCTGCTTCAGAGACCCGTGTAGGTGGGTCCGCCTGGACCGTCTTCCTGTGGAGCGGTCAGCCGCTCGCGTGGATGCAGGTCTTGTCGGACCGTGCTCCGGCTCCGGTTGCTCCGTCACAGGCCATCCAGCCACTCGACGAGCAACATCCCATCGAGATCGTCACTCCGAGGGCGGTCGGTGCAGGCACACTGACCTTGACCAACTTCGAGCGTTGGAACCAGCAGGTGTGGCAGGAGCTTGCCGGCCTGGAGAACGCGACCTCGATCCTGGACATCTTCGACGCGCAACTCACTCTGGGGAACATCACCTGCAACAAGATCATCAGGGCTCCTGGCTTCCCGAACGGCATCCGCACCAAGGTGTACGAGAAGTGCACCATCACGGATGCCGACGAGTCTGAGGTTATCAACATTGGAACGATGACTCTCCCCAAGGCCATCACCATTATGTACACAAGGCACCACTACATCTGATCCTGGTGGTGCGCGTGGATTACGTTGAGTGGGAGAACATCTCCACAGGTGTTTTCATAGCCAAGTCTGCTGCCGTTTTGTCGATAGAGGAGTGCCCTCTTTGCAAGACGGCCTTCTCCACTGAGCCGGATAGTTTTGGAGAGGTTCAGTGTTTCGGCAGACATGTGTTCGCTGCTGAAGACGATGGTGAGAACTACACCATATCTCACGTCGACAGCATTCCCAAACAGGTGTCTACCAAGTGGGTTATGCATGATGACGCTTATGTAGCCAACTTGGACTCAGATCTAATTGGGTGCCCTAAGTGCCATAGTCCTCTCGACCTGTCTGCGGTTGCCGTGAAAGATACACGAGGTTCGTTCTACGCAGGTTGTGCTGCTGGCCACGAGTTCGACGCTTATGTTAGAGTCCCCCATATCTGGCTCTATGACAGCGACAACGGGCCGTTCACCACGCTGGAAAGGTAAATATGCCTGCTAGAAAAAGGACGATGGCCTCCCTTGAGGGACCTTCTGGCGACGGACTGATTCCACCGGACCCAGACGCCCTTCTCATTGCGCAGCGGAAGGCAGAGATCCAAGCGGCAGCCGCGCAGACGGCTGAGTTAGCGCCTCCGGATCAAGACGCTCTCCTGGAGCAGCGTAAGGCCGAGATGAAAGAAGCTGCTGAAAAAGCACACGAGACGCTGCCGGAGTTGTCCGTTGCCGAGGAGGACGAGGTTGTCGATCTCGTCAACGCCGGGCGCAAGGAGAAGTTTGTCGAGATCTTTGGGCGCAATATCCACTTGCGCACTCTCACCATTGAAGAGGAGTTGAAGGTCTCCGAGATCACCAAGCAGTACATCGGTTCGGATGGTTACCCGCGCGCCTACCGCACTGCTGTGGTCGCAGCCGCCATCAGGACGATCGACGGGAAACTCTTGTTCAATCCGATCTCCGAGCCTGAGTTCGATCAGATCATCGTTAAGAAGTTTGAGAAGTTGCTGAGCTACTACCCGCTGGCTGTAGATCAGGTCTACAACAGGTATCGCGAGATGGAGCTTGAGCTTTTGGCGCTCGTGGAAAAGCTGGGAAAATCCTCAGGCTGAGCCGACGAGTTGAGTTCGAAATCGGCTTGGCCTACAGGTCTGGGAAACTCACCGGAACCAACCAATCCAGGATTCAACGATGGGCGCTCGCGTACCAGCAATATGCCGAGAGAAGAGAGCAGTCAGACCAATATTCTGAAATCAGGAAGTTGCTTCACTTCATTCTTAGGGGCACCGACAACAAATTGTACGAAGCGGCTTACCCAAGGATTGAGGCAGATGACCCTGATGTCATCCCAGGTCATACATATGGGGTAGATGACCTAGAAGGCTTGGAGAAGTTGCTCAGGGATATTGGCGGGGTGACTACGAAGACGCAGGCATCTCTAGGCGGCGACGAGTGGTCTGAGTGGGGGTAGCGGGTGCCTTTTGAGGACCTTACCGGGAACTCTGGGTTCACCAGTGACTCGGAGGGGGCTAACGCCAATCTCGACATCACCATGTCGGACGATTCCGCGCGCAACCTCTGGGATGTTCAGGCGGCCATCCAGCAGATTGCTGCCGATCTTCAGACTGCTGTTCGTAGCGCGGCCGACTTCCAAAGCTACTTGATCTCCATTCGCGAGACCAGCCAGACCATCAGGATGCCCTCGCTGGGCATGGAGGGTGGCGAGGGTGGCAACATGTCCTACTCGGGCGGTCGAGTAGACACCGGTTCAGTTCCACTTATTCAGAGCGAACTGGGGATGGCCAGTCGGATCGGCGAGATGGAGGAGAACGCCAGCGGGGCTGGTGGTGGAGC
>Ga0105340_1000066_pt1 | contig 47176 bp, 40 predicted proteins | sample EasRivMeERMLT700_FD_89676 | JGI IMG/M metagenome (GOLD analysis project Ga0105340, IMG submission 89676) | Soil microbial communities from meander-bound floodplain in the East River, Colorado, USA - East River MetaG ERMLT700 | ecosystem: Environmental > Terrestrial > Soil > Floodplain | place...
CCCAAACGTGAGGATTGGCTGATCTACCGCGGCAACTACCAGGGATGGGGCTACAGCCCGCTCGACCGGATCAACAAAACGAACGTCGAGAATCTGCAACTAGTGTGGGCGCGGGCGATGGAGCCGGGCACCAATCAGGCGACGCCGCTCGTCTACAACGGCGTGATGTATCTGGGAAATCCTGGTGACGTGATCCAGGCGATCGACGTCGCGACGGGCGATCTGATGTGGGAGTACCGGCATCCGCTGCCAGAACTGACGTCGATGCGGAACCCGCTGGGACAGCGCAAGCGTGCCATCGCGCTGTACGGCGATTACGTCTATACCGTGACGTGGGACAACCACGTGCTCGCGCTCGATGCCCGCTCCGGCGAGAAGGCGTGGGAGACGGATCGCGGCGGCGATCTATATGTCAGCAACTCGAGCGGACCGATCGTCGCCAACGGCGTGGTGGTGGCCGGCAGTACGTGCCAGTACGCTGGTTACGCCTGCTACGTCACCGGTCACGACGCGAAGACCGGCAAGGAGCTGTGGCGCAACACGATGATTCCGCGCCCCGGAGAGCCGGGCGATGAAACGTGGGCCGGCTCGCCGTACGAGAGCCGTTGGATGACCGGCGTGTGGGGGCATCTCACGTACGATCCCGACCTCGACCTCGTGTACTACGGATCGAGCGGCGTCGGCCCCGCCTCCGAGACGCAGCGCAAGATGCCGGGCGCGACAATGGCGGGAACCAATACCCGCTTCGCCGTCCGGCCAAAAACGGGTGAAGTGGTCTGGAAGCATCAGGTTCTTCCGCGCGACAACTGGGATCAGGAATGCACGTTCGAGATGATGCCGATCACCACGCCTGTCAACCCCGATTCGTCGGTCATGCTGTCGGTGAATCCGAACGCGCGTCGCGGACCGCGCAAAACGCTGACCGGCGTGCCGTGCAAAACCGGCATCGCGTGGAGTTTCGATGCAGCCACCGGTGAGTTCCTCTGGGCACGGCCAACCAACGAGCAGAACCTCGTCGCGACGATCGACGCCAAAGGGCTCGTCACGGTGAACGAGGACGTCGTGCTGAAGGAGCTTGGCAAGACCTATCACATCTGCCCGACCTACAACGGCGGCCGCGACTGGCCGTACGGTGCGTACAGCCCGCGATCGAACGTGATGTACGTCCAGCTGGCGAACGTCTGCATCGACTCGAGCGCGCGCATGGATCGCGGGCCGCAGCCGGAGTTCGCCTACAACACGAACAATGTCGGGAAGTTTGCCACCGGCAAGGATAAGGCGGGCCGCATCGATGCCATCTCGGTCGAGACGGGCAAGACGCTCTGGAGCTGGGAGACGCGCGTCTCGAACTACGCGCCCATCCTCGCCACCGCGAGCGGCCTGTTGTTCAATGGGTCGATGGATCGCTACCTGCGCGCGCTCGACGCCGACAAGGGCACGGTGCTGTGGCAGACGCGTCTGCCGTCGCAGGTGGTCGGCTCCCCAATCTCGTTTGCGGTAAATGGGCGTCAGTTCATCGCCATCACATCAGGCGGCGGACCGATCGCCGCGACGCAGACGGTCGTGACGCCGGAGGCCGACACGGCGAGCGGCGCCAACGCGGTGTACGTGTTCGCGCTGCCGCGCTGAAGGCCCGGGTTCGTGAGGGCGAGCCTGACAAGGCTCGCCCCACGGTACTGTCAAGTTGAGGCAGGGGGCTGGCAGAGTAGGCCGATGACGAGCCCTGCCGCCAGTTACCACGGCTACCGCTTCCCGCCGGAGATCATCAGTCATGCCGTCTGGCTGTACCACCGTTTCTCTTTGAGCTTCCGCGATACCGAAGATCTCCCCGCTCAGCGGGGCATCACGGCCCACACCCGCGTGATGCCCTCTGTCGCCCATAGCACGACGCAGTACGAGAACAATCGAGCCGAAGTCTCTTATCAACCAACCCGTCAACGCGAGCGTCAAATGCGAAGGTTCAAATCCACGGCTCACGCGCAACGATTCTTGTCAGTACACGGCGTCGTTCGGAATCTCTTTACCGTCTGTTAAGAACGCGTGCCTTCCGGGTGTGGAACGACGTGACGGGAACTTGCTGACAAATAATGGAGCCCGACATCGAAGCGATCGTCACGCACAGTCCTCGTCAACTTGACAGTACCTCGCCAAGGGTTTATCTATCCGGCGGAAGACCATCGAAAGCGAAGGCAGAGCGACAGTATCGCGCCCGAACGCCGTCAGCGCCTGCGTTACGCTGTCTTACTCAACGGGGAGAAACGCCATGATCCGCTATCTGGTTGCGTTCGCGTTCCTTTGCTGCGCCACGGCGGCGTCCGCGCAAACCCCGGACACCGTCTTCATCGAGAAGCTCACCTGGGAGGAAGTCCGCGATGCGATCGCGGCTGGGAAGGCCACCATCATCGTTCCGACCGGCGGCACCGAGCAGAACGGTCCTCACATGGCGCTCGGCAAGCACAATGTGCGCATTGCCGCCAACGCCGAAAATATCGCACGCCGTCTCGGCAACGCGCTGGTCGCGCCGGTCGTCGCCTACACGCCCGAGGGCGGCATCGATCCGCCCACCGGCCATATGCGCTTTCCTGGCACCATCAGCATTCCCGATCCCGTCTTCCGCCAGGTGCTCGAATACATCGCGCGCAGTTTGAAGCAGCATGGCTTCCGCGACGTCGTCTTCATCGGCGACAGCGGCCCTAACCAAGCCGGACAAATTGCTGTCGCCGCGACGCTCAACGCGGAATGGGCCGGCGGAAACACGCGCGTCCACGCCATCCCCGGCTATTACCGCAGCGATCCCGAGGGCGATGCCGCGATCATGATGGCACGCGGCATCAAGCGGGAGCAGATCGGTAACCACGCCGACCCGCGCGACACGTCGCAGATGATGGCCGTCGATCCGACTATGGTGCGCAATTCCAAGATCGTCGCCGCCGATGGCAAGAACGGCATCCAGGGCGACCCGCGCGGCTCGACGGCGGAGATCGGCCGAGCCCTCATCGACAAGAACATGGCGCGCACCGTCGACCTCATTCGTCAATCCATCGCGGCGCGATGAGCTGGCTCACGCCTATTTGAGGAATCGCGCGACACCGACGTGGCATCTCCCAGCGGGCTTTGTCTGGGGTGTCCAGGCGGAGTGGCGGCGCCACGGGCTTGGCACCGTGCTGGAAATGGATCGAGCGTAGCCTTCGGCCGCGGTTTGGAGGTCATCCATCTATGGCCGGCCTTTGGAGCCGACGCGATGGATGAACGACCGTAAACCGCGGCTAAGTCAGCGCACGCGTAAGTCGCGAGTAACGGGCTAGGGTTTAGCGATTCCTGGGCCGGCCCCCTGGAATTCCTCCGGCCAGATAGGTAAACGCTGGGCGACTACTCAGGGTAATCGGAATGTTGGGAACGCATCGAGGGGCGATCTTAACAGCCTCACGCGAACCGGGTTGCCACTACGCGGTCGGATCGAGGAGCCGGCCGCACATTTGTTCGGCAGTCGGAAGACTTTTTGCTCGTTCTGAACAGTCGAAAAGAGCCGCTCTCCATGGTTCGTCGACCCCGAGATACGAGACTGCGCCCAGATTCGCCGTAGCGAATCGCAGTCCCGCCCGGAATGGCAATTGCCTGAGGTGGGAGGGCGTCGACAGGCCGTACCGCCGGACGTCCAATACGTGCGGGACCAGCGACTCGATCGTACGGCGCCTCACCACGGCGGCACGGCGCCAAACAGTGAACGGCAATGACCACGCTTCTCTGTGATAGTTCCGGGAACGGACGCGCTTCTAACACCAGCACGCACGAAAACGACAGCGCCAAGCTTGGTGAGCTGCTCAGGCGCGCCCGTGAAGGTCGCGGTCTAACGCTCGAACAGGTCTCGAACGAGACGAAGATTCCCCGGCGCCATCTAGAGGCGCTCGAACACGGCAACTTGGCGGCTGTACCGGACGGGTTCTATCGACGCGCCGAGATACGCGCCTACGCTCGAGTAGTCAAACTCGATCAGAATCTTGCGGTAGCGGAGCTCGATCGCGCCTTGAACTCGCCATGCGAGTCGGCGATTGAAACACTTCAGGAGCCAACACCTTCCAGTAAGCGCGTTCTGATCGTGATCAGTGTTGTAGTGGCGACTGCGGTGTTTGGGCGTGCGATGGGGGGGCGAGAACCGGCGCTCGATGGTGATGCTCAAGTGCGCAGCGCCGCTGGTTCACCACAGCACAGCGTACCGTCCGTTCGAGAGACGCCGCCCGACGCCGTGGTCGGGACCTCGCGATTTACACAGTTGGATCAAGTCGCGCCACCATCGGCGTCTTCGGAGCCCGCGCTGGCCGTGGCGATGGAACCGACACGAGCTCGAGCATCAGCGGCTTCGAACGGTGACCTTGCGGTGACAACGGAACAGGCTGAAACCCGAGCATCAACGGATTCGGTCACCGAGCTCGTCGTGACAACGCAACCGGAGGGAGCGCGAGTGACGGTGAATGGGATCGGATGGGGTATCGCCCCGGCTACGATCCGCTATCTGCCAGCGGGAGACAAACGCATACGAGTCAGCAAAGAGGGGTACGCCACCGAGGAGCGGGTCGTGCGCGTCGCCGAGGGTAATCGGAGGATGCTGGACATTCGACTGCGCAGTGCACCTTAGCCAAGACAGGCGACCGGCTTGGCGATGGATGCCGGACGCGCGAAATATGTCCGTCAAGGGGCCCGTCTCCACCTCGGTTATACAGTCGCCGACGGTGACGCCCCCGAACTCGGCCATGCCTTGTGAAGTACCTGCGCCGATGGAATCGGGTCGACACATCTTCAACATCCTGAATGCAAGCTCGGTTCTGAACGTGACTGAAGACGTTCGGGTCGTCGCTGGACCGCCCGACAGCGACTCTCCAGGGACGGTTGTGCGATCCCGTCCACAGGGTCTAACCTCCGTCCGTGCCTTCGTGATCGCCCGCCGCAGGCCACACCGGCACGGGGTCAGCCGGGTCCGGCCAGAAGACGCGCGAGAGGTAGTGCAAGGCTATTCCGACTCCCCAGCGGTTCGGCGCGGTCGAGACCAGCAACGCGACTAGCAGGACGATGGCGCCGGATCCGACCAACGGATGCGACCGGCCGATCCCGAAATAGATCAGCACGATGATGACCGCGATCGGAAGGCGGTCGCCGAAGATCGCGAACGCCCAGGTGTCTCCCGGATTGCGCTCGTATACGAGCCCGCACACCGCACACCGCTCGAGGTGATGTGCCCATCCGGAGAAGATGGATCCCTCCCCGCAGTGCGGGCACCGCTTGCTGACGCCCCGGCGTAGCGCGATGAGCACCAGTTCGCGGCGTGTCATGGATACGTCGTGTTGGGCTTTAGGGCCTGTGAAATCGTTGTGGTGCAGGCCTTTAGGCCGTGTCGAGCAGACCCGCCCTACCGACGTCAGCGGGTCGCGACGCGGTCTTCGCAGAAGTCTTCCTGCAACTCCTGGTTGGAACGCTGGAAATAGCGCGTATACGTGTAGGGCTTCGCAAGTGCCTTCGCGTCGTCGGCGGTCACCTGGTATTCGAGATACCTTCCCGCCTGCACGGAACGAATGCGTTCGACAAGATGCAACGCCTCGGTGTGCGGTGCACCTGCATCGTTGAGCCACGCCCTGGTGTCATTGAAGCTGGTCGTGTCCACGACGAGCGTGTCGCCTTCCCAGCGAGCGATCGAGTCTCCCAGGTACGTCGGATCCTTGGTGGAGTGCTCGCGCCGCCCGAGATAGATCTCGCGCTTGTTGCCCAATGCGATGTTTTCAAACAGCAGCGTCACCCGATTCGCGCTCGTCAGCACCTCGAACCTGGTATCGTCTCTCGCCATCATCCGGAATGGCCCGACGACCATGCAGTGCTTCGCGGGATCGAATTCGAGGTTTCTCGATTTCGCCATCTCCTGCGCGGCTGGCAGCAGCACGAGATCCGACAACCGGCCGGCGGCTCTTAGTCCCCCCGGCAGCGCTGCACCTGCCGGCAGCGCTTCATAAATGCCGGCGAGTCCGCGTAGCTTGGCGGCATCGACGGCCGTGGTCGTCGGCGTCGGCGTCGCGGGCGCTGCAGGAGCGGGGCCCCTCGGAAGCGGCTCGTTCGCGTACTTCGCGATGAATGCGACAAGCTTTGCATCATGTTCCGCAAGCAGCTTGTCGCGGCGAATGCTCCAGAGGTCGTCTTCAGGCGCGTTCTCGTTGCAAACGCTCTCACCGCCTTCGGTCGGCTCCGCCACCTTCCGGTAGTAGCGGGTGTAAGTGTACGGGGCCTTCAATGCCCTTCGATCGTCAACGAATACGCGCAACTGAATGTAGGCACCGTTGCCGTACAGGCGATATCGCTCGATGACATGCAGCTCCTCGGAATGCGCCCACCGGTCAGAGTTCAACCACGACTTATCGTTGAATCCGATGGTGTCGACGACGAGCGTCTCGTCGTTTTCGACACGGCCTCGCGAGTCCCCATTCCAGGTGAGCGGCACGTTACGCGGATGCGGCGAGTTGAGGTAGATGCGCTGCAGTCCATGTTCGTCGACCGACGACCAGATCTGGTATAGCTTGTCCGGCGTTTCGACGAATCGAAAGTTGCCCGCGCCGGTGCCATGTCCTTGACGGAAGATGCCATCGAGTTTGCAGACCTGGCCGGTGTCGTCGGTATTCCATTCGAGGGCGTCGTGCTGCGCCAGCGCCCAGGGTTGGACAAAGTCAGCCAGCTTCTTGTCGATCTCCTGGTACGGAAGCTCCGTGGGCGGCGCGCCGAGCGGCGGCGGACCTGGATTCAATCCAAGACTTGCCCACGTGCCGAGGAATGCGGCGGGGACTTTCGTCTGAGCTGGTGCGACGCCCGGCGCGACAAGGACGGCCAATGCCGCCGCGAGCAGAACCTTCATTCGGCTACTCCGCCTTGAAAGAGACTGTCTGCGAATCCGGCTTGAAAGAGATTGTCTGCTAATCCGGTTTGAAGGAAAACGTCTTCCCATCTGCAAGGGTGACGCTCAGGAGCAGGAGCTCCGGCTTCCCGTCACGACGCGGACGTCCTTCGAACGTGACCTTGTCGCCCACCTTCGAGACCGCCCTGCCCCACCCCTTCGTTTCGAGCTGGCGCGGGGACGGCCCTTCGACGACCCATTCCTGAGCGGCGTCGGCACCGCCGACACGCTTGCCTTCGATGAAAAAGAGCGTGTGCGGATTGCTCCAGCTGGCCTTTGTGAGCGTGCCCTCGACCGAGAGCGTCGTCTCCGGCTCGAACTGCGACTGCGAGTGATGCGCAAAGACGTTGCTGCCCGCCCCCGCCGCGACCATCGTCAACGCTGCGATGACTGCCATTGCCGTCCGGGTTGATTTCATCGTGAATCCCTTTCCACTCTGCTGTGGTCGCAGGCCGGTCTAAAGACCGGCCTCTACGGGTCTTAGAGGCGGCCTCTACGGATCGTAGAGCGGCCTCTACGGATAGAGGCGGCCTCTACGGATCGTAGAGGCCGACCTTCAGGTCGGCCTAGAACAAATATTTCAGCGCGAACTGCATGATGCGGGGGTCGGCTGCCGTCGTGATACGGCCGAACAGCGTGTTCGTGAAGGTCGTGTTCGGCAGGCCGACACCGCCAAATCCATTGATCTGCTGTGTTACCCCCGGTCCAACACGGTTGAACAGGTTGAACGCCTCCATGCGCAACTCGAACTGGCGGCTCCCTGAAATTGTGAACTTGCGGCTCACCGCCGAGTCGACTCTCCACGTGCCAGGACCTCTCAGTGCATTACGTCCGAGATTCCCATACGTTCCCGGCGCCGGCAACGAGAAGGCCGCCGTGTTGAAAAACATGTCGTTGGTCGGGTTCGCGACTTTCCAGTCGCCGCTGACGTTCGGGCGCTGGTTCTGCGCGCCCGTCAGTGCCTGGTCGCGGCCGATGGAGACGTTCAGCGGGCTGCCGCTGAGCGCCTGGAACAGCCCCGATACCTGCCAGCCGCCCGCAATCGCGTTCATCCGGCGCGAGGCAAACGTAGGGGTATTCAGCACCAGCGTGGTGTTCAGCACGTGCCGCCGATCGCCCGCGCACGGACCGCGATCCGCCTTCGGGTCGCCCGGATGCGAATACAGCGGATCCAGGAACTGCTGCGGATCGCCGTCGTTGATGCACTTCGAGAGCGTGTAGTTCGTTGTCAGGCTGTAATTGTTGCTCAGGCGCTTCTGCACCGCGAGGAGGAGGCCGTCATATTTCGCGGACCCATCCATATTGAGCTGTGTGACCGACGCGAAGTATTTCCCCTGGTCAGGATTCTGGAGATACAGCAACCGCCTCTGGTTTGTGTTCGCCGTCGTCGCATCAGCGGAATACACAGCCGGATTGATCTCGATGCCGTTCCAGACGTGCGCGGTCCGATTCCCGAAGTAGCTCGCGGTCAGCGACCAGTTTTCCGCGTACTGCTGCTGGAAGCTCACGTTGAAATGCTGTGTCCGCGGCGGGTCCGCCTCCAGCTGCTGCGTCCAGTACGTCCCGTTGAGCGGGAACGTGGCGTTCTTGTCAACCGGCAGCGGGAACGGATTGCCCCCCGGATAGGCGGAGTACGGATCCGAGAGCGACACGTTGTTCAGTGTAATGAGCGACCCCCAGGGCGGAACACTCGCGCTGCGGATATGGTGGAACATCGCCGGCTGGTCGTACACCACCGAGTATCCACCACGAATCACTTCGCGACCCTGCCCGCGGGGATCGTAGACGACTCCAAGGCGCGGACCGAGGCCCATCATGTTGCCCTTGCTCGACGCGCGCCCCGGGAACCCGTCATCTCCGGGAAAGATGAGTCCCGCCGGCGCATTCACATAGACCTTGCTGCGCTGATTCGCCGCAAATCGGGCGGGATCGAAAATCAGGACCTGATCGTCGTCGTTGGTCAGCGGAAAGTACGGTTCCCAGCGCAGCCCGTAGTTGAGCGTCAGCTTCGAGCTCGCCTTCCATGCGTCCTGGACATAAGTCGCGAAATAGGGTGCACGCTCGTTCAGATGCACGTCGGCGCCCTGCTGCAACTGTCCGACTCGCCCGACCAGAAAATCCGCCAGAGACAAGCCGGTGACCGATCCGTCAAACGAAAACTGGCCGTTCGAATACTGGGTGTTGAAGACGTGCATCACCTGGTGAAGGTAGTTCACGCCAACGGTGAGCTGGTGGGAACCTCTCACCATGTCGACGTCATCGGCGATCTCGTAGACGGTGTAGTCGTATTTGGCGTTGTTGTTCCCGCCGCCGCCCATGCTGAAGGCGTTGGTGACGCTCAGGTTCGTGAACGCGCCCGCGAGCGGCGTGGTGTAAACCTTGGCGCCCACTTCGACGGGCGACACGAATTTCGACGGGGTCCGGTAGTTGATCGAGCGGATGCCCGTGGCACGGAACGAATTGATGACCGAGTTGCTCAGGGAATACGTGTCGCCGAACACCATCGAGCGGCCACGGTTGTCAACACCCACGCTCGGCGTCGTAAGCGCGTTCTTGCCATCGTAATAGTTCGGCAGCTTGTAGTTGATGTCCATGTACCGGCCGTAGAGTGAATGTTTGGCACTCTTCTGGTAGTCGAGACGGCCGACAAACTGATGGTCCTTGCTCGGCGTGGGATAACCGTATTGGTAGCGGCCGCAGGGATCGGTGGACACGGGGATGTACTGAAGGTATTTCAGCGCGACTGGATCGAGCTGCGCCGCGCTGACCTGGTTGTTCACGAAGGGGGCGCGCAGCGCGATCTGCCGGCCGCTGTTGCACGCCGGGGACGCAAGGGCGGTGAAGTCTCCGCGTAACATGTCAGCGGTCGGAACGAACGCCTGCAGCGTGCTCGGATCCGTGTGGATGATCGTTCCCTGGTACCCGCCGAAGAAGAAGAGCCTGTTCTTCGCGATCGGTCCGCCCATCGCGCCGCCGAACTGGTTGCGCCGCAACGAGTCCTTCGACAGCGCGAACGCGTTCTTCGCGTTGAACCGTCCGTCGCGGATGAACTCGAACGCGCTGCCGTGCAGCTCGTTGGTCCCCGACTTGGTGACGACGTTCACGATCGCGGATGCGTGGTGTCCGTAGCGCGCCTGCAGCGCGCTCGTTTCAATGCGGAATTCCTGCAACGCATCGGGGAACGGCACCGGCAGGTTGAAGTTCGTTCCCGGGTCGTTGTGGCTGGCGCCATCCATCATGTAGACCGTGCTGCCGGGCGAGCCACCGGCGACCGAAATCGGGACGGTCGGGTAATTCCGGCTCGAGGCGAAACCACCGGCGGTATTGACGGTCACGCCCGGTGACAGCAGCAGCAGGTCGGTCACCTGCCGGCCGTTGAGCGGCAGCTCGAGCACGCGCTGGTTCTCGATCAACTGGCCGACACCTGTGCTGCGCGTCTCGACCATCGCCGCGTTCGCCCTCACCGAGATCTGCTCTGAGACCTCGCCAAGCGCCATGACCACGTTGATGGCCGGCGTGGCGTTGACCGTGAGCACGATGCCGGTCTGCACGTAGGCGCGGAAGCCCTGAAGATTGGCCTCGAGGCGATACGGGCCGACCGGGAGGTTCGGGATCACGTACCCGCCGTTCTCATCGGACACGGCGCTTCGTGTGAAGCTCGTATCGGTCTGCGTGACGGTGACGTCGACACCCGGCAGAACTCCGCCGCTCTGGTCCTTGACGGTGCCGCTGATTTGCGCGGTGGATCCCGCCTGCGCAAACGCCAACACCGGACTCAGGCAGAGCACTAGGAATGCGGGGAGCAGAGCACTGAGCATGCGCTTCATCTGACGTCCTCTTCCGGGCCAAACCGGCCCTCGGGCCTCCTGGGGTACCACGTGCCGTGGGGTCGATCCAGGGCCTTGGTCGCATCTCGACGGCGGCAAGGCGTGAAACGGGGTGGAAATAGATAGTCCGCCCAGAGTTCCATTGTCAACACAAATTCAGATACGTTTATGTAGTTCAAAAATGAGTACTGTTTCGAATACAATCTGACGATATGCGCACGCTGACGTCATATGCCGATCTCCTCGCCATCCCGTTCACCAACGAGCCCCTGCTTCGCTTCGATGACGCCGAATCGACGGCTATGGGCCAGGCGCTAGCGCGGGTGAGTGCCGCACTCGGGCGCGAGTATCCCTTGATCATAGGCGGAGGGCGGGTGCGTACCGCCACGCGCGTCACGTCCGTCAATCCGGCATGTCCATCGCAGATCGTTGGCGTCCATGCCGAGGCGGACGCGACGACCGCCGATCGCGCCGTCAACGCGGCATTCGACGCATTTGGTACCTGGCGATTTGCGCCCGTCGACGAGCGGGCAGGCCTGCTGCTGCGGGTCGCCGCCGAGGTGCGCGCACGACGGCTGGAGCTCTCGGCGTGGCTGATCTTCGAAGTCGGCAAGAACTGGCGCGAAGCCGACGCGGAAGTCGCCGAGGCGATCGACTTTCTCGAGTTCTACGCGCGCGAAGCGATCCGTCTTGCGGACAGCGCGCCGCCCATTCAGTTCCCCGGCGAGCGCGACCAGCTCGCCTACATTCCCGTCGGCGTCTGCGCCGTCCTCCCGCCGTGGAATTTCCCGCTCGCGATCCTCGCCGGCCTGACGACGGCCGCGATCGCGTGCGGCAACACCGTGGTCGTGAAGCCGTCGCCCGAAGCACCGACAATCGCCGCCATCTTCATGGAGATTCTCGAGCGGTGCGATCTGCCGGCCGGAGTGGTGAACCTCCTGCAGGGCGGCGTTGAGGTGGGCAAGGCGCTGGTCGAGCACCCGAAGACGCGCGTCATCGCGTTCACAGGCTCGAAGGCCGCCGGGCTCGACATTCACCAGCGCGCCGCACTGCGTCGTCCCGGCCAGCCGGGGATCAAGCGGACGGTCCTGGAAATGGGCGGCAAAGACGCGATCATCGTCGACCGTGAGGCTGACCTCGACCAGGCGGTCGAGGGTGTGGTCGCCGCGGCGTTCGGCTACAACGGTCAGAAGTGCTCAGCCTGCTCCCGGGTGATCGTGGACGAGGCGGTATACGACGAGTTCGTCGCCAGGCTCATCCCCGCGGCAACGGCGCTTCAGCACGGTGATCCCGCAACGGACGCTGCGGTTGGACCGGTAATTAACGAGGCGGCCTACCGGCGCGTGCTCGACTACATCGAGACCGGCGCACGCGAAGGGCGCATCCTCGTCGGTGGACGCGCGCTGACGCCCGCGGCCGAGGGCTACTACATCGCACCAACGATCATCGGCGACGTCGAGAACAACGCGCGGATCTGCCAGGAGGAAATTTTCGGGCCAGTGCTCGCCGTCCTGCGTGCGCGCAACTTCGAGCATGCGATCGATCTCGCCAACGACACCGAGTACGGCCTCACCGGCGCCGTCTTCAGCAGGAACCCTTCAAAGCTCGATCGCGCGCGCGAGCGCTTTCACGTTGGCAATCTCTATCTCAACCGGAAATGTACCGGCGCAATGGTGGGCGCGCATCCATTCGGCGGTTTCAACATGTCGGGAACCGATTCGAAGGCGGGCGGTCCGGATTACCTGCTGCTCTTCACGCAGGCGAAGACAATCGCGGAGCGAGTGACGACTCGCGATTAGTGACCAGTGATTACCGATTAGTGATTTATTGACCACGAAGACTCGAAGGACACGAAGATTACCAATCACGAATCCTTCCTTCCCTTCCGCCTGCGACGACTCCGTTCCCTAAGCAGCGTCACTCCTCGAAGCAGAAGCGCGGTACCCAGCCACACGGCGATGGCGGCGAGCGGATACGCAACCGCCCGAGGAAAGTAGACTGCGACCAGAGCCAGCCCACCAAGAGCAGCGCCCGCGACGAACGCAATGTGTCCTTCGACCGGTTCGAGCACCCGCCGGTTTGTGACCGCAGCAGACACGGTGCTGCCGATGCGCATCGCTCCCGCGACCGCCCGCCCGCCGCTGCCGCCGCTGGCCGGCACAGGCTGCCGACGAGGGGGTGCGCCTGGTGCGCGCACCCGGTTACGCACGTCCAGCACGACCTCCGTTGCGTTCTCGAGATCCTCGAGGTACATCGCTTCCATATCCCTCGCGAACGCCTCGTCTTCGACCATCGCGTCGAGCTCGCGGTTACCTATCCAGCTCGCGAGATTCAGGTTTGTCGAGCCGACGCGCGCCCACCTTCCGTCGGCGACTGCGGTTTTAGCGTGGAGCATCGAACCGTTCCACTCGAACACGCGGACGCCGGCTTCGAGGAGCGGCCGGTATCCGGCGCGTGAGAGCGGACGAAGTACCGGAATGTCGCTCGACCCGGGCACGAGAATCCGAACGTCTACGCCGTCCCGGGCGGCGGCGCGAAGCGCCTGCACGTACGGCGTCGTACCGGCGAAATAGGCGTCGGTCAGCCAGAGCGTGCGTTGTGCCAGCGCGGCGACGAGCTGATCGACGCGGAACAACGCGGCGGTGTAAGGAACGGTCGCGACGATACGCATCGGGACGTCTGCTGCTGCGTCGCCTGCATACCGCAGATGTTTGTGACCGACATCGGTCGCCAGCGGCGCAACATCCTCGAGGAGTGGTTCTCCTGCGGCCGCCCACGCATCCGCAAAGGCGTCCTCGATGTCGGCGACGGCCGGTCCACGCACCTCAACGCCCGTGTCCCGCCATGGGTCGAGGTGACGCGCGGCATCCCCCACCCACATCTGACCGATACACAATCCGGTCACGAAACCGACCGAGCGGTCCACGGCGATCATCTTGCGGTGATCCCGGCTCACCCACCCGAACGGGCTGTCGAAGCGTGGAGGGTTGTAACAGCGCACGTCGACGCCGCCGGCGCGGAGCCGGCTCCAGAACGCCCGCGATGTCTTTCGAAATCCTCCCATCCAGTCGTAGAGCAGGCGCACGCTCACGCCGTCACGCGCCTTGGCGATCAGCGCATCGGCGAACAGCCGCCCCTGCTCGTCCTCGTGGATGATGTACATCTCGATGTGGATGGTGCGGCGGGCCGAATGGATCGCGTCGAGCCAGGCAGGGTAGTTCTCGGCGGCGTTCTTCAGCAACCGGATGCGGTTTCCTTCCCGTAGCCGCGCCCCGGACGCGCGCGAGAACATCTGATTGGCGACCTGACGAAGACCGAGCGTTGGTAGAACGGCTTTCTCAGCGCGGGATTGCGTCATCGGCCCCACGAACGTACACAATTTCGAAGGCCAGCGCGAACCTCCCGGGTTCCGGATCCCGGATCCCCGATCCCTGATCCCCGATCCCCGATCCCTGATCCCGGCTTCCCGTCCTCCCCTACCAGCTTCCCCGTTCGCCGAAGATTTCGATCAGCCGGCTGATGCGGTCGTAGCCCCCGGTCCAGTTGCGCTGGAGCGCGTCGTGGACGGCGGTCGCATCGCCTTTGCGGATGGCCCGAACGATGTCGTTGTGCTCGGAGACTGAGACGTGCAACTCGCTGATGATCGAGCTCGCGTAGAGGCGCCAATACCGTTCGACCTGCGGGCGCACGGAGTTGTGGAGCGCCGCGAGTCGCTTGCCGGCGCCCGCGTCGATGATGCGCGCGTGGAATTCCTTGTCGATCTCGAAGACGCGCCGCGGATCGACCGGGCGCTGGCTGGCGATCACGTTCAGTTGCTCGTTCAACGCCGCCAATTCGTCGGCAAGCTTCGCCCGGACATTGGTCGGAAACGTCACGGCCATCGTCCCCGCAAGGGCCTCCAGGTGGCCAACGATCAAGTAGAGCTCGCGCGCGTCTTCGCGCGTCAGCGGCGCCACGACAATCCGCGCTTTGCGGTTGCCCTTGTGCTCGACGACGTACCCTTCGCGATGCAGCCACTGCAGCGCGCCACGAATCGGCGTCCGGCTGAGACCCAGCCGCTCGGCGATCTCCGCCTCGACAATCCACGCGCCGGGCGGCAGGTTGCCACGTACGATCAGCTCCCGCAGTTCCTGGAAGGCTTTCGTGACGCTGCTGGTGTTCTCGACGACCTTCGCGGATTTTTTCTTCTTGGCGGTAGGCAAACGGCTCGCATGCTATCGCAATTCAGCGGGTGACCGTGATCCCCGTCACGCAAGCCGGTAAGATTGCGCCTTATGGACTCGCAGTTCCGCGTCACGTGCCCTTACTGTGGCGAGGAGGTCGAGATCTACCTTGAGCCTGAGATCCGAGGGACGCTCGTGCAGGACTGCGAGGTCTGCTGCAATCCATGGCAGCTCCGCATCTCGACCGATGGGGAGGAGCGGTACGTTGAGGTCTCGCGGGCGGATGGCTCGGAGTAAATCCCAAATCCCAAATCCCAAGTCCCAAGCAAAATCTAAACACATTCGAATCCGACTCTGCGTTGGGCGAAACTCTGCGTTGGGATTTGGGTTTTGGGATTTGGGATTTGGGATTTAATTTAGACATGGCTCGCGGATGGGAGAGTAAGTCTGTGGAGGCGCAGCAGGATGCGGCTGCGGATCGAGGTTCGCCCAAGTCGAGCGTGGTCCACGAGGACCCCGCTCGCCGCGCCGCGCGCACCACGCTCATGCTCGCGCGCACCAGGGCGCAGGCGGATCTCAAGGACGCCTCCGCGGCCGCACATCGCTCGATGCTCGAGCAGGCGATTGCGGATCTCGATCGAAAGATCGCGGCTCTCGACAAGCCTTAGGGAAATCCCAAAACTCAAGCTCGAGATCCACTATTAACCACGAAGGTCACGACAATCGCGAAGGTCACGAAAAATCATTCTTGTTTTCGTGTGCTTCGCGCCTTTCGTGTTCTTCGTGGTTACTCTCCTTATCGTTTTGATTTGGGATTTGGGGTTTGGAATTTGGGATTTACCTTCGACGGTCAGGCCCGCGCGACACGCTCCGCCGGTCCTCGCCACCGCGTCGGTCGGTGAACTGCGAGAGCGCAAAGCCCTCGGCGACAAGCCGGCGCTCCATCTCGGATTCCTGCGTGGAGCAGGCGATGGCGTCCTCAAATTCATGCACCACGTGCGCGTTGCCAGGTCCATAGACCAGAAGCCGTGACCTCCCCTCGGGGGTCGCCGCGCGGATCACGTGCACGGACTCCGAGCCGCGGACGAACAGCCAGATGGTTTCCACGAGTGCAACCATGAATTTGGTCAGAAAAACTGGGGTGAACGAGCGCCCGAGTGTACCCGAGGGACGATTGCGCGGCAACGGGACCGGTCGCGCGTTAGACGCGCGAAACGCCCAATCCTCAACTTCCAATTCCCAGGACGCCTTGGGAGTTGCGCGTTGGTAGTTGGGAATTGTCTCAGATCCCCGATCCCCGATCCCCGATCCCCTATTGGGTTACAGTAAACGCCCAAAGGGGGATCAGAATGCGTGTCGCTGCTGCTGCGCTCGTGGCGCTGTTTGTCTTCTCGTCCGTCGCTCGCGGCCAGACCAGGTATCCAAGCCTGGAGCAGGAACCGGCCTGCCAGTCGCTGATGCCCGCGGCGGCGGGCGGTCCCCTCCCGCAAAATCCGGACGTCGTCGTCCTGCGGTTCCTCGGGGTGTCGAACTACGAGCTGGCGTATCGCGACAACGTCATCCTGCTCGATGCCGCCATCGACAAGCTGGCGTGGTGGGCGCCGAACAACATCACCACCGAGCAGATGACGAAGCACGTCAACGCCATTTTCATCGGCCACGCGCACGGCGAGCACCTGTGGGACGCGCCGTACATCGGCGAGAAGACGGGCGCGCTCGTGGTCGGCGACGCGATTTCGATGCGCTGGGTTCGCGGAACGGGTCGCGTCGGCGACAAGAAGATGGCCGTGGTGAAAGGACTCGGCGGCGAAAGCTTCAAGTTCAACGGCTTCACGGTTGAAGCGGTCCAGGGCCACCACAATGTCGTCCCCGATGAGTACATGCGCAAGGATCGGGCGGCGGCTGCGGCCATCGCGCTGAAGGGACCGCTGACGCCGCAGGAGCAGGAACACGATCGCCGCCTCGGCGGCATGGTGCCGCTCGGCGCCGACGAGCGCGACAAGCTGATCACCGAAGGGACGATCGCCTACTTCTTCACATTCGACAACGGATTCAAGGCCTTCTACACCGACAGCGCCGGACCGACGACCGAAGCTGAAAAGAAGATCATGCAGGGGAAGACGAACATCGACCTTGGCTTCATCCCCTACTACGGCGGCGAGCTCGCCATCCCGATCTCGATGGAATACATCCGCCTGTTCAAGCCCACCGTGATGCTGCCGACGCATCACGATGGACATCGCAATCGCATGCTCGACATGCCGATGGGGCCGCTCAACCTCGCCATCCGCGAGCAGTTTCCGACATCGAAGGCGATCGCGCCGCTGCTGCGGACCCCGGTCTGCATCAACACTGCGACCAAAGAGCTGTACCTCGGGAATTGATCATGAACAACTCCCAACTCCCAACGTTCAACTCCCAAGTCCCAACTCCCAACTCCCAAGGCGCTCGTTTCGCGACGCTCGGCATGGTGGCGCTTCTCCTTGCCGCACTTGCAGGGCCTTCCCTCTCGGCACAAGGCGCAAAGGCGGCGATGCAGCAGGATCCTGCCTGCCAAAGCCTCACGCCGGTCTCCGCCGGCGGACCGGCGCCGAAGGATCCCGACACCCTCGTCGTCCGCTGGCTCGGATGGACGAACTACGAGCTTGCATATCGCGGTGATGTGTTCCTGCTGGACGCGTACTACGATCGCGGACCCCGCATGCATCCGATTGGCGTGACGCCGAAGGATTTCAAGAAGGCGAACGCGATCTTCATCGGGCACGCGCATTTCGACCACATCTCCGATGCGGCAACCGTCGCCAAGCAGACGGGTGCGCAGGTCGTCGGCGCATCATTCGCCAGCGAAGTCTTGACGAAGGGCGGCGTGCCGGCGAAGCAGTTCAAGGCGGTCAAGGGTGGCGAGGTGATGCAGTATCCCGGTGTGAACGTGGAGGCCACGCTCGGCCATCACAACGTGATTGCCACGACGGTCCCCGAGGGATTCCTCGAGAAGCAGGCGGCGGCGCTGCAGGTGGCGTCTCTCCAGGAGCCGCTGACGGATGCGGAGAAACAGCAGAACGATGCGATCCGCGCGCGCGGCAGCCGCGATCCAAAAATCGCGACCGACGGGGTGATCAACTACCTCTTCACCTTCGGCAGCAGTTTCCGGCTCCTGTTCGCGGATAGTCCCGGTCCGATCACCGACGCGCAGCGCGCGCTGGCGCAGAAGGCGCCGGCCGTCGACGTTGCGATGTTTCCGTACTACGCGTTCGAGGCAGGCCTTCCGCCGCTCGTGGGCCTGGTGAAGACGTTCAAGCCTTCGACCGTCTTCCTCGGTCATCACGACAGCGAGGGGACGATGAAGTGGGCGTCGAACTACCCCGCGGCGCTGGCGATTCGCGACGCGAATCCGACGACGCGGACGATGGACGTGATCTACCGGACGCCTGTCTGCTTCAATACCGTCTCAAAGGAGATGGTTATCGGCTGGTGAAACGGGCCACGGAGACACAGAGGCACGGAGGTAAGTCATGATGTTTTTCTCCGCGTCTCCGTGCCTCCGTGGCACATCGAAGCGAAGGTCACGAAAATACCTAATGGTTTTCCGTGTGCTTCGCTTTCTTCGTGTTCTTCGTGGTTAAAACGTGACCTTGATTAGCTGACCGCGTCGACGCCCGCTTTCGCGCACTGCCCGTCCTGCGCGCTCGTGCCGCCGGATAATCCGATCGCGCCGACGATCTTCCCGCCCATCACGATCGGCAGCCCGCCGTCGACCGGCACCGCACCCTTGATGCGCAGCACGCGGAGCCCTTCGCCGCCGGCGGCCAGCATGTCATGGAATGCCTTGGTCGGCCGCTTGAACCTCGCGGCCGAGCGCGCTTTGTCCTGGCAGACGACAGTGCTGCCAACCCCCGTGTCGTCCATCTTCTCGAAATAGACCAGGTCCCCCGCCGGATCCACGACGGCCACCGCCATCGTCCAGTTGTTCTTGCGGACTTCCGCCAATGCAGCGGCGGCGACTTTCTTTGCGTTCTCGAGACTGATTGGGGCGCCGTACGACATGTCGATCTCCTAGTGTGCAATCAAACCACGAAGGTTATTACAAACCGACTAGCTACAGCCCGCCTTTGATTGATCGATCGATCAGCTCGATCGGATGGACGATTGTCCAGTCGTATCCGAGCCTCCGTCCGGCGGCGGCAATCTGAAGAATACAGCCCGGGTTGCCGGTCGCGATGACATCCGGCGTCAGCGCGGCAATGTTGCGCGCCTTCCGCTCACCGAGTTGCATCGCCGGTTCCGGCTGCACGAGATTGTAGATGCCAGCGCTGCCGCAGCAGAGCTCCGCTTCGTGCGGGGATAGCAGTTCGATGCCCGGGATGGACGCCAGCAGCGCCCGAGGCTGCGCGCGAATGCCTTGCGCATGCGCAAGGTGACACGCATCGTGGTAGACGACGCGCGCCTTGATTGGATGCCGCTTCGCTCTAGGCTCGCCGATCTCCGTGAGCACCTCGGACACGTCGCGCACACGGGCGCTGAACGTCCGCGCCCGGGACGCCCACGCGGGATCCTCGGCAAACAGCTCGCCGTACTCCTTCATCGACGACCCGCAGCCCGCGGCATTGACGACAATCCGATCGACGCCGGACTTTTCGAAGACCGCGATGTTGTGGCGGGCCAGCTCGCGCGCCTGGTCGATGTTGCCCGCGTGGAGCGCCAGCGCGCCGCAGCAGCCCTGCGCGCCGGGCGCGTCGACATTGCAGCCTTCGGCGGCCAGCACGTCGATCGTCGCTCGATTGACGTCCGCAAAGGCGAGACGCTGCACGCATCCGGTCAACAGGCCTGCGGTGAGGCGCGGCGTGCCGGACGCTGGTGTGTGTTCGGGCGCATTCCCGAACAACGAACGCCACGACGGCTGTGGGGCGACGGCAACGAGCGATCGGATGCGGAGCGGCAGCAGGTTGAAGACTCCGCTTCGCTCGAGGACGCGGAGGACAGGGCCAAAGATGAGCAATGGGGCCATCGCGAATCGAAGCCGGCGCGGGTATGGAAGCAGCGCGAACAGCAGCGAGCGGAACAGCCGCTCACCGAACGGCCGGTCGTAGTGGCGCTCGATCTGGGCGCGCGTGTGTTCGATCAGCGGACCGTACTGAACGCCCGAGGGGCACGCGGTCACGCACGCCATGCAGCCGAGGCACGCATCGAAGTGGCTGACGAAGGTCGAGGACATCTCGGCGCGGCCTTCGAGCCCGGCCTTCATCAGGTACACACGCCCGCGCGGCGTATCCATCTCCTCGCCCCACAGCACATACGTCGGACAGGATGGCAGACAGAAGCCACAGTGGACACACGCGTCGATCAGCCCCCTCGACGGCTGGTCTGCGCCCTGAAACGCGGGCTTCGATGACTCCAAGACTTCAGTCATTCCAGATCTGATCAACCACGAAGTCCACGAAGCTCGCGACCGATCCGCGTAGCAATTCCCAACTTCCAATTCCCAACTTTCCAAGGCGCCTTGGGAGTTGGAGGTTGGGAGTTGGAGGGTTTTGCAGTCACACAGGCCCCCGACCTGCATTCAGGATTCCCTGCGGATCGAGCGCGTGCTTCACCGCCGCGCCAAGAGCCGCGGCATCGCCCAGCGATCCCCACACGTCAATCGTCTGTTTCAGCTCAGTGTTCGCTCGCAGAAGGACCACATGCCTGAACAGATCCGGCCGCGAGCGCATTCGCTCCACCGCTGCGCGCTGTGTCGAGACATCGCCATCGATGCGGAACAGCCCGGACCCGAGCGCCGCGCGACCCAACAGCTCCACGTCCGTTCCGCCTTCGCGCATCTCGCCGACGAACGCGAGCACGCTGCCGAGCGACGCGGGCAGCCACGCGGCCTTGACGACCATCCCCGGCGACTTCCAGAGCGCGCGCCCGTGGTCGCGCCACGCGTCGGACTCGGTGGCCGCGGCTACGACCTCGCATTGTGCGTCGCCGACGAGCCCGCGCGCCTTCTGGACGTGTGCATTCAGCGCGCCCGGCGTCGATTCGAACTTGAGCAACAAGTGGTAGTGTCCGGCTTTAGCCGGACTATACAGGGCGGACGCGTGCACCTCACACGTCGACGCCTCCAGCTGGCTGCTGGTAATCGCGTTGAGGGCCGCGACAAGCCCGACGGCATTGTCGAAGGTCGCGATCAACGTGCTCGACGCCGCCGGCAGCGGCGTCAGTTTGAACGTTGCGCTGACGATGGCGGCAAGGCTTCCAAAGGAGCCGCTGATCAGTTTTCCCAGGTCATACCCCGCAACGTTCTTCACGACGTTGCCGCCCGACTTGATCAGACGGCCATCGGTGAGTGCGAGCCGGATGCCGATCAGCAGGTCGCGAGGCGTGCCGTACCGGTGGCGCAGCGGCCCGCTGTCGTTGGTCGCGATCGCCCCGCCGATTGTGGCGCCCTCGAACGCCGACTCGATCGGCAGCCACTGACCGTGCCGCGCCAGCTCCCTGTTCACATCGTCAATGCGGGCACCGGCCTGCGCGGTTGCCGTGAGATCCGCATGTTCGTGCGCGACCAGCCTGTTGAGCCGCTTCGTGCTGAGGACGATGTCGATCGGCGACGGCGTGCGCCCCCACGCAAGCTTTGTCGCGCCGCCGCGGATGACCACTGACGCGCGCTGCTGCGAGGCTGATGCGAGCGCGGATGCGAGGTCCTCCGCTGATGCCGGCTCGATGACCGTACGGGGTACGACGCCATCGATCGCGTCGCTCGCGGTCCCTTGAACTTCAGGCGGACCTGAAGGTCCGCCTCTACGGGTGTGTGAATCGGTCACTGCCACGGAACAGCGAAATAACTTCCTCGGTGTCTCGGTGTCTCGGCGGTACGTGAAAGTAACAATCGCATCGATCCTGTGGAAACGCTCGCCCAGACCCGCTGCGTCTTGGCGACCCAAGTAAGCTCCATACTTAGAAACGCTCGCCGAGACCGGCCTGCTCAATCGGATGTGCGCGGTAGGGACCGGGCACTTCGCCGCAGAGACGCGGTGCCGGAAACACCTTGCCTGGATTGCAGATCCCCTTTGGATCGAACGCGCGGCGCACGAGCTGCATGACGTCGATATCGTCTGCCGAGAACATGCGCGGCATGTACTCCGCCTTGTCGGCGCCCACACCATGTTCGCCGGTGATCGAACCGCCCGCCTCGACGCAGTACGAGAGGATTTCGGCGCCCACTTCAGCGGCCAGCGCGGACTGCCCCGGGATCTTCTCGTCGTAGCAGATCAGCGGATGAAGGTTGCCGTCACCAGCATGAAACACGTTTCCGATCCGCAGACCGCAGCGCGCCTCGAGCTGGCGGATGCGCTCGAGCACCTCCGGCAGCTTCGTGCGCGGCACCACGCCGTCCTGCACGTAGTAGTTCGGCGTCACGCGCCCCATCGACGCGAACGCGCCTTTCCTGCCCTTCCAGATGCGTGCCCGGTGCGCCTCGTCCTGCGCGACTTCCACCGTGGTCGCGCCGGCGCGGCGGCAGATGGCTTCGACGTCGGTGAACTGCTCGCGGACCTCGGCGACGGGACCATCGAGCTCGACAATCAGGATCGAATCGGCCGGCGGAAAATTCGGGTGCACGGCGGCTTCGACCGCGACGATCGACAGGGAATCCATGATCTCCACGGCGGCCGGGATGATGCCGGCGGCAATGATCTCCGACACCGCCAGCCCCGCTGCGCTGATCGAACCGTAGGCGGCCAGCAGCGTCTGGACGCTTTCGGGGCGGCGCAGGATCCGCACGATCACTTTGGTGACGACCGCGAGTGTGCCTTCAGATCCGATCAACACGCCAAGGAGGTCGGGGCCCGGTGCGTCAGCGATGGCGCTGTCGAGGCGCACGAGGTCGCCATTCGGCAGGACTGCCTCGAGGCCAAGCACGTGATGAACGGTAAATCCGTACTTCAGGCAGTGGGCGCCGCCGGAGTTCTCGGCAACGTTGCCGCCGATCGAGCACACCTGCTGGCTCGACGGATCAGGGGCGTAATAAAAACCGTGGGAGGCAACCTGGCGCGTGATCTCCAGGTTCGTGACGCCCGGTTCCACGGCGACCCGTCGATTCGGAATGTCAACGTCGAGCACACGATTGAGGCGCGACAGTCCGATGACGACGCCGCCCGGAATCGGCAGCGCGCCTCCTGACAGGCCGCTTCCGTGGCCGCGGGCCACGAACGGGATCTCATGCTGATGACAGAGACGGACGACCGCCTGCACCTGGTCGGCCGACGAGGGAAGCACCACCACGGCAGGCTTCTGGTGCAGATGCGGCAGGCCGTCGCATTCGTAGGTGAGCAGCTCGAGCGGGTCTGTCAGAACGTCGTGGGATCCGCAGAATCCTCGCAGTTCGGCGACGAACCGTTCATCGACGACATTCACGCAGCGACACCTTCCACGGACTCGAAGACGTCGTAGACGTAATCGTGCGCGCGGAGGGCACGCCGGGCGGTCACCTTGGCGGGGCCGTCGCCGGCGCGCTGGACGCACTCCTCGACGTTCACCTTGCGGCCATCGATCGTCTTGGTGCCGACCAGCTCGGAATAATTCTGGAGAACATCCGCACGAACGGATGCGGATGAGGCCTGTGACACGGGAACCCTCCTCGAGACCTTGGCGAGACGTACCATCGAGACACTGAGACACCGAGGACCACACAAACAATTCTCGGTGCCTCGGTGCTTCGGTGGTTCGGATCGGAACCTAGGATTATATTCGACGTAGAGGCGGACCTTCAGGTCCGCTTGCCCGCTCAGCCGCGGACCAGCGCCGGAAGGTCGGTGATGGCGTGCACGACGCGCGCGGCCGGGTAATCAAGCTCCTCCGGCGGTTCCGCTGCCGCACGCTGAATCCAGAATGACGTGAGACCCGCCGAGCCGGCGCCATTGACGTCCCAATTGTTCGACGAGACGAACCCGATCTCGCTCTTCGCGATGTTCAAGTGCGCGGACGCGAGCTCATAGACCCGCGGGCTCGGCTTGAAGACCTTGACCTCGTCCACGCTGATGATCGCATCGAGCAGATCGGCAATCCCGGCGCTCGTCGCCGCCGACTGCAGCATCTTCGGCTCGCCGTTCGAGAGGATCGCAAGCCTCAGCCCCTGCGCCTTGAGCCGCTGAAGCCCCGGTTTCACGTCGGGAAACGAGGCGAGCGTCAGGTACGCATCCATCAGGCGCGTCCGCTTGTCGGCGGTCAGATCGAGCTTGAGACTCTGAGCCGAGTACATGAGAGCGTCCTGCGTGATTTGCCAGAAATCCTTGTAGCGGTTCATCAGGCTCCGCAGCACGCTGTATTGAAGCTGCTTGGCGCGCCACATCCCCGCGAGCGCCATGCCGCCGCCTGGAAAGAGCTGATCGCAGAGGGACGTGATCGAAAAAACGTCGAACAGCGTGCCGTACGCGTCGAACACGAGCGCTCCTATTCGGCCGGGATTCGGGATTCGGGACTCGGGTTTCGTGGTCGATGTCTGCATCGCGGATGACCCTCGCGAATTGGAAACGGCAAATCTCGTGTAATTGCGGCCGGCCTCACAATACAATTCGCCGCATTGGGAGACCACATGAAAGCAAGAGTATGGTGTCTCGCGCTGTTTGCGGGGATGGGCGTGGCGTGCCGCGCGCCGTCCCCGGGAAACGCCGAACAGGCGGCCGCAACCGAGACCCGCCCTGGACCATCCCTGTTCCCCGGCATCGGCACGCACCACCACCCGATCATGACGTCCAACGCGGACGCGCAGAAATTCTTTGATCAGGGCGTGTCCCTTGTATTCGCGTTCAACCACGAGGAAGCCGTACGCTCGTTCCAGCGCGCGTCGGAGCTCGATCCTGGTTCTCCGATGCCACTTTGGGGACTCGCGTGGGCACTCGGACCGAACTACAACCTCGACATCGACGACCCGCGCGCGCGGCAGGCGCTCGAGGCGATCGACAAGGCGAAGAGCCTCAGCGCGAACGCGCCGCAGGTTGAGAAGGACTATGTCGCCGCCATGGCGGTGCGCTACGCCGCCGATCTCAAGGCGGATCGCGCCGCGCTGGCCCGGGGGTACTCGCAGGCAATGGGCGAGTTGATGCGCAAGTACCCGGACGATCTCGATGCCGCGACGTTGTACGCCGAGAGCCTGATGAACCTCCATCCATGGAAGCTCTGGACGCTCGACGGCAAGGCGGGAGAAGATACGCCCCGGATCCTCGAAGTCCTCGAATCGGTCCTGCGCCGTGCCCCGAACCACGCCGGCGCCAATCACTACTACATTCACAGCGTGGAGGCATCACGGGCACCGGAACGTGCGCTCCCGAGCGCCGAGCGTCTGAAGACGCTGGCTCCGGCGGCGGGACATCTGGCGCACATGCCCGCACACATCCTGGCGCGAACCGGCGATCACGAGGGGGCGGCCAAGGCGAATCTTGCAGGCGCTGAGGCCGATCGGACCTACCTGAAGAGTGCGCCGCCCGACGCCTACTATGGACTCGCCTACTACTCTCACAACCTGCACTTCCTCTCCGATTCCAACATGATGCGCGGGCGCTTCGCCGACGCACGCCAGTCGGCGGCGGAGCTGGCTGAACGGCTCACGCCGCACGCCAACATGATGCCGATGATCGAGTCGATGGTCGTCACACCGACGTCGGTGCTGCTTCGCTTCGGACGATATGACGACATCTTGAAGGAACCAGCGCCTCCTGCGGACCGGCCCGTCATGACCGCGTGGCGGCATTTCGCGCGCGGTGTGGCGCTCGCACGCAAGGGCCAGGTCGACCAAGCCACGGCCGAGCAGACCCAACTCGTCGCGTCGATCGCACGGGTGCCAGACAGCGCACTGTTTGGCGGCACGGGTCTGGAGAGCGCGAGGAACGTGCTCGACATCGCACGCCTGGTGCTTACAGCGCGCATCGCGGCGGCGCGGGGCACCAACGACGCGGCAACTACGTTCTGGAGACAGGCGGTCGCGGGCGCGGACCGAGTGGCGTACGACGAGCCGCCGGTATGGTTCTATCCGATTCGCGAGTCGCTTGGCGCCGCCCTCCTGCAGTCCGGGCGTCCTGCCGATGCCGAACAGGTGTTTCGAGAAGACCTCACCCGCCATCCGCGCAACGCCCGTTCGCTCTTCGGCCTTCGCGAAAGCCTCATGCAGCAAAACAAAACGTCGGATGCTGCATGGGTGGACAGTCAGTTCAAGGAAGCGTGGAAAGACGCGGATTCAACGCTGACAGTGGAAGACCTGTGACAAGAGGGAGTGAAGCAATGCGCGACAGGCTACTGCGGGCAATTCTCGTGACCTTTGTAGGCTGTCTGTCCGGCCCCGCGTTGGCCTCGGCCGCTCAGACGTGCGACAGCCTTTCGTCGTTAAAGCTCCCTGAGACGACGATCACCGCGGCGACGCTGGTGCCTGCGGGACCGTTCGTGGCGAATCCAGCCGCCCCGGCCGGCGGACGCGGAGGGCCACCGCCGACCGTGCCCGCCTTCTGCCGCGTGCAGCTCACGGTCTCCCCGGCGATCAACATCGAGGTGTGGTTGCCTGCATCCGGCTGGAACGGGAAATTCCAGGGAGTGGGAGGTGGCGGTTACGCGGGTGTCATCGCCTACCCCGCGCTCGCGAACGCGCTCAGAGCCGGGTACGCAACGGCAAGCACCGATACCGGCCACACCGGTAACGATCCCCAGTTCGCAATGGGGCACCGTGAGCTCGTCATCGATTTCGGCTACCGCGCGATTCACGAGATGACCGTCAAGGGAAAGCAACTCGTCGACGCGTTCTACGGTTCGGCGCCGCGGCAGTCGTATTTCGTCGGCTGCTCCACTGGTGGTCGCCAGGGCCTCGCCGAGGCGCAACGCTATCCAGCCGACTACGATGGCATCGTCTCGGGTGCGCCTGCGATTAACTGGCCTCACCTGATGATGGGCGCGCTCTGGAACAGTCATGCGACGCTGAAGGATCCAGAGAGCTACATTCCAGCGTCGAAGCTGCCGGCCATCAACGACGCCGCGGCCGCTGCATGCGACATGACCGATGGCGTGAAGGACGGCCTCATCGCGGACGGGCGCGCCTGCAAGTTCGATCCGACATTGATGGTATGCAAGGAGGGCGATAGCCCTAGCTGCCTCATGCCGAAGCAGGCGGTCGCGCTCAAGAAGATTTACGAAGGCGCGAAATACGCCGACGGCAAGACGATCTATCCGGGTCGCCTTCCGGGTGTCGAGCGGGGATGGGGCAACTTCACCACGGGCCAGGAGCCAGGCCGGGCGATTCTCTACAACTACAGCGGCGGGTACATGAAGTACTTCGTGCTCGGCGATCCGAACTGGGATCCGCTGACATTCGACTTCGCCAAAGACATGGCGAAGGTCGACAGCGATCAGAAGAACCGATCGGCGCTCGAGACGATGAACCCGGATCTGAAAGCGTTTCGCGACCGTGGCGGCAAGCTGATTCTTTACCACGGCTGGGGTGACGACGCGGTGTCGCCGCTGAATACGATCGACTACTACAAGATGGTGGTCGAGAAGACGAGCGGCGGGCCGAAGGCTGCGGATGCATTCGCGTCCGAAGATGCAACGTTCAACAGGGCCGCGGGCAAGACCGGCGAGTTCATGCGCCTGTTCATGGTTCCGGGGATGAATCACTGCGGCGGCGGTCCCGGACCGAACACGTTCGATGCGGTGACCGCGCTTGCGAACTGGGTCGAGAAGAAGCAGCCGCCCGACACGCTCCTCGGGTCGCACATGACCAACGGCGCCGCGGATCTCACGCGTCCGCTCTGTCCCTATCCCATGACCGCGAAGTACTCAGGTTCTGGCAGCGTCACCGACGCGGCGAACTTTAGCTGTAAATAAGAAGGGGATAGGGGATAGGGGATAGGGGATACCGCGACTTCAGCTGTAGATATCCGGCTCACAAGCCACGGAGTTACAGAGACACAGAGAGAAATGTCGTTTTCTCCGTGACTCCGTGTCTCTGTGGCCCGTGATCAGTTGAATCTGACGTACTCGAAGTCAATCGGCTTCGTGTGGATGCCGCGGCGCGGCGGAGCGATCCAGTTCGCGAACTTGCCGGGCTCGACGACGCGACCCTGCATCATCGCCTGGACGAAGGTGTAATCGCCCTCACTCGGCAGCCACTCCTCGCGACGGGCGTTCCATTGCTCCCGGGTCAGCACCTGGCCGTCGGGGCTGACGTGCTGTCCTGCGAAGTTTCCAATCGCGCGGTGAAAGGCCTTGTGGGGCAGCACGAGGCGAAAGCCGACACCCGTCTTCTCGATGACCTTGTTCCACCGATCCACGCCGGCCTGGACCTCGCCAATGTAGTCGTCACGCAGCCGCTCGTTGAGCGCGGACAGCGCGGCCACTTCCTCCTCGACGACACGTCCTCCGGAGACGGCCCCGACCTTGTAGGTTGCGTCCGTGAGCACGTGGTCGTCCGGCACCCGCGTCTCTTCGTAGCGGCCCTTCAGCCCGGTCGAGTAGTAGTTGGCGGCGTTCGACGAGACATCCGACCCGAACAGATCGAGCGTCACGCTGTAGTGGAAGTTGAGATACCGCTGTATGGTCTGCAGATCGATCACACCCAGCGAGCGCACATGGTCGGAGTCGTCGAGCTTGTGCTCCGCCATCACTTCCGCCGTGCGCTGGATGATGCGGCCGACGCCGGTCTCGCCGACGAACATGTGATGCGCTTCCTCGGTCAGCATGAAGCGGCACGTGCGCGCGAGCGGATCGAACCCGGACTCGGCCAGTGATGACAGCTGGAACTTGCCATCGCGGTCGGTGAAGAACGTGAACATGTAGAACGCGAGCCAGTCTGGTGTCGGCTCGTTGAATGCGCCGAGGATGCGCGGGTTGTCCACGTCGCCGGAGCGGCGATCGAGCAGCGCCTCCGCCTCTTCCCGTCCGTCGCGGCCGAAATAACGGTGCAGCAGGTACACCATCGCCCAGAGGTGACGCCCTTCCTCGACGTTCACCTGGTAGATGTTGCGGAGATCGTACAGCGACGGCGCGCACATGCCGAGCATCTTCTGCTGCTCGACCGACGCCGGCTCGGTGTCGCCCTGCGTGACGATGATGCGGCGGAGCATCGAACGATATTCACCGGGTACGTCCTGCCACGCGGGCTGTCCCTTGTTCGCGCCGAAGTTCACCTCGCGTCCCTGGATCGGCGGCGCGACGAAGATGCCCCACCGATATTGCGGCATCTTGACGTAGTCGAACTGCGCCCACCCTTCCGGGTCCACGCTGATCGCCGTGCGCAGGTACACGTCGTAGTTGTGACTCTCGTTGGGTCCCATGTCGTACCACCAGCCCATGTAGGCGGGCTGCCAGTGCTCGAGCGCCCGCTGCAGCACGCGGTCGCGCCCGAGGTCGACGTTGTTCGGAATCTTGTCGTTGTAATCGATGTTGCTCGTCACTGGAACCTCTTAAGGTTGAGGTTCGAAGGTCGAACTTGGAAGTAAGTGCAAACTAGGACTTACTTCGACAGTGACTTCAAAGTTCGCCCTTCGAACTTCGTACTTGCGATGACTCATACCCGCTCCCAGTCGAATTTCGGTTGCGCCCCACTACCATAGACCTTGAGGGCGCCATTCTGGCCGGTGGCGTTCGGCCGGATGAAAATCCAGTTCTGCCAGGCCGAGAGCCGGCCGAACACGCGCGTCGCCTGGTTCTCGGGCAGCCCGAACCGGAGATTGGCTTCCATTCCGGTCAGCGCGTCGGGCGACAACGCCACGCGTGATTCGATTGCCTGCCGCATCTCGTCGTCCCAGTCGAGCGCGTCCGGCGCGTCAGTGACGAGGCCGAGGCGCATGGCGTCCAAAGGCTGCAGCGCAACACCAGTCAGTGCCCGAAGCGCGTCTATCGGCGCGCGATCGTGGTGGAACCGCGCCGCAAGGCGCGACAGGTCGTTGACCATCGGCAGCGCGCCGAAATTCATCGGCGACAGCATCAGTGACGGCGCGGGTTCACCCTCGTCGGTCTGCAGCATGTAGACGCGGTCGGACGCGAACGCGAGCTCCAACAGCGTCCCCGCGAAGCACGAGCCTGGCGTGATGAACGTGAACATCGAGCGCGACGAAACGTCGAGGCGCGCAAACGTGCGGCGCATCATGCCGAGGACTTCGCGAACGAACCAGTGATTCTGGTGATCGAGAATGAATCGATCCATCGCGACAACCGCCTCGGGGTCACCTGTGGCCTTGAACAGCCACAAACCGAGCTCGAGCTCGTTTGTCCGCAAGCTCAGAATCGCATCATCCAGCTCGCGCGCCATCTGAAGGGGCCACCAGCCCGCCCCTGCGGCAACAGCCTGTTCAATCGACAGCGTAGGGCGGGTCCTTCCGCCTTCGCCTTCGGCTTCGGCGAGACTCGCCGTAGCGCGCGAGCGCGGAGGCGGTTCGGACCCGCCGGACTCGGCGCCGTCCGGCCCCCGAACGCTGATCGTCGCGGTGCGCGCCGCCCGATTGAACTCGACATCGACGTACCGGTAGTGCAGACCACCGGAATCGATCGTCCGTTCGAGCGGCGTCAGCGTCACCCCTTGCACAGCTATGGGGCGATCGCTCTGCTCCGCCAGCTCACCCGCCCGCTTCTTCACGGCCTCGCCGAAATCCTGTGTACGAACGACCGCATCGACGAGCCGCCAGTCCTTCGCGCGCTGACCGCGGACACCGTCCGGAGTCGTGCAGAAGATGTCTGCATGATCACGGCGCACCTTCCGCTTGTCGGTGACGCGGGTCAGGCCTCCGGTCCCTGGGAGCACGCCCAGGAGCGGAACTTCCGGAAGGCTGATCGTGGAGGACCGATCGTCGACCAGCATGATCTCGTCACAGGCAAGCGCAAGCTCGTAGCCGCCGCCAGCCGTCGTGCCATTGCACGCCGCGAGAAACTTGAGGCCGGAGTAGCGGCTCGAATCCTCGATCCCGTTACGCGTTTCGTTGGTGAACTTGCAGAAGTTCACCTTCCAGGCGTGACTCGACTGCCCGAGCATGTAGATATTGGCGCCGGAGCAGAACACGCGATTCTTCGCGCTCGTGATGACAACCGAGCGGACCTCGGGATGCTCGAAACGGATGCGCTGCAGGACGTCGTGAAACTCGATGTCGACGCCGAGATCGTATGAGTTGAGCTTGAGGCGATACCCGGGTCGCAGCCCGCCATCCTCGCTGACATCCATTGTCACCGTCGCCACCGGACCGTCGAACGACACGCGCCAGTGTTTATAGCGGCCAGGATCGACCTGATAGTCGACGAACTCGGCTTTGGTCTCGATCAATTCATAGCCTCGGCGGGCGACGCTTGAGCGGCCCTTTCACGCAGTTTATAGCGCTGGACCTTCCCCGTCGCCGTCTTAGGCAGCTCGGCAATGAACTCCACCCAGCGCGGACGCTTATAGTCGGCAAGCCGCACACGAACGAACTGTTGCAGCTCCGCGGCAAGGTCAGGCGTGCCCGCGATTCCCTGGCGGAGGACGATGTAGGCGTACGGCTTCATCAAGCCATCGCGATCGGTGCGTGCGCCGACGCCGCACTCGAGCACGGATGCGTGCTCGATGAGCGTGTTCTCGATTTCGACCGGGCTCACCCAGATGCCACCGACCTTGAGCATGTCGTCGGAGCGGCCGGCGTACCAGTAGTAGCCGTCGGCGTCCAGGTAGTACTTGTCGCCGGTCCGGATCCACCGACCTTCGATCGTTTCCCTCGTCTTCTCGTGCTTGTTCCAATAGCACGCGCACGTGGAGTCCCCGGCGATCAGGAGGTTTCCGATGTCACCGGGCGGCACGGGGCGATTCTCTTCGTCGAGAATCCTCGCCTCGTACCCAGGGACAATCTGCCCGCTCGAGCCCGGACGAATCGCGCCCGGGCGATTCGAGATGAAGATGTGCAGGATCTCAGTCGACCCGATACCGTCGAGAATCTCCACCCCGAACCGCTGCTTGAAACGCTCGAACAACGCAGGCGGCAGCGCTTCGCCGGCCGACACGCCGTAGCGGATGCTCGAGAGATCGAAATCCGCGCCATTACGTTGATGCGCGAGCAGCATTCCGTAGTTGGTCGGAACCGAGTAGAAAAGCGTGGGCCGGTGTTTCTCGATCACCGCGTACACGTTCGCCGCAGCCGGCGGACCGGTCCACAGAATCGTCGTCGCGCCAACGCCAAACGGAAAGTACATCGCATTGCCGAGGCCGTACGCGAAGAAGAGTTTCGCAACGCTGAAACAGCGGTCGTCGGGCGAGATGCCGAGGACCCCTTTCGCGTACAGCTCCGTGCACACGACCATGTCGTGATGCAGGTGCACGCACCCCTTCGGGAAGCCGGTGCTACCCGACGAGTAGAGCCAGAAGGCCGGGTCGTCTTTGCTCGTCGGCTCTGCCTCGAGATCGCTTGACGCGTCCGCCGTCAGCGACGCGAGCGTCCGGAGGCCGTCGACACGGTCCGAGGAGGGTCCATCGCGGCTGACGACGATCTCGCGTACGTGGCGCAGGCGGTCGGGAGGGATCGCCTTGATGTGCGGCAGCAGCTGTTCGCTGACGATGATGACGCGGGCGCGGGAATCGCTGAGGACGTACTCGTAGTCGGCCGGCTTCCAGAGCGTGCTCATGGGGATCGGCACCGCGCCGATCTTCATGGCGCCGAAGAAGCTGTAGATGAAGTCGGGCGTGTCGAGGAGGAGGAGCATCACGCGCTCCTCGAGCCGCACGTCCAACTCCTCGCGCAGCGCGTTTCCGACACGATTGACGCGGTCGAGGACCTGCTGATACGTCACGCGCTCATCGCCGCACTCGATGGCGATCCTCGCGCAGCGCCCTTCGTGGATGTTGCGATCGATAAACCAAGTAGCCGCGTTGAAGGTGTCTGGCAGCGCGGTCAACACGGCCGATATCGTATCGCGGACCCAAAGGGTCCGCGCCGCAACGGTCGGTCACCCAGACAAGCCACAGAGACACAGAGTCACAGAATCACAGAGAAAACGAATTCTTCTCTGTGTCTCTGTGACTCTGTGGCCCGTTACACACCGCGGAAGTGCGGCGGCCGTTTCTCCGTAAAGGCCTCGATGCCTTCGCGTGCGTCATGAGTGGAAAAGAGCGCGACCTGGTTTTCGAGCTCGATGGCGAGCATTTCGTCCAGGGAGGCCTGCGAACCTTGGTACAGCGTCTTCTTTGCCCGCGCGATCGCCAGGGGCGGCTTGTCAGCCAGCCGCGCCGCAAGCGCGCGCGTTTCACTCATCAGCGTGTCGGCCGCCACGATGCGATTGAAGATGCCGAGACGATGCCCTTCCGCGGCATCGATCATCTCGCCGGTGAAGACCAGTTCGAGCGCCTTCCCAAGACCGACCAGACGCGGCAGGAAAAAGGTACCGCCGAGATCAGGGTGCAAGCCGACGCGATTGAACACCTGACCTATTGACGCGCGGTCTGACGCCACGCGGATGTCGCACGCCAGCGCGAGACTCGCGCCGCCTCCAGCAGCCGCGCCATTGACCGCTGCGATGACCGGCTTGGGTGCGGACGCAATCACGGCAATCGCGCTCGCGCCGTTACCCACAAGCTCGCGCGCCTGCGCCCAGTCGTGCGTGTCGATCAGCTGCTTCAAGTACCCCACGTCGGCGCCGGCGCAGAATGCGCGACCCGCGCCGGTGAGGACGATGACGCGGCAGTGGCCATCCAGAGCAGCATCACGGATCGCGTGCCCAAGATCCGCGGCTAGTCGGGCGTCGAACGAGTTCAGCGCATCCGGTCGGTTCAGCGTGATCGTGGTGATGCGCGCGTCGTGTTGGACGAGAAGATCGTTCATGGGGACCTATGATAGGCCCGTGAACGAGTTCGTCTCGATCGACGGCGCGCGGCTCGAGTACGTCTGGCACGGGCCATCACCGGTGTATGCGCCGACGCTCGTTTTTCTTCACGAGGGGCTCGGATCCATCAGCCGGTGGCGCGACTTTCCCGCCGCACTGTGCTCGCGGACCGGATGCGGCGGCCTGGTCTACAACCGCCGGGGCCACGGCAAGTCGGATTCGCTCACGGGTCCGCGCTCCGTGCGCTTCCTGCACGATGAAGCACTGATCGTCCTTCCGCGTCTCCTCCAGATCTTCGAGATTTCGCGGCCGATTCTCGTTGGGCACAGCGACGGCGCGTCAATCGCGCTGATCTACGCCGGCTCTGGGCTCGGCCACCTGCTCGCGCTCGCGCTCGAGGCGCCGCACGTCTTCGTCGAAGACATCAATGTAACGAGCATCGCCGAACTGCGCCAGCGCTATGTGAGCACGGACCTCCGCACGAAGCTCGCGCGCCACCACGGCGGGAACGTCGACACGTTATTTCAGTACTGGACCGACGTCTGGCTGCGGCCCGACTTCCGCGCGTGGAACATCGAGAGCTACCTGCCGAACATAGAGAGTCCGACGCTCATCATCCAGGGCCATGACGACGAGTACGGAACGAAGCGGCAGGTGGAAGCAATCATGTCGGCGCTGGGTGGCCGGTGCGACGCCCTGATGCTGGACGCGTGCCGTCATTCACCGCACATCGATCAGCCGCGGATCGTACTCGACAGGATGGCGGAATTCATTCAGGGGTTAAGAGGCAGGGGTTAGGGGTTAGATCGTGCCAGCTTGAGTCCTGAGGCAGCCCTGTCCCCTAACCCCTATCCCCTATCCCCTTCAGAATGAAACCCGAAACCCCAGTTGCAGCATCCGTGGCTGGAACGCGATGTTCGTGTCCTGCGACGGCTGGCCGTAGCGAACGTTGCTCAGGTTTGTGACGAACGAGTTGTAGTTCTTGTGGTTGAACAGGTTGAACACCTCGAGCATCCCGTCGACGGTCGTCCGGGTCCCGAACTTGACGCGCTTCTGGAGACGCGTGTCCACCCGATGCAGCGACGGACGATTGAAGGACCGCCGCTCCACGAGCTGCAGCGACCCATCCGGATTGATCGCGCGCACGCGGCTGGTGTTTGCCGACCCCACATTGTTCGTACTGCCGGTCCCCAGGAGGTCGAGACCCGACGTCGGCGTCTGCCATCCATTGTCACCGAAGAAATACAAGCCACTGAGCTGGAAGCCGTAACCGATATCCCAGATGCCGTTGAACGTGGCCCGGTTCCGCTGACCAAATGCGGAATTCGCGTCATCGGCCAAGTACCACTCGTCTCGGTAGACCGCATTCAATTGAATCGGCACGTTGCATTGGAACTGTCCGCCGGAGGAGATCGTCCAGACGGAGCTGCACCCCGGAGGCGGTTCGACGTGCTGCCACTGGTACTGGTACGCGAGCAGATACGTCGCCGACGCCTGCCAACGCCTGCTCATGCGCTTGTTCCACGCGAGCTGCAGCCCGTGGTACCGATCCTTGCCCGCCGCCATGTCGAGGTTCACGCTGTCCCACCCGGCGGTTGGCCGCTTCGCGACGTCTGTGAACGGGTAGTTTGATCCAGTCGCGAGGTTGTACGCGAGATTGACGTCGGTCACGATCCGTGGCTTTCGGTTGCCGGTGTAGACCCAATCCGCCTCAAGTGACATGGAGCTGCCGAACTGGCGCTGCACGCCCATTGACGACTGGTAGCTGTGTGCCGTCTCCAGATGTGGATCGGGCAGCTCCCGCGCGCTTCGCCGGATCAGGCCACGGGTGAACATGTCGACCGCCTGGTCATAGGTCGGGATCGGTCCGTTGAACGGTCTCGCCGCGAAGTCGGGACGACCGTCGTACAGCTGCTGCACAGAGATCGTTCCCTGGGTCAGCATCGACCAGAACACGGTGTTCTCGTCCTCGTTGGCGAAATACTTGCCAACACCACCGCGCACGACGGTCTTGTCGTTCAGACGGTATGCGAAACCGGCGCGCGGCCCGAAGTTGTTCTTGTCCGCGCCCGGCCCGGCGGGCACGAACGGCTTGTAGACGATGTCCTCGAGGCTCCCCTTGCCGAGGTCATATCGCAGTCCAAGGTTAAGCGTGAGCCGAGCCGATGCGGCCCAATCATCCTGCATCCAGCCTGCAAGCTCGTGGCGTACCGGATACACGATGAACTGGCCGACGCCGAGGCGATATGACCGGGTGATTGGCGAGAGCGCGGCGAGATTCCACGTCGAGACGTCGTTCCAGACCGGAAATAGCGACTCGATGTTGGCGGGCACGTTGCCGCCCTGCATGTCGTACGTGCCCATGCAGAAGTCGCAGACCGTCACCGACTGCTTGTTGTAGATGTATTCGCCGCCCACCTTCACGTCGTGACGGCCGCCGCGATTGAAGGAGAACGACAGATCGTCTCGCAGCGAGTACGGATCCTGGATCGCATTGACCGGAGAATTTGCGTGCCCTTGGCCGATCGTGTAGCCGCCGCGGAATGTCAGGATCGGCGTCCCGCCCAGCGTGCGAAACGGTGCGTACGGGTGGCCTGGCCATTTCACCACCGGATGCTGATAGAACGAGAACGCCGCATCGCCGCCGCGCACTTCATTCACCACGCGGCTGCTCAGGACCTGTGTGACCGTTGCCAGGATGTTGTTGGTCGCGCGGCCCGTCTCGATCCCGGACGAGGGATGTCGCGTCGCGCCGCCGGAGAAGCGGTTGTCGATCGGGAGGTGATTGATCGCCTTGTTGCCGCGAAGCGACAACCGGGTGCGAGGCGAGAACTGGAAGTCGAGGCGAAGGCTCGCCTTCTTCTCCGTGCGCGTGCTCAGCTGATCGAAGTTGAACATCGGGTACGGGCTCGAATAGCTGAAGGTCGTCGGCTCGCGCTCGTACTCGAAGGTGCCGAAAAAGTGGATGCGGTCCTTCTTGATTGGACCACCGTAGGTCCAGGCCAGCTGCTGGTTCGAGTACGGCAGCACGCGATCCTGGATGAAATCTTTCGCGTTGAACGTCGCGTCACGGAAATAGCCGGAGAACGTGCCCTGCGGCGCGTTGGTCCCGGATTTCGTAATCGCGTTGAGTTGCTGGCCGCTCGAGTGTCCCTGGCTCGCGTCGAAGCGGTTCGAGATGAACTGAAACTCTGCTATCGCCTCCCGGCTATATCGTGGTTGCCCGAAGGCGCCTGAGAACAGCTGCGTGACCTGCTGTCCGTCGATGTTGATCTGGAACTGATAGTCCCTGCCCCCGAGCGTGTCGCTCGAGGAGTTCTGCCGGCTTCCTGGCGCGAGCGTCGCGAGGTCAAGCCAGTTGCGCCCGTTCACTGGCAGGTCCTGCAGCTGCCGCGGATCGATGTTGCCGCCGACCTCCGACTTCGTGGTGTCGATGAGCGGCGCCTCGCCGGTGACGGTCACGGTCTCCTGCAACGTCGAAGGCGCCATCTGAAGATTCACGACCGCCTGCTGGTTCACCAGGAGATCGATCGAGCGGTTCACGGTGCCGAAGCCCGCGAGCTCCAGCGTCAGCCGGTGCAGCCCGGTGCGTACCGGAAGCCGGAACATGCCTCTGTCGTCGGTGACACCGACGAACGTATTGCCGCTCGCCTCGTGCACAGCGGTCACCGTCACTCCGGGCAGCACACCACCGGTGCTGTCGGTAATCGTTCCGCTCACCGCCGCCTCCTGTGCGTGCGCCACCGCGGGCACGCCGATCAACAGCCCGACGACAAAAAGATATGGAAACAGTTTCCGCATGGGGCCTCCCCGGGCCGCGCAGGGACTTTGCGCGCCGTGGATCCTACAATGAAAGGTCTATGTCGTCGCACGCGGGGCTGCGCATCACGCGCTCCCTGCAGCATCGCAACTTCCGTCTCTTCTTTGGCGGGCAGAGCATTTCCCTTGTCGGCACATGGATCACGCGCGTGGCCACGAGCTGGCTCGTCTACCGGCTCACCGGTTCGGAGCTGCTCCTGGGCATTGCCGGCTTCTGCGGACAGATTCCGACGCTCTTCATCACCCCGTTTGCCGGCGTCCTCGTCGATCGGATGGATCGACGCAGGATTCTTCTCCTGACGCAGGTTGCCTCGCTCGTGCAGTCAGCCATCCTGGCCGTCCTGACGTTCACCCACCTCATCACCGTCGCGCAGATCATCTGGCTGCAGGTGATCCAGGGCGTCATCAACTCGTTCGACACGCCCGCCCGCCAAGCGTTCGTCAGCGAGATGGTCGAGGACCGCCGCGACCTGCCGAACGCGATCGCGCTTAACTCGTCGATGGTCAATGGCAGCCGGATCATCGGACCCGCGATCGGGGGATTGCTGATTGCGGGCTTCGGAGAAGGCTGGTGCTTTCTCATCGACGCGATCTCGTACCTGGCGGTCATCGCGTCACTCCTGATGATGCGCATCGAGCCGCGTCACCGCGGGGACGCCACCACCGAGATGCACCTGCTCGACGAGCTCCGCCACGGCTGGAATTACGTCCTGCATTCGGTGCCGATCCGCTCCGCGTTGACACTGGTCGCGATCGTCAGTACGGCCGGCACTCCCTATACCGTGCTCATGCCGGCGATCGCGGCGGTGGAGCTACAGGGCGGGGCGAACACGCTTGGACTGCTCATGACATCAACCGGCGTCGGCGCGCTGGCCGGTGCGCTGTATCTCGCGCAGCGCGAGACGGTCGTGGGCCTCGGCCGCATCATCATGTACGCGACGCTGGTCTTCGGCGCGGGCCTGGTCGCGTTCTCGATGACCACCTCGCTGTGGATCGCATGCGTGGTGCTGGCGATCGCGGGCTGCGGCTTCATGGTGCACCTCGCGGCGACCAACACGATCCTCCAGACGATTGTCGAAGAACGCTTGCGGGGGCGGGTGATGTCCTTCTACACGATGGCGTTCTTCGGAACGGTTCCGATCGGGAGTCTCCTCGGCGGCGTGATCGCCGACCGGTTCGGCGCGCCGATGACCGTCCGGGTCAGCGGGATCGTCTGCGTCATTGGCGGAGCGTGGTTCGCCTATAAACTTCCCGCCATCCGCGCCGTTGTCCGCCCGATCTACCGCGAGCGGGGCATCATCACAGTGCCGGCGGTCGATACGGGAGGAAAAACGCTCTGAGACGATGACTCGCGATTCTCGACTCCCGATCCCCAACTCCCAACTCCCAAGGTGTCCTCACTCCCAATGCCAAGTGTCCCTTCGAAAAACAGTGCGTTGATCGTTGGCGCGGGCATTGGAGGGCTTGCCGCGGCGCTCGCGTTGAGGCGCGCGGGGTGGGATGTTCGTGTCTTCGAGCGGGCCGTGTCGCCGCGCGAGCTCGGCTTTGCGCTGCTCCTCGCGCCCAACGCGATGCATGCGCTCGGAGCGCTCGGCCTGGCCGACGTCGCTCGCCGCGGCGGCGCGATTGCGACCAACGGCGAGATGCGCCGCCCCGACGGCACGGTGCTCCGGCGATTCGACACCGCGGCCGCACGCGCGCTTCTCGACGAGGATGCGGTCTGCATCCTGCGCACGGTCCTGCATGGCGCGCTGCTCGACGCCGTTGGGCTCGATACCGTGGCGCTCGACAGCGCCGTCACCGGGTTCACGTCTTCACACGATGGTGTCGCCTTGACCCTGGCCAACGGCCGAACGGAATCCGGCGACATCCTGGTCGGCGCTGATGGAGTCGGCTCCCTCATTCGCAGGCAGCTCCATCCCGGCGAAGCGGCGCCTCGTCGCAGCGGTCTCATCGCGATTCGTGGTGTCGCACTGGACCAAGTGCATCACCTGGGGAACGCGAGCGGCGCGCAGTACTTCGGCCGCGGCCTCGAGGCCGGGGTGGCGCGCGCAGGCGAACGCGAAGTCTATTGGTACGTGTCCCTCCGCGCGGATCAGCTTGCCCGCCGAAGCCTCGGCGAAGCCGGGTTTCCGATCGACTCCGGAAGCCCAGCGGCGCTGGCCGAACGCTGCGCGTCACGATTCCACGAGGCCTTCCGCGCCATTGTCCGCGCTACTCGCACGGAAGATCTGCGACTGGATGAGCTGTTCGAGCGCGATCCGATCGATGACTGGGGAGAGGGACGCGTGACGCTGCTTGGCGATGCCGCGCATCCGATGCTGCCTCACGCCGGACAGGGCGCCGCGCAGGCGCTGGAGGACGCGGTCTCACTCGGCCACGTGCTGCGCGATACGACCTCGCCAGCCGAGGCATTGAGAAGATACGAGCGCGTTCGTGCCGGGCGGACGCGCTCGGTCGTGGAGCTCGCCCGCCGCAACGCGCGGATGGGGTCCATCAAGAGCGCCGCCGGATGCTGGATGCGTGACCTCGTCATCCGACTCGTTCCGGAGTCCGTCATCTTGAAGTCGCTCGTGGCGCTCGGACGTCCGCCTTCGCCCTAAGGCCCCCGCGCGGCAAGGAAGACGGATCTGCTCGATAGCCTCGCCGGGGAGCTGGCGCGGCCATGTGTCTACAAGCTAGCTGTGAGTCGGCTGCGGCGCGAAGTTCTTCATCCACTCCGCCTGCCGCTGCTGCATTTCCTGCGGCGTGAGATCTTCTTTGTGCGTCGCAATCGTCCAACTGTACCCCTGTGGGTCGGTCAAGGTTCCACAGCGATCGCCCCAGAACTGATCCGCCATCTGCCCCATGGGTCCGTTCGCGACCTTCGCGCCCGCCGCAACTGCGCGGTTGAACAGCACGTCGCAATTCTCTACATAGACCCAGAGCGACGCCGGTGAACCTCCGAACTTCTTTGGACTCTTTCCACCCCCCATCTCGTCGTTCAGCATGATGAGCGAATCGCCAATGCGCACTTCCGCGTGCATGATCTTCCCGTCGGGGCCGACGGCACGCGCCGTTTCTTCCGCACCAAGCGCCTTCTTGTACCAATCAATCGCCTGCGCGGCGTTATCGAGCGTCAGCTGCGGCGTGATCGTGTGGTGCCCGGGGGGAATTGCACTCTTCGCTTTGGCCATCTCTTACCTCCTTCGCGTCAAAACATCAGACTCGCATTGTGGTGCGACGTCGACGCGACGTGCAAGCTGATGAAAAACCGATTGGCTCATCCGGTGGTAAAGTCCAGCAAGTGAACACCGTACACGCAGTCGTCGTCACGGCGTCGGACCGGCCAGGCATGTTGTCGGCGGTCACGAAGGTGCTCGCCGATCACAACGCCAACATCCGGTACGTCGATCTTCACTCGGTCGGCGATCGGGCAGAGATGTACTTCGAATTCTCCCTGGAGCAGCCGCCGCTCCAATTGTTTGCGGAGCTGACGCGTCTCGATGGGGTCGTCGCGTTGGAGGAGATTCCTTCGTTCGCGAAGATTTACGGGAAGCGAATCATCGTCATGGGCGGCGGCGCGCAGGTCGGCCAGGTTGCGCTCGGCGCCATCGCGGAAGCCGACCGGCATAACATCCGCGGCGAACGCATCTCGGTCGACACGATTCCACTGGTGGGCGAGCAGGAGCTCGCAGCCGCGGTCCGCGCCACGGCGCGCCTCCCGCGCGTGAAGCTCCTCGTGCTCGCGGGATCGCTGATGGGCGGCGCGATTTCAGAGGCCGTCGAGGAAGTACGAAAGAACGGCCTGTACGTGATTTCACTCAACATGGCCGGCAGCGTCCCCGATGCGGCCGATCTCGTCGTGAGCGACCCGATCCAGGCCGGAGTCATGGCCGTCATGGCGATTGCCGACACCGCGAAGTTCGATCTCGTCCGGCAACAGAAAAGACGTTACTAACCACGAAGGTGGTTATTTTTTCGCCTCGGCACGAATGTTGTTCAGCATGATGGGCTTAGTGGCGAAATCTTCCAGCTCAATCATGTTGTCCTTCGCGATGATCTTGGTCGCATAGGACATCGTCCCCGACCCCATGCCGTCCGGGCTGATATTCATCTGGATCACGGTTAACGGGTAGTCAAACGTTCTCGGCCGCGTCGTCGCCTCCCAGAATCCGATAGGGCGATCGGTGGCAATCACGATGCTCCGGCCGCCATCAGGCAGCGGCATCTGCTGCGCATAGCGAAGATCGTAGCCAAGCGAGTCAGGCGTTCTGATTCTCCCGACTGGCTTCATTTTCTGCAGCTGCTTCAACAATTCGTCGGGTCCCTTTTGCTGCAACGCCATCACGAGGCGCTCGCGGTCCGACTGCAGTGACCAGCGATCGACCGTAATCTCGACGGTCTGTTGACCTGTGCCGTATTGAGGGCTCAGCGAAACAGCGTTGGCGGTAAACCGCTCGGGCTGGCCAAGCGTCTGCGCCGCAGGAAACGAGCAGACGAACGCAACAAATGCCGCAACCATCAGGAACAGACGTGATGTGAACGTCATTGACCTCTCCCTGACGAGGCTGCGCATTCACAATATGCCCGCACTGGACATTGGGTGCGATGAGCTGACACTGTGTGTCAGTCGGCGAGCCTGGCGATGTACGCACGCTCCTCCGGGCCGAGCCACGGCGGCGTGCCCGCGGCGGCGTTCGCGCGAAGGTGATCGACCCGCGATGTCGCGGGAATCGCGACGTGGCAGCGCGGATCGCTCAAGATCCACTTGAGCAGCGCCTGGGGCCACGACGTGATCGCGAAGGGTGCGAGCGGCGTCAACGCGGACGCGGGGATCGTTTTTCGCAACAGCGATCCTTCCCCGAAAGGGCGCATCACGATCACACCGAGGCCCAGATCGGCGGCCGCCGGCAGGATTGTGGCTTCGACGTCCCGCTGGTGCGGATTGTAGGGAATCTGGACCGCGCCCACACGCCGATCCTCCATTGCGCGCCGCAGCTCGTCGAACGCCGTTGCGCTGTAGTGGGTGAGGCCGATCGCGCGAACCGCGCCTTCCGCCTTCAGGCGCTCCAGCTGATCGAGCCTTTTGCGCCACGCAACCAGGTTGTGCACCTGGTACAGGTCGACTGTCCCGCCGAAGTACTCGAGCGCGCGCGCAACCTGTTCCCCGGCCTCACCGTCGTCGACCGTCCAGACTTTCGTGGCGACGATCGCGCGATCGCGGCGCCCTTCGAGCGTGCTGCCCAGGACACGCTCCGCCACACCGTACATCGGAGACGAATCGAAGAACGTGGCGCCTGTCTCGAATGCCGCGTCGGTCACGAGACGGCGCTCTTCAACGAGCGGACCTCGGACGTCGAATGTCTGCCACGTGCCCATCCCGACAACGGGCACACTCATTTCGGTCTTGCCGAACGCACGCTTTTCCATACTCAATCGAAGTTCAAAGTCTAAGGTTCAAAGTGGAAAGTAGCGGGAAGTGCGCCGTTCACTCATTCACCTCCAGCAGCAGCGGATAGTGATCCGATGCCGTGGCCGCTTCCGGTGTCCTCATGACTGCACATTCGCTGACCTGTTGAACGAACCCACCGGGAACAAACGCGTAGTCCAGCCGCACGTGCGGCTCCGGAGTGGGGAGCGTGTACCCGGTATCGCTTGGATGAAGACGTCGGAATCCATCGACGTACCCTGCGGACAGCACCGTCGCGATCGTCTTCCAGCGGATATGGCCACCGCTCAGCCAGACGAGCGTCCGCAGGCGGTGTGGGAGCCTGCGGATGTCGAGCAGATCGCCAGGCGCGACGGTGTTGAAGTCACCGATCAACACATGGGGGCCTCGCTGATGCGCCGCGATCACGCGAAGGAGTGCCCGCAACTCGAACACCCGCCGCCGCTCCGTCCACGCGGCGTGTACGGCGCTCAAATGCACGCCAAACACGCGCCAAGCCGTCGTCGCTGGCACGATCTCGAGAAACGCGTGGCGTGAGACGCGCGGCTTGTGCCACGCGTGATGCGCAATCGGCGCGCGACTCATGAAGGCCAGCGATTCGCCCGGCCGCGACGCCCATTGCTGCATCCCGGCGGCCTGCGCAACGCGTTCGACGACGTCCGGGCGCGTCGCCTCCTGCAGCACGACGACGTCCGCGGAGGTCGACCGGATCACAGCGGCAAGCGCGGCTTCCCGACCGCCGCCGCCGCGCCGGATGTTGTACGACAGAATGCGAAGCGTCACTCGTCCTGGGGTTTCTCGATGAGGGTGAGGTACGGCTGATCGAGCAGTCCGCCGCGAAACTGGATCACCACGTCGAGCGACGCCTGGATATTGACCGGGCGTTGCGTCATGGCCATCAGAGTCTCACGGAGCGGGATGAGTGAAGGCGCGATATCGGGATCATCTTCCGAGACGGGACGCGAATGCACGCCGGGCACGAAAAATCCCGTCGGTTTGAAGAGCGCGACGGCCTCATGACCGACGAGGGTCAGGTCGAGATCACTGGTGCCCGGGCCGTCTGCGTCGAACGGCGCACCGTCCTTCCATCGCAGACCGGTGACCGCGCTGCCGCGAAGCACGACGGCCGTGCCGTCTGGAATGTCCAGGCGAACGGTGCGGCAGAACTCCTCGAAACGTTCGGGGCTTCCGCCGAACGCGAGTCGGATCACGTTCGACCGTTTCTCCTCTTCGGTGAGCCCTCCCTGCACGCCATTACGCGCTTCGTCGGCCATCAGCGTGGAATTAAAACGAGCTTTTGTGTAAGCTCAGGCGCAATGGCTTTCATCATCACCGACCCCTGCATCGGCACCAAAGACCATGCGTGTGTGGATGTATGCCCCGTCGACTGCATCCACCCCCGCAAGGATGAACCCGAGTTCGAAGCGTCGCCCATGCTCTTCATTCATCCCGAAGAGTGCATCGATTGCGGCGCCTGTGTTCCCGCGTGCCCCGTGACCGCGATTTACGACAGTCCTGACGCGACCCCCGCGAACCAGAAGGATCTCGTCGAAGCGAATGCGATCTTCCGCGCCGGGGACGCTGACGCGGTTGCGAAGGCCGAGGCGGTCGTTGCGGCTCATGTCGCCTCGCATCCCGAGCTGATCAGTATTCCTCCGGCCGAGCGGGCCGCGGCGCACCAATAGGCCGACCTGGCCGAAGGCACATACGTTGCTGCATTGGCCCTCATGACCAAGCTCACACGTATGGTGCCCTGGGTCGGTGCAGCGTTCGCGCTCGCGGTCCTCGCTTCCACGATGCGGCGCAAAGGGATCCTGCGCGGTGCGCTGGATGCGGCGCTCGACGTCACACCGGTGCTCGGCGGAGTCAAGATGATCGCGGAAAAAATGCGGGGGCGAGACTTCATCCCTGACAAGGCATCCGTCGCATCCGCGGCACGCTGACGCATCAGCGCGTACGCGTCTTCCGGACGTCGCCCGCTAGGATCGTCCAGGCCATCCAGAATCCACCGGCGGCCGCCGCCAGGAAGAGCAACATCGCAAGCCCTGGATAGCCGAAGATCGTCATGGTCGTCGGCACGCGCATCAGCATGGCCGCGCCGACGATGAGCGCCGCCAGCACGAGGCCGAGGGCGATCCGGTTCGCCACCTTCTGCAACCCTTCGATGATCGATCCCTGATCGATCACTTCGACCTTGAATTTCAAATCATTGGCGACAAGCGAGTCGAGAATCCTGTTGACCCGTCGGGGTAGCCTTTCAGCGAACTCGCGGACCTCGAGCGCCGCCGCGAAGACATTGGACGGTGTGGCGCTCTTGAGCATGCGCCTCCGCATGAGGCTCGTCGCGTTGCGGCGCATCGACGCGGTTGCGTCGAAGTCCGGGTCAAGCACTCGGCCGATCTCGTCGAGGTGCAGCAACGTCTTGCCGAGCAGCGCGAGGTCCGGCGACATTTTCAATCCGTGCCGGCTTCCGCTGCGTGACATTTCCAGCATGACCCGCCCGACGTTCATCTCCCGCATGGTCGCACGATGAAACCGGCCGACGAGGTCGGTAACCTCGCGGCGCATCTCGGCTTCGTCGAAGTCCTCACGCCGCTCGCCGACCGCGATCACGACGTCCGCCGCTTCTTCGCCCCGCCCCTCGCCAATCGCCAGCAGGAGCTTGAACAACTGCTCCTGGAGCGGCGCCGAGAGGCGTCCCACCATCCCAAGATCGATCAGCGCGATGCGACGGTCAGTCGTGAGCAGGACATTTCCGGGATGGGGATCCGCATGAAAGACGCCGTCAAGCAGAATCTGCTGCAGGTATGCCCTGAACAGTTCCTCCGCGAGCGCCCCGCCATCGACTTCTGTCCATTCGACGCGGCTGACCGCGGTGATCTTCGCGCCACCGACGTAGTCCATGGTCAGCACGCGCGCGGTTGAATAGTCGTCGACCGGCAGCGGAATGACGATGTGCTCGAAGTTGCGGAGCTGGTGGGCGATCGTGACCAGATTGCGCGCCTCTTCGCGGTAGTCGAGCTCAGACATCAGCGTGCGCTTGAACTCGTCGAGCAGGCGCGCGGCGTCGATGTGACGATACGCGCCCCCTATCCGATCGATGACGACCGCAATCTCACGCAGAGCGGTTAGATCCTTCTCGACTCGCTCCTCGACGCCTGGACGCTGGACCTTGACTGCCACGACGCGTCCGCCGCGGAGCACGGCGCGGTGGACCTGTCCAAGCGACGCCGCCGCTATCGGCACCTTGTCGAATTCGGCGAACGCGCTCGATATGCGTACGCCCAGCTCGTCGCGGATCGTGCGCTCGACCTCCTCGAACGGGAACGGCTCCACGTGATCCTGCAGCCGCGCGAGTGCATCGAGATACGCGGGTGGAAGGAGATCGGCGCGCGTCGAGAGAATCTGTCCAAGCTTGATGAACGTAGGGCCGAGCGATTCGAGATCTGTGGCGAATGCTTCGGCAGCCGCCGGGTCGGACGCCGCGGCATCCTCGCCCGCCATCGCTTTGGTGACAAACTCCGCGCGGCCGTATTTCGCCACGAACCACGCGAAATCTTTGTAGCGAGTCAGGCGTCCGCTCATGACGGACTCGCGGAGCAACGGACGTGCCCACGCGAGTGACATGCCATTCTTTTCGGTTGAGCTTTGATTGAAGGATCGATCGTCGAAACGCGGTGGTAAGCTCGATTTATGGACGATGACACCCGCAACACCGTGCGCTCGGATCGCCGAGCGAAGTCGCGCAGCGGCCGGCGCGAAGACGATTCGCCGCGGCCGTGGTACATGCGTCGACGCCTCTGGCTGACTGCTGCGTCCATAGTGTTCGTCGGTTGGAAACGGATTCGTCGGATCGTCCGCCCCTCCAGCCGCACCGACGTTGCCGCCTAGCTGGTCCGCATCTTGCGCACGGTGTAGCTGTGTTCTGGAATCAGGCGTGTTCGAGCAAGTCCGCCCGCGACGTGTGTTGGGAACGAATACAGTTCGACCGAGGAGAGTTCTAATGGACTTCGCAGTCCGACACGCACTGGACGGAGAGCGGGGCACCGGTACCGCTCGGCAGTGCCCACAGTGCCGCGAGGACGCGCTGGTTCTCCACCGTCGTCACGTCAGCCCGGCGCATCTAGGTACTCCGCTCGTCACTGAGTTCTACGGATGCGACTGCTGCGACGCCCGATATCAGTACTCGCCCGCTGAAAACCGCTGGCGGCCTATCTATCAGTAG
>Ga0105340_1000068_pt1 | contig 46992 bp, 66 predicted proteins | sample EasRivMeERMLT700_FD_89676 | JGI IMG/M metagenome (GOLD analysis project Ga0105340, IMG submission 89676) | Soil microbial communities from meander-bound floodplain in the East River, Colorado, USA - East River MetaG ERMLT700 | ecosystem: Environmental > Terrestrial > Soil > Floodplain | place...
AACAAACGTCTAGCATCACAACTCTTTGTAAAGTAGTTATGCACAGATGTTACCTCTTGTTATAGCAAGCGTGCTTTACGTTCGTTGGTAAGGTGGCTTTCCAAAAGTTGGGAAGGTGACTGAACTATATTCGGAAGGGCAACGTTCCGGCACCGCCCCGGTCCAGGTCTTACCCATTTTTGGTTCAAAGCTTTGTGTTACAATGTTATAATTTTGAGTTGCGGTCACGCAAGGTCATACGTTATACTCGGGAACATGAAGACATGGGATCCCGATGATGCCTTGGCGGAGCTCACCCAGGGTCAGCGACACTTGATCGAAGAGACGGACCTTTCAGATGCTAAGCAAACTGGGCAGATGGTGGATCAGATCTTCCGCGAGAGTGCCTGTGCAGCTGCCCTCAGTGTCGTCCACATTGCCCTGCACGGAGCTAACGATCGTATTAGATTCCAGGCGGCTCAATACGTAGTGGAGCGTGGCACATCCGTTGATGGTGGTAGTGGAGACGCGCTGCACGATCTCGTCAGTGAGCTGTCGGAGATGCTGCGTGCGAATCCCTCTGCAAGCTAAGCTGGCGATCTTCGATAAGGCTGGCTACACGCCTCATTCGTTTGGGCAGCGGGCGTATCACACATCACAGGCGCGCTTCCGGGCGGCGTGTTGCGGCCGAAGATACGGCAAGTCAACAATGGCGGCGCAAGATAAGTTGCCTGACGTGATGTTGATGCAGGATTCCATAGGGTGGATTGTTGGGCCGACGTATGACTTGGGCGAGAAGGAGTTTCGCGTCCTGTGGGAGTCGTTGATCATTAAGCTGAAGTTGGGCCGGGACAAGCGGGTTCAGAAGGCTTATAATAAGAGGGCTGGCGATATGTATATCGAGATGCCCTGGGGAGCCCGAGTTGAGGTGAGGAGCGCCACACAACCGGAACGGTTAGTGGGTGAGAAGCTCGATTGGGCCATTATGTCGGAGGCGGCGAAGCATAATAAGGAGACCTGGGAGCGCATGATTCGGCCGAGCTTGGCTGACAAGAGAGGCACGTGCGATTTCCCTACCACCCCGGAGGGCTTTAATTGGTTCTACGACCTGTGGAGGCAAGGCTTCGATGACTCTATGACCAACTATGCGTCCTGGAGGTTCCCGAGCTGGGAGAACCCGATTGTTTACCCGGGAGGACGCCAGGATGAGGAGATCCTTGATATTGAGAGGACCACCACGCCTGAGTGGTTCTTGCAGGAGATTGCGGCGGACTTTTCGAGTTTTGTGGGGAAGATCTATGAGGAGTTCACGGAGGCGACGCATGTACGAAATCATCGATTCCACCCAGAGTGGAAGAACTACATCGCCTTCGATTGGGGCTTCGTTAATCCGCTCGCAGCAGTCGAGTTCCAGGTGGATCCTTCCGACAATATTTATATCTGGCGGGAACACTATCGTTCGTACACTCGAGTGGAAGAACATTGCCAGATCCTGAAGGATAGGAAGCAGCCTGACGGGTACCATTTGGATTTGACGTTTGGCGATCCGGCTGATCCGGAGGCTGTGATGTCAGTGTCGCTGCATTTGGCGCCTTGTTTGGCCATTCCAGATTGCAAGACGAACTGGCGTGCTGGGATTGACTTGGTTAAGAGGTTCGTGAAGGTTAGGAGCACAGGGAGAGACCTGGATGAGTTTGGAACGCCAGAGGTGGCGCCTAAGTTGTTCGTGGACCCTAGTTGCGTTAACACTATTCGAGAGTTCAACCTGTACAAGGCGCCGGAGGGCATTAAGAGTACGGTGAGGGAATCGTCGACGACTTCGGCGGCTGTGAAGCAGGATGACCATATTCTCGATGCGCTGCGTTATGCCTTGGTGATGATTTATGATTTGGGGGCTACTGCCTCGCTAGCCGAGGTAGCGGAACTGAATAATCTGGGGCTGGCGCACCCGGGGCAGGTTAGCTTCTTTCATGAGGCAGGGCAAAGAGGCGGAGTGACTATGTCGATGGAGGACTGGTGATTCAGCTGCTGGTGATCTTGCTGATTATCTTTCTGGTGATCGCCATTGTGAGGAGTTTGTGATGGAGCCTATTTCGAAGTTGCCGCCTGGGACGGAGATTGTCGAGGTCCTTGAGAGTGGTGTGATCCTGTTGAAGGATGCGAAGCCTTCCATTAGGGAGCTGGGCGCCTCTGGGATGACTAACTATCCCAATATGTGGCGTGGGGAGTATAAGCCTGAGCTGGCTGGACAGACTGGGCGGCGCACGTATCATAAGATGAAGCGGAGTGATGGCCAGGTGCATGGCCTTATTCGGCTAGTGAAGACGCCTATCTTGGCTGCGCGTTGGTATGTGGCGCCGCCGTTGATTGAGGGTAGAGCTATTCGCCGGAAAGATAAGCAGATGGCGCTGTTTGTCAATAACTGTTTGTTTCATTATCAGTCGTGCAGCTTTCCGCAGATCCTGTTTGAGGGTCTAGAGCACTTGACGTATGGCTTCTATGCCTTTGAGAAGGTTTGGGAGATGCGTACGATTAAGGGCAAAGAGAGGGTCGTGCTGCAGAAGCTGGCTGCGAGGCATCCGCTCGATGTGGAGGGCTTTGATTATGACGCGCATGGTGGACCGCAAGGCTTGATGCAGTATGTTGACGGGATACAGATTGATATTCCGATTGAGCGGTTGCTGGTGTTTACGCATGAGATGGAAGCTTATGACATGGAAGGCGTTTCCATGTTGCGGCCAGCGTACAAGCACTGGTATTATAAGGAGCAGATGTACAAGGTCGACGCTATTCAGAAGGAGCGGCATGGCATTGGCATTCCAGTGATCAAGTTGCCGCCTTCATTTACGCCGGACGATAAAGCGTATGCTCAGGAGCTTGGACGGAACCTGCGTACGAATGAGAATGCGCATGTTGTGCTGCCACCGATGTGGGAGCTGAGCATGTTGAAGCTTGAGGGACATGTTGTGAATGCGCTGGATACGGCGGAGCATCATGACAAGATGATGGCGAGGGCCGTGTTGGGTCAGTTCCTCAACTTGGAGAGTGGTGGCGGACAGTCGATTGAGCAGTTCATGGATCTGTTCTTGAAGTCGACGAGATTTATTGCGGACTCGATGCGGGATGTTATCAATAAGCATCTGATTCCCGAGTTGGTTCGCTACAACTTCGATAATGTCGAGCCGGAAGAGATGCCGGAGCTCAGAGTTCGCCGCCTAGGTGATACTGTTGACTGGCGAACGATTTCCTTTGCTCTGCGTAACTTGGTCGGTGCGGGCATCATTAAGCCGGATGACAGGCTTGAAGAGTGGATCCGTGAGGAAATGGACCTCCCTGTGGAGGACATGGAGTCGGCCCGCATGGTGTTGGACCTGGATGTGCCACAAGGGTTGGAGGCACAGGAGTCGATGCAAGAGTTCAATAAGGCGACAGATGCGGCTGCACGGGATGAAGAGCAGTTGCAGAAGGACGGAGAGCCGCCTGGGATTGCAGGGTTGCCTAGGCAGGCGAAGGGTGGCGGAGGCCAAGGACGTAACCCTGGAAGCAATGGGCGTACGGGGCGGGATAGAAGTGGTGGCTGATAGTGTTCGAGCAGCCGGTAGTCATAGCCGCCTCTATTGCAGTTATTTCGTTTATAGTCGTCACGTTTGCTCGGGTAATCGGCAGATGGCTTATGAAGGCTATCACTCGAACTTTTGCAGACACCGTATTAACTGCTATGGGTCCAGAGCTGGACAAGTTAGGAGTCCAGGTAGCGGAGGCTCAAGTGATCAACACGGAAGAGCATACGAAGACCTCTACACGTCTTGGAGCGGTAGAGAATAGATTGACTGACGTCGAGCAGCGACTCAGCGCGGTCGAGAATCTGTTAGAACAACCATAACAAGGAGGGCCAAGTGGCCGGATTAAGTACAAACGGACGGAACGCCATCGTAGATGGGTTGGCATCTGTTACTACGCATATTGGCTTGCTAGATGCCTCAGGTACAGAGATTACAGGTGGAACGCCTGCGTATGCACGCAAGGCAGTTACTTGGACAGCTGCGGCTGCAGGCATTCGTGATAATAACGCCCAGCTGCTGTTTGATATTCCAGCAGCGACGACTGTAGCGTTCCACGGACTTTACAGTGCCATCACAGCTGGTACGAACTACGCGATCTTGCCGGTTCAAGGCGGATCGCCTGCTCTGCCTATGCTGGCGACGATCCTTGCATCTACTGATGTGTTCACTAGTTTTGCGCACGGTCTAGTGAACACAGACCGTGTTCTGCTCTCAGATGAGCGCAGTGCAGGATTGCCCGCAACCTTTGACGAGAACACGATTTACTATGTGATCGCGTCGGCTACTGATACGTTCCAGCTTTCGCTCACCTCGGGTGGTGCGGCTGTTACAGTGACAGCTAATGCGGAGCTGTTCGTTCAGAAGTGCGTGCCTGAGGTCTTTGCGGCTCAGGGCCAGTACTCTATTGCCACTGGCGCGCTTGATCTCGACGCCAACCTGATCTGAGAGGATGAATGATGGGCAGAGCAAGTTTAGGGCCGGATGGAAAGCCGATCCACAAGGATGACCTGTACGGGCTGGACGACCTGTTCGTGCCAGGCAACACGTTCACCGTGACGTGGACCGTGTACAACGACGACCAGACACAGGACGTGATCTCCAGCGAAACCATCACAGTGGAAGAAACAGGTCCACACTCACCACGTGAGTTGAATCGCTACTTCCATGCACAGTCCCGCAAGGGCTACGCAGCAAACATCACCAACATCGATCCACCGCCTGTGATGATCGGTATTCCGACAGAGTAAGCGTTGCTGATGACGTTTCCGTCCATACCAGGTTCAACCAAGATACGAAGTACTACTACTACCGCCACTGGTAGCGATCTCAGCATCATTCTGAATGCGACCGGTACGGGGGCAGTCATTGGCGATCTCTTGATTGCTATTGCTACTTCGTATCAAGGTGCTGCTTCTGGCGCCAACTGGGCATCTTGGGCGGCTGGTTGGACAGAGTTCTATGACTCAGGCAGCACTACGACTGCTGCCGTTGCGATGGCTTATCGGTGGTGTGTCTCTACTGGTTCTCAATCTACAAACGTCACTCAGACCGGAACCATCACTGGTCATCGTACCTTGACGACCATTGCCATTACCGGTGCTCATCCCACGGCAGCGCCTGAAGCTGGCGGACGGGCCGATTCGATCGACGCTACGCAAGCCAATCCGACAACGGTGACACCATCATGGGGTGCGGAGGATACCTTGTGGATGGCGGTCCATGCGGACGGTGAAACAGCAACGGCTGGTTCGTACACAGGAGTCACGGCAGCGCCGGCCAGCTACAGCGGCTTCGCTGCAACGACGCTCTCCGCCGATGCCGTGGGCGGCGTAATGAGTGGGGTTGCCTTCCGACAGTTGAATGCATCCTCCGAAGATGCTGGCGCATTTACTGCTGATACATCGAGTGCTCGCCACGGCGCACTTCTGGTTGCGATCAGGCCAGCAGGTGTCCCGACACTCACACAAGCAACATATCGGTTCTACGATACCGGAACTGAATCAGGTAGCACCGCATTGGCTGCGCAGGACACTGGTATTTCGGTTGACACTGGTGCTGGTGACTTTACTGGTGTTGCTAGAGTTCGTCTGCAATCCACGACAGCCGTTCCGGTTTCGGCTGCTGACAACTTCAATCTTCAGTGGGACAAGAACTCAGACGCAGCGTGGGCGGATATACTTCCTGCCGACAAGTACCAGGTTGTCGCCCTCACGGTCGCTCTGGATGGTGTCACTAATGATGGTGCTGGTCAGTCGTTCTTAGGGAACGGAAAGAAACTGACAAGAGCACGTTTCTACTTGGATTCCAACGCAACCACCGGAAGTATCACCGCAAGACTGTATGCACACTCGGGGACATACGGATCGGGTGGTGTCCCAACAGGGGCAGTTCTTGCCGAGGCAACGACGAGACTCAATACGGCTCTCTCCAGCACATTGTCGTGGCAATGGTTCGATTTCGATGGGACATACACGCTTGGCAGCGGAACGGCGTACTTCATTGTTGTCTACCTTGTTGGTGTCCCAACAGGAAGCGTTCTGATCGGATACGACAACGGGGTTCGGAGTCATGCGGGCAACGGTGTTATCCGAACAACAGCGGGAGCATGGACTACTAGCTCTAATGACTGGCCCTTTGAGGTTTACACCGATGACGGGATCATTCCTTACGACATCCCGAACCTGACCGACGATGCTGTCACCACGAATCGCCTCGGCGCAGGAAGCGGTTCGTTCGTTGCAGGCAGGGTGGTTGAAGATGGTTATCTCAACGGCCTTGGATGGACTGCTAACAACTACACGGAGTTGGTATTTCCATTTAAGGTGCTTGTCGCTAACTTTGTTGACACGGATGTTATTCGTCTTCGTGTTGTACGAAATGGAGCAGCTCTTGATACGTATACTGTATATGCGACAATCACGATTAGTACACCGGCAGCAGGACCAGAGGGTACAAGTCGTGTAGCGTTGATTGTAGGAGCCCAGTTTACTGCGACAAAAGTTGCTGTTAATGCCGCTAAGCCCTTTTTGGTGATATCAGTAAAGGCTACAGATACAAAGGTCGCTGTAGGTAGTGCAAAGGCTAGTGAGGTATTAGGCACAAAGGCGGCCGAAGTTAAGATCGGCGTAGCGTCAGCTAAGAGTAGTCCTGTAGGCCTTTCAGCTGCTGTTGGCGCAAAGGTTGTCGTGGCTGTTGATGGCACTATGAAGGCCGTGGCAGCTCTAGGTACCAAGATAACTGCTTTGAAGGTTGCGGTAGCCTTTGCTGATGCGTACCTTATAGGAAGCGTAAAGGCTACCGAAACTAAGGTAGCTGTTGGAACTTCTAAGACTTCTTCTGCTGGGGCTCTCAAAGCTACTGAAGTCAAGACAGCTATAGGCTCCAGTACTATTTCTGTAACGGACACAGCAAGGGCTGATGGTACCAAGGTCACCACCATTGTTACAGGTTCAGCTATTGTCGTGTCTACTATAGCCGCCAAGATCACTGCTGTAAGAGTCGCCTTAGGTAGTGCGGAGAGCTCACTTGCCATCGGCTCGAAGGTTAATATTAAATCGGCCAAGATCTTCTTGACAGCAGCCATCAAAGCTACTCAGGCGAAGGTAGCAGTTGGCTCAGTCAAGAGCCCTGTGGAGGCACATGCTCGTGAGACTGCCGTAAAGGTCGGAGTCAGTAGCAACGATGTTTACCTAACGGGAAGTGCTAAGGAAGCCGCGTCTAAGTTGACCAGTGGAGCCTCCACAGGCTTCGCGTTGGCTTGGTCTCGTATGGACGGAGTCAACGTAGCTGGAGCAGTTCAAGCTGCTATGCGTGTTGCCCTTTCTATGGGCTCTAAGTTGACTAGCTCAAGACTAGCGACTGCGGCAACTAATCTGAGCATAACAGGTCGGACAAATCAGTCTGGCGTAAAGGTTGCAAGCGGTTCGACTGACCTTGTAGCAGTAGTTAGTACAAAGGAAGCTGCATCAAGACTTGCAACTGGTTCAGCCAAGTCAGCTATAGCGAACAGTGCTCGAGAGGCTGCATCTAGATCTACGACTGGTGTTGCTACGGCCTTTGTTATTGCTTGGTCGAAAGTAGATGGCGTATTTGTTGGCGGAGCTGTTCAGACAGCAATGCGAGTGGCTGCCTCTCTAGGGTCTAGGTTGGCAGCTACTAAGAGTGTAAGTGGTCAAAGTGCTACTACAGTCGTTACAGGTCGTACGAAGATGACTGGAGTAAAGGTTGTAGCTGGTTCAGGTAAGCTAGTTGCTGCGGAGCATATAAAGGTCAATACTGTCAAGGTAGCTGTTGGACTCTTTAGTGTTCCTGCTGCTCTAACGAGTAGAGTTACGGCAGTTAAAGTAGCTGTACTGTCAACTAGAGTGGGCTTGACTGTTTATGCTCGGTCGTTGTTTGTCAAGACAATTGCTGGGCAAGCTGTTACGGCACTTGTAGTTAGGACACGCCAGCTAGGTGTTCGCATTGGTGTAGCTAGGGCTAAGGCCTATTTAACCTTTGCAGCCACTTTCCTCAAGCAGGCATTTGACGATCTTCATATAGCTGACAAGGTTGTTGATGTAACCATTCAGAATGTTACAACAGTAACCATTCAAGAGGTAGTTGCGTCATCTTTGTCTGTTCAGCGTGTTATGACTGTAGAGGTCCAGAAGACTTCTGAGGCGACATTGAATCGTATTGCTGTAGTCAACCCAAAGGAGGTTGTATGATTAAGCGTCTTGCACTCGAGTCTACTACGGTCGAAAAGATCAGAGTAGGCCTTATTAGTAGGAATGATCCTACTTCAGCTCCGCCTAGCTTTCAAACGACAGTGGAGACTGCCAATGATCCATCGGCGTGGGCTAATGGTACGTGGGATAGTGTTTGGAATCCTGAGACAGGGTATGTCGTAGCATTGTCTCCAGTAACTGGTACAACTAATTTTGCTTTGACTGCTAATACAGAAATGAAGGGCTGGGTTAAGTGGACTCATGGTCTGGAAACGCCTGTGAAACTATTTGCCCTTTTAGTGGTGAAATGATATCTATTTCCCTTGCAGTCCTCGCGTAGGCACCTATATAATCGGGCGTAGGAGGTAGTGTGAAGGTCACTGACACCCATTTCTTTACAGTCGATCTGAGGCGCACCCCCCTTCAGTTCAGCGATGAAGATGGTAGAACGTGGATCCAAGGGTTGCCTTTAGGGCAATACCAACATCCGGTCCATGGACCCATTAACATCACGGCGAGTCGAGTAGCAAACTTTGTCAAGAACTTCTATGACAAGGTGCGCGGTACAGATCTCGACATTGACTACGAGCACAAAGAGTTTGGCTCAGCTGCTGCTGGATGGGTTGTCGAGATGGAAGATCGTCAAACAGATGGTCTTTGGCTCCAGGTCGAATGGACTCCGAAAGCTTTACAGTCGCTACGGGATCGGGAGTATCGCTACTTCAGTCCTGAGTTCGCCGATTCATGGAAGCATCCCAAGTCTGGGACGACTTTCAAGGATGTTATCTTTGGAGGAGCGATTACTAATCGTCCATTCCTGAAGGACATCCTGCCAATCAATCTGTCCGAGTTCGGGCATGAAACACAGCAAGAGGAGAAGGATATGGACCCAGCACTCAAGCGGCTGTCCGAACTCCTTGGTCTCAAGCTTGCGGATGACGCTGACGATGACACGGCGACAGCCGCCATCGCAGAGGCCATCACCAAGCTGCAGGAGCCCAAGAAGGACGATCCGGTCGTTGATGATGAGGCGAAGAAGCTCGCCGAGTCGAATCCCGCGGTTGCTCGGCTGCTTGCCGACAATCAGCGTATGCGGGATGAGCAGGATCGTGATCGTCAGGACATCCGTGAGCTCATGGCTCGCAATCGTTTGTCTGAGGTCAAGCTGATGCTCGACGGGCTCGACAAGCCGGGGCAATATGCCCTTTCACCGGTAGCCAAGAAGAAGCTGTCAGACGTGCTTGTCAAGCTGTCTGAACGGGATTCGACAGCTATTGTTGAGGCCTTCCAGGAGACCTTGAAGGATGGCATTGTCCTTCTGGGCGAGAAGGGCGGATCGTCAAGGCGCACTAGCGAGACTGGTGATGCCGTTCAGCGGTTCCACGATACCGTTACCAAGTTTATGGCAGACGATAAGTTGTCGTATGCCGACGCTTGCGAACGCGTGATCGCCAGCGAGCCCGATCTCTGGGACGCCTACAATGATGACCAGCTCGATCCGACCAAGGGGAAGGCCCACTCATGATTCCTTATAAGGACGAACCCTTCTACATTGATTCTGCCGCGGTACGCTATCTGGCCGTGAAGCAGAACGGTGCGAGTCGTGCTACCGTCGTTTCGGGTACATCGGACCTAGTGCTCGGAATCCTCCAAGAGACGGTGCTTGCGGCTGATGTCACTGGTGGCGTTGGTCGTAGAGCCGTTTCCGTGCGTACCCACGGTACGTCAGTTGCTGTTGCTGCGGCTGCGATTACTGCTGGTGCTGAACTTAAGGTCACTGCTACTGGCAAGATGACCCCTGTCACAACCGCTGGTGATCTGATCGCCGGTCGTGCGCGCACCGCTGCAGGTGCTGACGGCGACTGGTTTGAGATGGACATCTACGCGGGCAACAAGCACGCATAACGGAGGCATGAGACATGGTATACGATTCCCGAGGAAATACCCCGGTCCATATGGATCGTGCCCTTACGAACATTTCTGTTGGGTGGCCAACAGGAGACTTCGTGGGCGCTCGAATGCTTCCGGCGGTCAACGTCGCCAAGCAGAGCGACTCCTATTACGTGTTCGGTCGCGAGGCATGGGCCGTTCCCGTTATCTCTGACATCCGTGCGCCTGGATCGACTTCGCAAGAAGTTCCGGGCATCTCGGTGTCCACGCAATCGTACTTCGCAGTTGAGCATGCACTCAAGATTCCGGTAACGGATGAAGAAGTGGAGAACTCGGATTCCCCGTTGGCTCCACTTCGTGACGGTACTGAGCTTGTTACGAGTCAGCTTCTGCTGGTTCGTGAGCTCGCTATGCGTGACATGCTTATCACTGCTGCGAACTATGCTTCTGGTCACTCGGTCACTTTGGCTGGTGGTGACCAGTGGAGTGCGGCGGCTGGTGTAGCCAACTCACCCATTGCTGACCACAGGCTAGCGCGTTCGACCATCCACTCCAAGATCTTCCTGGAGCCTACGAAGGAGATCATCCCCTACCAGGTGATGGCCGCCCTCGAGGATCACAACGAGATCATTGAGCGGATCAAGTACAGTGAGCGTGCAATCCTTACTCCAGACCTGATGTCCAACTTCTTTGGAGGCCAGGAGATCATCGTCCCAGGTGTCGGTTACAACTCAGCCAACCCCAACCAGACAGCAGCTCTCGGCTATCTTTGGGGCAAGGATGTGGTCATGGCCTATGTGCCACCGCGTCCGGGCCTCAAGGTTCCTGCCTTTGGCTACGAGTTCGTTTGGGGCTATCGTGGAGGCACTCCAATGGTGACTGAGCGTTGGCGTGACGAGGATCGTGTGTCGGACATCGTCCGGGTGCGTCGTCGCTACGACATCAAGATGGTCGCCCTTGATAACCTCGGTAAGAGCATTGCTGGGTACATCATCAAGGCTGCTGTTGCCTGAGGAGGCTTATTATGGCTCAAGAAACTATGTACGCACAGACAGATATCCATTGCGACGGCGAAGTCTATGTCTGGGGACAAGAGGTCTCCGAAGAGGACGTAGGCGATGGCTATGATGCCCTCGTAGAATCTGGCGCGTTGGCAGACACACATCCTGCCATTTCTAATAATCCTGGCGCTGTCGAAGCTTTGCGCCACCAGGGTGAACAGCTCAATCTTGTCAAGGAGCGGCTTGCCGCAGCTCTTGCCAAGATTGAGGAGTTGACCGGAGAGCCAGTCGATGAGTTCGAACTGACTGCTGATACTACTACGGCAGGCAACACGAACGTTTCATTTGACAATCCTGCCACCGTTGCAGGCGATCCTGACTACGATCCTGCTGACCACTCGGTCGAGGAAGTGATTGCCTATCTTGGTGACAAGGATGAAACCTTCCGGAACAACATCCTCGAGAAGGAGGAGGCCGGAAAGAATCGGTCGACTCTGTTGAACCACTTTGAGCGGTGAGCCATGTCCTACTTGGTGCCCGAAGATGCTAACAGCTGGCTGGAGACCACTAAGCTCTCTGTCGACATCATCGAGCCACAGGTAGAAGTCGTAGCTGTCAACCAGGTAATAGGGCGCATGGCGGCCCGATACGATGTCACTCTTTGGGTGGATCGTGTCGGGTCGCCTGCTCTTGTTATCCAGCTGACAGCTATGTTGTATGCAGCTGCTATTTATCGCAGGCAGTATTCAGAAGACCTGGTTGATGGCACAGGCCTTAACTGGGCGCAGTGGTTGGAGAAGTCCGTAGAGGGCTACATTACATCACTGCTTGACGGAACGATCATCTTGGACGAAGACATCCTGGATGATTCTGGTCTACGTCTTCCGGCTTTCTATCCAACAGATATGTCGTCTATCGACGATCCGCCTAAGTTCACTATGATGGCGAGCTTCTAATGCCCGCCTCTATCATCTCTTCACCTGGAGGGCGAGGTGGACTGGGAATCGAAATCGATATGATTCCCAACATTGCCATCATTGTAGATGCCTTTCATGCAATGGGCGATGCTGTTGGGCACTATAAGGAACCCTTTACAAAGTGCATCAAAGAAGTGATGGGACCTTCGATTGGCCTCAACTTTGATGTAGGCGGACGTCCTTCGTGGGCACCTTTGTCTGAGAACACTCGAGACACCAATCGAGTTGGCGGTATTCTCGTAGCGTCTGGTAGATTGGCAGCTGCTGGTGGTCAGCTTGATCAATGGAATATTACCGACGATACTGCCGAGATGTCTATTAGTCAAGACATCTGGTATGGTATTGTCCACCAAGATGGCCTTAGTGACACCCCTCAACGTGAGTGGGCCATGTTCCAGCAAGAGGATGTCGATCAGATGGAAGACATCTTTGGTGACTGGATGGAAGAGCAGGCTGTGAAGTCACTATGGCTGTAAGACATGCATCTGAGGCTGTTACAAGAGTAATCGAACTCCTGCAAGGGTCGGACATTTTCTGTAACTGGTTGGAAGGTGATCATGAACTCATTCCTTCTTCTCCAACTGGTTGTATCTTTCCTGGCGCTGTAGACAGAGCGTATGTTGGTATGCCTCGTCGTGTTGAAGCGGTCATTCAAGTCTTCATCATGCTGTACCATGGAGCTAACATCCCGCGAGGACAGAATCAGACTGAAGCACTTGCTCTTGAAGATGCTGTTGTCGATCTCTTAGAGAAAGATGCCAACCTTGGCGATGACCTTGTTATCAATACGTTCGTAGGACGAGTTGAGCACGGCGAAGTTACTCGTACCCGTACAAAGCACTACGCGACAAGGATCAGCCTGATCATTACGTCCCGCTACAACATAGGATTGGACTATGACTAACAACTACATCGTCCCGGAGGTTGATGGTGATCAGCTTGTTGAAGTTCCAGGCGTAGGGCTGGTTCGCAACGACAAGTCTGAAATCGTATCAGCTCACCCCCGCAAAGAGGATCAAGTTCCATCGTACTTGGAATTGACAGAAGACCTCGATAGTTTGACTCTTAAGGAACTCAAGTCACGGGCTTCCCATGAGGGAGTTCCTGGTCGTTCTGAAATGGATCGCGAGCAGCTCATTGCGGCCCTCAGTTCGTCAGCTGTAGCTGAGCCAGTCAATCTTGATGAGCTATTGGACCTGCCACTCCCTGTGGAGGAAGAACCCGAAGTCCCCGCTGACGACACCACAGGAGGTGAGCAGTAATGCCTAAGTACATTGGCGCACAGACACAACTTGGCCTTGCGTTTGAAACAGTCTTTGGAACGTACGTTCCTCCAACGCGATTCTTTCCTATCAAGAGTGAGTCGTTGGTAAACAACTATGCACATGTCGCACGACGCTTGATTCGGGGCGTTGCCGATAATCTTGGTCACATAGTTGGTCCTAACTTTGTCGAGGGCGACATTGTAATGGAACTATATCCGGACGTATTGCCTTACTTCTTGTATGTGTCGCGCGTTTCGCTTGTTAAGACTGGCGCTGGTCCGTATCAGTATGTCACTACACCTGTTCATGTTGGTGACTCAGTCTCTTTGACGAAGCCAAGCATTTCGATCAACGTGTTCAAGGCGTCTGAAAGCTTTGGCTTCCGTGGCTGTGTTGTGAGCGGCTGGGAGATTAGCGTTGAAGACGGGATTCCGGTTCTGACGGTCCATATTGTTGGTTCGATTGAATCTGATCAGGCCGATCCTACACCAACGTACTTGACTACAGATGTGCCAGTCTCATCACCTGGTTGGGCTATTCAGGTTCCCGATGCGGCGGCTATCTTGACGGTTGAGGATGTTACCTTCTCGGTCAATGATAATGCTGAGCCGCAGTTTCGTCTTGGAGCTAATGGCGCAGCATGGGTGAAGTTTGGCGAACGAGAAGTTGGCGCAACTGTTACCAGGGACTTTGAGTCACGAGCAGAGCTTGATTTGTTCAAGTCTGCGACGGCTACTTCGGTAACAATCATTCTAACTGAGGGTGCTAAGAGCGTGACTATCAAGATGGCCAATGTTACTCGTGAGACTTACGAACTTGATGGCAGTAGTGATCAGGGTTCACCTGTTATGGCTTCTATCAACTATGTCGGTAACTATAACATTGCGACGTCTAAGTCGTATGAAGTTACTGTTACTGGCTCAGTCACCAATATCGTCTAACCTACAAGGAGCCCCGAAATGCCCCGTGCAACTGTTGATGCAACTGAGCGAACTCGCTTTGACCTAAAGTCCTGTCCTGGAGGGTACGTTGTCTTGCGACGTCTCCCCTATGGGAAGTACTTGGATAGGCAAACTGAGGCCATGGAAATCAATGCTCGTGCTCAACGTGGTGAGGATATGTCGATGGAGCTCAAGATGATGGGTCGTAAGACGTCTGTCATCGAGTTTCGTGAATGTATCCTTGAACACAATCTGACTGATGAGAATGATGTGCCGCTCAATATGTCCGATCCATTAACATTGGATCGTCTTGATGGTCGAATCGGTCAAGAGATTGAAGACAGCTTGCGGGCTATGAACGTGTTTGAGGGCGACCTGGGAAAATCCGACACGATATCTTCCGAGTCGTCAACAAGCTTAGTGCCCAACGAGGAGACACCAACAAGTACATCGTCGTAGCCAACATATGCCAGATGCTTCATTGCCTTCCTTCGGATCTTTATGAACAAGATCCATTGGTGATACAGGCCATCACAATGGTTTATCAGGCTCAACAGGAGCGGACAGAACGAGAAGGGAAGATGAAAAGCCGTGGCAATAACAACCCGCGACGTCATTCTCGTTCTGAGGGCGAAGGACGAAGCAACCCAGACGATTAGGGGAGTGTCGGCAGCTTTTGGAACATTAGGTTCGGATGCTTACAACTCAGGCGCCCGGATGATTGCAGCTGGTGGAGCCCTATTAGGTCTTGGTGCTGCAATAGGCACGGTTGGCGCAGGTCTATTAGGGCTCACCAAAGAAATGATTTCCACGTCAATGGCGTATCAGCAACAGGCTGCATTGACATTGACGCAGGTTGATCAGACTGGTGCTTCGCTAGAACAGATCAAGCAGATTGGTTTGGATGTAGCAAGATACATTCCAGTTCCGTTTGATGAAGTGCAGCAAGGTCTCTACCAGATCTTCTCATCGATGGATGTCAGTGTTGCTGATGCTGGCAAGATCCTTGAAGCCTTTGCGAAGGGCGCTGTTGGAGGTCAGACTGATCTTCAAGTTGCTGGGGCTGCCACAATCGGTATCATGAATGCCTTTGGATTAGGCATTGAAGATCTAGGCCGTGTTCAAGACGTACAGTTCCAGTTAGTCCGCAAGGGCGTTGGTACCTACGAAGACTTTGCCAACTCTATTGGTCTGTCACTTCCTTCGGCAGCTAGAGCTGGGCAGAGTATTGAACTTCTTTCTGGTATGCTAGCCTTCCTAACCAGAAACGGTTTGAGTGCTTCTCGGGCTAGTACATCTGCTGCTCGTGCCCTTGACCTCTTGTCTAACCCCAAGACAGTCGAGCGCATGGAAGACATGGGCATTGTTGTCAGAAAGAACAATGGAGAGTTCGCTGATATTGATTACATTGTCACCCAGCTAGGCAAGAAGCTAGAAGGTCTTACAGGTCCTGAGAAGGCTGCCGCACTTCAAGAACTGTTTAAGGGTGCAGGCAATAATATTCAAGCACGTCGATTCTGGGACGTAGCGATCTCAAACTATGACGAGCTCAATCAGCGTGTCGATGAAATGCAGAATGCAGCAGGTGAAGCTCAGGCTGCTTACGACATAATGTTTGTACAGCCCCAAACTCAGATTGACTTGCTCAAGAACAAGATGAAGGTCTTGGCAACTGTATTGGGTGATTTCTTAATGCCCAAGTTCCAGGAGCTTCTTGATCTGGGTAATCAGATCTTGGATTGGTTCTTGGATCTAAATCCAGAGACACAAAAGTTCATTGCCTATGCTATTGCCCTTTCAGGTATCCTGTTTGTAGCAACAGGTGCCTTGCTAGGTGTTTCAGGCGCCTTCTTGATTTTTGCTGGAGCTCTTAAGATGGCTGGCGGTATAGCCAACATCATAGCAGTGCTAGGTCCATACGCACTAATCCTAGCAGCTATTGCTGGAGCTGCATTCCTCATTTATAAGAACTGGGATAAGCTCAAGCCCTTCTGGGATAAGTACTGGCCTGAAGTCAAAGAGAAGACCAAGAACTTCCTTGACTGGCTGAGAGAGACCTGGGATAAGTACTGGCCAGGAATCAAGGATAAGCTGACTGAGTTCTGGGAGACCACAAAGGCTTTGTGGGCAGAGTACTGGCCGCAGATTAAGGCGAAGACTGAAGAGTTCCTAAACTGGTTGCAGGCTAAATGGACTGAGTACTGGCCTGGGATCAAACAGGCCATACTGGATACTCTTGCTGGTATTCAAGCAGCGTGGGAATATGTCTGGCCTAGACTTAAAGAAGCAGTGCAGGCTGTTGTTGATTGGTTCAGAGAGAACTGGCCTCTGATCAGAGAGACCTTTAATACAGTCAAGGATGCTATTGTAGAGGCCATTACTTGGATTGTTAATAATATAGACACCTTCTGGAATAAGTGCAAGGATATCTACAATTATATCGTGGCGGAGTTTGGTCCTGGTCTTGTAGCTGTATGGTTAAGCATCAAGGAGAACATCGGTCCGATCGTTGAAGACATCTGGATCATCATTCAGAAGGCTTGGGACCTAATCAAGGTGTTGACTGAGTGGCTCTGGCCTTATGTGAAGGCCATCATAGTCGGTGCGTTTGGTGCAGCCGTAGCTTCGATTGAAGTTCTGTGGAATATCCTTGCAGCCATCTTCGAAGGTGGACTTGAAATGATTCGAGGCATTCTCGATATCATTGCAGGCTTGCTGACAGGCGATTGGGCACGTATGTGGGAAGGCGCAAAGCATATTGTTCACGGCTTCTACGTTCAAGTGACTGGTATCTTCTCAGCCTTCTGGGAGTTCATTAAGGACATCTTTAGGACTGGGGCTAGAGTGGCTACAATGATTATTACAGCGATGAAGGATGACCTGATTGCAGAGTTCAAGGCCATAGCGACATGGCTCCAGGGACGCGGAGCAGCCATAAAGCGAGAGGTTGGCGATTTGAGTATGCTGCTTTACAATGCAGGCAAATCTGTCATCCAAGGCTTCTGGAATGGAATGAAGAGTGTTTGGGAAAGCGCTAAGGGTTGGCTTGCAGGGATCAAGCCTGACATAACAGATCTAAAAGGTCCTCCAGCAGCTGACGCAGTTGCCCTCATCAATAATGGTCGATTGATCATGCAGGGCTTTCAAAAGGGCATGGAACAGCAATGGGGTGACACAGCTCGCTGGTTGAGTGGCCTAGCTCCATCAATGCCGAATATGGTTGGCGCAGCAGCCTTTGGAAGCGGTCGTGGCGGAGGTACCAATATCAATGTCGCTCAAGGAGCAGTACAGCTTACTGTTGGATCTGTACGTGACGATGACGACCTGGATAAGATCCAACAGATAGTCGATCAAAAGTTTGGCGAGCTGGTCAGAGAGATGAGCCAGCCACGATACGGGAGTAACTATGGCTAGGCCCGTTTTGACAAAAGCTACACCCATAGTCTTTAGCAGCATAACCAACATAAATAACTGGAAGGATAGTGCTTCGGCTTTAACGCCTACTCAGATCCTTTCAGGATCGTCTGCCACTGAGTATGTGTTTGGAACAAAGATAACTGGGGCAGCTGGGCCGCTCACGTTGGCTATGTCGACATTTACTCCGTCTGCTAGTGAGTATGTATATGGTCTGATGATTCAGTTCAGAGCCTTTTGCAGTGTAACCATTCCAGCTCAGGAATGGACACGTATTGCTGTTCCGTATCTGAGTGTTCCTATTAGACTGACAACAACAGGTGGAGTAAGAAACTTTTCCATCCCAGCTCGAAATGTTCAAGGCGAGATTGGATTCGATGTAGCTCCACTCGAAGAGCCTTTGCCTACTAGTACATTGGGCGATACTAGGGCGTTCTTCCTTTATAACTTTGACACACAGATTCCAAGATGGAACTTGGCTGGCACTAATCAACTTGAAATCTTTGTCCCTCCAGTTCCTCCTCTGGTAGATGATGTTGAAGTGGTCTTCCGGGAAGTTGTAATCTACCCTCTTGTGTTTACACCTACTACCTATGTGGCCTACTTTTCGCCGCCGCCTCATATCTGGGATCCTACTACGCCTGGTGTGTCGCTAAGTTCCATAGGAGGGATGGCTAAGCCTTCAGTCGGCTCTACGTTCTTTCAAAGCAGTAATCCAAGTGACGTTCCTGATGTTGTTCGGGTTGTCTACTCAGATGCTGCCCTTGCTCCACAAGAGGCCATCATTGAGGACTTTGGCCTTATTGTTCCTAGACCAGACGATAAAGGTTTGGTAGTTCCTCGAGTCGATTTCGTAAATCCTGATTCGGCTACTAAGCCTACAGGATACATACATATGTCCTCTGGATGGCTTTCTCCTGCAATGGGTGATTATTACTGGAGTAACTGGTCTACAATAAAGGCAGAGCAGACAGCTACAAGACCTGTAGTACCTGTACTAACAGCAGTTATCAATGGCGACCAAGTTGACTTTACAGGTCACTCTTGCGACAATCTTTTACCCGCCCTAGCTTCTGGCGTTCAAGGTACAGTTGACGTTGCACAAATAGCAGTTGGGCCAGCTGTTACAGCTACAGTCAATACTCTTTCGTTTACAGCTCCCTATGACGGTACTCAAAGAACTGGTCAGGTCATTAGAGTTACCAGAAATACGAGCATTGGGGATATTACACTAAGCTGGGCAGCTGTACCAGTTCAGGCATCTAAGGTGTATGCAGCTACTTGTTTCTTCCGTACATCTGTTGCAGCAACTGTGAACTTCAATATTAGCTGGTATACTAGCGGTACGGCCTTTATATCAACTTCTACGGTTGCTACTTCAGCTGGTTCTACTTCACGTGTACAGCTATCTGGAACTGTTACAACGCCAGGTACTGCGGCATATGCTATAGTGCAAATCGTAGTAGTGGCTGCTGGTATTGCTACAACGTTTGACGTGGATAGTATTTCTTTCAACCGCTATAATGGGGCAAGTATTCCGGCTTTCAATGCTGGAGGCTACATTTGGGGAAATGCCGCTAACTTTTTGGGATCCGAGAAGCCCCTCACGTTTACTGGAGCCCTTCATAAGATTGAGTCAGATAATCCTACGGTGGGCACGGTTACCGAAGTTACTACTGCACCGCGCATAGGTACACATCATCTTCAATATGTTTCGACAGGATCCTCAACGCTAGTTCTGCCTGCGCATAAGTTTTACCTGCCAGAAGCTCTCCCAACAACTATCTGTTCGGCTCGTGCTTGGGTTCGTTCAGTTACTACAGCTGGTAGATGTACTCTAGGCTTGCGGTTCATGGATAGTACAGGTGCTACTATCCATGATAAGTGGGGCACTGTCTCTGCTATGACAAGCACATCAACGTATGCTTCTTTTAAATGTGAAGGTGTCACTATTCCTGATGGAGCTGTAGCTGTAGCATTCTTATTAGGACTGCCTACAAATAGTGCTATCACCTATTACATTGACAGCATATGCCTACAGTTCAAGTCTACTCTTACCAATGATGGCCTGAATACTGATGGGTATGGAAGCAACGTATATCCTCTCCAAGGCTGTGTTAGCTATTTGGTCATTGAGCGGCAACTAGCAAATAGCACTACATGGACTCCGATTCTTATCAAGCAGGTAAGTCCGAACTCGGATGTAGCACTCTCGGATTACGTAGTGCCTGAGGGTATGACATTTAAGTATAGGGCACGTGTCCTTGGACTTATGGATGGACTTCTCCATGAAGGACAGTATACATCCGAGATAAGCCTGTCAACAAGCTCCCCTGGTCTTCAATGGACGTTGTGGGATCCTTCTGATGATGCTAACGGCCCTCTTCGCTTTGACATCAACGGAGATGACGGCTCTCTAGGATTCAACCTGCAAGCCTCTCTAGCTATGTATGCTCCTATTGGTCGTAATAGGCGTGTACTGACTCGAGACACTTCTAAGGGTAGGCAGTTTGCTTTCCAGGTCGAACTTCTCTCGGCGGCCGACTTCGCCCTGTGGGAGATCTACCACGTGAACCGCGATGTCTTGATCTTAACACGGACCTCCACAGGGGAGTGCTGGTCTGTAGTTATCTCGAGCGACATGCAAGTGCTGATGCAGAACACTACTCCAATAAGGTACATTATCAATGTGACTCTGGAGCAGGTCGATGAGCCTCCTGTCTGGTAGAGATATAACGAAGGCTGCCTATGCTCATGGGCACCAAGTAGCCTTTCAGATCCGCACTTCAAGTGGACAGGAGCTCACTCTAGATGATATGCCGCCTATGACGGATGGTACTATCAACTTTATGGATAGTGGCATTAGACGCCGCTGCCATGTAGTCTTTCAGACCAAGACACCTAGCCCGCAGTTCTTGAAGCTCCTGGAAGATGACAATGCTAGGTGGCAAGTCTACTTAGGCATAGACACTCTTGAGCCTATGGGCTTGTACTTCTTACGTGACTTGGCTATTGATGAGACTGGACAGAATACAGGCTACCGTGTTTCGCTACAGGACGAATCCGCTCTGGTAGCAGAACGTAAGACAACTCAAGCGTACACGTTCTCTAACGACCTTATTGATGTGTGCAAGACTCTTCTGAGCTTGTCTGGTCGGGCATTAAACTTTACAGGGCTGAACTCTATTGATGTGCAGCTGTCAAACTACTTTGTAGACTTTGACAAGGATCCCGTTGCGGCTGTGCAACAATTGCTTGAAGGCTATGGGTACGAAATGTTAATGGACCTAACAGGCAATTGTATGTTTAGGGCTATTCCAGGTGAGCCGAGTAATACGAAGTCACCAGACATCTCTGACATAACCCTTTTGAAGCAGATCAATAAACAAAGGCGTTCAGCCAATCATATTATAGTCACGTCTGATGGGATATCAAGAGGTGATTGGTATGATTTAAATCCGGCTTCACCAACTTATGTCTATGGGCCATATGGTGATGTGCCTGAAACGTTCTCAGTTTCTGACTTGCTATCGAATGAGGCTTGTCTTAAGGCCGCTGAGCGGATCTCGTACAAGAAGTTTGCAAGGCAAGCTACACATACCTTTGCAGCTATCCAGATTCCTAAGGTCGAGTTGGGTGATGGATGGACTTACGATGGTATGAGATACACGGCTGATCAGTTGGCCTTCTCTCTTATCCATAGCAGGCCAATGTATTTGACAGGCAGGGGTGTAAGTGTCTAACATAGAAGCCATTCAGTTAGGACAGGCTTTAGCCCAACAGGATGCGCCTGTACATTTGTCTCAAGCTGTCGTTAAGTCTTTGACGTCGCTATCTTTAGTTGAAGTGACTATGGATGGTAATGCTGGGCAGCAGATCCTGCCAAGCCTGCAGCCTGTTGTAGTTGGCCAGACAGTTTGGGTTCTTGCTAAAGGTTCTAAGGCCATTATCTTAGGAGCGATACCTGATGCTGGGGCTGGGACTGTTACTACAGTTCAGTCGGCGAGCTACGTACCGGTCATCGGCGAGTGGAATGTTGGCAACGGCACCAATACCGCCGAGTACACGTATGTCGGAGCCTCTGGTGTTGGCGGCAAGGGACACATGTTTGCGACTGGTCTGCTGGTGTTCGGTTCAAGCGGGTCCGTGTTCGCGTCTGCTTTCCCGTACATCGCGCTCCCAGTCGGATTCGATTTCTGGGGGCCGCAGTTCAACGGGCCGTCGATTGGTCGTGTCGCCTACGACGACGTGAGTGCTGGAGTCCTATTCGAAGGCGAGATCATCCGACATGGTGGTGCCTACAACTGGGCGTTCCCGCGCGTGTCGGCGACCTCAGCAGCACACACCTTCATCCAGGGGATCACGGCTACCATTCCCTTCACCTGGGTGGTCGGTGATCGCGTCAACTGGACGATCAACAGCGCAGTAGTCAGGACGTCATGATGACAGTTCTCAATCAGCTAGGAGCCCTGAAATGAACAACGAGTTTCAAATCATTCCTCGACAGACAACAGGTCTGCCCTTGGTAGTACGTAATAGTGATGGGAGTATTAGGCCAGCTTTGTCTGATGAGCCCTTCATGACTATTCACTACACAGGAGTCAATGTCACGTATGGCGATGCGGGTGATACAGTCAATGAGATCCTGGCGCTACAGAACTATGCTGTCCTAGCGGGGAAACCATTTGAATACAACTACATCATTGACCAGGATGACTCAGATCGGATCTACGAGTATGCCGGAACGTTTCGAGCTGCTCACTCGGCAGGAGAGAATGACATTGCTGTCGGTGTTCTAATCTTTAATGGCACAGCAGAACCTATGACTGATAAGCAAGTCAGGAAGGTTCAATGGCTGAGAGCCTACCTGATCGAGACAGGCATTCTTCAAGCCTCTGTGGATACCAGACCCCACAGGCAGATGCCCGGAGCCAATACTGCTTGCCCTGGACAGCTCATCTTGAATCGGTGGGCAGAGATAGTGACTCCGTATCACCAGACGCCTGTTGAACCCCCGCCTGAGCCAGAGCCCGTTCCGCCGCCTGGTGACCTGGAGCACCTTAGCTATGGACTACACTATGTTGTCAACGGAGATTCGCCTTGGAGTGTATCAATGCTGCACTACGGAACTGGTAAGCATTGGGGAGTCATCGTAGAGTGGAATGCACCAGATACGGTTATGAATCCAGGGGAGCGCTGGAAGATACCGATGGTGAAGGGAGTTGACATAGCTGTCCTGCCAGGAGAAGGCGCTTGGTCGATTATTCGTCGAGCTGGTCAGACACCTAGTACGGCGACTGTGAAGGACTTCTATAACTGGAACGGCGGACCTTCGCGTCAGCTTGCTGCTGGCAACAGAGTCTTCGTTCATTACACGTAAGGAGAAACTATGCAAGCCAAAGCCTTTATTGCCTATGCAGCGAAAGCTGTAGCGGCCTTCTTGGCTCCGTTCATTATGCTGGGATTGGTATGGTTATCAACCAAGGCCGGCATTGATAGTCCAGTTAAGTTTGATGAACTCAATACCTGGCTCGTCGCAGCTGTAGGGGCACTGCTCCAGGCGATCTGGGTATACTACCAGAAGAATGCATCTAAAGTGGTCTCAACGGAGGTCACGACGACGGAGGTCACAGTGCCAAAGACTGATCTAGGCGAACTAGTGATTGGTAGCTGGGTCTGGGTAGTCTTGCTTATTGTCGCCTTCATGCTTGGGTACCTCTGGGCTGGCCGCTGACTTAGGCTGTTGCCAAGTCGCCATAAAGATCGCAAGCTCTCCTACCGACAGGCTTTCGGGGCTCCTTGGTAGGAGAGCTTGCTTTATTTGTTTACGCATGCGACGTGAAGTACCGCCGCATACACCTAGTGGTGTGTCGTTTGTCTCCATTCTCAGTGCAGTCAGAAGACATTCCATAATCACCGGACAGCTATTGCAGACGACGTATTGCTCGGTTGGAAAAGGTCCACGAGGCGGGAAGAACCATTCTGGTGGCAGACCTACGCATGCGGCCTTTGCGCGCCAGGTGCCGTGGCCAACTTCACGAAATCCATACATTTGAGATCGCGTTGGATGAACAAGAGAAGGACTCGAAGGGCGTCCCGCTGATGTCGAGGCTTTGCGGGAGGCAGCTCTATACGCAGCTTCTTCAACTTTTTGTCGGGCCACACTGACTTGCTTGCGCTTGAGCCGATCACGGTAAGCTTCGTACCACTCTTCATCTGAGTCCATTGCTTGCATACCCCAATATATTCGACGCTGGTTAATAGTGCTGCTGGGTTGTTGCGATTCTCAAAGTTCTCTACAACTACGTGGCGAGGCCCCACGACATCGAGGAACTGTTTCAATACATCGTGGTGAGGTCCTGGACCGAACTCGCGCCACCAGATGCTGCCCATTGTATACCACGCGACTCCGGTAGTCTCGCCCGGATCTATAGCGACAATAGGTGTATGTATCGGATCGATCATCTCTATCCTCGAGTCTGTAAGTAGCCTTTATCTTGTGCTTAGAGAGCGCGATGTCACTTGTTAGACTCGCGTAGACCATAGTCTATGTGCCTCTATAACGCGTGCTCATAAGTAAATCGCTGATAGACCGTGGGCCAAACGAAGGTCGTTTAAGAGACCGTGAATATCATTCAAGGCGCCTTGTGTGTCCGGAGCCTCTTCGACGAAGAGGGCCATGCGATCACGAAGTGAATCATACCGCTTGTCGTATGTCTGACTCACTCGCATCTGCTTGATAACCACTTTTAGGTTACTGCAGTTGAGATTCGTTCGGTCACCGTCGACGAAGATGACCCGTTCGTTTTCTTCTAGCGGTCGGCCTAATGCTACTTCGGCAACCAGATGATGCTTGAAGCGCCACCCTGTGGAGGTCTTGACGCATGTATAGCCGTTCTGGTTGACAGTCTCATCGCCGATATCAGCCCGCTTACCCTTACTCATGCTAAGCTTCCCCAGTCGTTTCCTATTTGTACATCAACGAAGAATGGTATCTTGTCCGAGTATTCCTCGGCAGCTGTCAGTTCCATTTCCTTAGCGATGACTTCTCCTATTTCTTTCGCCTCATCAGGTAATGCTTGTACAAGTATAGAGTCATGAACTAGAATGCGGATGTCGAAGCCGTACTTCTCCCAGACTCTTGCTGCGGCTCGGTAACAGATCTCATTGGCAGTTGATTGTGGGAAGAATGCATACAGTTGCCTTTCAACATCGTTGGCATTCTCTCTGGTGATCAGGTGGAAGTGCCTAGTCCGTCCGAAGTGGGTAATGGGATCCCAACCATCTTCGAAGACGCGTCGCTTGAGTTCCGCCTTCCAAGCGATAACGTCAGGCATCATGTTTGTAAAGCCATCCTGGATAATAGCTGCAGCAGCAACAGTGATGCCGTATTCGTCAGCAATCGATTGAGGTTCGCGTCCATACGAGGTTCCGAATACCACTGCCTTAGTACGGACTCGCTCCACTTCCTTTCGCCAGTTTCCAGGACCATAGACAACGTCACTAACTTCGTTGTGGATGTCTCGTGAAGAATCTGAAAGGACAGGAATAAGGTAGCTGCAATTAGCTTCGATTCCCATGACACGTAGTTCCGCCGTTCTATAGTCCGCCTGAACGTATACGTATTTGTCACTATCGGGTATCCAAGCTCGCCGAATCCTGTAACCTCGTGGTTGGTTATGGATATTAGGATTTCGGGAGGAAGCACGTCCTGTAGTCGTTCCGTGGAGCAAGATAGTGGTGTGAATACGGTCATGGTAAGCTCTTTTCAATAGGCCCTCTACATAAGTAGAGTGCAGCTTTTGAACGCCTCTGTACTTGAGTAGTGCAACGATAAAGTCCTTTATTGATTGCTTCATACGCCTGTCGCGCATCAGCATGGTCAGATGAAGTTCGTCAGTAGATTGTGTTGGGTGACCTAGTTCAGCTAAGGCATTCTGAACTTGCAGCCAGCTTCTAGGGTTGTCGACATACTTGGATGTGACTTCCATGTACTCAGCCATTTCGATCTTGAGCTCTTCACCTAGCTGGACTAAGTACTCTGGGTCGATACGAGATCCGGCCATCTCAGTATGCATGAACATCATAGAGACGCGACACATCCAATCGTGGAGTTCACGTTCCTTGGGTGTCAAGTGTTCACAGTAGTACTTGTATAGCAGCCAGGTGTTCCAGATGTCATAGGCATTGTATCTGTAGAGGATGTCGCGAGGAATGTCTGCATAGTTCTTATTCTCTCCAAGGTACTGTTCGAGTTCCTTCTTCCAAGCAGGACTGCCAAGGATCTCGACTGCGTTGTACTCTAGAGAGTTTGTTCCACGTCGCTCGTCTGTTATATGAGAGGCCAACATTGTGTCGAAGTACAAGATTCCAAAGATGTTTAAGGCAGTCAAGCCTGCTAGGTCGAACTTTCCATTGTGACAAATGGGCTTGTGCCATTCGATGAACATCTTAAGTGCATCGTTGGCAAAGGTACTTTGAAGGGCATTCTCGCCTATGACTACTACTTCGTTTGCCAGTACAATCCCTACACACAAGAACTGATAGCGTTCAGGGTGTTCGAAGTCGACGTCCTTCTCGATGCCTACTTCGATATCAATCACCACAGGTTGAGGCGACCAGGGCTCAGTATGGCCGCGGAGCCAATCTTCTGCTTCGTCTGGATCGTCTAGCACTAAGAAGTCTGGAGCTTTCCATTGTGAAGGTAGCTCATACACCTTGCGGAGGTCACGAGACATTGATGGGAAGAAGTCGCCTTGACGAAGACATGCGGCTGGATGAAATGTCGGTATAACCTTCCAGCCATTCATCTCTCTGGGTGGACCGATACGAGCTTGGGTGATCTTCTCGAGTCCGGTGATGGCACGAGTCGCAGTGTTGCCTAGAGTCACTACTGTCTCGATAGGAAGCGAAGCGAGATCTGCCATGAGTGCGGGCTTGCATCGAGTAATGGCTTCGTTCGGAAGTGTCTTCTGAGGCTGACATTGTACTGTGTTCAGCTCTGAAACGTTTGCCATATCGATTCCCTCCTGTCTAGCCGCGCTGTGGAGGAGACGACCGCTTGGGCCGACAAATGGTAGGCCGCCTTTAGCTTCCATAGCGCCCGGAGCTTCCCCGATGAAAGCTATGGTAGCTGTTGGGTTAAGATTGTTCGGGACATGCTTCCTCTTGTAAAGAGGGCAGCCTTCACAATCAGCTTGCGGGTGCTTCCGCCCAGCGAAGGAGGGTGCCTGCGTTTCGGTCACTGATGTACCTCTGATTCTTATTCAGGTCGTAATGAAAGTAGTTATCAGGTCGTTCAATCTGTTTGTTCAGTATACTTGTAATGTACCTCTCCTGGATTCCGTACACCCAAGGCAAACTTGTATCCATCGATCGAACGTTAGGCAGCCATTTCAAGTTTCGGGCTTCAGACGGGTATTGGTACAAGCTGCCAAGACAATGGATTGGTTTGGGATACGTATCGTTCCTAGCAAGAGCTTCACACATCCGAAGACGACTTTGTCTGCCGAAGAGAATGTTCATAACTCGAGGCAAGCCAATCACGTCAACGTATGGTAGTTCGGTATACAAGTTGATACATGACATAACTTCTGCAAGGGTCATACCTTGAGCTACTGCCATGAACTTAACACCGTTCTGTTCTTTCAGTTCTAACAAAGGTTCTAGGTTGCCTACTTGAAGAACGAAGTCACGAGTCGTTGCACAGTCTGTCAACTTATCGGGCAAGACAAGTTCATCAATCTCAGGCCAATCTCGAACGAGTGTGTGCAATTGATTCAGCCCAATACTTTGACCCTCTGCAGCTCCATTGTCAAGAATGGTGTAGGTCTTCAGAGCCTGCTGGACGAAATCTAGAGGCAGGTCCACTAGCTGCCATGGAAGCATCAGGTTGATTGTCCCCTGAAGGATTGAGGCGTGCGACGAGTTCGGCGGGATCAATGCCAACTGCATGAAGAAACCTTTCTGCGGCCATATAGACCCTACCTACAAAGACTACTTGGGCTGTCGCCATTTGAAGAATGGCTTGTTGTTGGTCCTCAGAGAGCAAGCAGGGCGAGGAACTCTGCTCTGGCGAGTCGTTCATGGTCGGCGAAACATCCTTTCATTGCTGACGTAGTTGTAGTTGCCATACGTTCTTTGATACCACGTACCTTCATACACGTATGGATTGTATCAGGCATTACTACTGCTACACCAATCGGATCAAGAACCTCTTCAAGGAAGTTAGCAATCCTCTGGGTGAGTCCTTCTTGTGTCCAAGTTCCCTTTGAGAGGTAGTGAACCAGTCGAGGGATCTTACTGAGCCCGACAATCGTCCCATTAGGAACATATGCTACGTGCACTCTACCGAAGAACGGAAGGAGGTGATGAGCACACAGCGAAGCGAACTCGATGTCCTTTACCAAGACAAGTTCGTCATGCCCTGGATTCTTAAAGGTGGTGAACTCGAATGGCATTCCCTTTCCATCATTGGACATCTCTTCCATCATCTTGCACCAGCGCATGGCAGTGTTCACCATATCTTGACTATGCCAGTCTTCATTGGGCATGAGTTCTTGAAGGACGTTCAGCGCATGCCTTTTGATCATGTCAGACGCCACGTTGTTCTCCCCAGATATGCTTATGAAGTTGAACGTTCAATACCCATGGTAACCTATTCTCTAGTACATAGTCGACAATGGTTTTGTCATCGATCTTGGACCAAGCTGCTCCGACATATGGCGTCGCGCGGACAAAGTACCATTCCTTCCACAGGCCGTGCGCTTCAGCCAGGTCTTCAGGTGACGCGACTACGAACTTGACACAATCTTGGGTACGTAGTTGCCGAAGATTGATATGTCGATTGGCAAGCTTCGTCTTGGCCTCACCGCTACCTTCGAGCTTCCAATCCATAATGATAGTGACTTCTGGCGAGCGCATCAGCCATTCAGGATAGATGAACGAACCATTACTAAAGATGTCAATCAGGAGTTCGGCTCTGTCGAGTTTTGAGATTAGTGCCCGCAAGGTATCGTTGTCTTGCATCAGAGGCTCTCCGCCTGTCAAGCAGATTCGCATGGCTCCTGTTCGGTAGCGCTCGGCAATGATTTGATCCGCTAAGGCGTCCGGGTCGAGCTTTGGATCGTCCTTCCAGAGCGCGGGCATTATAGCATGCGGAGTATCGCAAGGCCAACCAGGGCAGCGCATGTTGCAGCCGCTAAACCTAACAAACTGCGTCGACTCACCAACATGAGGCCCTTCGCCTTGAATGCTTGTGTAGTGTTCATTGAGTCTCAGTTGCAGAGACATAGTTTCCTTTCAGGATGTATGGATGTAGTTCAATCCAACGAGCAGGTATACCGACGCCGCATGCACATAGATGACTTGTGCCAGGGTGGCTTCGGCGACCTGCATGATTGAGAGGCCATGCACATCCGTGGAACTCGCCAAAGAGTGTGCATGGGCCCTCCCAACCAACGCATGGTTCAATTTCAGGTTCGTCTGTACAGTACACAAGCAATGATGGAGTATACGGCTCTGTCGATGTAGCCGTCGTTCGAACCAGCTGTCTTGACTGGATCTACTGTGTGGTCTGGTTGACGTGCGAACCAGGCTCTAAGAGCGCCGCTATGCTTGGCCAGTAGAGCTTCGAGGTATCGGAGCGGTGTTGAGTTCGTAGCATAAGCACCAACTGTGAAGTTGTCGAGGGGGTCGTTATCGGAGCCATACTGCACACTCTTCTTCCTATGCATCTTTAGGATGTCGATAATAACAGCTTCGAACTCGTCATCAGGATTCAAGACTAACGGATTGTGATTGGTAACCATTCAGGACTCCTTTGATATCAGGCAGCTCGAAGTTTGGACCCTTGAGAACCTTGCCGTCCTCACGTTTGATAGGAATACCATCTGGCGGCATCTTGGTCATATTGGATCGGTGGACCTCAGCAGTAACGGAAGGAAGATGAATGCCAAAGGCAACAGCTGCTCCGTTCACAACATAGTCGAGGTCACCAAGAGCATCGGCAACTTCAACCATATCTTCTGCGTCTAGGGCATCAGCTAGTTCACGTAGCTCTTCCCGAATCAAGGCGACTCGCAACGAGCGGTCTGAAGGGTTTGTGATGCCGATTCCGATGGCGCAGTTGAACTGCTGGTGGAATTGCATTACCATGTCGTAGGTGTTCATCCGCGGTATGCCTCAATCTCAAAGTTCGGATCTGCATACTCAGTGGGATCAATCACTTCACTGAGTCGGAAAGCTTCCTTGCGCTCCACGCATGTTCCACAACGGCCGCAATGGATCTGTCCGCCTTTGTAGCATGACCATGTCTTGCGATAGTCAACATCAATCTCGGCTCCCAGAGCTGCAATGTCGTGCTTGCCTCCTCCAAGGAAGGGAGCAATGACAGCATCAGTTGTCCACTCCATGAAGCCTTCGTTGGCCACGCGAGCTGTCTCGGCAACCTTCTGGATGAAGATCGGTCGGCAGTCAGGATAGATGAAGTGATCACCACTGTGCACGCCAGTCCAGACACCGTCTGCAGCTTCTAGAGTGACAGCATAACCAATGGCCATAGACAGCATGATCATGTTCCGATTGGGAACGACTGTCTGCTTCATCGATTCTTCCGCATAGTGTCCGTCAGGTACTTCGCGTTCATGATCAGTGAGTACGCTAGCCCCAAGCAGATCTTGCAGCACGCGAAGATCGACTGTCTTGTAGTCGATAAGGATTCCGTCTTCAACAAGCAACGAGGCATACGCCAACTCCTTTTGATGGCGCTGTCCATAGTTGAACCCAATGCCATAGACCTCGGCTTGACCGAGGTTCTTTTTCATGTGGTGTGCCAGCGTAACGCTGTCCATTCCACCACTGATGATTGCTACTGATGCCATACTGTCCTCTCAGGTATATTGGTTTGCTACAACGGTAGGATGTAAAGTCTCTGAACGGCCATTCTTGACTCTCTGCAATAGACCTCGTTGCTCTAAGGTCATAAGAGATGCCTCCGCTTCCCGGGCGGACAAATGGTAACGCTGCATAAGAGCTGAACGAAAGATGCCAGGCTCCTTAGCAATAGCCCGCATCAATAGCTGGACTTGACGTTCTGTAGAAGTACGTCCAATGTTAGCCAGGAGTTCAACAGAACCTGCACGCCACTGTTCGACGTAATAAAAGGCCTTCATCAAATGAATATCGTCTACTTCGACTCTGTCCTTCATATCAAGGCAGGCAATCAGCACAGCTGCCTTAAGGCCACTCTTTGCTAGGCGATCGAACATAGGCGTCAAGAGATCTGGGTACTGGCTATCAAGTGCCGTCTTCATCAACTCTTGTTCGTAATGATTGTATAAGTCCCAAGCTGATGGAGTCAACGTAGCTCGCCACTCAGAAGTCGAAGCAATCTGTTTGCCACCAATAGTCATAATGGTGTCAGACGTATAGTAGTTGTGCAGATTAGTCAGAAAGGTTTGGAGCCTATCTCTTCCTTCAAGAGTGAAGTCTGTTGGAGGGCCAAGAGGTCGCAGGCGACTTGTATCTGATTCGGCCATGATGAATATGAAACGAGGCAAGAAGCCCGAAGCGACGTGCTCATACTGGAGCAGTTGAAGGATGCGTTCACGTATGCCTCCAGCAAAGAGGATAAGGACTGGGTCCTTGACCTCAATGGTCTCTCGTCGGAGGATTCGCTTTTGGAACTTCCCGTCGTAGAGTTTGGTGAACGACTCTGCCATTCCTGCATAGTAGTCCTTCTTGTTCATTGCCTCAAGCAAGCCTGAGAACTCGTCACGAAGGAAGACACTTGGCCTTCCAGGTCTAAACTGTAATGCTCCCATCAAGCCTTCGATAGAACCATCAGTTGCCATGATAGCGTTATCGTCAATCTCCACTAGCAGGTCCACTGCTAGGTCCATCGCCGTTGACTTCCTCGTCAGAGTCGTGTCTGCTAGAATCATGAACCAGAGGTTCGGCATCACTACACCAAAAGAAGTAGGCAAACGGACAGGGCCAGCAAGTAAGGATGAAAGGAGAACAAAAGCGCCTGCTTGATGGTATTGTGGTGCGGCGTCTCCTATGGTTCGTGCCCATTCGATGTACTCCTCAATGAACGTATGGTTGGCTTCACACGCCTTACGGTCAGCATCAGATAGAAGGTCGCCCATTCCCTTCGGGGCGAGCACTGTCATCTGCTGATCGAACTTCGACTTAGCTCGGCAGACCTCTTTCCAAAGATGAACTATACTCTTGCCATCTCGCTTGTACTTATTACAGGCACTGTCTCGAGCTACTACAAACGTTTCCTCTGAGGACATGCCTGACTCGATGCAGAACATCTCCAGCTGCCAAAGAGCCTCTGACCACTTCTTCCTCTCTGGGACAACAGAGTGAAGGTGAAAAGCTAAGGGTTGTAATGACTTCTTATACTTCTGCAGGAGCTCTTCCGAATCCTCTTTAGGCAGGTCATCATCCATCGGCATCGGAATATCTAGTGCCTCGTAGCCGACCACCTGTGGAAGTTTGTCTTGCAAGTCCTCGAGAGTGTACGATACACCATTGACCGAATGAATGGTTACAAGAGGTGCCGCACCTAAAGATGCTGCATACTTATGATTCGGAGTAAAGGGTGTACGTAGCAGCTGAGTGATGTCCCAGCCGCCTTGATCTGCTCCCTCAGTCAGATACTTAAAGGCCAGGCGCCTAGAGATGTCTTCGGCATCCCACGCGTTGATTGGCTCTTCGAACTTCCACAGGGCTTGGAACCTGTTAAGGGAAGACTCTATGACGAAGGTTGGCATCTCTTCGAGCAGGTCTGGCGTACAGTTATCAAGATCAGCCCAAGCACATGGCGCCTCTTTAACTGACTCCTTAGTCCTTCTCATGTCTGTAAACGTCATTGGACAGTAATAGACATCGTGGGTCATACAGAACTTCTCGACGTATGACAAGAGGAAGGCCTTCTGTTCTGGCCATTGGAAGAACTCTTGCATCATTCGATCGACCCCAGGCTTCTTACAAGCTATGCAGACATACCCCTCCATATCTCCGAACAGGGCGCTAAAGAAGACATCCCTCTTATTTGTAGCCTCTGGGCCTACCGGTGCTATTGCCACGTGCCATGTCGGGACTTGAACCCTGTTTGATGTAGGCCTTACACCTTCATGGCGCCTCTTGCTGCGTGGAAAGGAGCAAACAATACACGCAGCTAGAACTTACTACGGCATGAAGCCGCTGCTAACCTTCTCTCCTCCTTCGCCACCGCCGCCCTTGAGGCCGGACTCGTCGAAGGACTTGATCTGGTTGATCTTGTTGCCAGCCTCGTATTCCTTGGTGGCCTTCTTGACGGCGACGACGAGGTTGACCTCGAGCTCGCCCTCCTGCTTGTCGAGCCAGTCCTCGATGTCCTCGTCTTTCCCGGGGCCAGTCGGCGCCGAGTCAACGAGCTGCTTCAAGACGAAGGGCGTGTACTCCGGTGGGAGCATCGCGTTCGTCCAGAGCTTCCGGTTCTCATAGGGACCGGACTGGATCGTGAACTCCAAGCTGTAGTAGTCCTTGTCAGGGTGCTTGGCGTTCTCACTTGTCTGGCGGGTCTCCCAACCAGTGAGGAGTCCGTGGTATGTCCCGCGGGGAAGCGGATCGAAACCGCCACCTTGTACTCCATCAAAGTCGACAACAGGCATCTTACTCTCCTTGAATCAGGGTGTGGATTTTGAACATTGTAGGATCCAGCATTACCTCTGGCATGCGTGAGGAACGATCCTTACACACAAACTCGTCCGTGCTGCTGGAGAGCACGAACCTATGGAGGGCTTCATCTGCGTCTTGGTCAAGCTCACCTGTCAGAGGATTCACCCTGACGTGCTTGGCATAGACGAAGAGAACAATGTCCATGAAGCCGGCGACTTCTTTCTTGAGCTTACCGGACAACATGGGGTTCTTTTTCATACGACCCTTCTTGTCTTCGCTCTCGTCCAAGAGCGCCGTGAAGACCGTATGCATGGGAAGATCGCGGAACCGACGAATAACTCGACGCATCTGCTCACCAAGCTTGCCCCATTCGCGAATGGAAGGGACATCAGGATCTCGTTCCTCGTCCTCTTCGACAACAGCCTTCATGATGTCGCCCATGATCATTTTGTTGACTTCAGACAGGCTGTCAAGAACAAAGGTCTTGTAGCCGTGATCGGTTGTCAATAAGGTCTGGTACACTTGAACGAGTTCAGCCAGACTCTTGATGCGGACAACGTCGACGTTTGGATAGAAGGCCTTAAGCGAGAAGCTTCCACCTTCAACGTCGCCGATCAGTACAGGTGACATATCAGGTACATCGTCGGCACTTCCTGCTAGGACAGTTTTGCCTGCTCCAGGGTCTCCATAGAGGAAGATGTTCATCCACGGAGGTGCTTGTCGAACTGATGTAAGAGTCAGCCCTCCAAAGCTACGTTCGGTTAACACAGATAGATCAGGCATTGGTTCTCGATTCTTTGACAAAGGATTGGGTTAGGATCCACTCGTAGTCCTGACCTTCCATCTTTGCGAGGCAGGGAGCGGCTGTTGGACAGTTGTCACAAGCCCATCGACCTGGATGAGGATAGATCCGAGGGTCGTTGATCATGTCTGCTGTCTCGTCTTTGATACGTTGGCGGATACCCATCAGCTCGTTAGTGTTCCGACTGATCTCTGTACGCCGTACGTAGGTTGTTCCGAAGTCTTTCAGCCATTGTAGATGGTCTGCATACAACTCTACGTCCTCACCAGCTTCGGTGATGGTCTTCAAGTAGATGTCGTGGCTTGTGTATGCATTCTGACTAACACTAAACCGGCGTCCAAGTCGAATGACCTTGTTCTCATTAGGCGGTACAGGGTAACCTTTCAGGATCTCATTGTAGATAGCACCAGCAATACGAGTCCCAGTCATTAGGCTGTAACCCATAATGTAGGAGCCCATCTGTTCGTCCATCTCAAGGAAGCGCAGGTTGTCGGGCATGCGCGCTGTCGTCTTATGGTCAAGGATCCAGATGCGGCCTTCCTTGTCCTGGCACAACAGATCGATACGGCCTCGGAAGACTAATATAGTCCCAGCGGACTTTGGGCAGTACTCGAGTTGCTCTTCGTAGGTGTCATAGACCGGTACAACGAAATCATATTCAACACCGAGAGGTGTGATCCCGTAGTCAAGGTCACGCTTTTGTACCCACTCGAAGTAGTGGTATAACATACCTCGACCAAGGTCCATGTGCTCATCGAACTTTTCCTTCCAAGTATCGTCCAACACTTCCTGTTTGGTTACTCGGAGGTAACGCTTCTTGGTTTCATTCATGTGGTCCACGAACGCCTGGATAGCATTCATGATGACAGCTTCACGTTTAATACCATCAGCTAAGACAAGAGACCACGTATCAGGGCAGTAGTAAACTTCCTCACCCTTATGAATGGCAGAACCAAAGAAGAACGGGGTAGGAGTCTCTTCAGGTTTCCAGCCTTGGCGCAGATCGCTCAGCCAGTTCCACCGCTCACGACATCCTTTGAACCCTTGAATGTCAGAGTTATGGATGTAAATAGGAGTTAGGCCTTCTGGGAAGTCGCCCATCCTTTGCTCCTTTCTTGTACTATTATTATATAGTAAGTCAACTGTGAAAGTCAACACCAGTCGACTAACTTTTCCCTGGCAGTATTGAGGATTATCGCCTGGCTCGCTTGCTAAGAAGGATGACAGCGATTGCCAGAAGGATGATCGCCAGAAACTGGAACCACTCCCTGATCATCTCCATGGGCTCATGCCTGACATGTCGTAGAGGACCTTAGCTCCACAGGCTTGTCGCTGCTTGTCTAGCGGTACGTCACTATTGAAATCTTGGTAGGAGTCGATGTCGCAGTCTTGACGTAAACGTGTAGCATAACCCGATCGGACATGGTTCTGATGTAGCTGCCAGTACCCGTGACAGCAGAAGGTCTTGACGCTATCTTCGTTTCTGCAGTTTGATTCACGCCAGCCCAAAGAGTCGAACACATCTGGTAGTCCTGCCTGTTGTCTATAGAACTTCATCTCTGCACAGTTATCTAGGCCGGCTGGTGCAAATGCTAGGCCATTCAATCCTGTAACTTGTGTGGCATTATTCTGTCGTACAGCCCCTCGTAGGGAGGCCAGAGTGACAGGTCCGGCTACACCATCGACTGATAATCCATTTGATTTCTGCCACGACTTCACTGCCTTCGTTGTTTGCGGACCATACTTGCCATCTACTGTGACCGTATACCCGAAAGCCTTTAGGCGCATTTGAACTTCCGTGACCTCTGTCCCTGTGTCACCCGGTCCTGCTGCCTGGACTGCTTGGTAGGCTCCAATGACGAACCCTAAAGTGAACCCAATAATGGCAATCACCATGATGCGCTTCATTGTGCTGTTCGCTTTAAGCTCAGTTCCGTCTGGAACGCTTGCATGTTGGACTTGGCTAGTCTGCGCAAGTCCTTCAGGTAGCCACGTACCATTTTAGGCACATGTCGATGAACACAGGGATCGGGCTGCTCTGCTAGATGCAGCAGGTACCGGTCAATGTCTGCGATGACATCTTGACAGGCCGCTATGTCCATCTGCAGCTTTGCAATCCGTTCCTGTCGTTGCTGACCTGCGTTGGGTGCTGGCTTGGCAGTACCATCTCGCAGTTCTGTCAACAGCTTGGGCAATGGCATGTCTAACTCGTTGGTCATGCTCTCCTCTTTCATGAAGCCCCAATTACCAGGGCAGTTACATTCGAAGCAGTTCCTAGGTTCACCACAAACTTCGCAGCGCTCAAAGGCTATCGCAACAGTATGCCTATCAATACCCGTTATGCCTGTCGCTCTTGAGTGGCAGTCGTTACAGATCATTCTACAATGCCCATCTTGATAAGGACATCTGTGAACTCTTTGGCGATGACAATGTTCTCTGGGTGGTTCTTAGTCCCACGCTTGACTTCCCAGTTAAGGAACAAGTTGGCGTGCAAACCATTTTCGATGTAATGTAGTACAGTAGCTTCGACCTCTTCACGTCTTAGCGGTCCAGACTCTACCCATGTAGTGCCGTTTATTCTATGCATCAGTGCCATTTTCGCGGGCCCTTCTTTCCTTGATCTGTTCAACAATGGCGATAGGCTTGCGCTCTCGTCCATGAGGAGTGAAGCCACTGTCAACCAATCCTGTGGTAACATCTTCCCCATTCAGTACTTTGACAAACATTTCTGCCCACATTGTAGTGGCCATTTGATTCTCGGCTGTAACAACTCGTCCATCGACTGAGACAGTCAACGTAGAAAGATTAGCTCCACCTAGCCGAAGCTTTTGTCTGCTACGTACTAATGGGAAGAAGGACACTTGCACACCTTCAACAACCTGCCACAGGGAGGGCACGGAACAACAAATTGCTGCCAGTGGTTTCTTCTCGAAGTCAAAGGCCCTGACAAGTGCTTGTGCCTGCGGATCATCCCAATAAGCTTCGGTGTCCTTCATGTTGCCTGATACAATCATGAACGCATTGAACTCGTCGACAACCTTTTCGGGATCAACTGAGTCAAGCGTCCGCTCAAGAACATTGCGACGTCCGGTGAGCTCGTCAGCAACTTCTAGGTCAGTTGAGATGACTTCAAAGGTCTTCCCAGCGTCAGCCAAGACACCTAGTGCTGTCCAAAGCTCATGCCCGTTATATCTGCGGGCCACAAGTAATAGAACGTCCTTCACTTGGTGATCTGTCCTCTCTCGACAGCGGCACGCGACTGCACTTCATCTGGAGTAATGGGCATTGGCGGCAAGTCTGCCTCAGTCAGCTCGTGACCCTCGGTGCCTTTAGCATTCGGATCCTCGCGGATACGTGCCAAGTAGATTTCACCTTGGCGGCTAAAGATTTCGACAGGCAGACTGTGCGATGAGATGTAGGCACGCAACGATGAGTACAGCCCTTGAAAGCTGTTCTGCATTCCAGTACGATCCACCATCACAAGGTCTTCATTGCTCTCCAGGAACATCTTCAAGATGGGATAGCTGACACGTCCTCGACGGCCTTCTCTCACATTGTTGATGCTGGCCGGATCTACCGGTACAAGTTTCATTTCTTGTCGTCTCCTAACAGTTGCTTGATCCAACTCCACTTCATAGCGACTCTGTCCTTCTTGTCTGTTTCGATTGTTCCTTCCACATAGATGTCAATAACGTCTACGACATTTAACTGGCCCATACGATCAAGTCTGTCTTCTGCCTGATTGTTCTTTGCCGGTGACCAGTCTCTGGAAAGGAAGATAATGCAGGATGACTTGAATAAGTCAATACCCTCTCCGCCAGCTCCAATAGTTCCTAAGAAGACATCCACGTCTCCCCTCTGGAAAGACTCTACAGCCGTTACACGATCTGTCTGTTTGACATCTCCAGTGACCTTTACGTAATCGATTTTGGACTTCTTCAGACGCTCTTCGAACAAGGTCAGTAGCTGTTTGAAGGCCGAATAGATTACAACTGGTTGTCCTTCATCGAGTCGTTCTTGCATTAAGTCCCACGCAACATCACATTTGGGACTAGGCTCGCTCATGTGAACCTTGTCGTCCTTATCGATGATGCAGTAGGCACATGCGAACTGTTGCTGTCGGACTAATCTAGAAATGACTGCGTTCGCTATAATGGGTGAGAGCTCGTCCTCATCGGTCGCGCCTTCCTCTTCCATCTTCGTATGAACCCAGGCGACCATCTCTTCAGTCATCTGCTTGTAAGCCGCCACTTGCAACTCTGACATCTGACACCAGTACTCCATAGGGTTCTTCTTGAGATGCGGAAGCACCTCTGACTTGAGTCGCCGAATGGTGTACATCGAAATGAGGTGTTGCAGTTCCTCTTCGTTCTGAGGTCCAACTACCTTCATGAACTTTTGATTGCCTCCATAAGAGGACAGCTCTTGTCTGGTATACCTCTTGCGGAAGTTCCAGTACGATCTCCACGAGCCAGGATACAGCCAGTTCAAGATACTCCAAAGGTCGTCCGGCATCCCTGTGGAAGGAGTGCCGCTAAGCCCCGTTTTGTACTGCGTAGGAACCTTCTTGATGGCCTTCGCAGCCTTGGTATCTTTGTTCTTGATACGGTGCACTTCGTCAGCAATGATGTGCAGCCATGGTTCCTTACTGAGATAGTCCACCAACATAATCTGGACGGCTTCCCAATGCATGACTAGTACATCGGCATTCTCGTTCTTGAACTGCAGCCAAGATCGACCACGTGCTTTAGGGTCGAGCATGACTACCTTAAGATGAGGTTGCATCATCTGAAAGTGCTTGTACCAACTATAAACGACAGCGCCAGCTGGACATACTACAAGCGTTTTCCCATTAGGGAAGTCTTGTCGTCGTACAGCATCAAGTGCAACTGCCATAACAGTCTTGCCTGTTCCCATCTCGTCAAAGATGGCGCAGTTAGGAATGTCAGGAGGCGCGAACTTGTTGACTGCTTCTATTTGGTAAGGGCGTAGTTCAATCGGCATGATGTCGTTCTTTAAGAACGTCCTCCCTGATAAGGTCTCCGCAGCGATTACACCAGGCTTCTCGAACCATGTCTCTGCTTTTGTCCAGCCAGTATGTCCATGTGATTTCCTTCCACGGAATGCGGTGATGGCAGCTCTTACATCGGACGCCAAGGTCTCTTCCGGCTTTGAGTTCGTCGAGAGAGACCTCTGCCTGTGTTCCGGCGAGTACGCCTTCCACCTTCCGCTTTCGTCGAAACGTCTTGTAGGTGTACTCATAGTCCGAAGAACTCATCAGTCTTCTTTACGTCTATGACCTTGCGTCCACATCTGCAGAGTTCTACCTCAATGTGTTTGTTACGAATGTGATGGTAAATGTTCTGGGGAGTAAAGTGCCTCAGCCTGGCATATTCTCTAGGTGTGAGGAACCCTACTTCGGTCGCTTGATCCTCCAGATCGAAACGATCCAGGTCCTCCGGATCCATTGATGCTCCTTTCGTTTATAGACGCATATAGACCGTTGTCTATGCGAGTCTAACCGTTGCCCGAGCGCTCTGCGCGAGAGTAGTAACAGACGATGGTAGACTCGAATAGACTTAGTCGTGTGGCATCAGGAAGCTAAGGATCAAGGCAATAAAGACAAGTGCGAGAAATACTACCAAGCACCACTTAAGAACCTCAATCATTCCACTTCCCGGCTGTCCCTTAAGTCTCGTCCTACAGCGTCCTCAACAGTACGCATGCCTGCCGACAATCTATCATTGGACAGATTCTGAAAGGTTTTAGGACCTCGATTTTCATCCGGCTTTGGAACTGTACCGTCGATTCGAATCTGTACAGCCCATCGTTCGCCTACATCGCGGCATCGAGTATTGATGCACCGGAAGAACTTGATGACGCCATCTCCAGATGGTGCCTTGTTCTCTGCTACTTCGTCACCAGCTTCATGACAAGTAGGGCAACGACGTGCCTCTTCAAACAATGTGTCAGGCAACTTGGGCCTCCAATCTTTCGACTCGCCGTTCCAGAGTTCGAATGTACTCCCATACATCCTTGATGCGCTGGTCGGCAGCTTGGTCTTTGGGTGAATCCTCTTTCAGAACGGGCTCTGCATGCGACCTCCACAGGGCGTGAGATGGCGGCTGCATAATAGCCCATTGACTGCCATGCCCACCGCCTCCACGGCGCAATTGTCGAACGCAGTCCATAGCTTTGAGAGCCCGCATCACTGAGGTGTAGTACGGATTACTCAATCCAGTGGATGCTACGAGCTTGGTCAGAGACCCTTCGTAGATCCGACCTTCTGGGAAGTCCTGAGCCTCTTTGTCCATTTCTTTGAAGATCTGTTCGCAGTATCCGTACAGTGCTGGAAGTGGATGAAGCGCAGCCGGTGATGGTTCAGTCACAGAACAGCTCCATCTGTAACAAGAATGTACTCACCCTGATCATCGTTGAACTCGAAGACTGGCTCGCACCAAATCTCTGTCTCGTTGTTCGGCTCACGTGTCATCATGACTAGGTCACCGTATTGTCCCTGTAGACTTTCCAGTTCGACAATGGCGTCACTGATTTTCATTGGTCTCTCCGTTCGAGTTGAAGTCGCAGACGTACTCGCGCGACCTTTTCCTTGTGTTGCCTCATTTGAAAGAGTTGCCAGATGACATTGTTCTCTTCTGCTACCTCCAATTCTGGGACTTCTCCATCAATGCCGTCGATCCACATTCCAAGAATGTCCTCGACGACCTCAGCTTCGTCGTCACTCAGCTCTAGCTTCATACTCTATTATACCTTATTGTCAACAAAAAATCAAGAGGTCCCACTAGTGAGCCATATATTCGGACACATACCAGATTTCGATGGTGTTCTTCGCCTGTGCCCAGAAGTCAATCAGCTGCTCCCAAGTGTAAGCCTTAGGCGCCTTAGGTCCAGTAGAGTACCACAATCCGGCACACTTGATGGCCGCATAGGCATACATCTTCCCGCCTTCAGCGAACTGGTAGTCGAATCGAATGACAGCACCCTCTTCGTATTCATCGTCGCCGAACTGTTCAAGCACTTCGAGCTTGGACATAGCTCGTTCGATCGCCCTCTCCCAATAAGCCTTGGTAGCAGAAGGTGCCCTGGGAGATGAAGCTGCCTTGGGCTTCCATACTGATCCGTAATCATAGTCTTCGTCGGAGGGCCGATTGATGTAACTCATGTTTGCTCCTTTGTTGCGAACCAGCAGTCGCTGGGTCCTTTGTCTTCACGCCAACGCAGAAATTGCGGATGACGTGGAGTTCCTGCAGTGAGTCCGAAGTGCTTAACTTCCAAGACCCATTGCTGTTGGATGATTCGTTCTTGTCTGGCTGTAATCCTGATGCGCTCATCGTCGGTCATACCGCTGCATCGCACTTCGACATCATCTTGAGTCGTACAAACGATAGCGCCTATCAGACCTTCGTACTTACCTTGGCCAGGATCAAAGCCTGTAACGTAGGCTTCATAGGTGTCAAACTTCTTGACCTTGTACCAGTTGTTAGCTTGTCGCTTACCTGGATGATAGTGAGCAAGAGGGTTCTTAACCATAACACCCTCGCCGCCGTGTGTCACGATCCAGTCATACAAGCTTTCCTTCCAGCCAACCCATTGGCTAATGACTGCTCCCCAACTAGCTCCGAAGTAGTCATATGAGTCTGCCTGCTCGTCTTCGCATCTCTCCAAGATAACTCGACGTTCCCATAAAGGTGCATCCATATCAGGGATGTCAAAGATCATGGCGAGCGGAAGCTCTTGGCCAGGCTCTGGGTTATCCCAGTCGACAATGAACTCAGCTGCCTTACGTTGTGCCTCTGCTGCACCCGAACCCATAACCCTCATCGTCTTGTTGAAGTCGAAGTTGAGTGTACTGAAGCTAGCTCCTGAACGACTTCCTGTCCAAGTGTCGACATAACCGAGCTCGCAGTCGAACCATTCGTAGCCGTGCTTCAACCAGAAAGAACGAAGGTCATTCTCGGCCTTCTCCTTCCAGAGGTCAGGTATCTGAGGCAGAACATCTCGGCCGCTTCGAGTTAACGCTTCCGTCAGTTTTCCATACGGGAAATGCAGAAGCAAACGCATGCCATCGTACTTGGGCTCGCACAACCAATCTGGACCGATTTTACGGTCCATGTCTTGGTGCTTGAGCGCTACTGCCATTTGTGGTAACATCAGTCAGGCACGCAGATTAGACCAACTTGATGCTCCATAGGCGGGCACTGTTGATCAGGCCAGCAAACATTGCCTATCTTGATTTCGAGCGGCATACATTGAACCGGCCTAGGCGGCTTGACCTTGCGCGCTGCCTCGACAGATGTACCTTGAATTGAACTGCCCAAAAGGACCAGCCCAACTAATGTAATACGGGCAATCATGATTCCTCCTTAGATGACCGTCAGTTGATCGACTGGCAGTCGCATAATGGTTCCATCTTCTGTTTCGTCAAAGACTAGTACGGGGACAGTGATGTCTCCATAGTCCTCATCACGAAGTACTAGACCCTCTAGCTGTTGCTTGTCGCAGTACACACGCCATCCCTCTTTGAGACGAATCATGGCACCGGTAAGCGGGTCAGTATCCATACTTTGCTCCTTTCACTAGCGTGCCCTGAGTGGGATTCGAACCCACACTGCCCAGCAGCTGAAGACTGGGTCTCGCCATTCGAGTCAGAGCGACCATCGTGTCCGGAAGGAAGAATCCGTCACGAGGATGCGAGGCTGCCGACGGCGGGTAGAATCGGCAGCCCCGCGAACTGATTACGCCTTCGACGTTTCGGGCGTCGGGGCCACTGCAGCAGCCGTGTTGGCCTTCGCAGCGTCAGCCTTCTCCTTCTCCGCCTTGGCCTTCTCGCGGTCGCCCTTGCGCCCCTGCAGCGCATCATACCACGTGTTGGCAGCAGCCTCATCGACGATCCATGCGCCATCGGTGTTCTGCTTGGACGGGAACGGGTTCTTGGAACCCGCAGCGTTGTTCTTCAGGTACCCGTAGATGATCTGCGGGCGAATGCTCTCACGGTTCTGGTTCAACCTCTCGCCGAGGCGATGGGCGAATTCAACCGGTGTAACGTATCCGTCCGGCAGAGGAGCCTTGACCTTCTTTGCGGCCTTCTCTTCTGTCGGGGCTTCCGTCGCAGCCTTGGCCTTGACGTCTTCGGTGCTTGTAGCCATGATGTCTTGTTCTCCTTGTTGTGGCGATCGCTCGCTGTCATTATCTATTATACCTGATTCCTCAACTGAAAGCAACGCGGCAGTTGAAGTTTTCCCTGGCAGGAGACACGCTTTGCATGTCACGCCAGACTGGAACGCGGTCTGCTCTTCGAAGTCCTTCGTCCGAACTCCACAGGCCGCGATGAACATCGGTCCCTTCTCTCTGAACCGAAGTAGATGAACTGTCTTCACTCTTGGCCTATGCCCTCACGAATGATTGGACGAACTTCCCAAGAATCTTTGACCAACTCGTTCGACATGGCGAAGTCATACGCTGCCGCCTCATCGTCGTGGAACAGAGCTTGGAACTGGCCTTCTTCGTTGTAGACCTCGTAGATGGTAGTCATTGTACCTCCCTCACGAGAGCATGAACACCACTCAGAAGTCTTCCTGCGATGTCCATCAAGGCCTCATCCTGATTCTTGTCAGCAATTGCCTGAATCTGTCCGATATCGCCGCCCATCTGAATGGCTATAACCACCCATGAACGCTCGTTGGCCTTTTGGGTAGCTGCACGTCGACGCTGACGATTGACTGCCAGTTTGTCTTCGCGGGCCTCCTTCTTCTCGTCCCAGACTGGTGTGCTCGGGTCGCCGTAGCCACCTTCGCGCCAGTAGTGCAACGTGGCTGTGTGCTTCTCGATCCCCTTCTTCCGAGTTCCGAGGTTCCAACAGTACACTCCTGGCAGCGCGCCGCAAACCTGGCACGCTTCCGACTTCTTACGCTGATGTCCTATGCCCATTACTGTCCTTTCCGTTTGAGATTTTGCTTCATACATATATTATACTACATCCGACATATGACATTTCAAGAGGTCCCACTCAAAATAAGCGGCTCATGGCTTGTAAACCGCCACGCTGGTTGGCGTTTCCCAAACGGCCACTTCGATTAAAGTCCAGTCCGACTGCTCCCTGTGGAGGATATGATCACGCATCTCCCAGAAAAACAGTTCAGCCAGATTCTCGGCCGTCGGGATCTTGTCGATGAAATGGATGTTCATCCCATGCGCATCCTTTAACAACCTCCACAGGACGATATTCGGATCCTCCCGATAGAAGATGGCGCCGTGGTCATACATGTCGTGAATACAATCCACCATAACCGTCTTGAGGTCCGAAAAGTCGACTACCATACCTTGGTCGGAACCTTCTCGCTGGTTGATATCGACGTTACCGACCGCCGTAGCCTCTACCCTGTACCGGTGGCCATGGAGATTGTAGCACTTTGACTTGTGGTAAGGGACGCGATGTGCCGCGTCGAACTCAATCGTCTTGGTAATGGTGTACATCTAGCATCCTTTGTAGTGCGATTGATGGTTGTATGTGATTGGGTCGAAGTTTGTCGACCAGCACCTGAGCTTTCATACCAGCTTCCCAGTCACTATGATCCCACGGGCTATCTTCAGTACCTGTAGTCCATGTGTATGTACCCCAGTTTCCTTCTGGATGCATACGGGCTCGCGAGTAACCGGCCTCAGCCATAGCTGCCTCATAGGCGTGCTTCCATCTGAACTCGGCCAGGATCTGTTCGTCAGATAGGGGTAACATCAGGCATCCTCTTCTGTCCACATCTGGACTTGTTGCGCAGGGATATAGGTGTTCTTCCTGCCATACTCCTGATGGATGACCAAAATACCATCTTTGACCAAGCACCCGGTGACTTTCTCAAAAGTCGTGTCACGTACGTCGTCCTGCCAATAGAGGTTCCAGTACACTACGACTGTCTTCATCTCAGCTCCGCTCTGTCTAGGTATACGAATGAACCTGCACTGCGAAGAAGTTCCTTCCGCGATGCACTGATATGTGGTTTCCAATCGGTGTGCTGTGAACGATTCAAGTCTAGCCGTTCACACATCTCTCGGAAGGTGTACAGGATGTTATCGCACGGAGAAACCCGTGCTACATACGTTCCACCAAATGAACTAGGCGCCGTTACACGTACTGCAATTGGTCCTTTGTACTTAATGTACCTGTTTAGCAAGTTGACGATAATGTCAGCTAAATCGACCGCATCCTCCTGCATTGGATTGAGAGGAGTGTCTGTAAGGTCGAACTTACCCATCCAAGTGAGTGTTAGATGTTCCTTGGGATGCAACAGATGATCGGGTATTAGTGCAATATGCATCAGTCCACTCTCCGATACAGGTTGTCTCCCTCAGAGTACACTCCAAGAAGTTGTGTCTGATGGAACGGTAAGCAGTTGAAGGGAAGTCTGATAATCTCCCACGTCTTGCCGCCATCATGACTGTACTCTACCTTACCCATCACTCATCCTCCTCGTCATCCCAGCCTCGGTCATCGAAGTCATCGTCCATGATCTCGTCGGCATGCTCCATGTCGTACTTATTCTCGTTGTACCACATGAGTTCGGCATCTTCGTTCCAGTGCGCATAATCGCTCACCGGCGGAATGTTATCTCCACGTCGCCTACTCATAACGGAATCAACAGTCTCTTGGACGTCAGTCCTTGTGAATGCGGATAGCCTTCGGACTTGAGGTGCTCTTCGCACATATTTGCCCAAGGTCCAAGTTTCGTTTTGCCGTCGTATGGCGCGGGAGTCTTGACCCCGTATTCCATACCACAAATATCGCAATCTGGCAGTTCACCATACCAGGCTATTGGTCGGGCCATTATATCCTCCTCGTCTCTTCATCTTCGTTACTGACAAAGTACTCGACGATCAAGTCGTGCTCGTTCGGATCGAACTCGTCATCCCAGTACTGCTGTTCCGGATCGGTATCATCTCCGGCTAGGACGCGCCACCCTAGGGCTCCTCCTAGGTTGCCAACTCTAGCGCACTCGTCACCAGTGGCTGCGGCCCACAAGAGTTGCTCCTCCGATGGCTCGCCCTCTACGACTGTAATCGTAATAGTCGAAGTGCGTGTATGTTGGAAATAGTGTTCCTGTACCTCACTGGTCATGGTAACTCATTTCATTGCCTTCCATGTCGCCGATCTCCTCGTCGAACTCTGATTGGTTGACTCGCGTACGGAGGTCGTCACGAAGACGCTGTCCAAACGCGTTGTAGTTGGCGTCGCAACCTCCACAGCGGAGATCGCCCTGGCCACGGAACCGGTAGATTAGGTGTCCGCAGCGATCGCAGTTCCCCTGGACGTTAGACCTATCGTCCTGCCCAGGCTGAATGGTCATCTTCATGACTCTTCCTCCTTTTCCGCCTTGGCGCGTTCTTCGGCCAAGATCTGATCGAACTCGTCGCGATGGCGGGCAGCCAACTCGCGGTAGGCACGCTGTATGGCGCGGTTGTACTTACGGATCCAGACCTGTTGCTTTTTGGCCCGAATGAGTAGTTCTGCATCGGTCATCGGTATACTCCCTTCTGTAGGTCTTTCGGATGTCCTCTGAACATCACCAGAACGTCAATGACGAGATCCTTCCAGACCTCAGTCGTGACATCCCAGTACTGTGAATACCGCATCATCGGATACGTCGCCTCATCTGTCCAATCGTACAGACCGACATTTTCGCCCTGCACAATCAACGACCATTCCTCTTCGTGCATTTCGATACGACTGAGGACGATTCGGTGGACAAAATCCGTGTACTCACTGTCAG
>Ga0105340_1000069_pt1 | contig 46971 bp, 41 predicted proteins | sample EasRivMeERMLT700_FD_89676 | JGI IMG/M metagenome (GOLD analysis project Ga0105340, IMG submission 89676) | Soil microbial communities from meander-bound floodplain in the East River, Colorado, USA - East River MetaG ERMLT700 | ecosystem: Environmental > Terrestrial > Soil > Floodplain | place...
CGCGGCGTTCAACCAGAACCCCGAGTTCTATTCCTTCTATCGCAGCATGGAGGCGTACCGCTCGACGTTCCGCGGCCGCAACGACCTGATGCTGCTCGAGACCAACTCCGACTTCCTGCGCTATTTCAGGGACTCGCTAGGCAAGCCCGCGGCGCGCAAGTAACGCCATGTGGACGACGACGTTCCTCATGGCGCTCGCCCTGATGCTGATCTTCGAGGGGGTGCTGCCTTTCATCGCGCCGAATCTGTGGCGCGACACCTTCCGCCGCATCACCCAGATGAGCGACGGCCAGATCCGCTTCGTCGGGCTTTCGTCGATGATTGTCGGACTGCTGCTCCTCCTCTGGGTGCGGACATGAAGTGGGTGTTGCCGGAATACATCGAGGACATTCTTCCGGCCGAGGCAAAGCGCATCGAGAATCTCCGGCGCCGGATTCTCGATCTGTTCTTCGAGAACAAGTACGAGCTCGTGATGCCGCCGCTGCTCGAGTACATGGACTCGCTCCTCACCGGCACCGGGCACGACCTCGAGCTGCGCACCTTCAAGGTGGTCGACCAGCTCTCGGGGCGGATGATGGGCGTGCGCGCCGACATCACGCCGCAGGTGGCGCGCATCGACGCGCACCTCCTCAACCGCAAGGGCGTGACGCGCCTGTGCTACTGCGGCAGCGTGCTGCACACCCGCCCCCAGAGCCCCGGCGCGACGCGCGAGCCGCTCCAGATCGGCGCCGAGATGTACGGCGCCGCCGGCGTCGAGGCGGACGTGGAGATGCTCGAGCTCCTGTGCCGCGCGCTCGAGCTCGCCGGCGTGCGCCAGGCGCGCGTCGACATCGGCCACGTCGCGGTGTTCCGCGCCATCGCCCATGGGGCAAAGGTCGGGCCCGAGCTCGAGGCTGAGCTGTTCGAGGCCTTGCAGCGCAAAGACGGTCCTGCCTTGAAAGAGTTGTCGAAGAAGCTTCCCGCGAAAACGCGCGACGCCCTTCTCCTTCTGCCGAGCCTCTACGGCGGCGCCGAGGTGCTCGACGACGCCGAGGCCCGGCTTCCCAAGCTTGCCGAAATTGGCCGCGCGATCGCCACGCTGCGAAAGCTGGCGAAGGCCTGCAAGCTTCCCGCCAGCTTCGATCTCGCCGAGCTGCGCGGCTACCACTACCATTCGGGAGTGGTGTTCGATGCCTACTGCGATGGCGTGTCCGGCGCCGTGGCTCGGGGCGGCCGCTACGACGAAGTTGGAAAAGCATTTGGTCGCGCCCGGCCGGCAACCGGCTTTTCCATCGACTTGAGAAGCTTGGCTGGTGTGGGGAAATGAGGCATGAGCGCGCGTAACGTCGTCGTCATCGGCACCCAGTGGGGCGACGAGGGCAAGGGCAAGATCGTCGACTGGCTCACCGACCGCGCTCAAGGAGTGGTGCGCTTCCAGGGCGGGCACAACGCCGGCCACACGCTGGTGATCGGCGGCAAGAAGACCGTGCTGCACCTGATCCCGTCGGGCATCCTGCGCGGCAACGTCGACTGCTTCATCGGCAACGGCGTGGTGGTGTCGCCGCAGGCGCTGGTCGAGGAGATGGACGAGCTCGAGTCGGCCGGCGTGCGCGGCGTGGTGGCGCGGCTCTCGATCTCGGAAGCCTGCCCGCTGATCCTGCCGTACCACTCGGCGCTCGACCACGCGCGCGAGGCGGCGAAGGGCGAGAAGAAGATCGGCACCACCGGGCGCGGCATCGGCCCGGCCTACGAGGACAAGGTGGCGCGGCGCGCGATCCGCCTGCAGGATCTCTTCGACCCGGCGCGCTTCGCCGAGAAGCTGCGCGAGCTGCTCGAGTTCCACAACTTCGTCCTGAAAAATTATTATCGATTCGGGGAAATTGATTATCAGAAAACCCTGGACGAGACGCTGGCTCTCGCGCCGCGCCTCGCGCCGCTGATCGCCGACGTGCCGCGCGCCCTGTACCACGCCAACCGCGCCGGCAAGAACCTGCTGTTCGAAGGCGCGCAGGGCTCGCTGCTCGACATCGACCACGGCACCTATCCGTTCGTCACCTCGTCCAACTGCGTCGCCGGCGCCGCCGCGGCCGGCGCCGGCATCGGCCCGATGCACCTGCACTACGTGCTGGGCATCACCAAGGCCTACAGCACGCGCGTCGGCGGCGGCCCGTTCCCGACCGAGCTCTCGGACGACGTCGGCGAGCGCCTGCGCCAGCGCGGCCAGGAGTTCGGCGCCACCACCGGCCGGCCGCGGCGCACCGGCTGGTTCGACGCCGCGGCGCTCAAGCGGTCCATCCAATTGAACGGAGTCTCCGGCCTCTGTATTACGAAGCTCGACGTGCTCGACGGCGTCGAGGCGGTGAAGATCTGCATCGGCTACAAGCTCGAAGGCACGTTCTCGGAGATCCTGCCGGTCGGCGCGGAGGAGCTGGAGCGCTGCCACCCCGTGTACGAAGAGCTGCCCGGCTGGATGGAAAACACGGTGGGCATCAAGTCCTACGACAAGCTGCCGAAGGGGGCGCGCGCCTACCTGAAGCGCATCGAGGAGCTTGCCGGCGTTCCGATCGACCTCATCTCCACCGGCCCCGATCGCGAAGAGACGATCGTGCGGCGCCACCCGTTTGATACTTAATTAGAGCCAGCCGCCGGTCAGCTTGTTCCCGATCGACTGCACCGGCCCGAGCGGGTTCTGGGTGTGCTCGGACTCCTGGATCACCGGCTGGCCGCCGGTCAGCTTGTAGACCACGATCCCGTCCCTGAGCAGCACCAGAGCGTTGAAGCGGAAGCCCTCGGTGTGGGTCTCGCGTTTGAAGCCGAAGACATCGAGCCAGAAGCTGCCGTTGCGGTGCTTCTTCACCAGGCTTTGGTTGATCTCCAGGCCTCGGCAGACGGTCTTAGCCCTCACGCATTCCTGCACGCCGTGGTCCAAGTCGGCCAGCGTCACCGACTGGTTCGCCATGAAGCGCCGCAGCACGTCGGCATAGTTGAGGATGGCGATGTTCGGCACGGTCTCGGGATCGAGCTGGAGCTCGCGCAGGTCCTCCGTGGTGGTCTTGCCCGGGACGATGAGGTCGAAGGTCCGCTGCGCTTCGCGATACGTCTGCCATGGGCTCGCGGTGGTCTGCTTCGATTTCGGCAGCAGCGCAGTGCAGCCAGCCAGCAGCCACACGGCCAGACACAAAGTCAATGCGCTGGACAGTGGCTGTTTCATATGCGCTGGGACTATGTACCAGCCCGGCGACAGGCGAGGTCTCCTCCCGATGAGCCGATCGGAGCGGGCGTGCGCCTGTCGTTTCGTAATGACGCGCTGTCGCGCGGCGCGCACGCCGGTTTCCGCGCCGCGCGACAGCGCCGCGGCCAACGACGGCGCAGAATGTGAGCGCCATGTACTCCGATATCGACGACGCGCGCGCGCACCACGACGCCCTCAGGCAGATCGCCGAGCGCCACGCGGGCGGCGCAGCCGACTACCGTGCGCTACGCCGCGTGCTGGAGCTGTGCCGCTGCGCCGCGGCCGCGATCGACGACCGCTATTGCCGCGACAAGCTGCGGCTGGTCGAGGACTTCTCCGCCGAGATGCTCTCGCAGGGCGAGCCGCGCACGGAGTTTCTCAAGCAGCAGATCCTGAACGCCCTCGAGTTGTTCCGCAGCCGCCTGTACAGCCTGGAGATGTTGCGCCGTTCCGCGGCGCGCAGCCTGGGAAGCATGGAGCCGTTGCGGACCGTCTAGAAGTTCGGACCGTCTAGCAGTCTTCCCTATACAATCTGGCTGGTGGTTGGGCTGGTGCCGAGGAAGGGACTCGAACCCCCACAGTGTTGCCACCGCTAGGACCTGAACCTAGTGCGTCTACCAATTCCGCCACCTCGGCAGGGGAGGCGCGATTTTAGTTGCAGGCCTCTAGAGTGTCAAAGAACAAGCCAAGAAAAACCTCGCTCAGAAGACGTCTCCGCGCCGAGCGCCCGCAACCGGGCGGCCCGGAAATCCTGCGAGTGCTGAACGCCGCGCGCGCGCCGCTCACGGTGGACGAGCTTGCCGCGAAGCTGCACGTCGGGCGCCACGCGCGGCGCGAGTTCGAGCGCGCGCTGGCGGCGCTCGAGCGCGCCGGCGAAGTGATGCAGAACCGCGCCGGCAGCCTTCTCGTCGCCAAGCGCATCGCGCTCGTCGCCGGGCGCGTCGAAGGTCATCCGGACGGTCATGGGTTCCTGATTCCAGATGAACCTGGAAGCTCGATTTTTCTGCCGCCCCCGGAAATGCGCCAGCTGATGCACGGCGATCGCGCCGCGGTGCGCGTGGCGAGCCGCGACGTTCGCGGCCGCGCCGTCGGCGAGGTGGTCGAAGTGCTCGAGCGCGCGAACCGCCGCATCGTCGGGCGGCTGCACTCGGAGCACGGCGTGCTGTTCCTCGTGCCCGAGGACCGGCGCATCGCGCACGACATCCTGGTGCCGCCGGCCGAGGTGGGCAAGGCGAAGCCGGGGCAGGTGGTGACCGTGGATCTGGTGGCGCAGCCCGGCCCGCATGCGCAGCCGATCGGGCGCGTCGCCGAGGTGCTCGGCCACCATGCCGACCCCGGCATGGAGATCGAGATCGCGGTGCGCAAGTTCGACCTGCCGCACGAGTTCTCGAGGAAGGCGCTCAGCGTGGCGCAGGCGCTGCCCGACTCGGTGCAAGCGAAGGACATCGAAGGGCGAAAGGATCTCCGCGCCTTCGAGTTCGTCACCATCGACGGCGAGACCGCGAAGGACTTCGACGACGCGGTGTTCGCGCGGCGCGAGCCGGGGGAAGGAAAGCGGGGCTGGCGGTTGTGGGTGGCGATCGCCGACGTCAGCCACTACGTGCGCCATGGCGACGCGCTCGATCGCGATGCGCGCGAGCGCGGCACCTCGGTGTATTTCCCGCGCCGCGTGATCCCGATGCTGCCGGAAAAGCTGTCGAACGGGCTGTGCTCGCTCAATCCCAACGTGGATCGCCTCGCCATGGTGTGCGAGATGGCGATCACGCACCAGGGCGAGGTGGCGCGCTACGAGTTCTACGCCGGCGTGATCCGCTCGCGCGCGCGGCTGACGTACACGGAGGTCTGGAACCGGTTGTCCGGCGGGAAGGCGCCCGAGAACCTGGCCATCCTCTACGATCTGTTCCATGCGCTGTTCGCCGAGCGCACCCGGCGCGGCGCGATCGATTTCGACACGCTCGAGACGCGCATGGTGTTCGATGCGCGCGGCAAGATCGAGCGCATCGTGCCCGAGCCGCGCAACGACGCGCACCGCATCATCGAGGAGTGCATGCTGGCGGCCAACGTCTGCGCCGGGAGCTTCCTCGCCAGCCGCAAGCAGCCGGTGCTCTACCGGGTGCACGACGTGCCGGCGGCGGACAGGGTGGCCGCGCTGCGCGAGTTCCTCGCCGAGCTCGGGCTGCAGCTTCCCGGCGGCGAGATCCCGCGGCCGAAGGATTACGCGCAACTGCTGGAGCGCATCCGCAAGCGGCCCGATTTCGGCCTGCTGCAGACGATCCTGCTGCGCTCGCTCAAGCAGGCGGTGTACAGCCCGAGCAACGTCGGCCACTTCGGGCTCGCCTTCGACGCCTACGCGCACTTCACCTCGCCGATCCGGCGCTACCCCGACCTGCTGGTGCATCGCGCGATCAAGGCCGCGCTTGCCAATCGAAGCTATTCCGATCTTGACTGGGAAGAGCTCGGGCGCCATTGCTCCGAGACCGAACGGCGCGCCGACGACGCGAGCCGCGACGTCGAGAACTGGCTCAAGTGCTACTACATGCGCGACCACGTCGGCGGCACGTTCTCGGGCAGCATCACGGGCGTGGTGCCTTTCGGATTGTTCGTGACGCTGGACGACTACTTCGTCGACGGCCTGGTGCACATCTCCGAGCTCGGCCGCGACTACTTCCAGTTCGACGCCGCGCGCCACATGCTGCTCGGCGAGCGCACCGGAAAGCGCTTCCGGCTCGCCGACCGCATGACCGTCAAGCTCGTGCGCGTGGATCTCGAGACCCGCAAGATCGATTTCGTTCCTGCATGAAAGAACCCCGAGTGGTCTTCGGGTTCCACGCCGTGCTCGCGCGGCTGCGCGCCGATCCGAATTCGGTGCTCGAGATCTTTCTCGACGAGACGCGCAAGGACGCGCGTGGCAGGGATTTGATTTCAATTGCGGAACGTGCGGGCGTGCGCATCATGCGCGTGCCGACGAAGCGACTCGACGGGTTCTACGGCGGCGGGCGCCACCAGGGGGTCGTGGCGCGGGTCGAAGTTGCAACTCTCGAAAAGAGCCTTGATGAGATCCTCGAGAGGGTCGAGAAGCCGCTGCTCCTGATGCTCGATGGCGTCACCGATCCGCACAACCTCGGCGCCTGCCTGCGCGTCGCCAACGCTGCCGGCGCGCACGCGGTAATCGCGCCGCGCGACCGCGCTGCGGGAATTACCCCGGCAGTGTCGAAAGTTGCTAGCGGAGCCGCTGAGGCCACGCCATACCTAATGGTCACCAACCTCTCCCGCACGCTCGCGGAGCTGAAAGAGCGCAACATCTGGATCGTCGGCGCCGATGAGCGCGCCGAGAAAACGCTCTATGACTCTGATCTTCCAGAATCAATTGCGTGGGTGCTCGGCGCAGAGGGCGAAGGCATGCGCCGCCTGACGCGGGAGAGCTGCGATCTCCTCGTGCGGATCCCGATGCGCGGCGAGGTCGATAGCCTGAACGTCTCAGTGTCGGCGGGCATTTGCTTGTTCGAATCGGTGCGCCGCCGCAATTGACGGAGTTCTAGACCCGGAGCCCCAAGCGGCCTAACATCCACTCAGGGGGTTCACGCTTAAATCATGCGCGCGCTGGTCATTGACGATCATCCGCTGATCCAGGAGATCGTGCCGGTCGTGCTGGCCAAGGCGCTAGGAGAGGTCGAGGTGGTGACCGAAGCCACGCTCGAAGGCGGCCTCGCCCGCGCAGGCAGCCCGCAACCGCCGGATCTCGTGCTGCTCGACCTCGGGCTGCCGGGCTGCGAAGGCCTCGAGGCGCTGGCGCGCTTCCGTTCCAAGTTCCCGGACCTGCCGCTGGTCGTGCTGTCCAGCACCTGCGACCGCGACTCGATCATCGCCGCGCTCGAGGCCGGCGCGGTCGGCTATATCCCGAAAACGTCGAAGCCCGACGTCATGATCGCCGCGCTCAAGGTGGTGGCCGCGGGCGGGACCTACGTGCCGCGCGAAGCGCTCGACGAACCCGTGGAAAAGCAGGCCGCGCCCAGGCGCCGCCGCAACGTCGCGCTCGATCTGACCGAGCGCCAGAAGGACGTGATGCGGCTGATCCTCAAGGGCTACAACAACGAGCGCATCGCCGCCGAGCTCTCGATCGCGCCGAACACGGTCAAGCAGCACGCCCACGCCATCTTCAGCGCGCTTGGCGTCTCCACGCGCGCCGAAGCGGTCATCGCCGCCGCGCGCCGCGGCCTCTCTCTAGGCTAGTTGCCTCCCATGGCTATGGGATGAGCTCGGGATATATGTCCTAGGGCAGGGACTTCTGTCCCTGGGGTGCAGCCGCAGTTCCGGACTTCTGGAGTATTCCCGCCCCCCGGCATTGGGGTAGCTTCACGCCGGGGAGGCATCCATGAACGCGCGGGTCGAGCTGCGGCCGGAGCTGCGCCTGCTTTCACGGCTGGAAGAAAGCCAGTGGTGGACTCCGCAGCGGCTCGCGTGGGCGCAATCGTGCCGCCTGGCCGCCTTGGTGCAGCACGTGCGCGCTACCGTGCCGTTCTATCAGGATCGATCGGAGCTCGCGCTGCTGACGCGGCGCGACCTCCAGGATGCCGGCGAAGCGCTGCGCAGTCGGAGCGTCCCCGAGCACCACGGCGCTCTCTATACGACCGAGTCTTCCGGATCCACCGGCGAGCCGGTGAAGGTCGCCGCGACCGCGCTGGTCCAGACCTATTGGCGCGCGCTGACGCTGCGCGAGCACTTGTGGCACGGCCGCGATCTCGACGCCAAGCTGTGCTCGATCCGCCCGGTGCTCGGCGATCCTTTGCCTCCCGAGGGCATCGTGCGACGCGGCTGGGGCGCGGCTACGGACGCGCTGGGCGGCAGCGGGCCGATGGCGCTGCTCGCGCTCGGTACCGACGTCGGCGTGCAGGCTGAATGGCTGCGCCGCCACGATCCCGATTACCTCCTCAGCTTTCCGTCGAACCTGCTCGCGCTCGCCGAACACTTCGAGCGGCATGGCCTCGCGCTGCCGCGGCTGCGCGAAGTGCGCGCCGTCGGAGAGACTGTCTCCTCTGAACTGCGCGCTCAGCTGCGCGCGGTGTGGAACGTCCCGGTCACCGACCTCTACAGCTCGCAGGAGGTCGGCGTCATCGCCGTCCAGTGCCCTTCCGGCTCCGGGCTCTACCACGTGCAGTCCGAGAGCTTGATGGTCGAAGTTCTCGACGAGCACGGACAACCGTGCCCGCCGGGCGCGGTCGGACGCGTCGTCGTGTCGACGCTGCACAACTTCGCGATGCCGCTCCTGCGCTACGAGACCGGCGACTACGCGGAGGTCGGCGCGCCCTGCCCGTGCGGCCGCGGACTCCCGACGCTTGCGCGCATCGCCGGGCGCAAGCGCAACATGCTCGTCCTGCCGGACGGCGAGCGGCGCTGGCCGCTCAGCGGCTTCCGCAAGTACCGCGACATCGCGCCGATCCGGCAATACCAGCTCGTGCAGCACGACCCTGAGCGGATCGAAGCACGCTTCGTGGTCGACCGTCCGGTGCGTGCGCACGAGGAGCAACGCCTCCGCGCGGTGATCCGTGAGGCGACGGGTTATCCGTTCGAAATCGAATTCGCCTACCTGGAATCCTTCCCGCCGGCGCTGAGCGGGAAGTTCGAAGATTTTCTTTCACTGGTCGACAACTGAGGTTAGGGGGCGGCGATGCCTACACCTACATACAGATTGAACGAGAACGGCGTTCTGGCGATGGACCAGCGCGAGCTCGACTACCTGTCGAACTTCCTCGCCGCAGGCGATCGCGGCGGGTTCTATCTCGGCTACTACAACATGACCGGTAGCGAGCAGGCATTCGAGCAGGCGCAGATCTCGACCTTAAGCGAGGTCAAGGGCGCCCTCGCGCTTTCTGCGAACGGCTTCCTGCAAGGCGTCTTCGGGCCGGGGTACGCCGGCGTCTACTTCATATCCCAGAAAGTCGCCGAAAGCGGCCTGGAGATCATGCGTCAAGGGGCTGTGGACGGTAACCAGACGACGGTGGCCAAGACCGGATACCTATCGGACGCGGAGTTCTATACCACCGCCTTTCGCGCCTGGCAGCGCCCGCCGGTCGCACACCCCAACCTTTTCCCGGGCAACTTCCTGCTCAATCCGGACACTATCCTCACCCCGGACTTTTTTGTCCTCGGCCTGCAGCGGCTGGGGTCGCGGTCCTATCTTGAATCCATAGCTCCGCTGCCGCACCCGCAGTTCAGCGCCGCTGCTTTTGGCAGCACGCGCACGCTGTTCCGCGAAAAAATGGCGCAAGTGCTGGTTGCAAGGATCTTCGGCGCTACCGTTCCTCCCCTTGGCTCGGCGGGACACGCATATTTCTTCCAGGCCTATCTTGCGGACCCTGATTTCAGAGCACAGTTGGCGGGGAACCCCGCCTTTGCGGGTCAGATCGCCACGCAACTAACCCTGCTCGATGCCGCGCTTGCCGGAAAGCGAGTGTCCGATTTTGCCGGGCACGGAGATTACGGAATATTCGCGACGCCGGACGGGCGCGTAAGCATTGCGACCCGCAACTCCAGCGGCAAGACCGAGGCCGCCTTCGACCTTGCTCCTTTCAGCCACACGGATCGAGCAGCAGCTCTGCCGTTAAAAGCGATTTCTTCCAGCGTGACGAGAAGGCTCGCGCCCTCGCGGCTGGATGCTGCGGACTTGCCCGCGGCGGCCGAGTTCCGGCGCGGCCTCGTTGAAACCAATACCACCAGCTTCAACGGGGACGTCAATCCGACGCAGCAAAATCCCGCCTTCAATCCGTCTCCGCGCTGGCGACTGAGTGCGTCGCCGACCGGCAGCGACGAGACCCTCTGGAGCACGCCGACGGGAAGCACCATGGACGCCGGCGGAGGCGATGACTTCGTATTCGGTGGCGGCAAGCGCGATGTCCTGAGCGGCGGCGCCGGGAACGATGTGCTCTATGGCCGCGAGGGCGCAGACGAGCTGCGCGGCGATGAAGGTGACGACATGCTGCGCGGTGGCGCAGGGGGCGATTTCCTCTTCGGCGATGGCGGCGATGACATCCTGGACGGCGGCGATTTCAACCCCAATGTCCTGAGCGGGGATGACCGGCTGGAGGGGGGTGCAGGCAACGACCTCCTGATCGGCGGCACGGGCACAGATCACCTCTTCGGCGGCGCGGGCGACGACGAGCTCATCGGCGGCAAGGGCAACGACGAGATGAGCGGGGAGGCTGGTAACGATACCTACAAGCTGCAAGCCGGAGATGGCCGCGATCTCCTTCGCGACAGCGACGGGAACGGGGCGATCTTCCTCGGCAACGAGCAGCTGACCGCCGCCGAGAGAGTTTTCAACAAGACCGGCAAGTACCAGTGGAAAAGCGCCGACGGAAGATACGTCTATTCTCAGACTTTCGGTGACGTCCGCACCGGAGCGACCATCGCGGTCACGAGCACTGCGTTCAGCGCGGGCCAGGGCCTTTCGCTTCTCAACGTCAAGCTGACGCAGGGCAATCCTTACCTTGGACTCAACCTCAGCATCGAGCGCAAAGTCGCGCTGCAACCGGGTACCGGAAGCAACCCGTTCGCCCTCAGCAGCTTCTCGCCGACCAACCTCGCCGCCAACCTGGCCGAGGCCGGCGCGAAGATGTTCTCGATCTTTCTCGATACCGCCGCCAAGGCGGGCGAAAAGCTGCTGCTCGCAATTCCGGGCGGCGGCGCGGTTCTGCAGTTCCTGAAAGTCAAGCTCGGCTCGCAGGAGGCTTCGCTCGCGGGCGGCACTGCCGAAGTCATGCTGGCCGAGGGCCAGACGCAGGTCACTTTCGAGCTGGTGGAGGAAGGCGACGTCGACGCCGACGCCGCGCTCTCGTTCAGCGCCACGCTGCAAAGCGACGAGCCGAATTTCACGCCCGTTACTAGCAACACGGTGACCATCAACTTCGACGCGCGCGACGAAGCCGATCCGGTCACGACGAATGACATCTTCGGTGATCGCGGGCACGAGCAGGTCACCGTCAACGGACAGACGGTCACTCTCATCGACCAGTGGGGCAATCCGGTCACCACTGCTGAAGTGATCCCCGGCAGGTTCGATTTCCGCTTCGATACGCCCGGCAACGACAACATCCAGACCGGCGGCGCCGACTTTCTGGGGCCGGACGAGGACTATGTGCGCGCTTTTCGCGGGGGCGACGATGTAATCGAGCAGACGGGCGCCGGCCGCATCTGGGCGCACGGCGGCGCCGGCAACGACGTCATGGTGGGCGGCGAAGGTCCCGGCACCAACCGGCTGTCTCTGAGCCTGCGGCAGGACATGCTGAATGGCGGCGCCGGCGACGATCGCATCTATGGCGAGACGCGCATTTCGCTCGGCGATGCAATCGAGGCAGGAAGGACGGAGGCGGCGTCCAGCAATACCTTCGAAGGCGATTTCCTTGCCGGCAACGCCGGCGACGATCTGCTCATTGCGGGCACCGACAGGGATCTGCTGGCGGGCGGAGGCGGTAAGGACATCATGGTGGCGCGCGCCGGTGACGATGTCGTCCTCGGCGATGCGGACTACTCGGCGGCAGACGTCAGAGACCTCGGTTACGCCGGCTGGGGCTGGGCGGGGATGTACTGGATCGAGACCGGGACACCCGAGGATTTCGTGCTCAGCGTGCACAACGTCCATCCCGGCGCGGTGGACGATCCCGCCGACAGCGACGCCGACACGATCTACGCCGGCAACGGCGACGACCTGGTGCTGGCGGGCGGCGGCGATGATGTGGCCTACGGTGAGGCGGGAGACGACCGCCTCTGGGGCGAGGGCGGCGCCGACTTCCTGCAGGGCGGCGCGGGCAACGATGTGCTGGTCGGCGAAGCGACCAGCGCACCGGTCGCGCAGCAGGGATCGGATTTCCTGGACGGCGGCGACGGCAACGACAAGCTGCTCGGCGGTGGCGCGTCCGACGCCCTCTACGGCGGCGCGGGCAACGACGAGATCAGCGGCGACAGCGCTGACCAGAACGCGGGCGACGACTACATCAGCGGCGAGGCGGGCGACGATCTGTTGGTCGGCGCGGGCGGCGCGGACGAGATCCACGGCGGAACGGGCGACGACATCATCGGTGGCGATGCATCCAACGCCGGCAGCGCAGTGCATGGCGCCGACTTCATCGACGCGGGCGCGGGCGACGACCAGGTCGCCGGCGGCGGTGGTGGGGATACGATTTTCGGTGGGGCAGGCGACGACGTCCTCGAAGGCGACGGCGACGGATCGGCCGCGAGCGTTCAGGGCGGTGACTACCTCGACGGCGGCGCGGGCGATGACCGGATCGCCGGCAACGGCGGCGCCGACACGATCTTCGGCGGCGCAGGCGACGACCAGCTCTTCGGCGAAGGCGCGGATGACCCGGCGGGCACCGCGGGCAACGACTTCATCGACGGCGGAGCGGGCGACGACGTGCTCGTCGGCGCGGCGGGCAGCGACGTCCTCGTGGGCGGCGAGGGCAAGGACCAGTTGTTCGGCGAGTCGGCCGATCCGAACGAGGCGCAGGGTAATGATGTGCTCGAAGGCGGCGCCGGTGATGACCTGCTCAACGGGGGCGGCGGCGCGGACACGCTGATCGGTGGCGACGGTGTCGACAGGCTGGAGGGCGACGCGGCGGATACCGCGGCCGCGGCCATGGGCGACGACAGCCTCGACGGCGGCGAGGGCAACGACAGCCTGGCGGGCGCAGGCGGCAACGACAAGCTCGAGGGCGGAGCGGGCGACGACAAGCTCGACGGCGACGGCGGAAATATCGCCGCCGCGCTGCACGGCAACGATCAGCTTTCGGGAGGCGCCGGTGCAGACGACCTGATCGGCGGCGGCGGTCACGATACGCTCGATGGCGGCGAAGGCGACGACACGTTGCAAGGCGGCGACGGCGACGACACGCTCGAGGGCGGAGATGGCGACGACATCCTGACCGGCGGTACAGGCAGCAACGTGCTTTCGGGCGGGGCCGGTAACGACTTCTATTTCTTCCGCCGCGGCGACGGCTTCCAGAGGATCATCGATCCGGACGGCGTCGACGTGCTGTTCGTCGAGCCCGGGCTGACGATCTTCGATCTGCGGTTCAGCATCGGCTCGCTCAAGATCACCGACGGCGTTGCCGGCGACGAGATCCATATCGAGGGCTTCGATCCGAACGACCCGCTCGGCACGCTGGCGATCGAGCAGATCGCGTTCCTCGGCGACGGCAGCGTCTATGACCTTGCCGAGCTGATCGAGGACCTGGGATTCGATATCACCGGCACGCCCGAGCCTGACTTGCTGGAAGGGACTGCGCTCGATGACCGGATCGACGGCCTTGGCGCCGACGACCTCATCACCGGCGGCACCGGCAGCGACGTGATCGACGGCGGCGACGGTGCCGATATCGTGGACGGCGGTGAGGGATTCGATCTGGTTCTGGGCGGCGAAGGCGATGACTTCGTCCTGGGCGAAGACGGCGCCGACTTCCTCGACGGCGGCGAAGGCGCCGATGCCCTGATGGGCGGCGCCGGAGATGACTCCTACGTCGTCGACCCGACCGACACCGTGAGCGAAAACCCCGACGAGGGGTACGACTTCGTCGAGGCGGACTTCAGCTGCACCCTCGAAGCGAATTTCGAGGAGCTGAACCTGGCCGGCGACGAAGAAGGACTGGTCGGCACCGGCAACGACGAGGCCAACGCGATCTCGGCCAATGAGGCCGGCAGCACGCTCCTCGGCATGGGCGGGGACGACGTGCTGCTCGGGCACTTCGGCAACGACACGCTCGACGGCGGCGCCGGGATCGACGTGATGGAGGGATCCGACGGCGACGACCTCTACGTCGTCGACGACTCGTCGGATCTGGTGGTCGAGCAGGACTTCTGGTTCTCCAGCGAGGTCATCACTCAGGGGCACGACACGGTCGAAAGCAGCGTGTCGTTCGATCTTCCCAAGTTCGTGGAGGAGCTGTTCCTGACCGGGGATGCCGAGATCGACGGCGGCGGCAACTCCGAACAGAACTTCTTGAGCGGCAACGACGCGGCGAACGTGCTGGTGTCGACCGTGCTCGACGGCAAGAACGACAACCTGGTCTCCGAGTTCGGCTTGATCTTCCTCGACTTCCCCGGCGCGTTTCCCACCGGCGCGGACGAGCGGGTGTGGGACCGGGCGCTTCGGCGCTACTTCGAGAACGAGATCACCTCCGATCAGCTGCAGTCGATCGGCGAGCGGATCTCCGTCGATGCGCGCTGGGGCGACGTGCTCGAGGGCAACGGCGGCAACGACCGGCTGATCGGTGGCTGGGACCACGACCAGCTGTACGGCGGCGAGGGCGACGACCTGCTGCTTGGATCCGGCGGCGCGGACTACATGGAAGGCGGTGCGGGCGACGACATCTATGTCGTCGACGGCGACTTCTCGTTCGGCTTCGGCTACGGGAACAGCGCAAGCATCAGCTACCAGGATGACTCGAGCGACGAGCTGTTCGAGTACGAGTACCAGGGCACCGACGCGGTCTGGGCGAACGTGGACTGGGCGCTCGACAAGAATTTCGAGAACCTGCTGCTGATCGACTTCAGCGTCGCGATCGAAGGCGTGACGCCGGGCGACGGCCTGATCGCCCTGCACCTGAGCCCCATCGTCGGCGAGGGCAACGAGCTCGCCAACGAGATCACCGGCAACTCGCGCGCCAACGAGCTCTACGGCTATGAAGGCGACGATACGCTGCGCGGCGGCCGCGGCGCCGACCGGCTCGACGGCGGCGACGGCGCCGACGTGATGCGCGGCGGTGTGCACGACGACACCTACTGGGTGGACGACGCGGGCGACCAGGTCATCGAGACCGGCAACGGCTTCACCTTCAACGGCTTCGATGCGGACCCGGACGGCTTCGCCGACTGGGTGATCTCTTCCATCGACTACACGCTGGGCGAATTCGTCGAGAACCTGGAGCTGAACGGCGAGGACGCTTTCGCCGGCACCGGCAACGCGCTCGGCAACATCATCCTCGGGAGCGACAACGACAACGTGCTCGCCGGCCTCGGCGGCGATGACTCGATCGACGGCCGTGCCGGCGACGACTTCATGACCGGCGGCGAAGGCGACGACACGTATTTCGTCGACAGCCTGGGCGACACCACGGCGGAGAGCTTCGACGAAGGGCACGACACGGTCTACTCGACCCAGAGCACCACGCTCGGGGACAACCTGGAGGACCTGTATCTCCTCGGCACGGACGATCTCGAAGGCATCGGCAACGCGGTCGACAACCTGATCGTCGGCAACGACGGCTCGAACCTGCTGCAGGGCCTCGGGGGCGACGACACGGTCGAGGGCGGCTGGGGCGGGGACCGGATCGAGGGCGGCGAGGGCGCCGACGCCCTGAGCGGCGGCGGCGACGGCGACGAGCTCTACGGCGGCGAAGGCAGCGACTCGCTCGACGGCGGCGAAGGCGCAGATTACCTGGAGGGCGGCGCGGGCGACGAGAGCTACTTCGTCGATGATGACTTCGACGAGGTGCTCGAGAACTTCGGCGAGGGCACCGACTCGGTGTTCGAGCGCGTCTTTTCCTACCAGACCCCGGACAACGTCGAGAACGCCACCATCCTCGGCGATTTCCAGGACGACCCGGATTTCGCCGAGCTGTTCGGCAACACGCTCGACAACTCGCTCACCGGCAGCGACGGCCACAACCACATCGACGATTTCGCGGGCGGCCACGACACGGTCGACGGCCGCGCCGGCAGCGACTCGCTGCACGGCCAGGCGGGCAACGACATCCTGTACGGCGGCGACGACGCCACGCGCATCGAAAGCGACCATTTCCGCTTCGACAAGGACGACGGCGTCTGGCGCGAGACCGACAGCGAGGACGACGACGCGGTGGAGCTCGAGCTCGAGGTGCTCGCGGACAACCACGACTTCATCGCCGGCGGCGAAGGCGTCGACGACATCGACGACGGCTCGGGCAACGACTCGCTCCAGGGCGACGCCGGCAACGACGTCCTCTACGGGGGCGACGACGGGCTGACCGCCGACCGCTTCAGCGGCGACGGCGGCGAGGGCGGGTTCGAGCTCGGGGTGCCCGTATTCCTCAGCAACAACGACTTCCTCGCCGGCGACGACGGCGACGACTTCCTCGACGGCGGCTCGGGAGACGACGACCTGTTCGGCGGCGACGGCGCCGACAACCTGTACGGCGGCGACGACGGTCCGCTCAACACCAGCAACCGCGACTTCCTGGACGGCGGCACCAGTAGCAGTATCGACACGCTCGACACCATGGCCGGCGGCACGGACAACGACGAGTACGTCGTCGACGGCTTCTTCGTCGAGACCATCGGCACCATCATCAGCGATTGCGGCGATCCGATCCCGAACCAGCTGATCCGCGTCTGGACCACCGACCTCGTGATCGAGAACGCCGGCGAAGGCGACGACGACGGGGTCTTCAGCCGGGCCGACTACACGCTCCCCGACAACGTCGAGGACCTGGTCCTCGCGGAGGGCGCGCTGGTGCTGTTCGGGCGCGGCAACTCGCTCGACAACGGGATCGAGGGCAACAGCAACCACAACCGGCTCGAAGGCGCCGGCGGCAACGACTTCATCTTCGGCGGGCACGGCAACGACGTGATCGACGGCGGCGAGGGCGACGACACGCTGCTGGGCTGGTTCGGCAACGACAAGTACCTGATGCGCGCCGGTTCGGGGCGCGACACGGTTCAGTTCGACGGCATCGCCGGGCCCAACAACGCCGACACCGTGCATCTCGTCGAGCACCTCGAGGCCGCGGACATCACGCTCTCCAGGCACCACAACGACGTCGTGATCGGCCTGAACGGCACGAGCGACCGCATGGTGCTGCAGCACTGGTTCCTGTCGTCGACCGCGGGGGTAAGCCAGATCATTTTCTGCGACGACCCGGCGCTCAACCGGGCGATGATCGCGGAGCTCGCGAACCGGAGATTCGTCGTCGCCAGCGAAGATGTCGCGGCGGTGGCCGAGGACGGCGAGCAGGTTGCCACCGGCAACGTGCTCGACAACGACAACGAGGCAGGCAGCCATCCCGCTTCGGCTCTGCACGTGTCGAACTGGGGCACTTTCACCGGCGCATACGGCACGCTGGTACTCGCCGAGAACGGCGACTACACCTACACGCTGAACAACGACGCCGTACAGTGGTTTTCCGAAGGCCAGGTCACGGTCGATACGTTCCTCTACGAAGCCGAGGACGAGGCGCAGGCGTTCAGCGAGGCCACGCTCGTCGTCGACATCGCCGGTGCGAACGACGCGCCGGTCATCGTGTCCGCGGACGCGCTCGGCTCGGTCACCGAGGACGCGGGCGTGATCGAGTACGACCTCGACTTCGAATCGCCGGTCGAGAACGGCAGCTTCGAGGACGACTTCTTCGGCTGGGAGCTCGCCGGCAACACCAGCCTGGTGGACACCGACTTCATCTTCTTTTCCCCCGACGGCAGCATCCGTTACGCCAGCTTTGGCGCGATCGGTTCGCCCACCCTGCTCAGCCAGGAAATCGACACCGAGGCGGACCAGCGCTACCTGCTGCGCTTCTACCTCGACAGCAACTTCGACGAGGACGACGAGGGCGCCGCCGAGTTCAGCGCGAGCTGGAACGGCGAGACGCTGATGGCGCTCGGGAAAGTCGACCTCGACGAGTTCACCCTCTTCGAGTTCGTGGTCACCGGCGCCGACAGCTCGCAGCTCGAGTTCTCGTTGCAGAACGATCCGGACTACTGGGGGCTCGACGCGATCACGCTGCAGGCGATCTTCGACGAAGACGTATCCACGAACGAGGTGCAGTCCGCGCACGGGACGACCGAGTTCACCGACATCGACCAGCTCGACGAGCATTTCCTGCACGTCACGCCCCAGGGCGGCGACTACGTCGGCGAATTCTCCGCATTCATCGACGACGACAGCACCTTCGGCGAGCTTGGCATCGCCGAGTGGTCCTTCAACGTCGAGAACGCTGCGCTCGACTACCTCGCCGAAGGCGACACGCTCACGCAGAGCTACGACGTCACGGTCAACGACTTCTTCGGCGGCAGCGATACGCGGACCGTCACCGTGCTGGTCCACGGCGCGAACGACGCGCCCGAGGCGTTCGCCTTCGCTGCCTCGGTGGAGGAGGACGTCTCGCTCGTCGTGACCGGCAACGTGATCGACGAGTACGTGTTGGATCCCGATGAGGGGGCGGAGCTGACTGTCACCAACGCCGATACCTACGTCGGCGAATGGGGCACGCTCGTGCTGGACGCGGACGGCACCTACACCTACACGCTCGACAACGATGCGGTGCAGTTCCTCCGCTGGGACCAGCAGCTCGAAGACCTCTTCGTCTATGGGGTCAGCGACGGCGCGCTGAGCTCGGCGGCGGAGGTGTTCATCAACATCCTCGGCACCAACGACGCGCCGACGACGGTGGCCGACTTCGCCGACGTGATGGAAGACGCCGTATCCACGGCCGGCGGCAACGTGCTCGACAACGACTTCGACATCGACGAGGACGAAACGCCTGCGGTCTCGACCACCGGCACGTTCGCGGGCCTCTACGGCACGCTCACGCTCGCCGAAGACGGAGCCTACGAGTACCTGCTCGACAACGATCTCGAGGCGGTGCAGCGGCTGCACGCCGGCGAAGAGCTACGGGATGAATTCGCCCATGAGGCCTTCGACGGCTTGGCCGGCAACCCCGGCCTGCTCACGGTGCGCGTCGCCGGCGCGAACGACGCGCCGGTCGCCAACGCCGACACCGCGCAGGGGCACGAAGACGGCGTGCTGACCGCGTCGGGCAACGCGCTCGCGAACGACTTCGACCGCGACCACGGTACGCTGCTCGAGGTGGCGGACCCCGGCAGCCGCGCCGGGCTTTACGGCAAGCTGCGGCTCAAGGCCGACGGCAGCTTCACCTACACGCTGAAGAACAAGCTGGCGGACTTCCTGCCTGAAGGCGAGATCGTGCACGACACGTTCTCGTACACGGCGACCGACGCCGACCCGCTCGATCCGCTCACCGCGGAAAGCAGCATTACGGTCACCGTCGTCGGTGCGAACGACGCGCCGGTAACGGTCAAGGACCTCGCGGACGTGTCCGAGGACGGCGTGCTCGCCGCGAGCGGCAACGTGCTCGGCAACGACAGCGATCCGGACAGCGGCACCGCGCTTTCGGTCGCCCACGCCGGTACCTACGCCGGCAACTTCGGCACGCTCTCCCTGCAATCCGACGGCAGCTACACCTACGAGCTCGCGAACGATTCCACCCGGGTGCAGAGCCTGCGCGCCGGCCAGACCGTCTCCGACGTCTTCGCCTATGTCGCGGGCGACGGAATGGCGCAGGCACCGGGACGCCTCACGGTGAGAATCGCCGGCGCGAACGACCCGTCGCAGGCTTTTGCCGACAGCGCAACCGTGCAGGAGGACTTGACGCCGGTCGCCACCGGCAACGTGCTGATTAACGACCAGGACCCCGACCTCGGCGTGCTGCTCACGGTGACGAACCCGGGCACTTACGTGGGTGCGCACGGCACGCTCACGCTGACCGCGCAGGGCCGCTACACCTACACGCTCGACAACGCGGCGGCGCAGCCCCTCGACGACGAGGATGTCCTCACGGAGGTCTTCACCTACACCGCCGGCGATGGCGCCACCGAATCGAGCTCCACGCTGACGGTGACCATCCTCGGGCTGAACGACCGGCCGGGGGCGGTGGCCGATTTCGCCGACGTAGCCGAGGACGCGGTACTCCTGGCGAGCAGCAACGTGCTCGACAACGATATCGACGTCGACGACGGCCTGACGGCGATCGTGCCCGGCACCTACGCGGGCGCCTACGGCACGCTGACGCTCGAATCGGACGGGGACTACTTCTACGAGCTGAACAACGCGGCGCTCTCGGTGCAGTCGCTGCGCCATGGGCAGACCGTGTCGGACGTGTTCGCGTACTCGGCGGTTGATGACCAGGTCGGCACGCTCTCCACGCTCACGGTGCGCGTTGCGGGCGCGAACGACTCGCCGGTGACTCAGAACGATTCCGCGCTGGCGTCGGAAGACGGCGTCTTCAGCGTGTCCGGCGACGTGCTGGCGAACGACCACGACATCGACCAGGGCACCGTGCTGACGATCGGGAACGCCGGCAGCCAGGTCGGCGCGTACGGCACCTTGCTGGTGAACGAAGCTGGCCGGTACACCTATGCGCTGAACAACGCTTCGACCGCGGTGCAATCGCTCGCGGCGGGGCAGGAGGTGTTCGACCGCTTCGACTACCAGGCGACCGACGGCATCGCCAGCAGCACCGCGCAGCTTGCGGTCACGGTCACGGGCGCGAATGACGCGCCGCTGCTCGTCAACGCCATCCCGGACCGGAACGCGGACGCCGGCATCGAGTTCCGGTTCACCCTCGCCGCGAATGCGTTCGCCGACATCGACCAGGGCGATAGGCTGAGCTACACCGCACGGCTCACCGACGGCTCGGCGCTGCCCGACTGGCTTGCGTTCGACGGTGCGACGCGCACCTTTATCGGCACGCCGCCGGGAGGCGGCGGCTGCGACTGCAATTGCGAAGGCGAGGGCGTGGACCGGCTCGACATCCGCGTGACCGCGACCGATCTCCACGCCGCCACGGCCTTCGACGAGTTCACGCTCAACATCGAAGGCGGCGCGGCCGGCGGGGGCATGACCATCATCGGGACCGACGGCAACGACGTGCTGGTGGGCACGCCGTGCGACGACATCATCGACGGCCGCAAGGGCTTCGACCGGATGTCGGGCGGCGACGGCGACGACACTTATTACGTCGACAAGACCTGCCCGCCGCAGCACGGCCACAAGGACGACCACGAGGACGACGATGAGGACTGCAAGGGCGACGATCACCACGACGATCAGCATGGCGGCAAGGAGTGCAAGATCGACGAGGTCATCGAGCAGGCCAACCACGGCTGGGACATCGTCTACGCAGCCGCCGACTACACCCTGGCGGCCAACGTCGAGGAGCTGCGGCTGCTCGGGCATGCGGACCTGGACGGCGCCGGCAACGCGCTCGGCAACACCCTCGTCGGCAACGCCGGCGACAATCGGCTGAAGGGCGGGCTCGGCGCCGATGTCTACGTGCACGAGCGCGACGGCGGCGACGACGTCATCGAGGAGATCGGTCCGGACGCCGACACGCTGCTCCTCGGCGAGGGCATCAGCGCGAGCATGGTGCGCCTGCAGCGGCGCCACGACGACCTGCTGGTGGACCCGTCGGGCCCGCACGGCAGCGTGACGATCAAGGACTGGTTCGCCTCGTCCTCGAAGCGGGTAGAGAGCATCCAGTTCGCCGACGGGACCACGTGGGGCGTGCAGCAGATCCACGACCGCACGCAGCGCCATGACGACGACGAGTGCGCCGGCCCGCGCCACGATCACGACCATGATGACGATCACCGCGACCGGCACGATGGGCACGATCGCGATTCGAAGGACAAGCACGACGACGACAAGGACAAGGACAAGCGCGACCAGGGCTACGACTGGGGCGGCGGGCGCTCGTCGCGGCGCCTTGACTTCGAGGAGCTGCACGAGCTGCTCGGGCGGGAGGGCCGTGCGATGGAGAAGGACGAGATCGCCGCGCGCTGGCGCGCGGTGGCCGAGCACGCGCGTTCCCTCGGGGCGCAGGACGGCGACGGCGAAAGCGCCTGGCTGCCGGGAAGTCATCAGGAGGTAGCGGGGCACGGCGGCATGCGGTGGGGGTTCGAGGGCTCGATCGGCGCGCCGCGCGGACAGGACGGGCTTAGAACGCTCGAAGGCCTGCTGGAGGGATTCCGCAAGCTATAAGAAACCGCCAACCCGGGAGTTTGGGCTTGTTTTTGTTGTTATAATTCGCGCCCTTCCGGGTCGCATCCCTACGCATGGTGATCGGCCAAACCCACAGGAAAAGGAGCCCAATCGACATGCGGCATTACGAGATCGTTTTCATCGTCCATCCCGACCAGAGCGAGCAGGTGCCGCAGATGGTAGAGCGATACAAGGGCGTCATCGCGCAGCGCAACGGCACCGTACACCGCCTCGAGGACTGGGGCCGCCGGCAGCTCGCTTACCCGCTCGCCAAGGTCCACAAGGCGCACTACGTGCTCATGAACATCGAGTGCGACAACGAGACGCTTTCCGAGCTCGAGCACTCGTTCAAGTTCAGCGACGCCGTGCTGCGCCACCTGATCGTGAAGATGCCCAAGGCCCACACCGCGCCCTCGCCGATGATGCGCGAGGAGAAGTCGAAGTCGATGATGGGCGAGCGCGGCACGGAAAGCCGGCCGGGCGAGGCGCCTGAACCGAGTCGAGTTGAGCGGCCGGCTGCTTGAGCTGGGCGCGCTGCGCTACACGCCGGCAGGCGTCGCCGCGGTCGAGTTCATGCTCGGGCACGAGTCCGAGCAGGACGAGGCCGGCGGCAAGCGCGCCATCCGGGCTGAAGTGAACGCCATCGCTTTCGAGACGCAGGCGAAATTATTGAGCGGGAGGCCATTGGGCAGTCCCGTGAGGGTGCAGGGATTCCTGGGCGCAAAAAACAAGCGCTCGAAGAGGCTGGTCCTGCACGTAACGAGCATCGAATTCATCGAAGGAGAGAACCATGCCACCGCCGCGCAGAGGTAAAGGCAAAGGCAAAGGGAAGTTCGGCAAGGACAAGAAGGACAAAGGACAGCGGGCGCTGTTCCGCCGCCGCAAGTTCTGCCGCTTTACCGCCGAGAAGGTCGAGTGGATCGACTACAAGGACGTCGAGACGCTGAAGGACTTCGTCAACGAGACCGGCAAGATCATTCCGGCGCGCATTACCGGCACCGCTGCCGGCTACCAGCGCGAGCTATCGGAAGCGATCAAGCGGGCACGCTTCCTCGCCCTGCTGCCGTATACGGACCTGCACTGATATGGAAGTCATCCTCCTGGAGAAAATCGCCAAGCTTGGCGAGCTCGGGCAGGTCGTCAAGGTGAAGGACGGCTACGCGCGCAACTACCTCATCCCGCACGGCAAGGCGAAGCGCGCGACCGAGGAGAACCGCAAGGCGTTCGAGGCGCGGCGCTCGGACCTGGAGAAAGCGCAGGCCGCGGCGCTCGCCAAGGCGCAGGAGCGTGGCGCGAAGCTCGAAGGCCTGACCATCCAGATCACGCAGAAGGCGGGGCCCGACGGGCGCCTGTTCGGCTCGGTCACCAACTACGACATCGTCGAGGCGCTCGGCAAGCAGGGGCACGAGGTCGAGCGCGCGCAGATCCGCATGCCGCAGGGGCCGCTCAAGCAGGTGGGCGACTACCCGATCCAGATCGGGCTGCTCACCGACGTCGACGTCACCATCACCGTCTCGGTGCTCGGCGAGCAGTAAGCTTTTGCCAACAGGAGAAGGGCTCGCCAGAGCCCTTTTTTTGTCCGGACTGTCAAGAAAAATAGTTTTCGCTTCTACAGTATCATTCACAGCTTATCGACACCGTACCCACAACTAATCCACAGCGGGTCGCGGGCCCTTCCCTCGGGGTGATCAATTTTTCGGCAGCGGCGGCGTGCATTTGCTTTTGCGGGCGCCGTGTTTCGACTGATCGAATCAGAAACGCTCCCCTGCTTTCTATGATGCGGGCCGGGGAGGGAACAACAAGATGGCCGTTGCACAACCGGTAGCGCGTCAGGACGTCGCAGATCCGCAGCTCGTAGCGCTCAGGCTGCCGCCGCATTCGGTCGAGGCGGAGCAGTCGCTGCTCGGCGCGCTGCTGATCGACAACCAGGCCTTCGACCGGGTCGCCGACCTGGTCGCAGCCGACGACTTCTACCGCGACGACCACCGCAGGATCTGGCGCCACATCGCGCGCCTGGTCGAGGCGACCCGGCCCGCCGACGTGGTCACGGTGTCGGAGTCGATCGAGGCGAGCGAGGACAAGGAGAAGACCGGCGGCGCCGCCTACCTGGCTGCGCTGGCGCAGAACACGCCGAGCGCGCTGAACATCCGCCGCTACGCGGAACTGGTGCGCGAACGCGCGGTGCAGCGGCGCCTCGCGCAGGTGGCGACCGAGATCGCGGAGACCGCGCTTGCGCCCACCGGCCGGGACGTCGGGCAGCTCCTCGACGAGGCCGAGTCGAAGATCTTCCAGATCGCCGAATCCGGCGCGCGCAAGGATCAGGGGCTGATCGGGATCAGCCCGGTTCTAGCGAAGGTCTTCGAGCGTATCGACCATCTGCATAGTCAGGACAATCCTTCCGACATCACCGGAGTGCCTTCCGGGTTCGTTGATCTGGACCGCAAGACGGCCGGATTGCAGCCTGGCGACCTGATCATCGTCGCCGGGCGCCCGTCGATGGGCAAGACGGCGTTCGCGCTCAATATCGCCGAGCACGTCGCCCTGCACCCCAGCGTGCGCCTGCCGGTCGCCATCTTCAGCATGGAGATGAGCGCAAGCCAGCTGGCCATGCGGATGCTTTCGTCCATGGCGAGGGTCGATCAGAGTCGATTGCGCACCGGCCGCCTCAACGACGAGGAATGGGGCAAACTCACCGACGAGATCGGCAGGCTGAATGAAGCACGAATTCACGTAGACGAGACCGCTGCGCTCAATGCCCTCGAGTTGCGCGCGCGCGCTCGACGAATGAAGCGCGAATACGGCAAGCTGGGCCTGATCGTCGTGGATTACCTGCAGTTGATGTCGGCCAGCGGCCAGGGCGAGAACCGAGCGACGGAGATCTCCGAAATTTCACGCTCGCTCAAGGCCCTTGCCAAGGAGCTCGACGTCCCCGTCGTCGCGCTTTCGCAGCTCTCGAGAGCCGTAGAGCAGCGGAACGACCGCAGGCCGCTCATGTCCGATCTGCGCGAATCCGGCGCGATCGAACAAGATGCCGACCTCATTCTCTTCATCTTCCGCGAAGAGGTGTACTCCCCTGACAAGGAGGAAGCAAAGGGCAGGGCTGAGGTGATTATTGGAAAGCAAAGAAACGGTCCAATCGGCTCAATCCACCTCACGTTCATGGGGCAGCACACCCGCTTCGGTAACTCCACTGAGGGAGGCGGACAATGGCCGAACCGATGATCGCGCAGAGATCGCCGTACGCCGTGGAGCTGGCGCCCGGAGACTACTGGTGGTGCCGCTGCGGCCAGTCTAGACGCCAGCCGTTCTGCGACGGCTCGCACAAGACGAGCGAATTTACGCCGGTGAAGTTCTGCATCACCGAGGCGCAGAAGATCTGGCTGTGCGGCTGCAAGCAGACCGCGAACCGCCCGTTCTGCGACGGTTCGCACAAGAAGCTACCCGCTCCTTCGTAGCGGCTACTTCTTCGCGGCGCTCCACTTTCCTTCCGCGCCTTTTTCGTCGCGGAAGCTGCCTTCCATTTTGCCGCCGGTGACGCGGCCGGCGAAGTCGCGGCGCAGGCCACTCTGGTCGAGGAAGGCGAAGGTGATGTTGGTGCCGCGCAGCCGCGCGTCGCGCAGGCCGGCGTGGATCGGCCCGAGCGCCACGGTGCCGCTCACTTTCTGGAAGGTCTGCTCGAGCACCAGCTCGAGCTTTTGCGAGCCGGCGTCCAGGTTCCAGCTGCCCATCACGTTGGCCGGCACGAGCCAGAAGTAGGCGCGGCGGCCGTCCAGCGTCGAGATTTCGTCGGCTTCCCAATCCTCCATGCTGAAGGAGTGCGACACCACGCGCGTGCCGGGGCGCATCGACAGGAGCTGCGGCCTGAGCTTCATGTTGAGCGCGGGCAGGAGATAGAGGGTGATTACGCTGGCCTGGCTGAAGTCGGTGGCGAAGATGTCGCCATGGCGGATCGTCACCTTGCCCGCGCCGGTGCCGGCGACGCCGGCGCTCTGCGCGTTGGCGTTGGCGTGCTTCACCATGTCCGGGTTGTACTCGATGCCGACCGCGCGCGCGCCGAACTTCTTCGCCGCCATGATCGCGATCTTGCCGTCGCCCGCGCCGAGGTCCCACACGTAGTCGTTCGACGTCACCTGCGCCATCGTCAGCATGCGCTCGACCACGTCGTCGGGCGTCGGCACCCAGATCACGTCCTTGCCGGCCTGGCCGACCTGGGGCGTGAATTGCGCCGCGGCAGGCGCCACAAAAGCAAATAGGAGGACAGCGGCGAGGCGAACGAAAGGAGTCATTGCGAGTTCCGCAGGGATGAAGGGCAGCGAAATGTAGCAGAAAGCCCCGGCCGGATGGCGAAACACCACCCGGCCTGGCTTTATTCCCTACAGCACATCGGCAGCGTGGTCCGCCAGCCGGGAACGTTCCCCCCGCGCGAGCGTGACGTGGCCGGCGTGCCCCCAGTCCTTCATGCGGTCGACCACATAAGTGAGGCCGGAGGAGCCTTCGGTCAGGTACGGCGTGTCGATCTGCGCGATGTTGCCGAGACAGACCACCTTGGTCCCCGGGCCGGCGCGCGTCACCAGCGTCTTCATCTGCTTCGGCGTCAGGTTCTGCGCCTCGTCGATGATCAGCCATTTGTTGACGAAGGTGCGGCCGCGCATGAAGTTGAGCGACTTGATGCGGATCCGCGACCTCACCAGGTCGCGCGTCGCCGCGCGCCCCCATTCGCCGCCCGATTCGTCCGACGCGTTGAGCACGTCGAGGTTGTCCTCGAGCGCGCCCATCCACGGCTGCATCTTTTCCTCCTCGGTGCCGGGGAGGAAGCCGATATCCTCGCCGAGCGGCACCGTGACGCGCGTCATGATGATCTCGGAGTAGCGCTTCTCGTCCAGCACCTGGGTGAGGCCCGCGGCGAGCGCGAGCAGCGTCTTGCCGGTGCCCGCCTGGCCGAGCAGCGTGACGAAGTCGACCGCCGGGTTCATCAGCAGGTTGAGCGCGAAGTTCTGCTCGCGGTTGCGCGCGGTGATGCCCCAGACGGAGTTCTTGGCGTGCGTGTAGTCGCGCAGCGTCTCGAGCACCGCGACGCGGTTCGCCGCCTCCTTGACGAGCGCGTACAGCGGGCGCTCGCCCGACTCGTCATAGACGAACTCGTTCACGTGCAGCTTCGGCACCAGCGGGCCGCGCACGCGATAGTAGGTGTGGCCTTCCTTCTTCCAGGACTCCATGTCCTTGCCGTGCGTATTCCAGAAGTCGCGCGGCAGCGGGCGCACGCCGGTGTAGAGAAGGTCGGCGTCCTCGAGCACCTTGTCGTTGAAGTAGTCCTCGGCCGGAAGCCCGAGCGCACGCGCCTTGATGCGCATGTTGATGTCTTTCGACACCAGCACGACTTCGCGCTGCGGCTCTCGTTCCTGCAAAAAGCGAACGACCGCGAGGATCTGGTTGTCGGTCTTGCCGGAGGCGAGGGTCGTCGGCAGCTCGCCGTTGATCGCCTCGGTCTGCAGGAAGAGGCGCCCCTTCGACTGCTGCCCGTCCCGGGTCTTGAGCGGCAAGCCGTTCTTGATGTCCTCGCCGGTGACGATCTCGTCGAGGAAGCGGCTCGCCTGGCGCGCGTTGCGCGAGACATCCGACAGGCCGCGCTTGTGCTCGTCGAGCTCCTCCAGCGTGGCGATCGGCAGGTAGAGGTCGTGCTCGTCGAAGCGGAACAGGCTCGTCGGGTCGTGCATCAGCACGTTCGTGTCGAGCACGAACAGCTTCTTGATTTTGGGTTTTTTTCGGGAAGGCTTCACGGCGATGGATGGGGAACTGCGGGACTCTACCTCTACAGCGGGCGGCTCGACATCATAGGGCTTTAACAAAGTTCAATACCTCCTGGACGTGGCCCGGCACCTTCACCCCGCGCCATTCGCGCGCCAGCACCCCTTTCTCGTCGACCACGAAGGTGCTGCGCTCGATGCCGCGGACCTTTCTCCCGTACATGTTCTTCATCTTCATCACGCCGAACAGCTTGCACACCGTCTCGTCCTCGTCCGACAGCAGGTCGAACGGGAACTTCATCTTGGCCTTGAATCCTTCGTGGGACTTGAGCGAGTCGCGCGAGATGCCGTAGACGCCGCAGTTCGCCTTGGCAAATCCGGCATAGTGGTCGCGAAAGTCCGCGCCCTGCGTGGTGCAGCCGGGGGTGTTGTCCTTGGGGTAGAAGTAGAGCACGAGCTTCTTGCCGCGCTCTTTCGTCGATCGGAAGGTGCTGTCGCCGGTACTGGGAAGACTGAAGTCCGGAACCGGCTTGCCGAGCATTTCCAGAGTTTCTTATGCCTCTTCTGAGCAATGCGCCGTAACGCGTTCAGTAGACATGTTTTTTCTCCATGCCGCAAGCAGTTCTGTAGAAGTCTGATCAGAAAGGAGAATACGAATCTGCGACCTAGGGAAAATGAGGGGGTGTTACTAAACCACTCCATATATTGATTTGTGTAGAGGTTTTGTAACACAATGCCGGGATGCGCCGCTCCGCTGCCCGCCACATCGAGAGAATCGAGCATCTCGCCAAGGAAACCAAAGTCCTCCGTCCTCGCGATCTCGCGCGGCATCGAATATCGCGCATGGCGCTTTCCCGCATGGAAGCGCGCGGCGAGATCGAGCGGCTCGCGCGCGGGCTATACGCGCTTCCGGGTGCGAGCGGAGCGCTGCATCAGAGCCTCGCCGAGGTCGCGAAGCGGGCGCCGAAAGCCGTGGCGTGCCTGATGACGGCGCTCAGCTTCCATGAAATCGGCACGCAGTCACCTTTCGAGGTCTGGATCGCGCTGCCGCGCGGCGCATGGCGGCCGCGGCTGGGGCATCAGAAGCTGCGAGTCCTGCGTTTTTCCGGCGCCTCGTTTACGTCGGGCGTGGAGACCCATGTGATACAGGGAGTGAAAGTACGCGTCTACAACCCCGCCAAGACAGTGGCCGACTGCTTCAAATACCGCAACAAGTTCGGGCTCGACGTGGCGCTTGAAGCCCTGCGCGAGTCCTGGCGCGCGAAAAAAGTCACCATCGACGAGCTCAATCGCTACGCCGAGATCTGCCGCGTCCGGAACGTGATGCGCCCCTACCTCGAAGCTCTGACCGCTTGACCAGGGTTCGGTAGGCAAAAGAAGGGCGTGCGGGTACCTGCCCTTCTAATCGAGAACAGCCACAAACTCGGCAATCACGTTGAGCTCCTCCGCTTGGCGCGCAGACAGCTCAATCGGCTTATAGCGGGGGTCGCTCGATTCCGGTTGAAGCACGATCCGCAAGTGCCGCCATTCGTCGATTCCGGTGGCGACTTTTTCGCTGCGATAGCGCTTGATTGTCAGATGTGTACCCGTGTCGAGATCCGATATGTCGCGGTGCTCGGCCACGACGATCTGCTTGTCCCTGGAGCCACCCCGGTACGCCCTGAAGAGGCACCATGCGCCATTGGGAATCCTTCGGTTCATGGATTCGCCGACGACCTGCGCGATGAACAAGTCTCTCGAGATCCTGAAGGTCTCCGGAAGCGCAATCCACGTCATGTCGCTCGTGGCCGCACCCTGTTCGGCGCTGAAATGGCCGGCGGCGATCTTCAAGTCCAGCAACGGCACCGCGTTCACGTAGGGCTCGACCTCTGTTGCAGGTACGACGCGCAGCGTCGGCGGGAGGAGCCTTGCTTGCCTTATCGGAGTCCGCCGACTGCTTTCCGCCGCGACTGTCGGGCGCAGTGCATCCAGGCCCTCCGTCCGGCTGCGCACGAACGCTTCAGTATCTGCGTTCATGAAGTGGACGTAGCACCCTTTGAGACCTCGAGACAAAAGCACGCGATAGGTATTCTTGACTAGATCGAGGAATTGGTCGCCAGAGCGGCTTACTACCCAGTCGTGCGACTTCGCTCGATCGCCCACCCAGATTCCGTTGCGAGGATCGTAGACGAGATCCGGCCCCCAGATTAGCCCGACATAGTCGAATTCGAACCCTTGGGCGGTATAGATGCAACCGATCTGCTCTATGCCCCGCGGATCGTGCGCCCAGTGGACTTCGCGCGGGATTCCAACAGCAAGGCCGGCGGCTTCGGAGCGTGCATTCCAAGGGCGACGATAGTCCCCGATAACGACATCCTCTACCAGCTTTCCGCCGGGAAGCAGCTCCTCCGACCAGGGCCAGCAGAACCCGGCTGCGATGCGCGCGGAGTGACCTTCCGCCGCGCGGTCGCGAATCGCTTTTTCCAGCGCCTGGGGGGTCGCAAAGATGCGGAACTCGAAGGACTCTTCGCGCTGATTCCATAGGACGTTTGCTGTTTCCCTCACCCCAAGCGTGTTGTCCACCCAATTGACGAATCCATCAGACCCCGCGCAGCGAAATTGGGCTTCAAGCGCATATTCGTGAAGGCGGCAGTTGCTCGCCGCGGCCGTTTCTCTAACAAGAGCCGAGGAGCCCACCTCCCCCGGCCGCACAATCTGCTTGTCATCGATGAAGAAGACCGGCACCTTTGCGGCGTCCACAATTTCTTGGATCTGGCTCTTCCTGTCTCTTTTTTCCCTTTTGGCTTTCGACATGAATCGATTTGTGCTGCTGGGACGAAGCCGATGTGCTTCGTCGCAGATCAGGACGTCGATTGCGGAGGGATCGGCGTCCCCGTAATTGTGGAAGTAGCGGAACTGGTTTGCCGCCCGCGCGCCCACGATCTTGTGAAGGGTTTTCGTGAACGCGCGCGATCCGGTCGCGTATTGAGCGTTGCGCCCACCGCGGGACAGTTCTGCCATGAGCTGGATCGCGAGCACCGACTTACCGGTTCCCGGGCCCCCATTGACAAGAAAAACGTTCTTCGTCCTTTCGTGCTGTGTCTTCATCACGGTACCGAAGATGCGGTCGAACACCACCTTCTGCTCATCAAGCAATACGAACGCAGGCTCTTTCTTGATAACTTCGGCAACATGCTCGAGCAGCTTCTTGCTTGGGCGGTAGCGACTCTGCTCCACCCGATCCAGCACAGGGCGCCCATTGCCGCCCTCGAGCCGGTGATGCAGGAAGGCTACTAATGGATCGACATCGTCCGATGCGAAGACCGGAGCGTCTGCCAGCACGTCCGAGTATTGCGGCAAGAACAATGGATCGTTCTTGCCCGCCTGATAATTGTGCAGGTAGGAGCACGCGGAAAGCAGTATCGGATTCAAGCCTTCATAGAAGGCCGTGTGCATATCGGCGAGGTAGTCGCGGTATTGGCGCACCTGTGCGGAGGGATGAAGGACCTCACGGCGTCCTCCGCCAACGATCGTGCGTACGATCGTTGAGTCTTCCGTCGCTTCGCATTCCGACCACTGCTTCAGTTCTATGATGACGGCTTCGCCCTGGCCTTCTCCGTCCTGCCCAGCGATTAGGCAGTCGAGACGGCGCGAAGTGAGCGGAAGCTGATACTCAAGTATTACGCCGTGGTCGGTGAAGTTGCCGAACTGGAATACCTGGGACATCGCACGCAGCGAATTGCGCCACGCGTTTTCTTCTCCCGGAGAGGGCGCAAAGCGATAATGCCGCGAAAACGCGTCGCGAAGCTTTGAAGCAATGCGGTTCTGAACGGCATCCTCGATGAACTCAGCCGACATTCCGGCGTAAAGCCGCATCCGCACCCCCTTCTTCAAAGAATACAACACCATCGTCAACGATCGCGGCCCCCTGACGTTACGCTCGATGCGTGCCCAATCTCTTCATCCTGGCTGGCCCGAACGGGGCAGGAAAGTCAACGTCGGCGCCGGGAATCCTGGTCGGCGAGCGCCAGGTGGATGAGTTCGTCAATGCTGATGTAATCGCCAGGGATGAAGGACTGTCGGATATCGCGGCCGGAAGGCAGACGCTGGCGAGGCTCGAAGCGCTCGCTGCAGCGCGGCGGGACATCGCGTTCGAGACCACGCTGGCCAGTCGTATGTTGCTTCCGCGCATCCAGACGATGCAGGCGACGGGATACGGCTTCCACCTCACTTTCTTCTGGCTGCCCAGCGCCGACATGGCGGTAGCGCGGGTCGCGAAGCGGGTCGCAAGCGGCGGCCATTCGATACCCGAGGACGTGATTCGGCGACGATACGAGCGCGGACTCGACAACTTCTTCAATACCTACTCACCCGCCGCAGATTCCTGGGTACTGGTGAACAACACCTCCAGACCAGGCCGGCCGGTGGCATGGCGCAAGGTTGGCGCTGGTGTTCAGGTACTGGATAATGCGCTTTGGAACCAGCTTTTGGGCCGCTACATGAAACCTCGCGCCGAGCAGCCGCAAGTTGTCGTGGGAGATGCCGAGGCCATGGCTCGCCTGCGAAAGGTGTTCGATCCGGAAGACATCATGGATGGAATCAACCGTGCCGTGACTGAAGCGCTGCGCAGCCACAAGGAGCGCGGCGAGTCGATCGTGATCTGGCGCGACGGCCAGATCGTCACGCTCAAGCCCGAAGAGATCGACGTCTAAGCGCTTTTCAGGAAGCGTCGCAGCTCGGCGAGCAGTTGCATCGGCTTTTCTTCGGGGATGAAGTGGCCGCATGGCAGCGCGCGGCCGCGCACGTCGGTGGCGACCTCGCGCCAGTCGGCAAGGCAGTTGAACAGCGCCTCGACCACACCGTGCTTTCCCCACAGGGCCAGCACCGGCATCTGCAGCTTCCTTCTCAAGTCCTTGCGGTCATGAACCAGATCAATGGTGGCGGCCGCGCGGTAGTCCTCGCAGGTGGCGTGGATGGTGCGCGGATCCTTGAACACGCGCACGTACTCGGCGATCGCGCGCTTGTCGAAGTTCTTGACGCCGCTCGGGCCGCGGCCGAGGCGGCGCAGGATGTACCAGGGGACCTGCCCTGCGAGCATGCGCTCCGGAAGCGGCGCCTTCTGGATCAGGAAGAACCAGTGGTAATACGCTTTCGCGAACTGCATGTTCGTGCTCTGGTACATCTTCAGCGTCGGCGAGATGTCGAGAACGGTCAGAGACTGCAAGCGCCGGCCGTGGTCGCGCGCCATGCGGTGCGCGACGCGCCCGCCGCGGTCGTGCCCGACGACCTGGAACCTGGGGAAGCCGAGCGTTTCCATGACCTCGACCATGTCGAGCGCCATCGCGCGCTTGGAGTAGTTGGCGTGGCCCGGCACGCCCTTCGGCTTGGACGAGTCGCCGTAGCCGCGCAGATCGGCGCACACCACGGTGTAGTCGCGAGCAAGCGCCGGCGCCACCTTGTGCCACATCGCGTGCGTTTGCGGATAGCCGTGCAACAGCAGCACGGGGGGTCCTTCGCCGGCGATGACCAGGTTGATCGTGGCCCCGCTCGCCCGGATTCTCGTCTTGAGGAAACCCGGAAAGAGGCTCATTCGAAGAGCAATGCCGCGGCCACCTTGCGCTCCTCGGCGACGAGGATGTTGTAGGTGCGGCAGGCCGCCTGCAGATCCATCACCTCGAGCCCGATTCCGGCTTGCGCGAGGGCCACGGTGAGGCGCGGATGCGGAAAGCGCTGGCGGGCGCCGGTGCCAAGCAAGACGATCTCCGCGCCCAGGTTCTTCAGGAACACGAAATCGTTTTCAGTAAGCCCATCGAAGCGTGAAACCTGCCACGGCTCGACGCGATCGGGCAGCACAACCACGCTCGAATTTCGCCGCTCGCCGTTCACGGCCACGTAGCCCTCGCCGTATTCCGTGATCGTGTTGACGCCGCTCGGGCGGGACGAGTGGAGTTTCACGCTAGAATTCTACAATGCGTGAGTTTTCAAGGATTAAGCGGCTGCCGCCGTACGTCTTCAATATCACCAACGAGCTGAAGATGGCGGCGCGGCGCCGCGGCGACGACGTCATCGACCTGTCGATGGGCAACCCCGACGGCGCGACGCCGAAGCACATCGTCGACAAGCTGGTCGAGGCTTCGCAGCGCATCGACACGCACGGCTACTCGGTCTCGAAAGGCATCCCGCGGCTGCGCAAGGCGATCTGCGAGTGGTACCGGCGCCGCTACGCGGTCGAGCTCGATCCGGACTCGGAAGCGATCGTCACCATCGGCTCGAAGGAAGGGCTCGCGCACCTGATGCTCGCCTGCCTCGAGCGCGGCGACACGGTGCTGGTTCCCAATCCGTCGTACCCGATCCACATCTACGGCGCGATCATCGCCGGCGCCGACATCCGCTCGGTGCGCATGACGCCCGAGGTCGATTTCTTCGCCGAGCTCGAGCGCGCGATCCGCGAGCTCACGCCCAAGCCGAAGATGCTGGTGCTGGGCTTCCCGTCGAACCCCACGGCGATGTGCGTGGATCTCGCCTTCTTCGAGCGCGTGATCGCCATCGCGCGCCAGCATGACATCCTGGTGGTTCACGACCTGGCGTACGCGGATATTGTTTTTGATTCCTATGAAGCGCCCTCCATCATGCAGGTACCGGGAGCGCGCGAGGTGGCGGTCGAGTTCTTCACCATGTCGAAGAGCTACAACATGGCCGGCTGGCGCATCGGCTTCATGGTCGGCAACAAGGAGCTGGTGCACGCGCTCGCGCGCATCAAGAGCTACCACGACTACGGCAGCTTCACGCCGATCCAGATCGCGTCGATCGTTGCCCTCGAAGGGCCGCAAGACTGCGTTGAAAAGGTAAAGCTTACTTATCAAAAACGCAGGGACGTGATGGTCAAGGGCCTGCACGACATCGGCTGGATGGTCGAGGTGCCCAGAGCCTCGATGTACCTCTGGGCGAAGATCCCCGAGTTCTATGCGGGCCTCGGCTCGATCGAGTTCACCAAGCGGCTGCTCGAGGGCGCGCACATCGCGGTCGCGCCGGGGATCGGCTTCGGCGACTACGGCGACGGCCACGTGCGCATCGCGCTGATCGAGAACGAGCACCGGCTGCGCCAGGCGGTGCGCGGCATCCGCGACATGTTCAGAAAGGACGGGATTGGGGATACCGGGGTAAAGGCTCCCCCGTACCCCCTCAGAGGCGTGGCGTGATCCACCCGAAGCCCGCTACGCTCGAAGGGCACGGCGTGCGCCTCGAGCCGCTTACCGGGCAGCACGAGAAGGGCCTCGCCGAAGCGGCGCGCGACGGAAAATTGTGGGAGCTCTGGTACACCAGCGTTCCCGAGCCGGAGAAGACCCGGGCCTACATCGACACCGCGCTCGCCGGGCAGAAGGCGGGCGACATGCTGCCCTGGGTCGTGCTCGACCCGAAAAGCGGCAGCATCATCGGCAGCACGCGCTATCACGACATCATCGCCGCCGCCGACCGGGTCGAGATCGGCTACACCTGGTACGCGGCGCGCTGGCAGCGCAGCTATGTGAACACCGCCTGCAAGCTGCTGCTGTTCGAGTTCGCCTTCGAAAAGGTCCAATGCAAAGTGGTCGGCCTGCGCACCGACAACTTCAACTGGCAGTCACAGCGCGCGATAGAAAGGCTCGGCGCGAAGAAGGACGGCGTCATCCGCCACCACTGGCCGCGGCGCGACGGCACCGTCCGCGATACCGTGATCTACAGCGTGCTCGCCGCGGAATGGCCCGACGTGAAGCGGCACCTCCTGTTTCGACTGGGCCGACATGAAACCCCGCATTAATCCCATCAACGTCGGCCTGCTCGGCATCGGCGTCGTCGGCGGCGGCACCTGGGACGTGCTGAGTCGGAACGCGGACGAGATCCAGCGTCGCGCGGGGCGCGCGATCCGCATTGCCGTGGTGGCCGACAAGGAAACCGAAAAAGCGAAAGCCATCGTCCAGAACCGGGCAAAGGTCGTCCCCGACGCTTTCGAGGTGGTGCGCGGCAACGAAGTGGAGATCGTGGTCGAGCTGATCGGCGGCACCACCGTGGCCAAGGAGCTGGTGCTCGAGGCGATCCGGCACGGCAAGCACGTAGTCACCGCCAACAAGGCGCTGCTCGCTACGCACGGCAACGAGATCTTCGCCGCCGCGCAGAAGAGGGGGGTGATGGTGGCGTTCGAGGCCGCGGTCGCCGGAGGCGTGCCGATCATCAAGGCGCTGCGCGAGGGTCTCTCCGCCAACCGCATCGAGTGGATCGCCGGGATCATCAACGGCACCTCGAATTTCATCCTTTCCGAGATGCGCGACAAGGGCATCGCCTTCAGCGACGCGCTGAAGGACGCGCAGAAGCGCGGCTACGCCGAGGCCGACCCGACCTTCGACATCGAGGGCGTCGACGCCGCGCACAAGCTCACCATCCTCTCTGCGATCGCCTTCGGCATTCCGATGCAGTTCGAGCGCTGCTTCAGGGAAGGCATCCAGAAGTTGACCAAGGCCGATATCCGCTATGCCGAGGAGCTTGGCTACCGTATCAAGCTGCTCGGCATTACGAAGAAGACCGAGAAAGGCATCGAGCTCAGGGTGCATCCCACGCTCGTGCCGGCGCGGCGCCTGATCGCCAACGTCGAGGGCGTGATGAACGCCATCCTGGTCAACGGCGACGCCGTCGGGCCGACCCTCTACTACGGCGCCGGCGCCGGCAGCCAGCCGACGGCGAGCGCGGTGGTGGCGGACCTGGTGGACGTCACCCGCCTCATCACCGCCGATCCCGAGCAGCGCGTGCCGCACCTCGCGTTCCAGCCCGACCAGCTCTCGGACGAGAGAGTCCTTTCCATCGACGAGATTGAAACCTCGTACTACCTGCGCATGCGGGTGATGGACAAGCCGGGCGTGCTCGCGGACATCACCCGCACGCTCGCCGACTCCGAGATCTCGATCGAGGCCATGGTCCAGAAGGAGCCGGGCGAGGGCGAGCGCATCGTGGATATCGTGCTGCTCACCAACCGCGCGGTCGAGAAGGACGTCAACCAGGCGATCGACAGGATCGAGAAGCTGCCGACGGTGCTCGGCGCCGTGACGCGCATCCGGATGGAGGCGCTGCTGTGAGGTTTGCGCTTTTCATCCTCGGCTTACTCGTCGGCGCCTCGGTCGCGGCCCAGGAGCAGCAGCCCGTCAAGAAAAAACAAGTGGCGAAAAAGCAGGCAGCGGTAAAGAAGGCAAAGGCACACCAGAAGCCGACGCCGGACCAGATTCGCAAGTTCAACGAGTTGCAAAAGAAGCAGTAGGCAAGTTGCGATACGTCAGTACACGGGGCGCGGCAGCGCCGCAGCGTTTCACCGAGATCCTGCTCGAGGGGCTCGCGCCCGACGGCGGGCTGTATGTGCCGCAGGCGTGGCCAAAGGCAGACTTGCCTTCGTGGAGAAGCCTGCCATACCCGGCGCTCGCGTACGAGGTGCTGTCGAAGTTCATCGACGACATTCCCGCGCTCGAAAGCCTGGTGAAGCGGGCCTACGCCGCGCGCACCTTCGGCGGCGAGGAAATCACGCCCGTGAAGACGCTCGAGCCGGGTCTGCACCTGCTCGCGCTCGCCAACGGGCCGACGCTCGCGTTCAAGGACCTGGCGCTGCAGCTTCTGGGCGAATTGTTTGAATGGATTCTGAAAGAAAAGAATCAGAGCTTGAACATCCTCGGTGCGACCTCCGGCGATACCGGCTCGGCCGCCGAGTATGCCATGCGCGGCAAGCGGGGCATCCGCGTGTTCATGCTCTCGCCGCACCAGCGCATGACCGCGTTCCAGAGCGCGCAGATGTACGCGCTGCAGGATGCGAACATCCACAACCTTGCCGTCAAAGGGGTGTTCGACGATTGCCAGGACGTCGTCAAGGCGGTGAACGCCGACGCGGCGTTCAAGGCGCAGCACCGCATCGGCGCGGTGAACTCGATCAACTGGGCGCGCGTCGCCGCGCAGGTCGTCTATTACTTCAAGGGATACTTTGCGGTGACGAAAGACGAACGGCAGTCCGTCGACTTCGCCGTGCCGTCGGGGAATTTCGGCAACATCTACGCCGGCTACGTCGCGCGGCGGATGGGGCTGCCCATCCGGAAGCTGATTCTGGCGAGCAACGAAAACGACGTGCTGGACGAGTTTTTCAGGACCGGAAAGTACAGAATCAAAAGAAAGGTGCAGCACACCACCAGCCCTTCGATGGACATCTCCAAGGCCTCCAACTTCGAGCGCTATGTGTTCGAGCTGGTGGACCGCGACCCGGCGCGCGTGAAAGACCTTTGGCGGCGGCTCGAGGCCGACGGCGAGTTCGACCTGTCGCATTCGCCGTACTGGCCGCGCGTCGCCAGCTCGGGCTTCGTCTCGGGCAAGAGCAGCCATCACGACCGCCTCTCGACGATCCGGATGGTGTTCGAGAAATACGGGCTGATGATCGACCCGCACACCGCGGACGGCGTGAAAGTGGCGCTCGAGCACCGCGAGCCCCTCGTGCCGCTCGTCTGCCTCGAGACCGCGCTGCCGGCGAAATTCGCCGCCACCCTGCGCGAGGCGCTCGGCCGCGAGCCGCAGCGCCCGGCCGAGTGGCGACATCTCGAGCAGCTGCCGCAGCGCTTCACCCTGATCGAGCCCGATGCCGACGCCGTCAAGCGCTATATTGCCTCGCACTGATGGATGAAAAGAACGTCCTGGGCGGGGAGCTGCGCGCGTGCAGCTACGATCCGCTGACCGGGTACTTCCGCGACGGCTGCTGCGCCACGCACGGCCAGGACGGCGTCGCGCACCTGGTGTGCGTGCAGGTGACGCGCGAGTTCCTCGACTTCAGCGTCGCGCGGGGCAACGATCTGGTCACGCCGCGCCCCGCCCTGCGCTTCCGCGGGCTCGCGCCCGGCGGCCGCTGGTGCCTGCACGTGCTGCGCTGGATCGAGGCGTGGGAAGCCGGCCGCGCGCCGCGCGTGATCCTCGAGGCGACGCACGAAAATGTCCTCAACTACGTGCCGCTCTCGGCGCTCAAGCGCTACGCGCTCGACCTGAACTAGCGCGCGAGCACGGCGCCCAGGCTGAGCACATCACGAACAAGCTGATGCGCCTAAATTTGCACGCGATTTACGCACTGCAAAAGAACGCCGAGCTGCGCTTCGACTACATCTACGAGCGCTGGCAGACCGACGACTGGAGCTGGATGTTCGCCGACGGCACGCCCTTCACCTACGGCACGACGACCGACGGTACGCAGGTCGTGCAGGCCCCGAAGCAGACCGCGAACTTCATCGGCGCGCGCTACATCTACCGGTTCCGGTAGTTTCTGCAACAATCGTCCCGTGCTTGAGGCGCGGGACCTGCAGTGCGAGCGCGGCGGACGCACCCTTTTCCGGCAACTGGGCTTTTCCGTGGAAGGCGGCGCGCTGCTGCGCGTCGCCGGGCCGAACGGCAGCGGCAAGTCCAGCCTGCTGAGAATCCTGTGCGGACTGCTTGCGCCCGCCGCGGGCGAGGTGCGCTGGCAGGGCGAGCCGATCGCGTCCCTGAGGGAGGAGTACTCGAGGCAGCTGGTCTATCTCGGGCACGCGCCCGCAGTGAAGGACGACCTCACCGCCGCCGAGAATCTCTTCATTTCATGCTCCCTTGCCGGAATGCGTCCCGCCGCAGACGCGCTGCACCAGGCGCTGCGCCGTTTCGGCGTCCCCCACGGGCCGATGCTGAGGAGACTCTCGCAGGGCCAGCGCCGGCGCGCCGCGCTCGCGCGGCTCGCGCTCTCCGAGGAGGTACCGCTGTGGCTGCTTGACGAGCCGTTCTCGGCGCTCGACGCCGGGGGCATCGAGCTGGTGAACGATCTCCTCGCGCGCCAGCTCGCGAAGGGAGGCGCGATCGTCCTGACCACGCACCAGGATCCCGGTATCGCGGCTACGCGCGTGGTGGGTCTGGGCTGACATGCTCGCCGCGGCCCGCTGCGTGGTGTACCGCGACCTGCTGCTTGCGTGGCGCCGGCGCGGAGACGTCGCCACGGCGCTTCTGTTCTTCGTGATCGTGACGAGCCTGTTTCCGCTCGGCATCGGCGCCGAGCCCAGCCTGCTGCGTGCGATCGCGCCGGGCGTGATCTGGGTGGCCGCGCTGCTCTCGTCGATGCTGTCGCTCGCCCGCCTGTTCGCCGCCGACTACGAAGACGGCACGCTCGAGCAGATGCTGCTCGGCGCCGCGCCGCTCGGCGTCGTCGCCGCCGCCAAGGCGCTCGCGCACTGGCTGGTGGCGGGGCTGCCGCTCGCCGCGATCGCCCCGCTGATCGCGCTGCAATACGACCTTGCGGCGCAGCTCTTCGGCGTCCTTGCCTTATCATTGCTGCTGGGCACGCCGGTGCTCAGCCTGATCGGCGCCATCGGCGCCGCGCTGACCCTGGGGCTGCGCGGCGGGGGCGTGCTGCTGTCGCTGCTCGTACTGCCGCTTTACGTCCCGGTCCTGATTATCGGCGCGGGCGCCGTCGAGATGGCGGCCGCAGGGCTCGCGCCGGCGGGCCAGCTCCTGCTGCTCGGCGCGCTGCTGGTGGTGGCGGCGGCGTTCGCGCCCTGGGCGATCGCGGCGGCGCTGAGGATTTCACTGGAATGAAATGGTTTTGGTACGCCTCGCCGCAAACTTTCTATCCAGTCGCCGGCACGATCGCGCGCTGGTCAGGGTTTGCCGCGGCGCTTCTTGCCGCGGCGGGACTCTATATTGGCTTGTTCGTCGCACCGACCGACGCCCAGCAGGGCGAGGCGTACCGCATCATCTTCATCCACGTGCCGGCGGCCTGGATGTCGATGTTCATCTATGTCGTGATGGCGGCCTGGGCGGCGATCGGGCTCGCACTCAACACCCGCCTCTCGGGAATGATCGCGAGCGCGCTGGCGCCGACCGGCGCGCTGTTCACCTTCATTGCGCTGTGGACCGGGTCGCTGTGGGGCAAGCCGACCTGGGGCACCTACTGGGTGTGGGACGCGCGCCTCACCTCCGAGCTGATCCTGCTGTTTCTCTATCTCGGCTTCATCGCGCTGCAGGCGGCGATCGACGATCCGCGGCGCGCCGATCGCGCCGGCGCGGTGCTCGCGATCGTTGGCGTGGTCAATATCCCGATCATTCATTATTCGGTGCAGTGGTGGAACACCCTGCACCAGGGGGCGTCGGTGAGCGTCACACGCGCACCGACCATGGCCGCGGCCATGCTGACCGGGATGCTCCTGATGGCGCTCGCTTTCTGGGCCTACAGCATCGCGGTATCGCTGGTGCGCGTGCGCTGCATCATCCGCGAGCGCGGCGGCGCATTTCAGCCCGCATCTCAGTCATGAGCGAGTTTTTCGCCATGGGCGGCTACGCGTGGTATGTGTGGGGGTCTTACGGCATGACGCTTTTGCTTCTGCTGCTGGAAGTGATTCTTCTGAGAAACAGAGGCAGGTCTCGTGAAACCAAGACATAAGCGCATCGCGGCGATCGTCCTTGGAGTCGTGGCGCTCGGCATCGCCACCGCGCTCGTGCTGACGGCGTTCCAGCAGAACCTGGTGTTCTTCTTCACGCCGTCCCAGGTGGCAGCCAACGAGGCGCCGCAGGGCAGGACCTTCCGCATCGGCGGCATGGTCGAGAAGGGAAGCGTGAAGCGCGAGGGCGTCGAGGTGCGCTTCGTGGTGACCGACACGGCGAAGAACATTGCGGTCGTGTACCGTGGCGCGCTGCCCGATCTGTTTCGCGAAGGCAAGGGCGTGGTGGCGCAGGGGCAGCTTGGCGCCGACGGCGTATTCCGCGCGCGCGAGGTGCTCGCCAAGCACGACGAGAATTACATGCCGCCGGAGGCGGCTCATGCCGTGGAAAAGGCGCAGAAGACCCTGCGGCTCGACAAATGATCCCGGAACTCGGACAACTCGCTCTGTCGCTTGCGCTTGCCGTCGCGCTGGTCCAGGCGGCAGTGCCGCTGTACGGCGCGGCGAAGCTGAATCCGGCCTGCATGGCGCTCGCGCGCCCTGCCGCACAGGGCCAGGCCCTGCTCGTCGCCTTTGCCTTCGGCTGCCTGACCTACGCCTTCGTGACGAACGATTTCTCGGTGCAATACGTCGCACAGCATTCCAACAGCGCGCTGCCGCTCCCCTACCGCATCTCCGGCGTCTGGGGCGGCCACGAGGGCTCGTTCCTCCTCTGGTGCCTGATGCTCTCGGTGTGGATGGTGGCCGTCAGCATTTTCAGCAGCCACCTGCCCGAGGACATGGCGGCGCGCGTGCTCGGCGTGATGGGACTGATGAGCGCCGGCTTCCTCGCCTTCATGCTGTTCACCTCGAACCCGTTCGACCGCCTGCTCCCCGCGGCGCCGGACGGCCGTGACCTGAATCCGCTGCTGCAGGACCCGGGCATGGTGCTGCACCCGCCCATGCTGTACATGGGCTACGTCGGACTTTCGGTGGCGTTTTCCTTCGCGGTCGCAGCATTGCTTTCGGGCCGGCTCGACGCCGCCTGGGCGCGCTGGTCGCGGCCCTGGACCACCGTGGCGTGGGTGTTTCTCACCGTCGGCATCGCGCTCGGCAGCGGCTGGGCGTATTACGAGCTCGGGTGGGGCGGGTGGTGGTTCTGGGACCCGGTGGAGAACGCGTCCTTCATGCCCTGGCTGGTCGCCACCGCGCTCATCCATTCGCTCGCCGTGACCGAGAAGCGCGGCGGGTTCCGCAGCTGGACTGTGCTGCTCGCCATCGTCGCCTTTGCCCTGAGCCTCCTCGGCACATTCCTCGTGCGCTCCGGCGTGCTCACCTCGGTGCACGCGTTCGCCGTCGACCCCAAGCGCGGGATTTTCATCCTGATGCTGTTTGCCGTGTTCATCGGCGGCGCGCTGGTGCTGTACGCCTGGCGCACTTCGCGCATCGGCCTGGGGGGTGTATTCGAGCCTGTTTCCCGGGAGAGCCTGCTCCTCGCGAACAACGTCCTGCTGGGCGCGGCGGCCGGAACCGTGTTTCTCGGCACCTTGTACCCGCTCGCGCTGGACGCGCTCGGCGCCGGCAAGATCTCGGTCGGCCCGCCGTACTTCGAGGCCGTGTTCGTGCCGCTGATGGCGCCGGCGCTGTTCCTGATGGGCGTGGGCCCGCTCGCGCGCTGGAAGCGCGCGCAGGTCCCCGAGCTCGCGGTGCGCCTGCGCTGGGCGCTCGCCATCAGCCTGGTCCTCGGCTTCCTCTCGCCCCTGGTTTTCGGCGGCTGGAGCGCGATGGTGGGCTTCGGTCTCGCGCTGGCGATCTGGATTGTTCTTGCAGCAGCGCTGAGCTTCAAGGGGAGCCTCAGGCACACCCGGTCGCACTACGGCATGGCGGTCGCCCATGCCGGCGTCGCCGTGTTCGTAGTCGGCGTCACACTGGTCAAAGGCTACGAAAGCGAGCAGGACGCGAGGATGAAGCCCGGCGACACGGTCGAGCTCGCCGGCTACGCGTTCCGGCTGGAACAGATATCGAACGTGAGGGGGCCGAACTACGTCGCCGCGAAGGCGAAGGTCGCGGTTTCGCGGAACGGCAAGCCGGTCAAGGTGATGTATCCCGAGCGGCGCAACTACACCGTCCAGGACCAGGTGATGACCGAGGCCGCGATCGATCCCGGGCTGACGCGCGATCTCTACGTCTCGCTCGGCGACCCGCTCGAGGGCGGCGCCTGGCTGGTCAAGGTGCAGCACAAGCCGTTCATCGACTGGATCTGGGGCGGCTGCCTGATCATGGCGCTCGGCGGTCTGCTCGCGGCGAGCGACCGCAGGTATCGCGTCAAGATTGCGAGCCGGCGGGTGGCGGAGGCCACCGCGTGAAAAAGCTGTGGCTGCCACTCGCGTTCATCGCCCTCATCGGGCTGCTCGCTGCGGGGCTGCGGCTCAATCCGCGCGAAGTGCCCTCGCCCCTCATCGGCAAGCCCGCGCCGCATTTCGAGCTGCCGCTGCTGCACGCCCCGGACAAGCGCTTCACGCAGAAGGACATGCTCGGCAAGGTCTGGGTGCTCAACGTGTGGGCCTCGTGGTGCCCGCCGTGCCTCGTCGAGCATCCCGTGGTCACCGAGCTTGCCAAGACCGTCCCGGTGGTGGGGCTGAACTACAAGGATGCGCGCGAGGACGCGTTGCCCTGGCTCGCGCGCAACGGCGACCCGTATCAGCTCTCGGTGTACGACGTCGCCGGCCGCATCGCCATCGACTACGGCGTCTACGGGGTGCCCGAGACCTACGTGATCGATCAGCGCGGCGTGATCCGCTACAAGCACATCGGGCCGCTCACCCGCGAGATCGCGCAAAAGAAGCTGCGCACGCTGGTGGGGGAGCTGGACGGCCGTGGCTAGGATTGCCGCATTGGTGCTCGCGATCGTCTGCGGCCCCGTTTTTTCGCAGGACCGTGACGTCGAAAAGCGCGCTGCCGCGCTGGCGCACGAGCTGCGCTGCCTGGTGTGCCAGAACCAGACCCTCGCCGATTCCAACGCGCCGCTCGCGGTGGACCTTAGAAACCAGATCCGCGAGCAGCTCGCGGCGGGGAAGAGCGAGCAGGACGTTCTCGATTTCATGGTGGCGCGCTACGGCGATTTCGTGCTCTACCGCCCGCCGCTCAACGCCGCCACCGTCATGCTTTGGCTCGGGCCGTTCGCCTTCCTCGCGTTCGGGGCCTGGCTGCTCGCGCGCCGCCTCGCCAGGCGGCGCGCGCCGGCGGAGCTTTCGGACGCGGAGCGCGCGCGCGCGGCGAAGCTGCTCGAATGACGCCCTTCTGGCTGGCGGGGGCCGCGCTCGCCGCGGTCGCGTTGCTTGTCATCCTGAGACCGCCCTTGCGCGGGCGCGGCAAAGAGCGCGTATCCCGGCGCGAAGCCAACGTCTCCATCTACCGCGACCAGCTGCGCGAGCTCGACGCCGACCTCGCTGCCGGCACGCTGGCGCAAGCAGACCACGACCGCGCGCGGCGCGAAATAGAGGCCCGGCTTCTCGAGGACGTCGCCGCCGCGCCCGAGCCGGTACCTGCGCGCCGCAGCCGCGCATTCGTGGCGCTGCTTGCTGCCGCCATCCCGGCGGCCGCCCTGGGGCTGTATCTTCTCGTCGGCAGCCCGGGTGCGCTCGATCTGCGGGTCGAGCACGAGACGAACGCCCGGCAGCTCGAAGCCATGGTCGAGCGGCTCGCGGTGCGGTTGCGCGAGAGTCCCGACGACGTCGAGGGGTGGAAGCTGCTCGGGCGCTCCTACGCCGCGCTCGGCCGCCTCCCCGACGCTGCCGACGCGTATGCCAAGGCAGCGGTGCGCGCCCCGCGCGACGCGCAATTGCTCGCCGATTTCGCCGACGTGCTTGCAATGACCCGCGGGCAGCGGCTCCAGGGCGAGCCCGAAAAGCTTGTGCTCCGGGCGCTCGAGCTCGACCCGGAAAATCTGAAAGCGCTCGCGCTCGCCGGCACCGCTGCGTTCGAACGCAAGGATTTCGCCGCGGCGGTGCGCTACTGGCAGCGCATGCTGCCGCTGGTCGCACCCAATACCGAAGACGCGCGCTCGATCCATGCCGGCATCGACGAGGCGAAGTCGTTGCTGAACGCGGGCGCCGCGCCGACCGCAGCCCCCGCCGGCTTGAGCGGCGAGGTGCGGCTTTCTCCGGACCTCAAGGCCAAGGTGTCGCCCGACGACACCGTGTTCATTTTTGCGCGCGCCGCCCAAGGACCGCCACTGCCGCTCGCGGTCAAGCGCGCGAAAGCGCAGGAGCTGCCGCTCGCGTTCGTGCTCGACGACTCGATGGCCATGGCTCCGGGCATGCGCCTTTCCGGCTTTCCGCGCGTCATCGTCGGCGCACGCATCTCCCGGTCCGGCAACGCCACGCCGCAGCCGGGCGACCTGCAGGGCGCGAGCGCGGCAGTGGCCAACGACGCAAGCAGCGTCACGGTCGTGATCGACAGCGTGGTCCGCTAGGCGCTGTCGCGTTCTCGGAAGACCGATTCCAGCTCGGCGACGTCGCGCAGCACGCGCTTCGCGTGCTGATAGAGCAGCTCGCCTTTTTCGGTCGACACCACCCCGCGATGCAGCCGCACGAACAGGGGCGCGCCGACGAACTGCTCGAGCCTCTGAATCCGCGTCGAAACGAGGGATTGGACCGTGTCCAGGCTGTCCGCCGCCCGGCTGAAGCTGCGCGATTCGTACACCCGCGTGAAGCAGTGCAAATCCCTGAGATGGAGCATATGGCACCTCCCTGCTCTCAAGATTGTTCTGGTTTTTCTGATTGCCATCACATTCCACTTCTACGCCTTTGTCAATGCAATCAGACACGGCGCACCAAGCTGCATATGCAAAGACCTGGTTGACACTCGCCGCGTATCTTGGACCGAGATATCACCCTTCGCTGATTGAGTGGCGGTTTTCACCGTGCTCTGATGGTCGCGTCGTAACCAGAACAACTTCCCTTTTGACCCCACGGGAGCGGGACGACCATGAAACCCAGGTTCGCTGTACCCCTCTTGACTGCCGCAATCGCAAGCCTGTTCCTTCTCCAAGTTGATACCGTCACCGGCGACGAGTCGGCGCGCGATCCCGGCGTGCGTGAAGGCCCCGCGGGCGCGGGCGGGCCCCTGGACGGCCTGACCGGCACCGAGGTCGAATTCTTCAACCACGGCAGGGAAGACTTCAACGAGGTCGAGGACGTCGGCGACGGCCTGGGACCGCGAATGAACCTCGCCGGCTGCGGCAGCTGCCATTCGCAGCCGGCGATCGGCGGCACCAGCCCGGCGGTGAATCCCCAGGTGGCCTTTGCCGAAGACGCCCGCCCGTCCCAGCTTCCGGCCATCGCTGCGTTCATCCGGGAGAATGGGCCGATTCGCGAAGTGCGGCTGGTGAGGAATCGGGATGGCACGCGGAACGGCGGCGTGATCAATACGTTCACCATTACCGGCCGTGACGGCGCCAACGGCTGCGACCTGCGGCAGCACGACTTCGCGCGCGAGATCGAGAACCGCAACATCATTTTCCGCATCCCGACCCCGGTGTTCGGCGCCGGCCTGATCGAGCAGATCCCGGACGCGACGATCCTCGCCAACCTGGCCGCGAACTCGAGCCAGAAGCGGGATCTGGGAATCAGCGGCCGGGTGAACCGGAACGGCAACGACGGCACCATCACGCGCTTCGGCTGGAAGGCGCAGAACCAGAGCCTGCTGCTGTTCTCCGGCGAGGCCTACAACGTGGAGATGGGAATCACCAGCGAGCTGTTCCAGTCGGAGCGCGAGCAGAACCGCGATTGCCAGTTCGCCACGGTTCCCAACGACACGCAG
>Ga0105340_1000077_pt1 | contig 45408 bp, 61 predicted proteins | sample EasRivMeERMLT700_FD_89676 | JGI IMG/M metagenome (GOLD analysis project Ga0105340, IMG submission 89676) | Soil microbial communities from meander-bound floodplain in the East River, Colorado, USA - East River MetaG ERMLT700 | ecosystem: Environmental > Terrestrial > Soil > Floodplain | place...
AGCCAAGGAGCGCACAATGAAGAACCCAGCAAGCAAGACTCGCAAGACTGACAACCCATACGCATCTTGGACAGACCTGAGAACAGGTTGGCAGTACAAGTTGCTGAAGTCATGGCAAGCCGATAACAATCGTCCATTCTCCAGGTGGTTTGTTGCAGTGCAGGGGTATGGTTTTGATATGGGAGATGAGTATGTCTCTGGACTACAAGGCTCTTTGGCAAGAGCCGGAGACATCACTTTTGACCATTCAGTGTGGGCATCCACTAAAGAGTTTCTGACCTGGGCTGGTATTGCTGAGAGATAAATAGAATGATAGTATTTATCTACCATCAAGGAGGGTGGTAGACATGAAAAGAGACAGAGCAGATTACAACAAGACGTGGTATGAAAGCCTTAAGACAGACCCAGAACGATATGCAGATGCACTGAAGAGGAAACGGGAGAGGTATGCTGCTGCAATGCAAGACCCCGCCTTCGTTAAGAATCAAAGAGAAAAGGCCAAAACATGGGCCAGGAACAATCCAGACAAGGTGCGCAAAACACAACGTGCTACACAAAGGAGAAGGGCGCAGTGGTACACGGAGCTAAAGCGCAGCTTGAAGTGTGAGCGATGCGGTTACGATAAGCATCCTGCTGCCTTGGATTTTCATCATCGTGACCCTACTACCAAGTCGTTCGGGGTTGGAATAGCAGCAGGAGGGGGTATGCCAGAAGCACTGGTACGAGCAGAGATGGAAAAGTGCGAGGTCTTGTGCAAGAACTGTCATGCAGAGTTGCATAACAATGAGCAGGGGGTGGAGTGATGATGACCAAAGGCTGGTACTGGGTGTTGGTGCGGGGGCTGGTCAACTACGAGTGGAGAGAAGAGTGGATAGTGGTCGAGTTTGATAAGCAGTGGAAGTGGGACTGGGAGGCACTGAAACGCAAGGGTCTCTCCGACATTACAACGGCAGTCAGTGTGGTGGGGCCGATTGAAAGGGCTGAAAATGGCTAAGATAGCAACTGTCTCTTTGGAAAGGGGAGGTGATGTGCTGTTTCTCTCTTCACCCTACCGACCTGACCTGCCACCCAGACTGAAAGCACTAGGCGGCAAGTGGCAACCCGAAACTAAAACATGGATATTTGAACTTCACAGGTACGGTGCGCTGCGTTCACTTTGCAAGGAATTCTGGGATGTTGATGTGACAGTGGGTGATGTTCCTCACCTGGTTACACACAGCCATGCAAGTGAGGCTGTCACCTTGGCAACGAAACTGGCTGCTTTGATGGCAGGGATGGACGAAGAGAAGCGGGAGTTGATTTTCACAATTCTATTCGAAGGGGGAGAGCAATGAAGGCTTTAGCAGAGTTCATGGGTCACCTTGGTACTTCTGGCTCAGATGCGAAGAGGGGTGAAGTGAAGCAGGTCTTTCGCACTACTCACCGAACCATCCAGCAGTGCTTCATGCGGGAGGTTCTGCTCCCTATCTTGGAGCAGTTGAGTGAGGGTGGCAGCGACTTGCGCAACAAAGCATCTGTTGAGATGGCGAAGAAGATGCTGGCTGCTGTTGGGGACGACAAGTATTTACCCTACATCTAACGGCACATCAGACGTGCCCTGTTTCTGCCAGAAAATCAAACGCTAAGGCACTTTGGGGGGTGGGTATGCCCAATTTGATTAAGGCACTATTTCACCCCCCATTTTGAGGCTTATTTTGGCTTGCATGTGTCGAAAGGACACGAAGAATGAAAAGCATATACGTGGTGGTTGTGGGCGCAAGAATCTATTCCGTCTGGACTAACCTGGACGATGCCAAACGACAGGCAATGAAACTATTTAAGGAACGGGGGTTGGTTGCGGGTGTTGAGTGGTATGAGGCTGACCCAATCAAATTCAAGAAAGAAGAGGTCTACGGCTACGCATGAAACCCACAGAGATAGTGAAGGGTGACCTGAGATACGCAGACCTGGTTTACCGCCATGGGTTGAAGAGGTTCTTTATCCTGCATGAGCATCTAACGGATGAGTGGTGGATGGTATGCCCAAGATGCAAGAAGAAGACACAGACACCTGGGCATGGGAAGACAAGGCAGTGCAAGAACTGTGGTGTTGAGATGGAAGTTTGGGGAAACCTACTAGCAATGGAGGTATGGGAATGAGACCGTGGCTTGAGGTGCAAGATGTGAAACCAGGTGACACTTTAGTGATAAGACTGCAATCGTTTGAAGTAACACAGGTTGCACACGATGGTAACCGGGTGACACTTACGGGTACGACTGAGGATGGGCGCACTGTGATCTACATAGGGGCCAAGGGCGAGTTGGTGCAGAGGGGGATAGAATGAGAGGTGAAGTGGCAGGGTACCGGGTGTCTACTTCCAAGGCGATTGATGGCAACAGGTTCTTGGACATGCGCAACTTAGACGACCCCTATGATGGCATCCTCATGGTGCTGAGTAGGCAAGAGATATTGGACTTAGCGAACCTGCTTCACATAGCAGCCAAGGAAATGGAGGAAGAATGGAAGCGTGGGGTAACGTCTACATAGACCAGCATGGGATGGAAGAGGTAGTGGTTACACTTCAGTGCAACCATTGTGACACCCAGTATGAGATAGAGATGGGCGACTTGTTACAAGTGGTTTCACATGGTTGCATCACTTGTGAGTGTGGTGAAGAAATTAAACCACCCTCAGATATCTATCACTGCTGGGAGGTGTAGGTTGCACTTGGTTGAACCAAGAACAACGGCTGTATATAGTATATATATACCAAAGGGGTAAGAGTAAGAGTACACTTATCTCTTTGGTTCTTTATGACTAAACAAGTCTTTAACTACTTGCATATAGTTAAAACCTATGTTATTCTATTTCAGGGGGGAGATATGTACGAAGTTGAAGTGATGGGAGAGGAGGGAAAGATGTACTCTTTTACTTCTCTCTCCCGTCTCTTCTCTTGGATGGAAGAAGATATCAAGGGAAGAGAACCAGTTACTAATTACTTAGTCACTCAAAAAGGGAACCAGGACATGGACAATTCAGTGGATAGCGTAGTTATCTTCAAGAAAAGGTCTCTCATAGAGAAAGACCTCTCTCTCGTTGCACCCAAGGTTTCAGTAGTGGGTAGTAGAATCTTGGAGGATGGCTGGGAACTGGTGTTAGAGGGGCCAGCTAATCAGGTTGAGGATATCATCTACTTTTGGGGAAGGGAGCAGGAGAGAAATGGGTGATAGGGCGAAGTTGCTGAGTAAAATGAGTGACCACCTCACCACGATTGAGGAAGAGATTGTCGCAAAGGTAAGGGCGAAGTTACTGGAAGAGGAAAGGGGTATAAGGGAGGAGGCGTTAAGGGTGAAGGAGTGGACGAGTGAGGATATAAGAGTGAAAGGGTTAGAGAGGGTGTTTGTAGCAGATGAGGTTGGAGTAACAAGTCGGTCTGAATTTTGGGATGGTGTCATAGACTCGGTACACATAAAAGCAATCTCATTCAAAAAGGAACCTGAAATGGCAATCACAACGACCCTAATCAAACTGGATAATGGCTACCGGGCAATGGTTCACACAACCGACAATGACCTGATAGCAGTGGGCACCAAGGTGCAGAACAGAAAACTGCACGACTTCCCTTACGGCTCCTACATCAAGGCGGTCTTCACCCTATCGGCAGGAGGAAAGAAGATGTTGAAGAGTGCAGAGGCTGCGTCTGTGGCAGGGGCACCCACCCTCACCCCGGTGCCAAAGGCAGAGGTGTTGGAGGGGTACTACATCAACCAGGAGTCACGACTCGTCTTCAACACTGCCCTTGGCATGAGCAGGAGCAAGCCGGAACGGGCGATTAAGATCATGATGGTGGGTGGGAGTGGCTACGGTAAGACGACCACCCCCAGGAAGTTTGCTGAGGCTATCGGTTACCGTTTCATGCGTATGAACTGCGCAACGATTCGAGACCCGGAGGAATGGTTCGGGTTCAGAGAGGCGAGACACGGCAGCACCGTCTTCATCAAGAGTGAGTTTGCCAAAGCCATAGAGCAGGGTGACCTGGTCGTGGTGTTGGACGAGTTCAACAGGCTGGAGCCTTGGCTCCATAACACCCTGTTCCCCCTCTTGGATGATGATGGGCGCACAGTGGTTCACGAACAGGAATTCCGCATAGGCCCAAACGTGGTGGTAGTGGGCACCATCAATACAGGCTACAAGTACACTGGCACCTTCGAGCTTGATGAGGCTCTCATGAACCGCTTCGACTTCGTGCTGGAGGTGGGGCCTATGCCAGTGGATGAGGAAATCAACGTGCTGATGCAGCGCACTCATGTGCTGAGAGCAGACGCACGCAAGGTGGTGAAGATGGCAAACATCTTGCGAGACCGGGACGTTATCTGCTCAACCCGCTCCACTCTCCTCATCGCTAACATGGTCATGGCTGGTATGACGACGAGAGAGGCGTTTGAGTCTGTGGTGGTGCGCAGACTGCCAGTGGACAACATGGGTACGAACCTGCGTAAGACCGTGGTTGACCAGTTGAACTCTGAGTTTGGACCATGCCTACCCCGGCAGGTTGAGGGGGATATCTTCTCTGGTGGTGTGGTGGTGGTGGAGGAGGAGCAGAAGAAGGTTGAGTTGCCAAAGGTAGAGGGTTTCCGATTCCATGTGCAGCTTCAATACCTTGGCAAGTCGAGCGAGTACCGTCTCATCAACGTGGTCAAGCTGCTGCGCACACTGCCCACAGTGGGTGGTGAGTTGTCCCTTGCAGATGCCAAGAAGATGGCTGATGATATGAAAGAGGGCATGAACATCGGTCTGGGTCTGACTGAGCCTCTCACCACAGCACACGTTCTCTCCCTCCATGCGCTAGAAGTGGAGCCAGTCTAATGGACATTCGCACATGGTACGGGTCATCAGTCTGGGTTCCCACCTACCACAGCAACTCTCACCGCTACGCTCAGTTCGCTGCCAGTTGCATTGGCCTGGTTCGCACAGTCTTCAAGACCAAACTGGACAGAGATGTGTCTGTGCGCTTCACGGACGGTGGCAGTGGTGCCGCTCAACAGGAAAATGGCATCATTTATCTGAACCGGGAGTACCTCAAGGGGAAGTTTCAATACTACCCTGGACTGGTGCCCTCAGATGATGCTCTCACTGCTGTCCTTGGTGTCATCGTCCATGAGGCAGCGCACTTCGCCTACTCACCCAAGACCCTGGAACCCTACCTCTCTCGCATCGAGAAGGAGACCAAGTGGGTCTATGACCCAAACGCTGCTGCCACCCTGAGCAACGTGATTGAGGATATCTTCATCGAGTATGAGGTGTGCAAGAACATACCCTCCCTGGCCTGGATGGTGGAGACTTGTCGAGAGACTCTCTTCCGGCAGGACAGGTTGGATGAGTACGTGGGTGCGTGCGCTGGGATTGAGGGGACACCCAAGGATGACCAGCAGATTCTCTCAGCCCTCAACCTGCTCATCTTTGCCAAAGCCAGAGAGGGGGTGGCTGGTCTCACCCCCTACATGGAGAGACTCTTCTCCCTCATTCGCACAGCAACAGAGTTAACCTCTTTGGCTGACCGTATCAAGCTGGCGGTTGTGCTGTATGAGATGCTCATGGAGAATGCGGTTTCTCCCCCGGAGGAGGAGATGGAGGAGGTGTTCGGGGAGTCAGTGGGTTCCACTGTCAACCACATGCCGGGTAGTGGTAGTGATGAGAAGCCAATGGGGATAGACAGTGATATCCTGAACCGCTCCCTGGATAGGCTGGATGATGTGACTGTCACCATGGAGAATGTGCCGGGGGATGAGGAGAGTTCAATGTCCCTCTTTCTGGAGCAAGTTGTACCAGAGGACACCTCTCCTGTCCCTATCGACAACCGCTACGTGGCTTTGGCTGAGTGGACAAGGCAGCGCACTACTGTCAACAAACCATACGGTCTGAACCGAACAACGGGACACACCATCACCAGGTTACACCGCATTGCCACTGACCAGAAGATATTCTCTGAGCGTGTCAAGGTCAACACGTTCAAGCCCATGCAGGTCGTCATCCTGGTGGACTGCTCAGGTTCCATGCAGTGCCCCATAGGGGGCGTAAGGAGCGGCAAGACCCGGCTCACAGAGGCGACCAGTGCTGCAGCAGGAGCAGCGATGGGGTTGATGGAGGGGCACTGTGAGGTGGCTGTGTATGGGCACAGTGCAGACCTGCCAGAGGCTGGCAACGTCAACATCTATCGTTTCAAGAGTTTTGGAGACCCCATCTCCAGCCTATCGAACCGTCTGCAAACTGTGCGCAGGAGGGACTACACCAACGAGAACCGGGATGGCTACGCCATCTTCCACATGGGCAAGAAGTTTGCCAGCACCAAGAGAAAGATGTTGATTGTGATCAGCGACGGAGACCCACGAGCAGACCACTACTCTGGGCCAAAGGCCAACAGACACACTAAGGAGCAGGTTGATGCACTGAGAGCCAAAGGGATTGAGGTGTTGTCTATCAGTATCACTGAGGAGGCTAGGGTTGCGAACGACTACATCTACGGCAAGGCATGGAACGTCTTCAACGAAGACCCAAACGTTATCGAGAGCATCGTTCGCTCCCTGTACGCATGATAACCTTACCAAATGGGATTAGCATCATCAACGCAACACCCCACTCCCTGGCCTTCCACGACAGGGAGTGGGAGACGGACACGGTCACGGTACCATCGCACTGCATCATCAGTGCTTACTCCATCAACGAGACCATCTATGAAGGAGGAGGTGTTGAGTTTGTCACCGTGAAGTTTATCCAAAGGAATGAGGGAAGGCAGTTGATTGCGGAGTTGAAGGAGCGGTACCCAGGTGCGCTCATAGTGGGGTCCGTGATAGCTGCACAGGCTTACAGAGAGGAAGTGGTATCACCCATCCCCTGGTACAGGGGCAGGGAGTTCAAGGAAAACAGGCTACTTCGTCCCAATCGTTTCACTATCTTCAAAAAGGAAAAGTAAAATCATGGCTAAGTTCAATCCAGTTAAAGCAGGATACGACCCACGCAAGGACACCAACGGTGGTGGTAGCTGGCTGACCCTCAAGGCAGGGGACTATGAGGACGTGACGGTCTTGGTGGATGCCAAAGAAATCCTGCAGTGCGAACAGTGCGCCATCTGGTTGGATGATGGTGCCAGCCCGGTCTGGGTCTACACAGGGGCAGAGGACCCCTCCCATGACCTTGGTGTTGAGAAGCGGTACCGGGCCTACCTCCCTGTCCTGACAGAGGAGGGTGAGTCCAAGGTGTGGAGCATGGGCAAGCAAGCCCATGGTCAGTTGCTGGATATCAGCGATGCGGGTGGTTCCCTCAAGGGCATGGTCATTCGCATCAAGCGCACAGGTTCGGGCCTCTCCACTCGCTACAGCATCGTGCCCAAGGGCAAGAAGAAGGACGTGAGTGATGTGCCAGAGGTGGACGTGATTGCCATGCTGGGACCCCTGGAGTCTGATGAGGTCAAGCAGATGATTGCGAAGCGTTTTGGTGCGGAAGACTACACCACCTTCCTTGGCTCCTATAAGGGCAAGGGCAGTAAGGGTGGTGCCGCCAAGAAGACGGATGAGGTTGAGGACCTGGAACTGGTCTAGGCTGAATAGAAGTGGGGGTGGGAGACCACCCCCTGGAGGGTTGCATGAAGGAAGCAATGGAGTTGATGAACAAGCTGGATGACAATGAACACGATGCGTACATCTCCATCTACTGTGACAAGGACGGGAATTGGGCGGGGGTGATTGACGTGATTGAACTGGAGAGTGGGAGGAAGGACCTCATAGTCATATCGAAGGTGTATAAGGACGTGGTTGATGTTCTCATCGACTTAGAGAACATGGCAAAGGAGCGAAATGGTAAACTGGGATGATGTGAAGGTGGGTGACACGCTGTATGAGGAGCATTGGATAAGGGAGTTGGTCTACTTCATGCCCATGAAGGTGGTGGAGAAGGATGAGGTTACGGTCGTCCTGCGTGGGCCTGATAGCACGCTGGTGATACCAAAGGTTTCTTTCCCATATGAAAGACTGCACCTTGGAGGTGAGGAATGACACACAAAGAGTTTCAGAGACTAGCCCTGAAGCATGGGGCAAACAGGTTCTTGGAGTTCAAGAACAGCCAAAGAAAAAAAATTACAAGAGTTCGCTTCACTTCAGACTACGTTGAGATGTGGGTTCACTTCAGTGAGGATAAGGTGAAGTCTGTTCTGTTCCAGGCTTCCGGCCTGACCAATGCTGCCTTCCCCTTGGATAAAGTGGTGGAGTTGAGGGACGTGTGCAATAGCGTGATTGCCCTGGTTGAGGAGGTGGGTTTTGGTGAAGCGTAGCCTGGAGTTCGAGACAGACCTGGACCTACCCTTGGCAGGGATGCCAGCACCAGACACAGATGGGTGGTGGGCGTTTGAGGGCAGGTGGAATGACAACATGGGTGGTGATGAGTTCCGCTGTATCTACTGGGTCTTTGATGGCATCTACATCAACGTGATAGGTAACAGCGACATTACGTTAGGCACAGTCAACGACTTGACTGGCGTTTGGTGGAAGGTTGAGACACCCTGGTGGGAGGGATAACATGGACGGACAATGGTACCTGTTGCGCAAAGGTGGACAGATAGACATATCGCAGGACGGCAGTGAGCGGGAGGGGTGGGAGACCATCCCCATCATGGTGGGTAGACAGGAGCAGCACCAAGAGATGCTGGACCTGGTGGCTGCACAGAGTGAAGCCCTGGCTGAACAGACCTCTGCTTTCGCAGACATGAGCCTGACCCTGATACGGGTGGCAGAGGGCATCAAGCAAGCGACCCCTGACCCCTCCCTCTTGGGGTTCATGTACAACCTGGTGACAGTGCAGCACAACACAGCCAAAGCTAGTGGGGATGAGGAGGTGGTCACCCTCTGCCTTGGTGCCATGCAGTGGCTGGACAACTTCCATGTTTAACCTATGCGCAGACTGTAACGTGTGCAGTGGCATGGTCCCTGAGCAGGAGCATTCAAGGGTATCCCACATCAACCTTGGTGAGGAGGAGACGCCAAGAGTCTTGGTTCTGGATGATGCCCAAAACGAATCGGAAGTCGTCTCCTCTATCATGAGGCTGGGGGCTATCGGTCTGGAAGATATGGCGACCTACACCCAGACCATTCGCTGCCAGCATGAGGAGTTGGAGCATGAAGATGCGGTCTCCGCTTCCTGCGCCGTGTGGACAAAGCAACTGTTGCCTGACAGGATACTCACCCTCACCACCCGGAGGGGGTTGAAGCAGATGGGGTTGGGGGATAAGGATGAGGGCAGCACCTTTCGCAGCAAACTGTACGGTCTGGTCCTCGTCATCCCACCCCTTTGGGGCATTAACGTGCATGAGTACCGCTCCAAGGTGGAGCGCATGAAGAGGGAGGCAGGGCTATGATGCTGGGAATGGACCCGGCAGGGACAACGGGCTATGCGATCTACAGTGAGGAGGACAATCAGGCATACGTCTTCCAGTACCGTGGAGACCCCATACAGCAAGCCTTGGTGATGCTGGAGACTGCCAAGAAGTTCAACATCACCAAGGTAGCGTTCGAGAAGCAGCACCACTTCAGGAATGCCAAGACAGTGAGAGACTTGTTTGAGAGGTACGGTTACTTGAAGTGGACTGCGATTAGCCAAGGGCTGGAGGTGGTAGAGGTGTCACCTAGCCCAGCCAGGAAAGCGTTGGGATGCAAGACAAAGCTGGAGGTCTTCGACTTGTTTGTTGCTGATGGTTTAACCAACAATCACACGGATGCACTCGCAGTTGTACTCTTCATGGCAGGTGCCAAAGAGTTGCCAAAAATAGAAGTAGTAACCAAAGGAGAATTGGAATGAACGATAAGAAGCAGTACCGGGTCACCATCCCAGACAGCATTTACCAAGAAGTGGAAGAGGTCGCCAAGAACAGCAACAGACCAGCCAAGGACGTGGTCAGAGCGTTCCTGCTCTTGGGTCTCTTGGCAACCAGGGAGAACCTCTATGTCTTAGAGGGAAAGAGTTTCCAGCAGGTCATCATCCCAGAACTGAGGTAGCTATGTACACTCCCCTCCATGTACACACCGATGCCAGCCTAGACGGGGCTGGCACGGTAGTCTCTTTGGTTAAGGAAGCAGCAAGGCTGCATATGTCAGCCCTTGCCATGACAGACCACGGCACCCTTGCCAACGCAGTGGCGTTTTGGTCTGCCTGTACGGAGCATGATATCAAACCCATTCTCGGCCTAGAAGCATACCTGCTCTACCACGGTGTCAGGCACCACATCACGCTGCACGCAATGAATGAGGAAGGCTTTGGCAACCTGGTCAAGCTCAACACCTGGAGCCACGTAGTGAACCACAGCGGGGGTTACCCGCTCGTAACACTAGATGCCCTTGAGAAGCACAGGGAAGGGCTACACGCCCTTACAGGCTGTGCAAGCAGTGCATTGCATGCAGAGTATGGCAGAGACTACTTCCTAGACCTCTGTGATGCCATGGATGGGCCAAGGAATGTGGGGGCTGAGGTGATGTTTGTGGGCACCCACGATATCTGGTCAAAGCCGATAGAGATGGCGAAGGGCACTGATGTAAAGATAGTCGTGACCAACGACACTCACTATCCATGCAGGGACCAGTTCCATGCCCACCAGGCTATCACCAAGAGCAGGAGGGGGTTCACCTACGACTCCCAGCACCTTTGGTTGAAGAGCTATGATGAGTTGATGCATGAGGCGTTTAAGTTCACGGACCCTGATGTGGTGACATGGGGCTTGTATAACACGAACCTAATAGCGGAGCGGGTAGAGGCGTGGGACATGAAGAGGAAACCCTCTCTGCCCCACATACCCAACGTCAACGAGACCCTGACTGTGGCACTCAAGGATGCCCTGCGCAAGGACATAGCAGCCAAGGGTGGCAGTGGGCACAGGATAGGGAGGCTCAAGTACGAGTTCCATATCCTCAACGAGAAGGACTTCTTGGCCTACATTTATATCCTTTGGGATATCGTGAAGTGGGCCAAGGACAACAACGTCTATGTGGGGCCAGGGAGAGGGAGCGGGGGTGGCAGCTACCTACTGTACCTGCTGGGCATCACAGGCATAGACCCCTTGGAGCATAACCTGCTTTTTGAGCGGTTTCTCAATCCGGCAAGAATGGACTATCCTGACATAGACGTGGACTTTGAGGCTGATAGGAGGGAGATGGTGCTGAACTATGCCCAAGAGAAGTGGGGCACAGTGCCGATAGCAACCTACTCCTGTTACTCGCACAAGTCTGCTGTGCATGACATAGCCAGGGTACTTACCATACCCAAGAGCCTGGAGATAGAGGCGGCAGATTCCACGGCAGACTCAGAGGTCTTTGAGAAGTTCATCAACGCTCACCCAGATGCCCTCTCCACTTACAACACCATGATGGGGCAGATACGCCATAGAGGGAAGCACGCAGCAGGGGTTATCGTCACAGACAGACCCATCCCCATTGAGAGAGCAGGGGACCAGCTTGTAGCAGCCTGGGCTGAGGGTATGAACACCAAGGACCTGAGCAAGGTGGGCATTGTGAAGTACGACCTGCTCAGTCTATCCGCTCTCTCCCAACTGCACTGGTTAGAGGAGAGGACGGGGGATGCCTGTCCCCACTATGATGACCCACAGGTCTACCGCCTCTTCTGCGAAGGTGACGTGGCAGGTATCTTCCAGTGGACAGGGAGTGATGGCATCAGGGACCTGACCATGAGGGTGGCACCCCGCAACTTCAATGACCTTGCCACCATCAACGCACTGTATAGGCCAGGTGCCCTGGATGCTGGCACTGCCACCATGTACCCGGAGTTCATGAAGAACCCAAGGAAGCTGCACCCAAAGTTAGATCATCTTCTCGAAGACACTTACGGGGTTATCTGTTTCCAAGAACAGGTGATGGCTGTGTATGCAGAGGTGACAGGCACCACCTTTGGTGAAGCAGACTTGGCACGAAGACTCCTCTCCAAGGCAGCAGTGGGTGACCCGAAGTGGGAGGCTGAGATGAACGAGTTGAGGAGCAAGTTCTTCTGGAAGGGGGTGGAGAGTTTCTATGATGAGGAGTTCCTGACTGAGCTTTGGCATGAGATATACACCCACAGCAGGTACAGCTTTAACAAGTCACACGCCTTTGCTTACACCATGATTAGTTACCAGTTGGCCTACTTCAAGGCTTACTACAGACCAGAGTTCACAGTGGCTATGCTCAGGTACGACAAGGGCAACGCCCAGACCTACATCATGGACGCTGTTCAGAACGGTCTTTACATCAACATGCCAGCCATCAACATCTCCAGTGAAGAGTATGAACTGTCGGGTGACACCATCTACCTGCCTCTCTCAGACGTAGCGTTCCTGGGGGAGGAGGCAGTCAAGACCATCGTGGAGGAGCGCAGGAGCAATGGTCACTTCCTGAGCTATGAGGAGTTCGACAAGAGGGTTCCCAAGAAGAAGTGCAACAGTAGGGCCAAGACTCAACTGGAGCGCATAGGTGCGTTCAAGACCCTGACGGGTGACCCAAAGAGCATGATGCCTAAGTACGATGAGATACCCGTTGAGCATAGCTTTGCTGTGCAGTTAGATGTGCTGGGCTACGTGGTGCCCACACAGAGCCTTATCAGGGTGATGGAGAAGCTGCTGGCTGTGCCCTGCAAGAAAGAATATGAGAGGTTCGCTGGCTTTGTCACTGAGATGGTGGACAAGAAGAGTGCCAAGGGCGAGTACCGGGTCTACCATCTGTCACCCCATGGCTCTTTTTGGTGCAGACCTGCGAGTAGTGTGATAGGGGTGGGAAGTTTCGTTTCAGGTTCCAAGAGTTTCTATGGCAGTACGAACGATGTGAAGGTCTACAGGCTGAAGGATGCAGAAGAATGAATTCGCTCATCACAAAGTCACTCGTCAACAAGGACGTAACCCTGCTCTTTGGTATGCCTGAGCAGTTCCTCTCTTCGTTCGAGAAGAAGATGGTGGGGTGGATAAAGGAGTACGTCCTGAAGTACAGCACCACACCCACCGTGGACAGGTTGGGGGAGCAGTTCGAGTTGTTCGTGCCCGTCTCATCAGAGGACCCCCTTGGGGATATCTACGATAGAGAGTTGCAGCAGAAGAGGAACCACTACGCCAGAGAGTACATCACCTCTATCCAAGAGGAGTTGAAGAAGGGAGCAGACCCGCTCCCCTTTGTCAGGCAGTTGAACCAAAACCTCCAGGGGGGAGATGGGGGTGTCACTTTCTTTACCAAGTTTGATAGGAGTCTTTACACGAGAAGGGCGACCTCTCATCCCTACGATATACCACAGATTGACAGGTACACAGGGGGCATATCGCAGGGGGACCTCATCTACCTGATAGGTAGGCTAGGGACAGGTAAGACCACGTTTGCTATCTGGCTGCTCACCAAGTGGTTACAGAGGGGGAGGAAGGTGCTGATGGTGAGTAACGAGAACAGGGCAGACGATGTGATAGGCAAGATAGACTCCTTTATTGGGGGATGGAACCCCATGAAGAAGAGGCTGATGGACTGGACAGAGGATGATAAGAGGAGAATACAGACCGTCTCCTACATCGCCTCTCACATGGACGGGGAGGTGGTGGTGCCCAACAAACCAGTCAAGGGGATTGAGGAGTTGAACAACCTGATTTACACCTATATCCCAGACATGGTGATTGTGGATGGTATCTACCTGATGAACGGGGTAAGCGGGGACTCGCACTGGGAGAAGATAACGGACATAAGTCGCAACCTGAAACGACTCGCAGATACGAATGGGGCACCCATCCTGGGGCTGCACCAAGCAAACAGAGGGGCAGTGGGTAAGAGAATCGAAATAGAGAACATCGCTTATGCAGATGCACTAGGACAAGACGCAGACCTGGTCTTGGCGATTAACAAGGAAAAGGATACGGATGATGACCTGTTCGTGGAGTGCATCAAGAACAGGTGGGGCAGTGGCTCTTGGGGTTTCTTCATGAAGTTCTACTTTGATAGCATGTTCGTGAAAGTCTACGATACCAAAACCGCCTTGGAGGAGTGATGGATAGGAAAACTGAGAAAAGAGTGGTCGTGTACGTGCTTAAGGAAACTTATGAGATGATGAGGAACGATAGTCGAGCTTTGCGGATTCTATCCCCCGAAGAAGTGGGTGCTGAGATTATCGAGAAGCATTATCGGGAACTGCTGGAGAAGTGGAGGAGTGATGGACAGAGTACTTAAAGTGACTGACGAGAATGGAACATGGACTGTTGCCAGGAGGGATTCTCGTGAACTGTCCTGGTATAAGAGCATCGGTTGGAAGATAGAGGAGTGTGTACTCTTCACAGCAGAGGAGTGGGAAGAGAAGGTTGAAGAGACTAAGAGGAGACACTACAACCCATGAAGGCCACTGCTGAACTGATTATGTTAGCCAAGATTAAGAACGAGTTGAGCAAGGTGCATGATACGGTCTACCGCTCTTGGCAAGGGGGCAGGATACCCGTCAAGGTAGACCAAAGGCTGAAGGAGTTGGAGAGGATGATGGGCTTCCTGAACGAAGAGATTAACTTCATATCAAGGTCCAGGTGGAAGGAGGAGGATGATGGGGACGAGCGCACGAGACTTGGGGTTGGAGGTCCACAAGACTTCAGCGGGGGAGGAGATAGTGAGGTGCCCTTTCCACCATGACAAGACTCCCTCTGCCTGGTGGAACCCCAAGAAGGAGTTGTTCTATTGCCCGGTGTGTAACCTGGGGTTGAACTTGCACCAAATGCAGAGCAGGTTGCACCTGGAGATGGATGAAGTTGCACCTAGTGAAAGAGAGGTACCTGACTTCGACCTCACCATGGAGGTGCTTGCTATGCCAAGGGGGGTGATGCTGTATCACCCCTACTATGCGGAGAGGGGAATCTCTGCTGAGACGATTGAGTTCTACGGTGTGCAGTGGACGATGTACCCCTTACAAGGGACCTTGTTCCCCTTCGTTAATCTGAGGGGTAAAACGCAGGGCTGCATGGTGCGCTACCTGAACCCGGAGGAGGCTGGGACCCGCTATAACATACACGGCAAACCCACCCCCCTCTGGCCTTTGGTGCAGTTGAAGGGGTGCAGGGAGGGCAAGGTGGTTCTCATCACAGAGGGTCCTTGGAGTGCCATGCGCTTGCACCAGTTCATCAAAACCCGCTTTGATGTGCAAGCCTACATCTTCTCCACGATGGGGGCTAAAGCGAATGAGGGGCTGCTTGATGTGACCCGGCACCTGAGACCAGTGTTCTTGTACGATGGTGACACAGCGGGGCAGAACGCTTGCAGGAAGATGAAGAGTCTTGGCGCAGAGCATGCCTTTACCCTGTCCGTGTCACCTGACGATATGAGTGAAATCCATATGTACCAGCTATTTGAAAGGTTAATGGAGAAATGTCCAGAATTGACGGATATATGATTGCGGTGGGTACGTGCTGGGGTCCAGAGGGTGATGATGCTTTGCTGAACCTGGCTCAGAACGTGATGAAGCTGGCGAATGAGCAGGGGATGGTGCCCCAAGGTGGGGTTCAAGCTGGCGTGTATCTGAACAGTGATGACCAGATTAGGTGGATTGTGTTGCAAGCGATGGTGTTGCCAAAGGAGGGTGAGTGATTACGGATGGGTGGTACAAGGTGAGGCATAAGGATGAGACGGAGTTGGACCCTGCTGTTCTTAGGGTTGTGAAAGGGAAGCATGCTGCGGGGGGAGTCAGTGTCTCCCTCAACATGGAACTGGGATTCACTTACGAGAAAGTGTTCGTCATCACTGAGGCTCAGTTAAGGGCGTTAGTAGGAGGGTGAGATGCTACTGCCATGTCCGTTCTGTGGGGAGACCCCAGATGAGAATGAACCAACAACGTTTTGGCATGAGACGGGGAGTAGGTGGGCCGCAGTGGTGTGCTGCATTAGGGGGCCTGAGATAAGGGCTGGAATCTACGCCCCCTTGGAGGAGTGGAAAGAGGAAGCGATAGCAGCATGGAACGAAAGGAAGAGTCCAGGTGAACAACGGCTGGCACATGATAACTCAGATTGATGGCAGGAGAATGGTGCGTTTCGTCTTCAGGAACTGGGCTGAGGGTGAGAGTGTGCAGAGGTTGTTAGCGGAAGGGTGCCTCTTTGAGGAGGTCTTCGTTCTGACCAAGAAGGAGATGGAGGGGCTGAGGGTAGGTGAGCAGGAAGACAGTGTTAGCGAAGCGGGTGACCCCGTTGTAGGGGCGGCAGGGGGAACCCAGCAGGGGGACCTCCTCCCAGAGGTGATTGTCGGGGAACGTCTTATCCAGCCTGGTTACGTGCATCTCCAGAGAGCCAGAGAGGACCAGGTCATCAAGCCAGGGGCCTGACCCTGCCCACTCAGGTTGACCAAAGGGGAGGGTGATGAAGAGGTGCTTACCCCACCCCTTCATCCTCTCCACTGCCTTCATAACGTTCTCCCTACTAAAGAGGTGGTCTAGCGTGGAAATGCTGAGGACGAGGTCAACGGGAACATTGAACGGCTCATAGGTGAGAACGTCCTGGTTGGTCACACCAGGGAAGACTTCGTATAAGTCTACAACGGGATGGTTTAATTTGTACAAATAGTGCGGGGTGACAGCACCTATCTCCAAGACCTTGGGGTACCTGTACATTAGCTCCAAAGCGACAGGAACCTCTACAGTGCGCTCGTTAATGCGAGTGTTGTTGTAGGGGTGGTCAAAGTAGTTGAAGTGGGTGCTGCCAGCCTCAAACATTACAACTCCTCAGCAGGTACGGAGTTCTTGGGGAGGTCAGCGATAACGGGTACCGCCTTCTTCTCTTCCTCGCCCTTGTCCATACGCTCCAAAATCAAGCGAGCGTACTGAATGGCACCAGACTGTTGCTCTCTGGCTCGTGTGAGGTTCTCTAACTGCACTGTCTGTTGACGGAAGACCTCTTCCATCTGGGACAACTCCTTAACCAAGTCTTCACGATTCATTGAAATGCCTCCTGTGGCTATCTAGTTGATGATAGTTAAATTATATCACAACTCCCCTTCAGTTACAGCTTGTGCAAGTAAATCCTGTTGCTGTTGGGCTGTTAACTCCCTTAGCTTCTGCTGCTTGGCATGGTGTGACACCAGGTTGACGATGGCATCACCCACGATATTCAACTGTTCCAAAGGGGTGGAACCTTCTGGGAAAGTGATACCCTGGCTCCTGGCGAAAAGGGAGAGTTTGTTCCTTACCTCTGCGTCTGTCCCCTTTAGCACCTTGCTGTAGGTGCCGTTACCCACCGTGACATTAAGACTGCTTGCCATGTACCCTCCTCTTTAACACCATCAACTCCATTAGAAGTGCAACCACCAAACGGTCATAGTAGATTGCATCAGGTCGCCCCTCTTCATCATACTGGATGAAGTCTTCCCCACCAGGCAGGTCATTCAACTGCTCTGCTATAAAGCCCACCCTCCTTTTGGCCTCCACATCATCTTTGAGAGTGTAGGAGACTGGCACTAGCCCCTCCAACATCTTTGAGTAGGGTGTCCCCCTTATTTCCTCTACGTTGTCCTTGTAGCGCAAAGAACTGTTAGCGTGAGTGGTTCTGGTTATCTTACCATCGTTGGCGATTGCCATGTTGGGTACAACAGCGACTGTGGCTGAATATGTAGACAGGCTATACAGCAACGCATTCCAGTCCAGGGTGAGGCCAAGGTTCTGAGAGTTGGTGGCGTTGGAGGTTGTGTAGAATTCAATCCTAGAACCCCTGGCTGTGCTGCTGTGCGCCTCAGTAGCTACGAACTGCATGTAGGCAGAGTAGCTGCCGTAAGATGGCGCACCAGAAGAGTGTCTTGCTCTCGCCCCAATCAGAAGCATCGTTTCGTTTGCTCCTATCCCAGATGGGGAACTGGGAGAGCCATTGGCTCGGTAGCCTACAAATGTGGGAGGGTCTGCGTGGGCAGTTAATTTAATGCCATCCTCAGTCTTGGGGTTTGACTCTACAACATCTAACCTTGCAGCAGGGGATGCGTTGTTAACACCAACAAGACCTGTGTTGAGGATGGTTAGGGGATTGTCCCAGGAGATGCTGCTATCAGCAGTGCCTAGACCCGTTACCCACCAGTTGTGCTGTCCATCTGACATGGAGTAGGCTGATGCTTGCGTACTAGCTGCAAGCCGTCTTTTCCAAGTACCATCATAGTAGGCGTTAGACATAACCCAGGTGTTCTCAACCGTGGTATGTGCCATGATAGCACCAGCAGCAGAGATTTGCAGGGCAGTCCAGCCAGAGTCCCATGCCTTTATATCAGTCGTTCCAAAGCCAAAGTTACCCTTATTGTTAATTCTCATCCTCTCAAGGGAGGAGGATTCACCATCTGGCGTGGTGTAGAGAGCAATGCGACCTGGCATGTCTGTACTGTCATTGTCTGGTGTACCATCAATGAACACGCCAATTGCCGCTGCCTGACGGAATGCCACCCCTGAAGCACTGTAGCCATTGAACAGGAACACGCCAACACGGTCACCACTTTGGGAAACAGTGGGGGTCCCTTCACTGCCTCTTGCCGTGGAGAAAGTGTAGCTGCCACCGTTAACGGCGTCGACATAGCTAACAGACTGGAAGGCTGCTGCACCACCATCAGCTATGGTTCGGGTCAAGTTATTGCCACCAGAGCGTTTGTAGTCCGTACCTACAGCAGGGTCGAAAATTACGAATGGAGTCCCAAGACCTGTAGGGCTGAGGATGAGACTGGTCCCCGAAGAGGTCATGCCCATATACCAACTGGCACTACCTGCTACATTAGAGACACTGTACAGGGCATCTCCAGATGTAGACTGGGCAAGAAAGTCAAGTGCTTTAACTTCCCTGGCGAAAATGGCCTGGGTTGTGGTTATGGTCAAGATATCTGTAGTGCCAAGGGAGTTGGAGCCTGAAATCTTGAATCTGTCACTATCGCTATTGTCAATACCTATTGTGTAGGTTTGACCAATTACGCCAAGGGGTGTTGACAAGAAGAAACGTAGGGCTGCATCTCCTGTAGAGTTCTGACTGATATCTACGCCACTATCAGTTGAAGCGTTATTTTCGACAAAACGAAAAGAGCCTTCTCCATGCGCCCCTCCGTTATCAACACCGAAGACAATGTATCTATCTGTATTTCCACCAATTATGGAAAGGTAGGATGCAGTGCTAACATTTCCACTTTCCATTGCAACAAAACGGATATTGCCGTATTCAGTGGCTGGTCCAGCTACATCAACCTCAAAAGAGACACGACTAGCAGGGTATTTTATACCTTTCAACGAAACGCCAACAGGAATGTCTGTGTAGTCAACAAACGCATCAACATCTTCCATCCACAAAACTCTACGTGCAATTGAAGCAACTGAGTAGTCTGGTAACTTCATCCTCAATCCCGTTTCGGGGGCTAGAGAGACTATTTTGGTGGTGTCGTCATACATGATGATTTCACCATTATAGAAGCGTGCCCCGTTGACGTTATCAACGATAAAGCCCCTATAGTCCCCCGTATCCACATCTACGCTTATGTCTTCAGCAGCAGCAATACCCCACACATTACCAGATACCCCACCCACACCATTCAAGTTGCCAAAGCGTGCATTGTTGATGTGAACTGGAACAGCGTTGCTATCCAAATGGTCAAAGAGACCCACCTGAATGAAAGGACCTCCAGTATCCTGCAGTGCGCTCAGATGCACCCATCCTTGGCCCGCTACGCCCACGTCAAGGGCCACGTTACCACGTTTGATAATCTGACCTGTCACGCCCCCAAACTTCCTCTTCAAACGCCACTGCTGTCTGGATACGTGTGCAGGGGGGCCATCTGTGGCAGCTTGCCTTTGGACCCAATCATTCGTACCAGCAGCATCCCCATCTATCACCTCAAACCAGATAGCAGAGAGAACCAGACCAGAGGTACGGTCCACTACACGTATCATGATGTAGTTGCCAGCGTCAAAGAGGGGGGCATCCTCCAAGGCAGGGGCATCCTCAAACCAAACGTCGAAGGTTCCCTCATCTGCAGGGAGGGCAGGAGAGTCTTCCTCCACGATACCAAAAGACCTGCTCCAGTACTCTTCCCCTCTACTCAGGCGAGTCTCATCAGCAGCGAAGACCCGCACCAGTAGTTCATCAGCCTTGATTGCACTGACCGTTAACTGCACATAGTTGCTACCCCTGTCCCAAAACCTGAGACCCCTGATACCAGTGGGTATATCCTGTATAGCAGAGGTCTTGGCTAGGTCACCCACTGCAGCCAGGATTAGGTTGCCACCTGGAGCCAAGGTGAGGGAGTTGGTGGAGTTGGTGGTGATGGAGCGTCCTGCTCCAAGAAAGTCCAGGTTAGCGTTTATCTGGGGGTCCAGGTTGAACGTGTGGGTCCCTGTCCAGGTTGGAGAGAATGCCTGGTCAACTCGCACCTGATTAGAGGCCAGGATGATGCCAGTGCCAGGGGTCACTGCCAGGGCTGCACCAGAAGTTGTGTTGAGACCAGAGACGGTAGCAAGTTTCACAGAGAGGGTCAAGTCTGTTGCCAGTGCCCCTCCCCCTTGGAGACCTGCGCCAGTGGAGACCAGGCGAGTGATACGAACCACAGTGCTGTCCACAGCCACATCATTGCCAACAACAGTGATACCGTCCCCTGGTGTGACCTGCAACCCTCCTACCAAGGAGAGGGCAGAGTTAGTGGTTTTGAGAAGGACAGCAACCCCCGTCCCGGTTAGGGTTAGTCCAGGGTTGGTATCTGCCAGGTTCACAACCAGGGCAAGGTCGCTGCCCAGGTTCCCTCCCCCAGAGAGACCAGAAGAGGATGCGGTGCCCACAATCCTGCTGGTTCTGACCACAGTGGAATCCACCTGGATACCAGTTGGTGTTAGTTGTAAGCCGGGGTCCGTGTCAGCTATGTCAATCGTTAGGCCCGTTGCCACGAAAGCAAGACCTGGGTTCGTGGCTAGGTCAATAGCCAAACCTGTACCTGTAACCACTAAGCCTGAGTTGGTATCTGCCAGGTCAATGGAGAGGGTCAGGTCCCCACTCAGTGCGCCACCCCCTGAGAGACCAGAACCAGTAGAAACCAAACGAGTGGTGCGAACCACGGAACTGTCAACAGAGATGCCTGTTGCTTGCAGTTCCAGGCCGGGGTTCGTGTCTGCCAGGTTAATAGAGAGGGACCTGTTCGCATCCAGTGTACCTCCCCCTTGGAGGCCAGAGGCAGATGCTGTGGTGATGGAGCGGGTTGTTCTCACTACGGTGGCATCTACCCCAATACCAGTGGAGGTGAGTTGCAAGCCGGGGTCTGCGTCCATGAGATTGATGGTGAGGGAGAGGTTTCCACTGAGTGCCCCACCCCCAGACAAGCCGCTCGATGTGCCAGTGCTGATGGTCCTGTCAGTGCGAACCACTGTACTGTCCACCCCAACACCAGTTGCAGTGAGTTGTAGGCCAGGACTGGTGTCCATGAGGTTGATGGTGAGGGAGAGGTCTCCTCCTAAGGTGCCACCCCCAGAGAGACCACTACTGGACCCGGTTGTAATGGTGCGACTCGTTCTCACTACTGAGGCATCTACGCTAATCTTTTGGGGTGCCACTACGATGATGCCGTCATCTCCTGTAGCTTCTGGATGGACTGAACCCTCTTCGCTCTCTATGGTGAGACCGTAAATGGTCACGTTGCCTGTAGCAGGGTTGATAGAGATGCACTCAAAGCCACCATCTAAACTGCTACCCACCACCAACTTCCACCTGTCATCATCCACGTCAATGCCCATGGTGTAGGTGATGGTGGAAGTGAGTTGCTTGTACTGCATGGCAACGTCACCATTGGTGGATTCCAAGAGCAGGTTGAGGGGTTGCCCTGATGACTGTGAGCCACGAGTCTTGATGTGGAGACCCGTTTCATCGACAGTGGCGAGACCTGTGCCAGAGGGGTTTGTCTCAATGTAAAGACCCGTATATTCACGAGCAGTGCTAGTGACACCACCAGCCAAGATGATGGTCGCCCCTCGCTCATTTGAAGAACCAGCAAGGACATTCTTGTTGACGTAAAACTTGGAGGGGGGTGTGGTATCGGTTGTGATGCCAACACGAAGCGCATCACCCACGATAGAAACCACACTATCCGTTGTAATGCGAATAGCAGGGGTGGTGGCTAGGTCGGCAGAGGCTGAGATGTAGAATGGGTCACCAGTAAGGGAATTGTCTATGCCAAGGGAGTAGGTCACTACACCAGGCAAAGTGAAGTGCTGAACAGAGTCACCAGTGCCAAGTTGCTCAATAGTGACACCCGCATTCACACCTGTTTCGCTATTGTTGTAGACGACATGGAAAGTTGACTCCAGAGTATCTGGGTCAGTAACGCCAAGACCCACAGCGGTTTTTGTTGCGCCAAGGATAATGAAGCCGGAATCCATACGGGCAAGCCTGTGTGCCCCAAGAACGTTGGTTCCAGAAACCAAGGTCAGGGAAGAGTTTCCTACTGAAGATTCTGAGGAAAGTGTTAGTTCCCCATAGGATGCCCCAGACTCCAAAGTCATATTCAGCCAGTGATGACCGTCCAAGTCATAAGAAGAAATCCCAGACCTGAAAACATCTGAATCGTTGTACCAGCCAATGAATCTTGTCTCTTCTGAGAATGCTCCTTCATCTTGAAGAAGGCGAAGACCGTGTGCCCTGGTGAGAGAAACGGCAATCTCTGTGCCATCGTAGATGTAAATGTCCGTGTTCCAAAGGCGCAGTCCAAGGTCATCGTCTAGGGCGAAACCAGTGAACCCACCAAGGCTGGGGGCTATGGAGAGGTCGTTACCACCAGCAAAACCAAAGGTGTCCTCATCGTAGTCGAGAAGGTCTCGCAGGTTGCCCATGCGAACCTTGTTGAGGAATTGAGGCACATCGTCAAGGACACTATCAAAGACCTGTATCTGAATGAAGGGGCCTCCATCCTCCTGCAGTGCGGAGAGATGCACCACGCCTTGCCCAGAGGCTCCACCCATCTCTGTCCTTGGCTTACCAAACTCAACACCTACGCTGCCCTTCTTAATTACAGTCCCTGTAACGCCACCACTCTTCCTCTTTATTCGCCACTGTTGGCGAGAGACATGAGGGGGTTCTACCGCTGGTCCAGTAGCATCTTCCCTGGCTGCATAGTCATCAACCCCAGAGTCCATAACCTGGAACCAAACGGCTTGAGTGATTAGACCTGTTGACTGGTCAATCGTTCTGAAAAGAATCCAGTTATCTGGCAGGAACAACTTGAAGCTACCCAAGTCTGGTGCCTCTTCAAACCAAACGTAGAGGTTCCCTTCATCTGCAGGAACCGTGAAGTCGGTCTCTACGATACCAAAGCTCCTGCTCCAAAACTCTGCTGCACGAGAGACCCGCTGCTCATCTGCTGAGAAGACCCTGACGTGTAGCTCATCAGCCTTAATCTTCCCAATCGTCAACTGCCTAACGTTGCCACCACTGTCTTTGTGCTGGAGTCCCTTGATGCCAGCTACAAAGTCGTTATAGGTGGCGGTCTTTAGCTCCTGTGCGTTTGGCAGAAGAATGAGTCCAGTAGGGTCCAAGAACAGGTCAGTGGTAGGGGAGAGGGTGAGGTTGCCTGTGGGGGAAACAACCAAGGTATTGGCAGCGGTTATCGTTCTGCTCACCCCAGAGAAGTTTATATTGTTGTTGAAGGTAGCGATGCTGTTGAAGGTGGCGACCCCTGTTGTCCAGGAGTGGGCACCAGTCCAGGCGAAAGCGTAACCCTCATCCACTCGCACAGCTTCTGCAGCAAACTCTAACCCTGTGCCAAGGTCAACGCTCAGTTCACCAGAGGCGTAGTCCAGTCCATCCCCTGCGATATCAGGGTCTATCTGAATACCTGCGCTACTGCGCAAAAGACCAGAGTTGCTAGGCAACTTGACCCTAGCAGCACCAAAGATTTCAAGACCACCATCTGAGGCCAAGTTGAGGGAGATTGCTTGACCAGAGACTGTGATGCCCACGTTGCCAGCAGTGGCTGCGTCATGGTGGGCATTGGGGTCAGCTACGTGACCACTGATACTATGACCATCAATGGTGATACCTGGTGCAACCGTGAGGTTCCCGGTCAGGCTCCTGGTTCCATCCCTCAGCAACGCTTCTGGAAACTGGTCTGGGTCCAATTCCCCTGTATGATAGGTTGGGTCATCGAGCGCATGTAGGCCAATCACCCCTCCCAGGTCAGGTGTGTATGGATACCAAGAGCTAGTAGAGCCATCATAGGCAAGAAAGTCTCCCCCAGACACGCCAGCAGTGCTAACATCTATCAGACCATCCAGTGTGGTGGGACTACCCCCACCACTCCCCAAAACGTACTGAGCTTCCCGTATAACAAGCTCCCCTCCCTCCCTCCTCACTGCCAGCCTTTGGTTAGGGATAGAGGGGTCAATGCCAATAGCGTCCCTGGCAATCACCTCGCCGTTACCCCCGTCACTGCCAAGGCTAACGAAGTAGTAGCCCAGTCTGTCAGGGTGGTCAATCTTGTAGGTGGAGGGTCCAATGAGAATTCCCAGTCTAGCTGGGATGAGGGTCCTCTTGGCAGAGGCGAGAAAGAGTTGGTCGAATGCCTTGGTCAGTTCATCTTGTGTACTCATTAGTCCTCTGGCAGTTCGTAGAATACACCGGGGAAGCCCTGCACCTCCATCTCCCATTGAATGGTGATTTGGATGGTGGTCCCCGCTGGGTCGTTGCGGTAATTATAGTCTACCTGATGCACAACCCCCTTCTCAAAGTAGAACTCACGGTCTCGATAGGGGAGGTCAAAGCCAGCAAGGGACAGAACGTACCATCCCAAACGGGCCGGGTCTATTTCCTTGGTTGCAGAGTTGTACTTCAGCCCTATGGTAAACATACCAAAGGGGGCATTCATTCTCGCAAAGCGATGACCCTCACACCCATAGAGACCAAAGGTGTTCCAGGCTTTCCTACCGTCTATGTTCATCTCCTGCGCCCCCTGTCCCCAGGAAATGTCATCCCCTGGCACCTGAGTGAACTGGGCGGTTTCCCCATAGCGGTCACCTATCATGGCACCCGTTACCAAACGCCCCACTCTGGGGGTGGGGTTGTAGGAGAAGTCCAGGGAGGTGATATCACCCTCACTGAACGTGCCCCATAAAACGGGTGGGGCCAAATCCTCACTCAGTTCCAAGAAGTAAAAGGGGTCAAAGGCTATTACCATCTGCCCGTTCTTGGAGCAGTTGAAGTAGTGGTCTGGAGTCATGGCATTCGCCATGCTGTGAACCTGGTTATAGAGGTCCATGGCATCAGAAGTGAGGTTCTTGAACTCCAAAGAAATCATGGAGTAGGGTGAGGTCCAGAGCAGGTCTGCAACGTCAAGTGCCGTACTGTGCCAGTGCAGGAGGTACCAGATATAGTACATCATGTGGGGGACTTTTGTGTGTGTCCAAAGGGTGGGAGTAGCCACGTACTCCTGGGACTGAGAGAAGGAGGGGAGTTGCTTTAACCTGCCGCATACATCAACCAGTTCAATCGTGGTCTTCTTGTCAAGCCCCCTCTCCTCCCCAGAGAAAGAGTTATCCTCTGTGTTCATCCAGCCATAGAAAAGGATGTTGTTCCTGTCCGTTAGTCCAGAGGCGTCACCATCAAAGACCAAGACCATTGACCCATCATAGTATTCCCCTATCGGCATGTCATCATGCAACTCCACCGTCATCGAAGAGCCACCCTGCTGAACGCTATGAGAGGTGATTGTGAAGTTGCTGAAAGACTCGTCATCAGCCGGGTCACGAGCGAAGACGGGAATGTGGTGGGTGTGAGACTTCAACCCGCTATAGCTGGATACGGTCAGGTCAACCCAACGGAAGCCAGGGGGGAACTGGACAGTAATGTCCACATCGGTGGGAAGTCCACCAATAATGCTGCCGTCCTTCACGTCCCAAAGAAAGGCAGAGGGGAGTGTCATGGCAGTGTCTACAGAGAAGTCGAAGCTGTTCTCTCCAGAGAGGACTGTGGTAAGAACGCCAGCACTAATCGTACCCACAACAGGGGCACCCCCATTCGCTTTGGGGGGAGGGAAGGCAACGTTGTTGCCAACTCCTATGTAACCGTCCTTGAGCCAGATACCAAGAACCCTGTTGACCCAAGGAATCTTGGCCCACACCCGATAGTCGTCCAAAACGGTTATGTAGGAATTGTCTATCAGGTCTATCTGCCCATCCGTCCTGCCACGAGGGGTTCTGCCTACATGGAGGGTGCCATTTATCTCAACAGCAAACCTGACGAACGTCCTACCCAAGTCGCCAAGACCAGGAGCAGTGCCAAGCATAATCGTCATCCCTGGTTTGATGTTGCCAAAGTCACCAGAGATGGTGCCATCGCTATCAAAATCTTCCACAGGGTAGACGATAGGGTCTGGCTCGTTCACTAGCCCAGACCACACCACAGCGGGTCTATGCACGAACATGCGAATATCATGACTCATAACAGCACCAAGTCCCTTACTAGAATCGCAACGTTCCTTGGGAAGAAGTTGGTGTGGGTAGGCTGGGGTCTGATTGCCCTGCCGTTATAACGTTCATAGCTGTAGTCGAAGCTGGGAACGTGAATAGTGACCAGGGGGGAGGGTGACCCGTAGAAGCCAAAGAGAAGGTAAAGAGCCTGTGCCTGTGCGGGAGTTTCCAAGAAGTCCCAGACCAGTTCAATAAAGAGACCGTACTCTGTCATCTCCCCATTCAAGGAGAAGAGTCTTTCCATAGCCTGCACACCCGCAGAGCGTGGCTGTGGGTTGAGTACGGTCAGTGAACCCAGTGCAATGCCATGTCCCAGCTTGGCTCGATAATCACTCATATCACTCTACTCGCCTTCTGTATCACGGAGAGGAGTCTCCTCTCAAATTCATCACCAAGGGCTGAGGGGGATTGGCCGGGGAGGGCTGTGATTTGGATAGCACCTGACTGGATGACGATGGAGGAGTTGCTGCCCCCCACACTGTTCGTATTGGCGATAGTCGCCACACCACCCATCATCGCAGCAGCTGCGCTTGCTGATGGGGCGGCACCCTGTTCCAACAGTTGAATCTCCCTATCCAAACGATTGATATTACCAACAGCAAACTGGTAAGCCTCTGAGGTCTTGTCACCAGCATTCGCATCTGCCTGTTCTTGCCATCCAGCCCTCTCTATCTTCTTCTCATCAATCTGGGCCTGGTTGGGGTTGGCAGGAGCTTTCTGCCCAGTTCTTTCCTCATACAGCTTCTTGGCTGCATGAATCATGAACTGGTCGAACTGACCAGTAGCAATGTTTTTTAGTTTCTCATATTCTTGGGCATATCCAGCAACCTCGATTCCAAGAGCAGCCATTCTCGTCTCGAACTCAGTGTCAAGCTGGGTTCTCTCTTCTATGGCATGGTCCTTAATCTGCTGGATTCTCTCCCCATGCGCCCTACCCAGTTCTTGCATCTGAGCAGTGTGGTCACTCTTCATTCGCTCTAGGCGAATACCCCTGTCAGTCTCTTCCTCTTCCCGTTGCAGTTCGTGAGCCGCTTGCATGTCACTGAGGCGCAGAGCGTCAGCCGCATCGTTCTCAGCCTTCTGTGCAGCATGGGCATCAATCAGGTCCTGTTTTTGTAATGCCAAAGCGTCCTTGGCATCCTGCCTACGAATGGCGAGAGACTCAGCTTCTTGCTGTTCCCTTAGGGCTAGAGCCTCACCCTCCTGGGTCAGTCTCCTTTGGTGAGACTCGTTCGCTTCCTGCTCAAACTCAGCTAACCTCTCCTGCTCTTTGGTGATTGCCTTCTGGTGGTCCTCGTCAGCTTCAGTCTCGAAATCCTTGAGACGGTCAGCCTCCTCCTGAATCTGCTCCTGATGAGCCTCTTCAGCTTGCTCCAACTCCTTGGCGTAACGCCTTTCCTCTCGCACCCAGCCACGAGCATCAAGTTCCTCAGCAGCTTCCAAGAGAGAAAGGGCATGGTCCTCAGCAGCCTTCTCTTTTTCCTTGTTGTAGTCCGTCTCCATTTCAGTGAGACGGTCTGTGCTTTCCTCCCTGGCTTCCGCTATTCGGTCATCATAATCGACCTGCATTTCACCAAGGCGTTTGAGGCTATCATCCCTAGCGTCTTGGATGCGGAGGGAATGTTCCTCCTCTATATCCGCTATCTTCCGGGCATGGTCAGCACGCATTGCCTCCAGGTTACGCTGCTGGTCCCTCTCCCACATTGCCTCTTGGCGACCAGCATCCCGGTCCATGCGTGCTAACTGGTCAGCAAGTTGCTTGGCTTCATTAGCCTCTCTCCTGGCAGAGTCCTGCTGAACCTTGGACATTTCCCTAGAGAAGTTGGCTTCCTGCTTCTCTCGGTTGCGATTGTAGTCTTCCTCTTCACGAAGAATGGTCTGTTGAAAGTCGGCCTGAAGTCTACGATATTGCTGAGTGTAACTGCGATGCTCCTCCAAGAGGGCAGTGTCAGCATTGCGCTGAATCTGTGCCCTAGCAGCACTCCAGTCCATAGCGGCAGCAAGTTGGTCTTCATCCAGTCCAGTATCTTTGCGTGGACTGGAACCAAGACTGCGGCTACGCTCACCCCTATCCCCAGGTTGAGACCACATCTCCCGTTCTGTACTGGTCGTTAAGCGATTGCCAAGTCCCTCAAGCCCTGGAACGTTTCTGGCAACGTAAACCATCACGTTGCCCAAGGCTTCTATGCCAGCAGTTAACTCTTCAACCCTCTTTCGGATACCCTCCAACATGAGGGATGCGAGTGTGCCAAAGGCAGTGACTGGACCTTGAGCCAGTTGACCAAAGGCCAGGTTCAAGTCGTCTACGGATTTGGTTAGCTTCTCACTGCCGCTTGCTTGACCTTCAACAGTGTCTGAAAGGGAACCGTACTTCTCATTCAGTAACCCAATCACAGCTTCCTGAAAAGCCATCTCTTGGGTCAAGCCCTTATTCTCTTCCCTCAACTCTGCAATGCGGTCTGTAACTTCCCCAATGCCTAGGCCAATCTGGTCCAGTCTCTTGAATGAGGTGTTGCTAACAGCGAGTTGAGTCTCTTGGACAATGAAGTCTTGGGGTTTGCCAAGGGAGAGGGCAGCACCTCTCGCACCTCTTACGAAGCGTTCAACCTGGTCAGCACTCTCAGCAAAGCCTGTGGCCTGTAATCGAGTAACTTGTTCCAAGGCAGTGACTTGACTGATTGCGTCACCAGAAGCCTCATTGTAGGCTTCAAGCAGTGCATTCAGTTCTGCTTGGGAACCTGCCAGTTTCCTGGCTGAGACTTCCATGCGGTCATAAGCGGTTGCCTGGTCAGCGGATTGCTTAATCGCCCCCACTGCTTGGGTGACACCATAGGCACCAGCCCCAATACCAAGACCACCCATGGCGTTTCTGAGGATGCTGCCCATAGCACCCCCACCACCACCAAAGCCCAGCATGCCCAGCATGTTGTTGAAACCACCACCACCACCTCCAGGGGGTAAGAATCCTGGGGGAGGTCGTCTCCCCCCTGCTACCAAGTAGTTGGCTGTGGGGGCACCGATACCACCACCAATCAACTGCTGTTGCAGTGCTTGGTGGGGGGTCATACCCCCTGCTACCATCTGTGCCCTTTTCTGGGCAGCAATGGTGCCACCAATGGCGGCAGTTACTTGCTGTTGGAGTTGAGCCTGTCCACGAAGGGAGCGTTGGACAACGGCATTATAGGCAGAGGTAAGACGCTGCTGTTCCCTTAGTTGCGACTTGAACTCAGCAGTCTCCCTTCGTCGCAACTCGTTCCTTGCGACAGAGGCTTCCCTCTCCAAGATGAGCCTCTTTGAAATGTTCTCCTCAGCTAGTTTAAGTTCCTTCTGACCCTCCTGCCGCTTGAGAATCTCCTCTGTCACCACCCTTGGCTTTTGGAGAGTGACAGAGTCTTTCTTCTTAGTGGCAGCAACGGTTGTTGCCTGGGCAGTAGTTTCTGCTTCCTTCTTGAGGGTTTGCGCCCTTTTATTGGACTCTTCGTTCGTGGTCTTGGTTAACTGCTTCTGGTCATCTGCCACCTTCTTGATGGCACTAGACATTTGCCTCCACTGTTCGTTAGTAGCAGCAGTGCCAGCTTTAATCTGTTCAAAGGTGTCACGAGCAAGCCCCAACTTCTCAATGGCATCACGAACCGCATTGAGATTCTTCTCACTCTTACTGAGAGACTCGTCAATCTTCTTGTTCTGTTCCTGCCAGTCCTTGCTGAATTTGCCAAGGGCTTTGATGGCTGGGTCAGCGTTGAAGTCAACTGTTACTGTTGTTGTGGGGTTGCCCATATCGGACATGCTACTGTTCCTTCTCTACGGGTGGAGGCACGTAGACCCAACGGTGTACGCCTGACCCAGGCTTCCCTGCCCAAGTGAGGAAGGGTGCCCAAGGATTCTCTGCCAACTTCACCTCCTCTGGTGTCTCTCTTGGAGGAGGAGGTATCTTAAACCCTGGCGAAAGTAAGCGTGCCAAGGAGTACTTAGGCTGATATTCTGCCCCTACCTTGACACGCTCTTCTAACGCATTTTCGATTGTAATGCCAAACCACGTCACAGCGTTATCAAGCATCCATGCTGCGAACCCGTCAGTCTCCCCAAGAACTGTGCTGGGTAGTTGACTATACGTTTTCGCCTTCTGCCACAGCCTCCACATCAGGGTCTTGTTCAAGACGAAAGTTGGTGAGGATTTCAGCAGGTCCCAAGACCAACTGAAATATCCATCTCTTTTCTGCCATGGTGAGGTCTTCCACCTTAGTGTCGTCTGCCAGAGCCTTCTTCACAATAAAGTCGATTGAGTCTGCCATTGCGAGTGCAGCTTCAACCGTGCCCCTGTCTGCTTGGAGATACTGGTTGAGGTGACCAGTGGTGGGTTCCTGGTAGATTGCGCTTACCAAGAGCGGGGTGAGGGTGTCGGGCATCTTGCCCTCACGCAGCACCACAGTGGGGTCCACGCTCTTCAAGCGCACCACACGACCCGTACCGGGCATCGTCTGCTCCACCCCTTTGGTACGCATATCACGCAGACGTTCAGCAGTCTTGACAGTTGGCTTTGCCATCTTCTAGTCTCCTTTAAGGAATGGAACTGATGCCAGCGGGTGGCATGGCTGTGATTGGAACGTTCGATGGGTGGGTAATGAAGTTGGCGATACCGTAAAGCGTATCTGACACTGCTTGAACGGTTAACTCAGGTGTTGAGAAGGCACCGTACTCCCCTTGGAAGAGAGTGAAGTCGCTCATGATTTTGCACTTAGGCAAGAAGACCCAAGTGTCACCAACCTCCTCAGAGAGAGCCTTCACAATCACCCCAAAGTAGGGCATGCGCTCCCCACCCCTAAACATCCAGTTGCTAGTGCTGCCACTAACCCCTGGTGTAATTCCAGCCAAAACCGTCAGGGCTGGCAGGTTCATGCCCACGAAGCGCATCTGCAACTGTGCCCCGGTAAGACGGGCAGCAGCGGCTACGACAGTGTCATCACCGTTAGCAATGGCACTAATCACTTGCATAGTGGTGGATGCCATCTGGATGCCCATAATGTCAATCGGGCCAGTCCATGCGGGCCATGCAGCCACTTTCGCATCACTGATACCAAACGTTGGTTGTCCTTGTTCAAACGCCATTACGAATTCTCCTCTTCTTCTTCCTCTTGCGGTTCCCAGGTATGCTCTTCCAAGAAGTACCTGAGTGTCTCTGAATCCGTTTCGTTTAGGTAGATTGGCTTGTCTTTGCCATCCAACCCTATCACGTACATCAACTCGTTCTGCCTACTCGTCTCCACCCACAGAACTGCGTGGGGGCTAATCCACCCACCCTTTATCTTCAGGAACCAAAGTTCAGGGAGCATACCTCTTCTGACCCTTTCCCCCTTCTGGTGCAGGAAGGGGAGTGAAAGGTCTCCCTCTCCTTATAGTTCGTCTTGGCCCACGAGAACTCTTCTTCTGGGGCTTGAAGAGTTCACCCTTCTTTCTGGGGTCTATCCCAAACTCCACCCCAGGAACTCCCTTGTTGATAGCCAGTTGTATACCTGCCCTAATCCTTGGCACCCAGTAGTCCCTGGCTGGAGCAACGATAGCATATTGTCCCCCATTCGCCAGTTCCAGATAGACTCCGTAAGGAACGTACTCAGGGTCCCCATGGCCGAATCGGATATTCACAGTAGGCTGACCATACAACTCAGCCAAAGTAGGAACCTTCATCCTCATGTTCACAGGCAGTCTCTTCAGGGGCTTCTTCTCAGCCTTCCTTCTCTGCTTGTTCAGGTCCTTCAAAGCCTTCTCGTTAGCCCTAACAGCATCATCAATCGTCATCTTATTGATGTACCTATCAGGACCAGAGTTGAGAAAGGCGATAGCGTAGAGACGCTTTCTAGCATTGCCAGCTTGCTTGTAGTAGTAGCCACCCTTTTGGCTGGGCATCCACATGGCAGGTCCATCTTGCCAAGGGGCATTGTCCTTCATCCAGGTTTCTATCTTAGCAGCCATTTTCTCAGCAGTGCCAGCTATCGCCATCACCTCAAAGGCTGTTCGCTCAATTCTAAGGTCTTCGAGAAAGAATTCACCATTGGGTATGTTGTGTTCAATCTTGCTCTTTTTTGCCATAGAACCTCCGCTAGAATCCCCTCCACCGCATGCTCCCAAGTCTGATTCTCTCGAATCCATCGAGCCGCTTTCTGTCCAAAAGCGAATGCAGTCTCAGGGCTATAATACGCCCACTTCATCACTTGCGCAAGAGCAGGAATATCGACCATGGAGTGGTTGCCATAGCTGGGTCCTGACGCTTCCTGAACGCTGCCAGGAACGACCAGTGCCCACTGCTCAGTGAAGCCATCATCCATGCCGCTATACTTCTGGGTCACTACAGGAATGCCCATACAAGCCGCCTCCCTGTGAGGCATGCCCCACCCCTCATAGCGGGAGGGTAGCAGTACACAATCAGCCTGAGCATAGACAGAGGGCATGTCCTTCGCTATCTCTGTTTGGTAGACAATTCGCTTATCGGCCCCATTAGCCTCGCTCATGTTGTCAGTTAAGATAGCTTCAGTCCCTCTTGGAATCGTCTTCACGATGAGACGCACGTCCTGGTTCCCGGTAGTCTTTCCACCAAAGGCTTGATAGAACGCTTCCCAGACCTCGTTGAATCCTTTGCGAAAGCCCCTGTCTCCAAAGACCAAAAAGGTGTAGGGGTGACTCTTGCCTTCCCAGTGCTTCTTCAAGACAGGGAACTCATCAGGGTCTGTGCCAGCAGCCACCACGCTAATGGGAACGGTCACTCCCCCCTGCATGTAGCCCTCTTTCACGTTCTCGCAGGGGACAATCACCTTCTCGTAGCCAAGGGAGTTGATGATATCAGCGTACTTCTGTTCCAAGAGAGAGGTCTCCATCATGCTGTAGAGGACACTCCTCCCTGGTATGGGCATCAGGTCAAAGGCGGGGAGACAGGTGATGGTCAAGTCGTTCCAGTCAATCCCCATCTGCTTCTGCATCCAAAGGGGCTTGTTGATATCGTCCCTGGTAATGGCAGTAACAGAGACCCCTAACTTCTGCAGGGTCTGAACAAAGCGCACACTCATCCTGCCATAACTGTAGACTTCACCGTAGTGTCCCAGCCACTGAATGTGCATCAGGGTTTCCTAATCGAATTGATTCGCCAGTCTTGGCGAAGGGTGGTTGAGTTGGCAACAGGTCCCACATCAGGAAAGAAACCCGTCTCAAAGTCCCATTGCAGAGGGTAGGCTTGAGCAATCGTCTCGCCTTGCAGCACCACATAGCTCCTCTGTTTGGCTGCTTCAATCGCAGCATGGCCCCGGAACTCGTAGAAGAAAATCTGCACAATCTGCTGTGTGGAGACCATCTTCTCTTCCAGGTCCCAAAACTGTTCATCAGGCACCAGACCCCTCTGTATCACCCAAGCACAGGGGAGGAGTCTTCCCTCAGAGTCAAAGGCTTGCGCTGTAGGGGAGCCATCCCCTCTGCGAATCCCCTCCACACCCACCTCTTGGTAGGTGTAGATACCACCGGGGAGAATCCCCAAAAGGGTTGTGTCAGCAAGCAGTAGCTCTGCAACCTGTTCTTCCCTAGTCACGTCAACTCCCCGATGCTGTACAGTTGGCCTGAACCTGGCCGATGAGATGCCTGTTGACGCTGTTCACAGTGAACTCCATGTTGTCGAAGATGAAGGTGTCCCACTCCTCGATATCCGTGTCGTCCAGTTCCGGGTGACCATGGATGCCAAAGACAACTGCGCCCCTCGTGAAGCCACCACTTATCTCGCCCATTGAAGTGGAGTCGGAGTCATCCATTTCTATTCGCACAGACTGGGGTGGCAGGTAGGTGCCATTGCGTAACAAGGAGATTTCACTCTCCTTGTCCAGTATGCGGGACCTCTGCACAGAGGCACGAAGACCCGTCTGGGTTCTAGCAATACCGCCCCCTTGGGACAACCAGCTTTCAAACACCACGCCTCCCTGGAGCTAGTCCAAAGAAGAAGGCTGACCCAGTCTCCGTAACAGCATCAGAGACGGAGGCAACCTTCTCTTCCTCTTCCTTTAGCATGACAGAGAGATTGTCAAAGACCTTGGTGAGGTCCTCCTGGCTTTGGTTCTGGGCGTACTTGCCAAGCATGGCAGCACTTGCCCGAATCCCCTTGATGGCAATGACACGAGTGTAAGCCTTCATCTTGGCTGCGTTGTTGGGGTAAATCTCCGTTGCCTCGACAAAGTATTCCTCTGCCATGGGGTCGGTCATTACATCTTCACTTGCCCCAACATCTCGCCTAAGACGATTGTACTCTGTAGTATTGCCAATAGCCATGAGTTACTCCCGCCCCTTCACAAAGGCTTTGGGTGCAACAGCCACGGTCTCAGGGGGCGTCTCCTCCTTGGCTGCTCCACCCTTGATAAGGGTACCGTCTGCAAGCAGACGCTTTACCTCAGCAGTGGTGGCAACCTCAACCCCCTTGTCCTCATTTACCACGAAAGCCTCCCCTTCAGGGTGCGCTTCGTGCTTCTCCCAAAGAACTACCTTGTGGTCATCCCCGGCACCACGAACGGTTACCAAGGGCAGTTTATCGTCAGCCATAGTCTCCTCCTATTCAGAGATGTCTAAAACCTTTGTGGCAGCAGGGTCTAGGATGGCGAAGGCGTTGTTCTCCGTCATCACGATAACCTGGGTTTGGTTGGTAATGAAGCGTTCCGTTTCGGTAATCTCACTACCGATTTCCACAACCTGCTCCAAGGCGGCACGTCGGTCGAAGCCAACGTACTTGTTGTTGGGTGCCCCTTCCAACCAGCCGTAACGAACACCGTCTGCGGTGCTGTTAATTGGAGTCAGGCTGTTGCCAATTCCACCAAGGTTCTGACCCTGGAGGGGGATGTTGGCGGTTCCCATGTTGAGCAGGACCATCTGCACAGCCTCATCAATCTGGCTGAGGGAGGTGGTCATGACATAGGGGGGAGCGAAGAGCATGCGGAACTTGAGCCAGCCAACCATGCTCAGTTCACCAGCAATCGCTAAGGGGTCCAAGGTGAGGAGGTTGTACTCGGTAGCAGCAGTTCCAGCGTTGCCGTCACCAGAGACCAAAACGGTGAGGGCTGCTTCCAGCTTGTCCACCTCTGATTGTACTGCCATCCAGCGAATCCACCACGCCAGCTTGTCCACACGCACACGACGCATCTGCTCGTAGGTGGCTCGGAGACCTCGCCCATACTTGCGCAGACGAATCGAACGCTCACTGGACTCCAGGTTAGCCATGGGGATTTCAGCAGACTCGCCAACACGGAAGAGGCGAAGCTGGTTGGCATCATAGGTCATGTAGAGGGAACGGTAGTCCTCTCCACGAATGGGGCTGGTCATGGCGACCACTTCACTCAGGGGGATGGCTGGCTCGAACTGGTTGTTCCAACGGGGTCCACCCACATCGTTATAGGGTCGCTCAAACGTGCCAAGAACAGAGTCGCTGGAGAGGAGAATGGCTCTCTCCTTGGGGGAAGCGAATGACACCTTGCGCCACTCACGAGCAAAGAACTCAGGGTAGAGTGCCCGTCCTGCTGTGGTGTCAAAGAACATAGAAGCCTCGCTGGACCAGTAACCTGCCTCTGGATTGGAGCGAGTGCGAATCCCTGCCTGTCGCAGTTGACGTTGGAAAGCGTCAGTTCTGCTGCCCTTCTCTGAAGGGTCCAGTGTTTCCAAGAAGACGGAGAGAGGGACACCAGCCTCAATTGCTTGGCGATGCACCTCAATTGCCCCATCTGGCTTGCTCAATCGACTGTGAATTTCAGTCGGGGTTAGTTTTTCTGCCATCGTTCCTCATCCTCCCTTAGTGTGCCGATTCCATACGGACCTGAACAGCAGTAGCGACTGAAGAGTCTTCAATAATCCCACGACTCACTGTGTCTTGGGTAGCGACAGCCTGGATATAGCCCTCAGCACTAGCAGCACCCAAGTCGCCCACAATCTTCAGACCCGCAGTTAATGTGGCACCTGCCCCACCAGGGAGGGTCATGATACCGCCAGTTTGAATCACGCAGATTCCACCTGGTTCCACCTTGATGAGCTTGCCCAAAACGTTTTCACCATCACCAACAAGGCTTGCAACGCTTGAACTCTCAACCGTCATTGCGAGACCAACCTGTGCGCTCCCCCCTTCAAGCAGGGGATTGTAGACAACTGTGTTGTCATGCACCCAGGTTTCTGCAAAATAGCCGATGCCAACTCTGTTGGCAACTTCACGAGGGTCTGCCATAGTTCCTCCTAGTTATTACTTGCTGAAATCTGTGTCCAGGCAGTGCCATTACTCACTAGCACAGCACTGTCAGTTGCGCCCAAAACGATATTCCCTGCACTAATCAAGGTAGCTGTCTCTGTGAAGGTGATGGTTTGCGCACCCACATTGACCAGGATTAGAACAGACCCAGCAGGTTCAACCACTAGACCTGCTCCTACTGCACCCGCTGCCGTTAAAGGCTGGTAGGTACCTGTTGCATCCACCACGCTGCCATTGGCTACTGTCAGAGCAGGTCGTGGTTGTGCCCGATAGAAGTTTGTAACACGGACGTTACTGAACCCGGTCACCCCACCCTGAGCCTGAACCATCTGCCCCAAGGGGGCGATGAGTAGGCCAAGGAGGAGGAAGACTACGAAGAGTATCTTTTTCATGCGTATGCCTCATCCGGGGTGAAATCCTCAACCATTTTCTTGACTGGGGTTTGGTCCGTTTCCACACTGCTGCGACCTGCTGAGAGTGCGGCGTTAGCCACCTTCTGCCAGTCCCTTGCCATGCGCTGGATGGTGGCGAGTGGGGCTAAGTTGAGAAGAGCGGTGTAGTCTTCCACCTCAAACTCATTGCCGTGTGCCCGGACACCCTCTGCGATGGCTCGTGCAATCTCGTCCTTGCGGTACTGGCGACCCTCTGCTGCCTGGGGTTCCAGCGTTTTAGCCCAAGCGACCACAGCCTCAATCGCCTTGGGAATTTGTTCCTCAGTTAAGCCCCTAGTGTACTCTTCACTAAGAGGACCTGCCAAGGTAGTGCGAATTTGCTCCAAAACCTTGTCTTCCATTTTCACTTCCTCCTTAACACTGAAACTCTTCCTTGCGGGTAGCCTTGTTCGATAGGTTCTTTCCAGTAGGTCAACCTGCTTCTCTTCTAACAAGCCCATGGAGGCATGTCGTTGAGCCTTGATAATCATTGCTTCTGGGGTGGAACCGTCAAAAACACCAGAAGTCTCGCTTAATCTGGCATCATCTATCGTGTAGGTAGCAATCACATTGCGTGTGACTCCACCTTCTTTCAACTCGTACTTCAGGCCAGGAAAATGCCTACATTGCCAAAAGTCCTCATGGCAAATATCACAACTCATCTCCCCACCATGAAACCCTACACTAACATCTCTTACCAAACCAGTCTTCATGCGTGCAATGAGGTCATCAGTATCTTGAAGACCAGCGATGGTATAAAAATCAGCCACCACCCTTTTCCTACCATCCTCCTCAATGAAATCTCCACTCAGAGAATAGCCAACTGGCAACTCGTGCCAGTTATGTGAGCGCAAGAACGCTACCCCACGACCAGCATCCTCTGCATAGTTTCTCAGTGTTTTTTCACTCATTCTAGTGAAGTGAGAATCTAAGAGGTTGTTGCTAATCTCTGCCCTCCAAAGGTAGGGAGGGTGCGTATCAAGAAAGTCTTCGCTCAAATTACTTCTTTCTTGAACAAGTTTCTTCAACTCTGATTGACGCTCTTCCGTCAAAAACCCCATTCTTGCAGGGTGGGAGAGTTTTGGGGATTCGTTTCTGTCCATGTTAAAATTACCTCATTTCAAAGTACCCAGGCAGTGACTGGAATCACTCCTGGGATTAGACACAGGAAAGGAAGTTCCTATGTGCCCCAAGCATATCACACAACCTCGCCCAACCCTCATAGACCGTGTAGGTCAACGTTTCGGAAGACTCGTTGTAACACAACTCGACAAGCCTCAAAAGGGTCTCACCTACTGGATTTGCCAGTGTGACTGCGGGAACACGACAAGTGTTCGAGTCGATAGTTTGCGCACTGGCTACACCCAATCCTGCGGGTGTTTGCAGAGGGAGGCTGCAAAAGCCAATAAGGTGCATGGCATGTGGCAAGCCCCCATCTACAAGAGATACTACGCCATGATTCAACGTTGCAAGGATTCCAGGCAACCTGGCTATAAAAACTATGGGGGGAGAGGTATTAGGGTTTGCGAAGAGTGGATTCACTCTTTTCAAGAATTCTACAAACACGTTTCTTCCTTACCCAACTTTGGTGTTAGTGGCTATTCACTAGACAGAATTGACAATGATGGAAACTATGAGCCAGGTAATGTTCGCTGGGCCACAAGAATGGAACAAAAGGAAAACATGAGAAAGAAATAGCTATGTACCTGTTAGTGAGCCGACACCCACCAGAATGACTGAGACTGCCAAGAAGAGCAGGAGTGACTCAGACATGATTCCCGCAACAGAGAAGGCGGCTGCAAGGAATGCTAAAAGAACTGCAAGAAGTGTAACATATCTGTTCATCTATCAACCTCCACTACGTATTGAACAACAGCGGCTGCAGTTGTCGTACCCTCATAGGTTTGGACAACCAGGTCCCCATTGGCACGAGGCAGCAAGTCACAGTAGGCAGCATCAGATACAACGGGTCCAATATAGTAGGGTCCATACCAGGTGCTGCCATGGTCGTCACTGTACCAAACGGTTGTGCGATGAGAGCCTGAGACCCTGAAGGTGCGCCCACACACGTATAGACGATTGCCCACGTATCTGAAGCGGGGACGTTGAAAGATGCTGAAGATATCCGTTACAGTGATGAGTGGACCCCACGTTAGCCCCATGTCCTCACTGTAGCGAATGTAGGTATTGACCGCATTATCGTCACGCATCATGCAGAGTAGGCGTGTACCCCCAATGTGGGCAATAGCAGACTCGTTCGTCTGTTCAGCAAGGCTCGATACATCACTGACCTTTTCCCAGGTTAGACCGTTATCTGACGACTTATGAAGAGTTGTTTGCAGGGGAACGCTGTTACTGCCAGGGTCCCGCCAAGTAGCCAGGTAGATATCGGAACCTACAATTTTGTAGTCCTGCCCATTAAAGAGTTCCAAATCGCCCATGATGGGACCCTCATCCACCCAGGCTCCACCATCATTCACACTCCTCCACTGGTAAACACCCACAGCCCCATCTAAACTATTCACTTCACCAACATGGAGCAACAGGTCGCCATTAGGCGCACGCATCAAGTCCACACCATGAGCAGAGCTAGTTGGCCCATGCCCTGCAAAGGGTGCACCCGTAATGGCTCCACCACCCACTAGGGTATCCTCTGCACTCCAAGTCACACCCTCATCTGCACTGAAGCGAAGATGGATGCGAGCAGTGGTACCGTCATAGGCGTGCTTTGTAGCAGAGCGATAGGCTGAGACCCAGGTTCCGTCATTGTTGATGAGAACGGGTCTGCCTAGCCAGTCATGCGCTCCACTGGTAGACCAAAGTGTTGCACCAGAGGCGACTTTCAAGCCATCAAAGAAGGTTTGGCCCATGAGTGCGTTATAGACCTGGGTAACCTGCCCAGCAGAGAGCGTCTGATTCCAAAGCATAACGGCTAGAACATCACCCTTGAAGGGGGAAGTAAGCGCACCCGCTACAGAGTAGCCACCTATCCAAATGCTGTTGGTTGCTGTACCACTCCATGCTGAAATGGCTCCACCATCAGCCACACCGTTACGATAACCCTGCTGCCCTGCCACCGCTAAACAACCGTCCACCAAGTACGGGGCTACAGTCAGCAAACCACCATTGGCATAAACAACACCTGTTGCAGGGTCATTGATGATACGTATCTGTACTGTGGTTGAGTTACGGGAACCCGCTATGACTGCAACCTGTTGGTTGCTGCGAAAGAGAAGGAGCATGGTCCAACCAGCAGCAGGAACGATTCCCGTATCCAGGTACTGAGTTGTGCCATTGAAAATCCAGCCCCTGCGTGAGTGCCAAGTGGGAGCGACACCAGGACTGGCGTTATTGACACCAGGGTTAACCAGGTTCACATAACTGTCGGATAGGCTTGGGGCACGCCAAGGCATGTAGAATGCAGTGGGAGCGACTCCTGCCGCCATCCACCAAAGAGGTCCACCCCCTATAGCCCTTACGTTAATCGACAGGTTTATGCCCAGATTCATTAATAGAGGCCCACTATGTTGGTTGCTGTAGTTCCTGCAAACCAGACGATTTTGGCTCGAATAGTTAGAACACTCCCTGCTGAAACCCCTACAAAAGTCACTACATCACCATTATGCATTGTCACTTTCAGATTACCAGCCCCTCCAATAAAGAGCGCACGAGTCACCTTAGTGAGAGGGTTCGTATCATGGGGGGTGACTGCGAAAGCCCCAGAAGCAGGGTACAGTGTAGTTAGACTCATATCGGTTCTTGTCTCCTTGGGTCTCGCAGCACTTTAAGGGCTTTAGCCCTTTCCTTTTTCACAACAAGTTTGTTGAAGCGTTCCTGCCATTCCAGGTCCAACACGTCAGGTCGCCTCGCCCACATCTCAAATATGTCTTCCAACAACTGTTCCAGTGAGTCCGTTTGTGTAGATGATTCTTTTTGCATCGTCATCCCTGTTCCTATCTAGGGCTTCCTCCCCATCCTGGGAGTCCTGAGCATTGTCTTCCATGGGCTGGGCTGATGGTGCAGGTCCAAAGGCGTCATGGTTGACAGCATTGTTGCTGGCCTCATCCTGGGAAATGAATCCTGCATCACGTTCCGCAACAGCGTTTTGAATCTTCAACTGGCGAGTCTGTTCGTCACGTAACATTTCAGAAGCACGTAGCTCTGCAAAGCGAAACGTAACCCTAGCCTGAATCCCCTTGGCTCTCAAAGAGACCTGTAAGAGCGACTCCAGCATGTTTTCGCAATGGTGTTGTAGTGACTTCACACCAGCCGCATGAATCTCCCAACGCCTATTACTGTCCGTCTCAGAAGGACTATTTCCAGATTCGAGAAGAAGGCTGGTGGATTTGAGTGCCCTGGTAACCATCTTCTCTAATCGGTCCAGTATGGAGCCAATAGCTCCAATGCTGTCGGAGTCAAGTGTACCAGTAGGAGGGTTCAGTGTAAAAGCACTCGTATGCACGAAAGCGTCATCAGGCTGGAGTCTTGCGTAGGCGTCTTTAATCTGCCCAATGGCAGCAGTCATGTAGGAGTGGAAGTTGGCATGCCCCTGTGGTTCGTAGGCGAAAGAGTCCTGGGCTGCTTCAAGGTCCAAAACGATATCCATGCGCTTGTAGCCCTGCTGCATAACAACCCGCTTCACATCGTGCAGGAGTCCAAGGATGAAGATGGAGGTGAAGAGTGCGGGTGCTGCAAGGGGGCGACCGTAGGGGTTGGCTGGGGCAGGGTCCACTGGCAGGTACTTGAAGGTGGGAATGTCCAAGGAGATGAAGTCGCCACCCTGCCACTGCCCTGGTTCCCAAACCTCTTTCCTGACCGGGTCTATCCGCTTGCGGAAACGAACAGAGTAAGGGTCGGGTGCCACAATGTCAATAGATTCCACAGCACTATCATCAAGAACCAGTTCCCCACAGAAGGCACCCCTAAGATAAGCACCAATGAAAAACCGCCCAAGTAGTATATCGACAGAACCGTATTGATTGCGGAGTCTATCGAAGAACTCGTCCAGGTGCGCTTTGGCTTGAGCATTCTCTGCATCCTCTGAACCAAGATTGTAGGCTTTGTACTCCCAGCCTGGGTTGCATAGGCGTTGAAAGTCCCACACTGCTTTGGCTATCTCAGGGCTGAGGTCCAAGAGCATGTCCAGTAGCTCTTTGGGACTGTGCTTGTCGAGTTGGTGAACGTCTAGGTTGAGCATCCTCCAGTGTGATTCATAGTCCTGGGGAGGTTGCACTATCCAGCTTTTGTTGAGGAAGGTGTTCTCTGTATCGAATGAGGTTCGACCAGCGGGGAGAGAGGTGGGTTCCGTAAAGGCAACCTTGCCCACAGCCACACGAGTGGGAGCAGGGGGGTTAAAGACAGCCGACAGCCACTCAAATAGGTTCATTACCAGCCCCAACCCTTAGTCGATTCCATCAAAATCACTCCCCCCGCTCCAGAAGATATCATCTGTGCCCGTCCTGCCTGTGCCAAAGCGAAGGAGTCTGCTCTGTCATCGTTGAGACCCTCTGGGGCACGAAGGCTTGCGCCTTCGATGCTCACCAGTTGGTTAAAGGTGGCGAAATTGTGCAGCACCTTGACACCCTCATCAGACTTCTGCCTAAAGAACTCAGCCGTTACCGTGTAGAGAATCGCCTTGCCCAAAGTGCTGGATAGCCACCCAGCTTTCTTTCTCTTCCTCTTGGCCCTTTGCGCCTTGCCCGTCTTGTGGGCGTCTGCATCATGACCGGGGAGGAGACGCACCCTTCTGCCGTGTTCTTCAAGCCACTGGATGACAGCATGACCGTGATTGTTTCGCTCTACCATCGTAGGACAGAGGTTGTAGTACCCACTAACTTGTGTGATGTAAGATGCGAAAATAGCAGGTTCGTACTTGCCAGATAGAGTGGCTACCTCTTCCCCCGTTAAAAACTCTACCACGGTCAGGCTGCTGTCATCAGAAGTAGGATTCCCTTCAGCAGGGTCTGCTCCTAGCACATAGCGTACACCAGGTTGGGGTAGTTTGTAAATAGTGAAGTTTGGTAGAGCGGGTCCCTGACTGGTTCTGAGGGGTTTTAGCTCCTCAAAACAGGTCTCTATCCAGATGGGAGGGATTCTTTTGTCCAGGGTTCTGGCTGATAGTGCCTCCGTGTCCGTTGCTGGATACTGCTCGTAGAGGTCATCCAGACTGCTTGTGCGACTCTGAATGTCCCTCTTCTGCCTCTCATACCACTCCTGGTCCCTCTCAGGGTGTGTACTCCAAGGCAGGAATATGGGCATCCAGCCGTTCTCTCCCGCTTTGGCACCCCTGTAGATGTTCTTAAACTCAGACTCTGGTGTGGACTTGTCCACCCTACTGAGCAGAATCATCTTACCGCCATTGTCGATGGTGGGTTTCACAGAGCGCAGCAGCTTGTTGAGGTCTGGTGTCAGGTCTGCTTCATCCACGATAGCCAAGGTGGAGACGTAGCCATCCCCTGCTGAGGTGGGGAAGGCACGAATGACTGAGCCGTTTGATAAGGCCCACTCCTTGCCGTTGTCCACTGTGGTCATGTGCCCCACCCGCATCCACTCAGGTAGCTGCATGAACATGCCCCGCAGTCTTTCGTTTCCCAGCATGTAAATCGCTTCCGGCTCCCTTCTGGAAAAGATAGAGACGGAAGCGATGGGGCGAAAGAGTGCTTGCCAAAGGGCGTAGGAGAGGGATATCCATGAGATGCCAAGCTGCCTTGCCTTGAGAATCACCGTGAGTTGCTGTTGGTCTATGATTTGAACGAGCCGCTCCTGCTTCTTCCACAGCTTGAAAGGAATCCAGTCCTTGGAGACGGAGTCATAGATTTTACAGAACTCGTTGATGAAGTAGACCGGGGATGCAAAGCACTTGCCTAGCTCCTCTGCCCGGTACTTATCAATTTGTACAGGGTCCCAGGCTCTAAACTTCCCTGCTTGCATGGACCTCGATTTCCAAGTACTCATCTTCATCTTCCATGGTTAGGAGCTTGGGGGGAGGCTGTGCCTCTGCCCCTCGTCTCATCGCTTCGATTAGGGAGGCTGCGTTCTTGGCAGCGTAGGGTCCTAGCTCATGCTCCACAGTGCTTTTCTCTGTGTAGCCTCTGTTCTTGCCAAGGGTCTTCAGGACGAAGATGATAGCGGAAGGGTTACCGCTCTTGACCAGTCTCTTCAACTCGGACTCGGTTGTATCAAGAAACTCGTCAATAATCTCCTGCCTGATTTTTTGCAGATGGGGACTGTTGAGAACCCTGATATTAATGCTGGACTGGTGCATTCCCAAGAAGTCTGCCACATGGCTCATGTTACCATCAAAGCGGCGAAGAGCTATCTCTATGTCGTTGTTGGTGATGCCAGTGGGGGTCTTCTTGCCCTTCTTCTTCTTTTCCTCGAAGTATTTGACCCTGGCAGCAATTGCCTCTGGACTCATGTTCGTATTGACAGCCCATCCTTTCTCACTTACACTACCTATGTAGCATCTGCCATAAAGATTCCTGGCAACGTTGTGAGCGTCCCAGGATTGACACAAGAAAGGTTGATTTCTTATGTATCCTCATGATACCACTCGCCGTAAATACTCCACAATTGCAGACTGTTTTTGGACACATTGCCTTAAAGGAAACCCAGATGAGTGCTGGAGTTGGAAAGCCGCCATTCATAAAGGTGGCTATGGACAACTAACATACAGCAAAAGAAGTCAACTGGCCCATAGAGTCTCCTGGCAAATCCATAATGGGCCAATCCCAAGAGGATTGTTCGTACTGCACAGGTGCGACAATCCAATTTGCACGAACCCCAACCACCTTTTCTTAGGTACTCAAGCCGATAACATGGCCGATATGCACAGAAAAGGTCGTGATAGGCAAGGAGTTCTTCGTGGCGAACTCAACTCCAAATCAAAATTAACAGAAGAACAAGTCGTCGCCATACGACAAGAATATACCAAGGGGAAGCGTGTTAAGGACCTGATGAGAGAGTACAATCTCTCTAAATCTGCCATCGAACACGTTGTGGCTAGAAGAAGCTGGAGCCACGTCCCCTAATTCTTAGCCATTCTCCAACCTGCTGCCTCTGCATCCTCAACTGAACAGAACCACTGCTCTCCCTCCTGGTCGATAAGAACTTGACTGTAGTTCCTCTGACCAGGAGCGTGAGCTATTTTCTCTCCCTGTGCATTGATGTTCCCAGCTATATCCAAGCACTGCTCCTCAATGGGCAGTTCAGGTATGGGAAGGATAACTTCCCCCATACGAGAGCGAAGCTCCGGCGTATCTTGCACTACCATGTTGCACCCAGACAGTA
>Ga0105340_1000078_pt1 | contig 45316 bp, 63 predicted proteins | sample EasRivMeERMLT700_FD_89676 | JGI IMG/M metagenome (GOLD analysis project Ga0105340, IMG submission 89676) | Soil microbial communities from meander-bound floodplain in the East River, Colorado, USA - East River MetaG ERMLT700 | ecosystem: Environmental > Terrestrial > Soil > Floodplain | place...
ACATTAAGAGCATTATCTGTCACAGTCTTTACACCATCCTCACCCATATAGAATGCAAGACTATTTCCATTTGGATCACCTTCAATAGGTTGATGTAATCTAGCTCTGATCTGAGCTGTCATTGCAACCTGTCTGCTTTCTATTAAGGCTTTAAACCTGAGGGCTACCGTAGGGTCTTTGGTCTTTTCTGTCAATTCAGTCATAGCTGTACTAGGATCAGAGCTTAGGCCCATAGACTTATGAACTAAATCAATGTCATTAGTAATCGCCTGACTAACAGCCTTTTGACCTAGAACAGTAGCTTGAATCTTTTTATTCTCTACAGTAGCTTTACTAATTGCTAATTCGCCTTCAGCCTGCCTTTGTTCATATTTAATTCTATTTTGTTGGTTGATCCAACTATCGAACTGGTAGGCGGACATACGTCCTGCCTGATACAGAGCACGCCTTTCAGGCATACCAGGAAGCATATTATTTCCTTCCTGATAAGATACATTTAATAGTTTATCTTGACCTGCTTTATTAGAAGAAATAAGCCTATTTATATCGTTAATCCTGGCACCAATCAGAGCATTAGCTGGGTCTATACCAGTCTCCTTTTGGATCTTAGAATCGATGTAATCTCTCCATCCAGGGAATTGACTACGAAATTCTTTAGCTAATGTATCTAATCTAGCTACATAATCTGTACGAGATATCTTACTGTTACCTCTAGCTGCACCTAGAACATTTACACTACCTACTAGATTTTCTAACTCAGGAGGAAGGTCTCCAGCACCTTCTGGATCACTTAATAGACTTGCAGCATCATTAACCACAGGCTTTCCGTCTTTACTTGCAACTTGAGCTGTCTGAAGACCTTTTAAGGTCTTTCCCAACTCATCCTTATAAGGTTCTCTAATGGCATCTACTTCAGAATGGATACGATCATCTAAGGTCTGTTGAGTTAACGTATGTGCTACCTTTACTACATCTGCACCTATTTTAGCGGCACCTTCGATGGCACTGGCAGTAGCTGAGTAAGCTCTGGGAGTGTCAATAGGTTTAGATAATCCAAGGTATGAAGGAATAGGTAATTCCTTATACGAAGGATTAAAGATTGAGGCGTCGGATAGATTTGTAGCCATTATTGGTTCCTTAATTCATTCCTTAACTTTTCTTGATAAGTCTTTTGTCTAGGTGCACGTTGTGTCTCTGGTACATCTCTACCTAAGTAGTAGTTGAACATGGCACGATCTGTAACAGTCTTCATAGATTCTCGTTCTGCACGCGCTGCCAGTTCTCCGTATTTAGTTACTGGATAATTACCTTCTCTTAAGATTGCATTAGCTCTAGTTCCGTAGAACCTGGCATTAGCGAAATCCTTATCTTTTACGGCTTGAGAAAAACGTCTCCATTCACGTAAGAAAGCATCTTCTGTCTTCTTCTGATCATCCTTGATTTCACTACCTAAGGAAAAGAAAGATTGTAGATTAGCTGCCTTTTGTGTTTGTGTACCTGTTAACGACAGAATAGCAGCATTTACAGGACTGATATCAGTATCTAATACCATTCCCTTTCTAGATATCCAGTCAGTAGTATTCAGAGCGTGCTTCCAGCGAATAGCAGCATTGACTGAAGCTACCGCTTTTAAAGGCTCTATAAAGTCCTGTGCACTTAGCGGAAAGAACTTTCCGTCGTCCTTAAAGACTGACATGATTGCAGTACGGAGACCATCGGATTGAGTCCAGACATTACTTAGGACATTACCTGAAGCTCCCATTGCAATAGTCCACATCGATTTATCTCCACTCAGAACATCTCTGATAGGGTCGAAACCAGGGGCACCGAATCGTTGACCAATGTTATATCTTTCGCCAGTAATCAGTTCTACTAACATAGACGCAGGACCTTCGATAGCCCAGGTAGACCAATTGTCAGGCTTTTCTTCATAACCATTATCAATAGCTAGACTACGAATGTAATCACCGACAGGTACGCCTGTTAATCCGGCTCCGCCTACTCCAAAGGCTCCCCAATAAGTTGTATAAAGTCTTGCACGTTCTACCGCAGTAAGACGCTTACCTGTGGCCAATTCAGCCATACGCATAGTGTAACCTAGGAACTGTGTGGCAAAGGCTCCAGGACCTTGTTGTAAAGTAGACTTAGAAGCAGCAGACATGTTACCTGCTAATAGATCTGCATGATCTAGAATTTCAGCAAGATCTAAATCATTAACTCTTCCGGTAGGATTCTTAGCTCTAAACCTTAGGTAAGATGCATACCATGCACCTAAGCGAGCATTACGATCACCTTCATTAAAAGGCACCCTACCCCAATCTAATACTTGCTGAGTACCTGAACGACGGACATTCACAGATAGAGGGTTATTAGTTAACGCAGTATCTGAAGAGGTAAGATGAAATCCAGTCTTTAGTAGAAGCTCACGAGCTTCTTTCCATTGTCCAGGAAGAAATCTAGCAAACGCTCCCTCACCTTTTATGGCCCCCGATATCGTAGGAACATAAACCTTACTGGCTAGAGAATCCATTAGATCTAAGGTCTTAGGACCAGAGATTGGTAGACGAGCCCATTGGTGTAGTAACGCTCCTGCGGTAGCTGCACCTGCTCTACCTATACCTTCAATACCTGCAATAGTTACGTAAGTAGACTGTTGGACTAAGAATATTGGTAAAGAAAATAGACCAATAGTAACATCGAATGTTGCTGCCCTTATAGCTTTAGCACCATCCAAAGCTCTATCGAACATCCATACAGGACTTATTTTAGAAGCTGGTCCCTTACCATAGAGAGAGTCTGCCATCTCTTGTGCATAAGTATGTAATTCAGTTTGTATCTTGCTCGGTGTACCCCATAGACGTTGAGCTTTAGCTTTACTATCGTTCAATGCATATTGAACTTCAACAGGTGTCCCGGGTCTATACTCCGTATGAAAGAAGTGATGAAATGGAGAGTCTGCAATAGCCTTTGCATCAGCATTCAAATAACTTAAACCTGTCTCAGGGTTTATTGCTCTCTGCAACCAACTCTCTACAGCAAAGGTCTTGTAGTCATCCATGAACATACTGTCCACCATAGACTTCATAGATCTATTGAGAGAAGGAATAGGGTCTACATAAGTGGCAGGTTCATATTGGAATGTAGGATTATGTCTAGTACCTTCTTCTCGAACGGTATGCATTTCATAAGGATCGCTAGTGCCATCCTTAACATAATTCTTTAAGATTAGATTACCTTTGGTATCGTCTCGAAGCTTTCCACTAGCCTTAAAACGATCGATTAGAACATTATCAAAATCAATAGTTAACTTGTTACCAGGAACCAATCTAATTGGACTATTAACATCATATTGAGGTTTAAGTCGTCTTCCGTCAGGACCTACAGTCTCCATGAACATTCCTCGTAAAGTTTCCCAAGGAATGGGTGATCCTTTATCCTGATTAATCTTTAATGCACCTGCTTCGTCTTTAGCAGCGAGGCGTTCTCGAACTTCATTGACTATCTTCAGTACCTTCTCTCCTAAGGTACCATTAGCAAAGGGCATCATAGTATTGTCACCCTTATAGCGCCAAGTCTTAGAAGCAGGATCATATACAAGCTTCTCTTGTTTACCATAGTAAGGATATTCTAGATCCCACAGGCCATTGCCCTTACGGTCAACTCTAGTCATAGACAGAGGTTGAACTTCAGAATTCTCTGTGACTACGTACTTAACGTAGTGATCTTTTATACCTGCAAAACCCTTTAAAGGATTATCATTAGGATATAGAACTTCCAGAACTTTTAATTTACCTTGACGAATAGATTCTACAAGAGCTTGTTTCTTAGTGCCTAGTGTAGCTGTGGTGTATATACGCTCTTCACCAACATTAGATCCCATTATTAGAATACCATCTTCTTTACCAGAAGGTAATTCAGGAAGAGATCTAGCTTTGAATACCGGAGAGTTAATAGCTTCGTTTTTATCTAATACTCGTAGTGAGTAATTACCTGCGCCAATGCGCATCTCTTCTTTATAAAGTTTAAGATCTTCTAGAACACCTTTAAGTTCACCATAACTCTTCCAAGCAAAGTAAGCTTCTACTTCAATATCATCAGCCATACGACTATGATGACGTAGATAATAATCTTGTACCTGACCTACGCTAGTAAAGGTTTCACCATCATCTCTATTAGTCTTAACTAGACTTTTGAAATCTTCCCAACGTTGCTTTCTAGCAGTACCTGGGGCAGTAAACCTAGCTAATCTAGTTACAGGTTCTAATTCTGCCTTAGCCATATCTAGAAGGTTGTTAGCACCGAAGATAGCCACCTTAGCTTGTTCACGCATGAACTTAGCTTCAGTCTCTTCTGGTGTTCGGATACGTCTGAACACATCAGTAATACCACTGGCAAAGCTTCGATCTGGATGAGACTTAGGATGAGTTAGAATAGCTTTACGAACTGTAGGACTAGTTTCTTCTACTGAATTGAACATAGAAATATAGAAGTGAGCACCTTGCTGTTCTATAGTAGCTCCTGGTAGAGCTTTTAGACCATCCAATTCCTTTTGATAATCTACGTACCTCTTCTCTAAAGTTTTAAGGTCGGTCTCGAATCCTTTAATCTTAAGGGATCCAGCAAACTTACCTTTAGTATCTTCAGTTAAACCTAACAGCGCAGCAGTCTCTGGAGAAGGACTTGCAGCAGCTCTAGCATACTTAAGTTCTTGTTCTGTACGAGCAATTAACTTTACAAGTTGTAGCTGACGGGCAGCTTGAGCCTGACCTTTTAACGTGATAGCAGGACGTTCTAATGCGGCTACAGCAGCGGCTTCTTCAGGAGAAGTGAACAAAGTACCATCATGTCTACCGATCTGTAGTTCCCAATAATGTACATTAGAAGCTGGTTCTCTGGTAGGACCACCGAACGGACCTTCTCCTTTGATATCTACTACTCGACTTGACGTACCTCTGTAATCTTTCTTAATAGAATCTTTCAGAACACGAACACCATTCTCTGTAGCTATAATAGGGGCAATCCTAGATACCCTCTGGAAGTTACTGATAATGTTGACAATGTTAGTAGTCTTGTCGACAGCTTTTTGTATTAATCTATTAGTTAATTCTTGTGAGCCAGGACCTCTTCCTGGATTAGATGCAAGGTCTACCGCCTCTTCTTTCCAAGCTCTAGGTAGACTCTTAATAGCTTCTTGAATAGGATTACCTGTTCCAGCTAGACTATGGGCAACTTCTGCAGTAGTTCGTGCCACAGCAGCTTCACCTAAGTTACCTGCGCCTACGGCAGCAGCAACCTTAGGAGGTTCTGTACTACTAGCTGCAACGGCCATATCCTCTACGGCCTTCTTAGCTTGTGCTAATTCCTTAGTTCCTTTTACAACAGTACGGGAACCTTTTAGAAGCAGCTTTGCTAATGTACCTACGCCAGGAGCTGTAGCGAACGTAAGACCGGAGAAGAAGTTCTCCATATCTACATCGGTACCCAACATATGCTGAGCGAACTCTGCAGCATACAGAGGATTATCTTTTGCAATATTATCAATCATTTCAGGAACAACTCTGGCGAACTCATCATCAGAAAGTCCCCAAAGATTACGTCTCTGATCTTCTAGATTAGTACCTAATAGAATTCCACTACCAAATATCTTCGAGCCTGGAACTTGAGTACGTGGTTTAAATTCTCCATATAGACCTAAAGTAAATAAGTTCTTAGATCTGTCTATGACATCTTGTCCAAAGGATTGAGCTTCGCTCTTGGCTTTAGCATCATCTCTAGCTTTAATTAATATCTGTTGTTTTGTAGTAAAAGATTTACCTGCACTAAATACTTGTTCAGCTTCTTCAGGCTGTTCTCTACGCCAATTATTTAACCAATTTGTTTCAGATAAATACAAAGAGTCATGGTGTTTATTAGCAAAGGCTCTCTCTAGGACACTCTGCGGATTAACGTACTCGTTGCTCTTATGAACTACGTTGGTGACATAATTTAATTCATCAGTAGTTAATGGACCTTGCTTAGCTTTACTGATCTTGAAGATTACATCTCTCAAGTCTAATTGTTTCTGTAAAGTAAGCTCTCCTGAAACCTGTTCCCGTAATTGATTTTCCTTACCGGAGTTAAAGGCATCTAAGACATCATCATACGGTTTGCTTAATGCATACGCAGCTTTAGAAGTACGAGCTTCAAGGATACCCTGAGGTAATTGAAACGTCTCCTGTGCAGGATCAACATCAACTATCCAAGGTTGAGCAGTAGGTTCTTGGTAGGGAAATAAATTAACCGCCATACCAATTTCTTCCTGCACCCATAAAGAAGTTGCCAGTTGTTCTGTTACCAGTTATGGATTGCAATCCGGTTAACTGTTTCATTGGGCCAATAGAGTTAATCAACGTAGACCCTAATTGTCCCATAGCTTGACCTTCTTGCATACGTTCTTGAGCTTGAACCTGTTGGATCTTAGATTGACTGATCTGAGAATTTATATCGAAAGTCTGTCTGCCAGCTAGAACCGATTGGCTTAAGCCTTGGAGATTAGTTCCGAATTCACCTGCAATCTGTCCCATACCTCCGCCAAGGGCAGAAGAACCTCTACCAGATGCTCCCTGAGTAGTTGCATTGTTAAGTGCCAAAGCACGTGCACGTTGTTGTCTACGTACTGCCTCTAACGAATTACGTCTGAAGTCTAGTTCCATAGTCTGTCGTCTTATAGCTTCATTCTGCTGTTCTAATTGTATCTGACGTTGCTGGGCAGCACTTGCTTCTTTAGTTGCTTGTGTAGTCTTACGGGAACCAAAGAGCTGTACACCTAAACCAACTACACCTAATGCTAAACTAAAAGGATCCATTATATACCTGCATTACTTGTTTCCCACGAAGACCAACCTATTAGGTCAAAGGGTTTTGTAGAAGAACTTTCTACTTTAAATTGAAGTGCCAAACCTTGTCCTCTTATCTTTACTCGTTTAACCCTATGACTAAAGTTAGAACTTAAGTATGTGAATTTCTCTGGTACAGACCATCTACCTGAGCTAGGAGAAACAGAATAATCCCATAAGCCTCTGATAAAGAACTCTCCAGGGATTTCATTATCTACATATAAGTATACATAATTAGACTGAAATTTACGTTGCATCTGACCGTGGATCTTGTACCCTGTAATGAAATAACTAGAGTAATCCGCAGGGAGACTGGCTAATACCCAGTCAGTATACGTTTCATCATCTCGTTCTTCAGAAAAAGTAAAGAAGGCAGGAGAACCTACTGAAGTTAAATATTTGAATGCAGATCTAGAAGGATTATTAATTCCTACAGAACCTTCTATATAGTTAATCCCATGAATACTAGGGAAAGGTGCATTATTCTGCATAGTCCATGGATAAAAGGATTTAGTTCCTGTGTTAAGGTTCAGGATGCGATCAAACCCATATTGATTAGTTCGATCAGACTCTCCGGTACTTCTATAACACCATTGGATAGTTTGTGTGAGTGGGTTGTAGTCGCCTCTAGCAATACGCTTGCTATGTAAGGGAATTTGAGAGAAGAACTCTGCAATAGTATCATTAGTAACAGACGTGGCTGAATACCCTCCGCTATTACCTGATACAATTGCCCATATGCCATCCTCATTCCACCAGAAAGGATTACCCTCTACTGTAATAAAGGAAGAGGAAGATAGTGTTGCAATAGATGCTAGTTTAATTACAGTATAGTCATTAGCAGCAAATCCTACACCCTGACTACCAGATATGAACCATACTCCAGCAGCAGCAAAGACTAATACACCGTTCTGAACGGGTACCAGTTTATGAATTGTGCCTGCACCTTGAATACGAATTACACCACCATCGGTAGGGAATAGATCGAATCTTTCTTCACTGGTAGGATCGTTAACCTGGTAACATTTACCAAACTGTGTAGTATTTTCAATGGTCTGAGAGAAGTATACATTCTCTGTGAACGTCGCGGAGTTCACACCTGCATACCACACTCTACCTTGAAACCATGCGCCTGTCTTAGGAAGAGCTGTTGCAATTATATCTGTAAGTCCTAGAACTCCGGATACTTCGCTTCTTACCTGTCGAAATGCCTCTAATATAAATGAACCTTTAGGAGCAGGACCAGCGTTTACTGTTACGTTATTGGCAGTAGAAGCGGGAGAATAAACTCCAGAAGCATTCTTATACAGCCACCATATATCAGAATTAGAAGGGAAGTTACCAATATCTCTGAACCAAATTTCAATAGAAGGTGGTTCGGGAATTAATGTCCAGAGTGCAGCGCTGCCTGAACCTGCAGAACCTGTAATCTTAATTTGTACATCTGCTGTTCCGTTACCCAACTCTGTATAATTTTGCACGGTACCAAAGATACTAAGACTTCCTGGAAGTGGAGATACTGGTCCTTGTCCTTGTACTATTGCAGTATAAAGTTGAACTCTGTCGCCAACTGCTATTGGGTAATCGTGGGAATCTACGTTAAATGTAGTAGAACCAGATGATGCAGGAACTGTACCTGTTCCAGAGGCAGTAGCTTTGTAATTCTTACTCCACCCTTGATTAGCTAAATTATATTTATGAAATTGAGATAAAGTTTCGGATCTAAAGGTATCATCTACACCCGGTTCTATAATCCCTTCGAAATCTCTAATCTTAACTGTAATTCTTTCAGCGACAATCACACCTGCAGTATAAGTACAAAAGAAAGGTTCCAGATAAGGATGGAAGACAAATAGGTATCCATTACCTTCTGCAAATTCACACTCTTCAGTTAACGCAGGAGGAAAAGAGAAAGGAGCATCTAGTTCAAAGCTAGTTAAGTTTACTGTAGATTGTAGTTTAGTAAGGGACAGAGGTACTGTAACAGTGGCAGAACTAGGACGATAGAAATGTAATAAAGATCCTACTTGAAGAACAAGAACTCTAGTGTTTCCTTCACCACCTGGGTTGTTCCATTTGAATGTGTTGATTGCATTACCTGGCCGGTCGATCTGTTCAGAAGCTAAGTTAGCTTCATAGTTAAATCCTTTACGTCGAGAGACTTTACCCGTACGATCGAATATACAATTAAAGGTCTCTGTACAGGCATTCTCAGGAAAGTTTAATCCTGTATGCTCTGTAAGAAGACCTTTTACAAAGTTATTCTCTATGGAGTTAGCTTGTTGACGAGGCATTAATCTATTACTTCTTTTATTGCTACATTACGACGTTCGTAATAAGCTTTTACAAACCTTAAGAGATCGTTAAATCTGGTGAACTTCTGTTTGAATATTGGAGGGACAATTCCTTGATCATATTCCAAACGCCAGTTATTACCAATAAGCTCTCTCTTAGCGTGTAATTTATTCTCTCCTGTAAACAACCTATGGTCTACCAATCCAGCAGTTGATAACGGAACTTTACCTTCCATCCTATGTAGAACGATAATACGATCATCGCTCTTCATCTTAGATTTGATCTTAGCTTCTAAGTCAATCATTTTCTTCCGAAGTTAGGTAGTTGGGAGAAATCACTAGCTTTGTTTAAGTGTTTATTCTTTCCTAAACTTCTCCAATGTCTACGTGCTTCTAAGACAGCTAAGTCATGTCCAGTTTGTTTAAGTTCTAGAAAGGCTAGAGATTTAGCTTCATTCAATAACAGAGGAATTTGTTGTTCATCTAAATCAGGAATGAAGATATCTGTAAGAAGGAATGCCGGAGTAATCTGTCCAAAGCATTGAGTCTTACTAGCTTGTAAAGTACTTTCTAAATCCTCTTCGAAGGTATCGAAGATAATGTAGTAATCATTTAGAATAGTACAGTAAGTAGGCTGTTGATCATTCTTAAAATAGAAGACAAAGTTCTCTAACGAAAAGCTACTTACGTCATCATCTTCTGGATTAAAGGCTTGTGTCATCTCCAAGAATTGACCGACTGGTAAGATAGTTATATACTGAAAGTTAACTGTAGCCGGGTCAGTATCATCTGACTTATCGTACTTAATCCATTCAATTTTAACTACATTGTCAGGCCTATACATCAAGACTGGTAGTGCATTATTACCAGAAGCTACTAGATTAAAAAGTCTAGAATGTTCAGGTAAGTTAGCTCTAGAGATGATGTTATAGTAAGCAGTACGTAAAATTTGTAATACTTGTCTGGACTCTGCGGTATCAGATACAGAGTTAACTTGATCTGAGTCAAGAGCAGCTAGTATTTGTTGTACGTAATCTAGATTAGATAATTTCATCTCTTTAGTATCCTAGTAATATCAGTCACAAAGTAGAAACCAAACACAGTGAACATTAGAGCCCATAGTGTAGTGGACAGATCCTCTGTACTTCCATAGTGGAGCATCTTGTCCCAGACAACTACTTTCCAAATGAATAGCCCAAAGGGTAACATAAGGAATAGACGACCTATAATATTCCAAGGAGACTTAGACTCTGATATAAGAACATCACGTCTAGCCTCTAGAGCTTTAACACGCTCCTCAGCTTCTATACGTTCTCTTTCAGTGACTGCGTTATCTCTATTTTGCTTAGCAGTAGCAATCTCTTTAACTACCGCAGGAAGTGCACCTATGAGTAAAGGTAGTACAGTACTTAATAGTATTGCCCACATTACGTTGAAGCCGTGTCTATCTCTTTAATCTTCATTTTCTTAGGAAGATCTACCACTACTTCGGTCTTAACCTCCTTAAGAACTTCAGCAGGGAAGAGATGTTCATTCACTTCGACTGTGTTAAGTCTACGTGCCCATTCAGAGATTATGCCTTTAGTAAACATAATTGCTCCTAGATAAGCACCTTGAACCCAGGTAAAGCCAGTGTCAATTCCCACTGATAGGAGCGGTGACCAGTCCATTATGGACATGGCAGCAACTAAGAAACCAACTACAACTTCTATACGAGATAGAAGAATAGTCTCGGAGTTCTTGAACCAAGCCTTAACGTTAGACCACCAAGTCTTAATGCTTTTAAACATTTGTTTTTATCTTTCTGTTTTGATACCAACGTACTCCTAGCCATCCTAGGCCAGTAGCAATAATAGTACCAATTATAATATATGGCCAGTAACTGACTGGCGTAGCCACTACAGCAGTAGTAGCACCAGTTACGGCTATTGTACCTACGACCACCGCTGGAATCGCACCAGTGGGCTTCTCTGCGGCTTCTAGGGCCATCAGAGCTTTGATCAGAGGGGCACAACCCACCTGTGTATCGGTGACTCCTTCTCCCCATTTACCATCAGCGATATACTTACCACGAGGACTAGAATCGTAAATATTAGTACACGACCAAACGTATGGGGATGGAGTACGCGGATGATATAATCTATAACCCCAACCATTAAACGACTCCAAGCAATATAGAATAAGTTCTATAGACCATTTATCTTTAGGGACTTTATGGAAGCTCTTGCCAGGCATAGATAGAGCATCTACTGCCGCTATCTGCCATGTAGAAAAGGGACCACGGCCAGCAGGAACTAGTTTAGTCTTTCTGCCTGTACCAACAATGAACTCTCCATTATGAAGAACACCCCCGCGAGCCCCTGACTCACGTTCATCAATCACTGCCACCATGTACCACGGGACACCAATCAACTTCTCGATTGGATCGTAGTATTGTTTCTTTCTAGCGTATAACCTTTTAGCAGTAGCTTCGATATACACTTTCTGTCTGGTGATCTTACAAGTATCCCACCAAGTCTTAAGCTGAGCTTTTACGTTAACAAATCCGGGTTCTTGAGCCATTATTCACTCCATGCAAATGTAGCCGCGTCTACAGTTCCGTTTGGTCCACCACCACCTATGTTATTAAGAGCGGTTGCTCCACGGATACCGCCACCGGTACTGGCTGTAAATTTCTTAGTTACATTTGAAAGGACAGAAGGAACACCGGCAGTCGCTTCAGTTATTACTGAACTAAAGTTAATTTGACCTCCTGCTATAGCCCCTACAAATGATGTATTAAAATGATGTGGTCCAGTAATCCCTGTACCAGGATTATGTTGAAAGTTAATAGAACCACCTAAAGAAACAATCGAACCTGCTCCTGAAGCAAGTGCGTGATATTGTGCTCCGGAACCTGATATGCCTAGATTACCTGTATTAATAATCTGACCACCGTTATCCGCATGTAAGTGTGCACCTATACCGCCACCAATAACTACGTTGGGACCTAACTCAATCGTACCTCCTTGAGTGGCATAAATTGTAGGACCTAGTGTTGATACCAAAGTCAGACTTGCTAAAATAAGAGTGCCACGTTGTAGGACAGATATACACGACGCACCTGAAAGAGCAATGATACAATCGTCACCCGTTCTGTTTGCCGATCCTGCACTACACAATCTGATACTTTGTCCACCACTTATTTGCCTACCAATTACTGTTTCAGCCAACTCTACAAGAGCCCCTCCGTTATCTACGATATTAACATCTACAGTTGGTGTAGATGGAAATCCACCCCAGGTTAAGAAACCTACAGGGCTTAAACCACCGGGATAAGTAGTTTCGGTATAGAGCCCTGGTTCCAACATAACTACAGGAGCAAAGCCATTAGTATCCACTCCCGAAAGAATGTACTTCATAGTTCTATGTACTGAGTACCAAGGATTACCTATAGTACCATCTCCAGTCTCATCGTCTCCTGAAAGACCACAATACCATATCTTATCTGCAGTTAATACTTCTCGATATTGTGCTATAGTCGCTGAGTCATTTGCTTTAATAGCCCAGTGCATTGCAGAAAATCTATCTGGAGCAGTATCTACAGGTACATCTTCAGCTTCTGTAGCCCAAAGTTCTGCTAATTCAGCAGAGTCTAAAGCATCATTTGCAGAACTCTCTGCAGAATCTACTGCAGCTTGAAGAGCGAAAGCATCGTTAATACCTTCAAAAAGTTGGATATCTACCAACCTCACAGGTTCTGTATTATCAACAGGTTGGGGAAGATTTAAGATACGATTAGAATTCATATCTAGATCTGCATTCATACTATTAGGAGTAGTCCCATCTCTAGAAAGAGTATTTTCTAAAGCAACTTCTGTAGCAGCACTATTGGTATTTATAGAGATTACAGCGCTGTCTTCCTGTGAAAGATTTTGAATATCACTTAGTATTAGTTTAGCCATCTATTTGTTTCCTTGCCAGGCTTCCCAGGCTTCTACCATTGTTTCATATGTATCTGCTTCCCAGACAATTCTCTGGTCAGGAGTAGCCCAGGAATACTGTTCACCAGTAGTAAGACCTGCATAATACTTAAATCCGGCAGGAGTATTTGGAAAACACGGATCATCTATATCCGGTTTAGCGAACATCATCCAAGGACTCTTTCCAAATAGAGCTATAACCCAAGGACCATTGCCTACAAACATATTTAGTTTAGAAGCTTCATATAAAGCTGTACGTAAATCTAAATCTTTAGAAGCTTCGGGATATGTCGTAAATTCACCTAAAGGTTCATCTGCATATCTAGTATCTCTCAGAAAGATTACTTCCTCACCCTTCTGTTTTAAGTACTCTGCAAACTTAGTCCATTCATCTATATTAGAATTACGATGAGGCCAGTATGTAGTTTCTCGAAGAGTAATTACTACAGGTTTTTTACCGCCTAAGTAATCTGCAATCTTCTTCCTAGCTTCCATAGAAGCTTGAAACTGTACGGGTTTCTCACCTTCAGCAATATGTGCCGCTGAAGGTGCGAGAGAATAACAGTCACTGCTGTGTCCCTCAATAGCTTCAGGATCTTCAATTGCACCGATAAGTTTAAGAGAAGGCTTTATTACATTCTCAAACATCTGTCTACGGGTATGTGTTTGTAGACAATCATCAGGACCGGTTTGAGCGCCCCAATAGAAACCTACACGTAATGGTGAAGGAGCATTAGCTCTGACTCTCGTCATCTCTGCATCAACCAACCAAGACAAGAAATCAAAAGAACTGGGAGCTTTAGCAAAGTTATAACACACTAAGCTCTTCGAAGTCTTTGGGTCGACTGTAGGTTGTCGTCTATTCTCTAAGTTCATTAAAATACGGTTCTTTAGAATATCCATTCCTGTATATGCCGCAAATTCCATGCCAATAATACCGGCATAATCTGCGACCATTTGTACGGGACTTTCACATCCAACTATACAAACTAAACTTAACTTACCTTGCTTGGCCCTGGTCTGCCACCGTTCTAATAGTTGTTGGACTTCAGGGTTACCTTCATTTTGTAAAACTTCAGAAGTTGTTCGCACTAACGTCGTCTCCTTGCATATATTCCACCAAAGATCGAGGCAGTACTGGTACCAAAACCACACTGTCCCACTAAAAAGTATGTCGTATTACCTGTAAGACTCGCCCGAATTGGACCTACAGAAACGCCTGGACCAATAGAACCAGTTAACGGATTAAAGATAGTTTCTGTATTATATTTTACAGAATTTGCTGCCATTGCATTGAACATGCTCAGTGAATTAGTAACGGACGAAATACAACCCACTATATAATTAACAGTAGTCGACGCATTTCCTGTAAATCTAATTACTCCATATACATCCCAATCTCCTGGCGTAAGAGCGATTGAAGTAATTGTCAAAGGAGTATCATTAGTAAGAGCTGCAGCAGATCCAAACTCAACAATTGAAGATTTAATTTCGCCTACATAGTCACTGGTGACAGTATCGTTAGTAGCTGTACCTTTAATTAAAACAGAACCTGCAGTACCTTTACCTTGAATAATTAAATTAATGTTAGCATCACCACCTTGTGCGGCGATCACAGGAGAACCTGCAGATCCATTATTAGTAATTGATATTTCATTAACTGCTGACGCAGTGACACCAAACACAATTAATTCATTGTTGTTATTATCTCTAAGAGAAGAGCTAGAAGCAAAACCAGATATTGCACCTGTGGTATCGTCGATACTTAATGCTGAAGTCTGAACCAAATCACCAGATGTACCGTCGAAACGGACAATAGCATTATCAGTAGAACCTGCAGCACTAGTTACGTCTCCAGTACCATCTGCACCATCTGCACCGTCTGCTCCATCTGCACCTGCAGCACCCACAGCACCTCTGGTACCCGACAGGGTAATTATCCAATCAGTGAATGTCCCTGAACCACCTATATTAGTTACATTTACAATCAAAGTAGTTCCAGAATACGAAGTAACTTGACCGTGCATATAGTTTGCTATATTTGCAGCCGACGCAATCAGAACCCAAACGCCAGAAAACATCTTGCCTGCTTGAGTTGTAAATGTTTTAGAACCCGTACCTATTGCTATTGATGTAGTTGAAGTACCTTGTATCTTTGCAGCAGCGTCTGCAGCAGCAGTCTCTGCATTAGTCTCTGCTAACTCTGCGTTAGTTTCTGCAGTTTGTGCAGCAGTAACCGCAGCTTGAATTGCAGCTAACTGATCTGATCCAGATATTAATTCAATGTCTGCGAGACGAACTGGTTCAGTAGGATCTATTGGTAATGGGAGATTAAGAATTCTACTAGAATTCATATCCAGGTCGGCAGTCATCGTGTTAGGAGTCGTACCGTCCCTGGATACAAAAGTGTCACTCTTAGTCTCTATCTCTGCATAATTTGCATTGAGACGAGATATCGCCGATGATTCATTAGTCAGAGACTCGATGTCCTGAAGAGTTATTTTAGTCATTGTAGTCCTTATGCTGACGTAGTAAAGTTAGCCCAAGTCCCAGCGCCAGTTGTATTTACGTACATACGAGATGAACTGTTAGTACCATCTGTCCTTAAGTAAATAGAACCTTGAGCTGCAACAAGAGACGGCGCTCCAGTCCCGGAGTAAATACCAAAGGTCGTGGTACGTCCGGAGCTAGTTGCCCCTACTCTAACGCCATCAACGACTAAGGTATTACCACCAAAGTCAATTTGTCTTGCGTCACCCATTGTAGTTTCCTTTATTTTAATGTATGTGAGGGACTTGCGCCCCTCACATTACATTGTTAGTTAGATTGCGTAATACTTGAGTTTAATGTCAAGAACACCGGCAGTAAATGAAGTCGCATCAGTGCGATTGCATGTTACATAACCAGTACTCGTTGTCGTTGTTCCCAGTAGTGCGCCACCACTAGTCACCCCAGCGGGTAGAGATGTACCTGCGGTTAAGATAATTCTTTCACCGGAAGTATTCATATCTGCTGCTTTGAAGGAGATCAGGAAACCATCGAGATCAATTGGCGTGGTACGATCGGTCGCGATCAGACCCATATCAATTGCAGTTCCTGCAGAAGCTGCTGTCACTGTGACAACTTCGACTTCTTGCACTCTCATCTTGGGGAAGAAGACCGCATCAGAAGTTGGTAACGCCGACGTAGTTAACGTGGTGAGATCAATTCTGAATGCGAGTTCGCGAATATCGCCTGTAGTGACGTATTCGCCGCCTTTGTTAGAAGTAGCCTTTTGGGGACCATACTTCTTAAAAAGGCCATCATTATTTAAATATGTACCCATTTGTATGTTTCCTTATTAAGCCACAACGTTAACGTCCGAGAGGACGATAACCATATTTTCTTCACGATACAGTTTGAAACCATACTCAGTGATCGTCAAGTATTCCGTTTGCTGGAGGTCCTTGTTGAACTCTGAATAGACTGTAGGCATCTGGGTGAACGCTCCCACCATGGGCATCGTGTCACCTGGAGTTGCCGAGAAGAATATGTTCGCAACGCCTACGGTCGTAGAACGTCCACTGATTGTCTCAGCTATATCCCGAGGGAGATAGTTGGACACGTAAACGTCGAAACCATAGAGATTGAACCGGAACTTCATTCCAGTCGAAATGCCATTCCTGACTAACGAATCCCACATTGGTTGTGGAGAAAGTAGGTTGACAATATTAGTTTGTGTTTGTAGCGTGTAAGCCACCGTAGGATCGACGACCGCTACGAGATTAGTCATTGGAACATTGGCTTTGGTAAGGGCAAAGTGCGCCTTAGCAAAATCAATGAGAGCCAGAGACTCAGCCGTACCGGAGGCCACCCAACGATGGTCTGCTTCGTTAATAGTATTTAAGCTACTAGCCGTTTGGCCAGCGTTGGCACGATTAAAGATTCGTGACTCAACGCCTTCCATGATGACCCTGTGTTGCTTAGGCCCGAAGGAAGAAATTACTTCCTGAGCATGTAAGCTGTCACGCTTGAACTTCTCCGAGATCGAGTTAGCAGAATACTTATATTGATCGATAATAAACTGGTAGTTACCAGTGTCGAACCGACTATACTTGACGGCCTGTCCTTCAACGAAGTCAGACTGTTCTGCGTCACCAATCGAGGCGATGTTCACAGTGGTAGAACCACCTGGGACATCAATGATTTTGACCCATTTCATGGCGAACAACTCATCGTACAAATTTTGTTTTAACTGTTTAGATAAAACTGATGTGTCGATAAGATGTTCATTAGTAGCGACTGTAAAGCCTGAAGCCATAGAGTCACTCCTTAATGTTGTTGTACAACTTACCTAATTGCATGCCAGTCGCCATCTTCAAACTCTGAGCCTAAAGCCGCTTTATCTTGCATCAATTGGAGTTGTGTTTTTGGATCGGTATAGAGGGTAGGATCATTCTTCCGCATGTTTTGATAATACGCCCAAGTACGCTTCTGAAAAGAAGGAGCAAAGCTGTCACTTCGCTGGTTGGACTTCGGAGGAGCCTGAAAAGATTCTCTTGGGGTTTCTTGGTCTAGGCCTAAGGTTCTAATAAGAACTTTAGGTTCTTCTCTAGCCATCCTGTTGAGACGCTCTTCAGTTATTCCTAATTCGTCTATATGTTGCTTTACAACGTCTTTGTAATTCGAACCATAACGTTGTTGTAATTTCTCCTTCACTAGGTTAAAGTTTGTATCTTGTGTCTTAGCAAGTTCAATTTCTTGATACTGCGAAGCCACTAAACTTTTAACTTGTTCGGGATCAAATACGGGCTTGTCCTGACTTCTAGAGTCATCATCTTTCACATTAAGGGTGTTGTCGTGATTTGATTGCTGTAAGAGTTTGGTCATTTGGTCTGCCACCTCTTCCAGTTTAGCCCTCGAATTGTAATCTTCTCTAAGCTTTAGATAGTCGCTTCTAAGAACATCATATTCTGAATTCTTAAAATCTACCATTTTATCAGCTAAGTATTTACCTTTTGCTAGAGCTTCCGCATCTTTGAATTTTTTATTTTCTCCGACGAGTTGTTCTAGATAACTTTTGGTTTCATCAATACCTGGGTCTTGGTTCTGATCATCCAGTAAATTTGTGGTCATTTTGTATCCTTTGGTCTAGGTTTATTAATTCTAATACGCGATAGAGCTGTGCTCTAGCGCCATTCTTATGAGCTTGTCTGTAATCCCAATTAGGGATCTCATAAGATTTTAAGCTGATTTCTGATCTATTCAGAACCGCTTCATCTTCTCTAAGGATGTCAGAGAGACGGTCTAGTACTCTCCTTGCACCTTCAACTTCCTTTTGGAAGTTATCTTTATCCTCCTGCTTCGGGAGGTGCTTGATCCAGTCCAGTATCACCGGGTACTCCTGCTGCTTCTATATCAAAGTCTTCACCAATTCCTGTAGCAGTAGCAGAGGTCATCTGTACTTGCTCTTCTAAGGAATTAGCCAGTTTCTGTGAGTCTGCCTGTTCGGACAAAGCCACGTTCGCCATTACCACTTCGTAGTCCTTCAAGTTAAAGATCTCTTCTAAGATCTTAGCTAACTTGATACCAGAGAAGTGAGGCTGAACAGTAGGCCATAGGCCTGATCCGGTTAAGCTAGTTAAGTTCTGAACCAGTTCTGCTTGCTCGGCGAAATGCCTTGCAGCTACTGGTTTAATCCTACCAATGCCTGTAATATCTTCTACAGTTAGGGCTTGGAAGGTAGCTAAGTTAAATTCATTATCAAATACTTTGATTGTGGTTGAGCCCGTCAGATTACGCCTAGCCAATTCTAACATAGCGTTTAAAATCGGTTCTACAATTTGTTCCTCAAACTGTTTGATCTTATTTTGGAACACGCGGGATGCTGCATTCTCTAGTCGTTGAACCTCATATTTTGTCTTCTCGCCAGGAGTACGGAAGCCCATAGCCTCTCTTGGGGCTCCGGCCATTTCTTCCATTAGGCGTTCCAGTCTTTCCACCTTCATGTCTGCTTTCATGATGTCTACATCGGGAGCGACAAGTTCGACATCACCTTCTTCAGAAACGAAGATCTTCTCACCTGGTTGCCAAGTGTAATCCTCGACGAATCCTTTAATCTTTTGTACTGGGAAAGTAGTTAAATCCCATATATCAGCGCCCATGTTCTCGACATGATCTAGACGATATTGCATACCAACTAGATTATCGAGAGGACCCATACCCCATAAGTTATCCTGTTTCTTACGCCAGGGTGAATGGTAGATGGGCGGGACACCGAAAAAGCTAGGATTAGGTTTCTTTCCTATCAGCTTGTGGCGGTCTACTACTGTGATCACATGGTTCTTTAAAAAGATATCATTGTCTCTGTCGTAGAGATCACCATAAAAGGTTAATACTTCAGCTACATCAGCATTAAGATAATCCCTAAAAGAAGTGAAACCGTCAATAGAATAAAGATTATCTCTTTGAATCCAATCACCTTGTAACGACTGTACATTACTTCTCACATCCTTTAAATATTTCCAGAGCGTTTTATATTCTTCTCTGTTCTCATCGTTTGACATACGCTCCAACATTTCCTTTAGTTCACCTAAACCTACGATTGACCGTACGATTTTAGGAGAAGAACCAAAGGACTCAGACGTAGGGTTCATTACGATATCATTAGGATTAATCCTTCTAACAGATGGACCTACGTATCCTGCTTGAGTTTTATTGTCTGTCTGTACTCTTTCGTCTGTCCACTCTACTGTACCAAAACAATTACCAAACTGAATATAATCTAGAATAATCTTATCCATCTCATGTTTGAATGAGGGCTGAGTGATTACCCAGGACATATAGTTAGTAATAGAATCTCTCTTTGCTACAGACTCAGAAGACTTCTCGTTAGCTTCCCAGATCAACCACTTACGTTGTGGGAATAGGGTAGCTGTATAATTAGAATACAAGTTATCCATAATCTGACATAACTTGGGGACAGTAGTTTTATTCTTCCAAGGGAGTGCAGAATTAGAAGTTTGAGTGGTGTCCGTAGCGTACACGTACCTACGCACTTCCTCTTTGTCTAACTTCCACAGTTGGCGTAACATATCCCATTCTAGCCACTTTTCAGTGATCCTAGTAGCTAATCTGTCGGGTTGAATAATATCTTCTATTTCTAAAACTTTACCCGTCATTAGAAGGCTACTCCGCCAAATCTAGTATTGTATTGCAATGGACGTTCACTTTCTTTTCTTAATTTAAACATATTTAATGGAGCGACAGCAAAGTCAACCGCCATATGAAGGGCATCTTTTATATCATCATGAGCTGGATTAGCGAAGATTAGTTCTTCTTCTAGCGCCTGACAATTACCACCTTTGTAGTGCCATATTTGCCTGTTGGCATACCGTGGCTCTAGGGTAGCAAGTATTCTTTCTTCTTTTGCGCCCAACCATTTTGTAGGTCTAAATTCATCAATGGAAAGGGACAACCCGTGAGGTCTGATATACGATTCACGTAAATCCTTTACGATTACTATTTGAGCTGCAGTTACTTCCGCTCTAATCTTGGTGAAGCCCCACTTCTGGTAGAGCTTTAATATCCTCTCGAAGTAGGCGGAAGGTGCTCCATCTGATTTAAATCTATCTATTTCCAGAACATAATAGTTCATCTTCCCATCAACGCCGACCACCACGATTGACGTGTAGTCTGCTCTTTTACCGAGGGAATAGGCGAAGTCGACGGCTGCGACGATGTTAATTCTGTCTCCTTTGAAGTGCCATCTTCCGTCTCTACAGACGAGGTGTTGTTGGTCGTAGTACTGGAAGAGGTCTCGCTTAATGGGAGACGTGGAGTCATCGTGTGGATCGTTATAGTATTGGGCTCTAAAGTGAGTCTTATTGAGGTATTGGGCTCTCTTTTGATTGAGAATATCTCTGTCGAAACCAAACCATCGTCCGTCTGATCGTTGTTGTTTAGGCCATAGGAATTCTCCTGAGCCATCTCCAATTGATTCAACCTGTCTTTCAAAGACTTGAAATAAAGGTATTCGTTTAACAACATTTCCGAGGACATCGTATTCCTCAATCTCCATTGTAATTAAATCAGAATATAAGTCTGAAGGGTGATACCTAGTACCTACGACCCAGACCTTAGAATTAGCTGCAGAAATAGAAGCTAATAGACCATACTGCTCTCTTACCTTATCCCGCCCGTCTTCAGTATATGCATTACCTGTGACCACCACGTCATCGTGAACAGTAATATCAGCATGAAGCCCAACGATATTGCTAGTGAGACCAGCAGTAAATATACTTGGATCACGGACCGACTCCTCTTTTCGTATCGGATGATCTATAGAGATTTCTCGCTCAGTCCACTTCTCTCGTTTAGATTCCTCTTTCTCGACCATATCAGGCCAATAGAGACGGTAATTATCGGAGAGAAGAATATCTTTAATGAACTTAAGTTGTTTGGTAGCTAGGTTAGAAGTACTAGAAATTAACAGAATTCTTAAGGCAGGATTCTTGGTTAATTCCCAGACAATTCTATAAGCTGCCAGAGTACTCTTCATGTGATCACGAGGGAGAAGTAGAAGATAATGGTTGCTAGCTGAAGGGCTAGTCCATTCTCGTATGATCTCTCTGTGGACGTTTCCTAAGAGTCTCTTAGGGTGGACTAAAGCAATGAACTCTTCTAGATCTGACTCAGCTAATAATTTACGTTGGAGTCGCTCATCTGTGAGTTCACTTAATTTCTTTCTAGGCATTATGTTAATTTTATAATAAAACCTGCAATACCTGCTATGCCAAATAGTAAACTTATAAGACCTATGGTAAAAACCCAAGTGTTACTTACACCTGACATTTGTCCTGAAAAGTGATCTATTTTCTTCTCAATTACACTAAGTCTAAAATCTACTTGAGCTTTATCTGCAAAGTTAACAGTTTGATCTTTCATCGCAGCTCTGAATTCATTTACAGAATCAAAGCGTTTCTCAGCGGCTACTTCTGCCTTAGTGACTGCTTTCTCTGCGGCTGCCATGGCTGCTGCGATAGCTCTCTCTGTAGCTTGCATAGCTGCGTCTCTAGCTTGTTTAGACAGAATAAAACGTTCTTGAGTACGTATTTCTAAATCTTCGATCTTTTCATCGAGATGTTTAGCTAACGTATCTAAAGTCCAGCCATTCTTACTACGATCTTCACATTTTATCATTAAAAGCTTTTTAACTTTCCTACTGAACTAAAGAAGGGTAAATGATGAGGAACTTCACCACCATCGCCACCACCTGCGCTTGCATCTTGTCCTACAGCAGAAGCTGCACCTTGTCCTGATGCATTAGCTATTGCCAAAGCAATAGAAGTACTAACACCTAAGGCTACACCAGTACCAGAAGCAGAAGCTACAGCAGCAAAAGTACTTTCGCCTATTCCTGTGGCTACGCCTGTACCAGATGCAGAACCTTCACTACCTGCACTAACAACTGCTCCAATTCCTAGAGCTTCGCCTGTACCTGAGGCATTTGCTACACCAGCAAAGTTACTTTCACCTATGCCAATAGCTGCACTTGTACCAGAAGCAGAAGCTACGGCAGCGAAATTACTTTCGCCTATTCCTAGAGCTGCACCAGTACCTGAAGCAGAAGCTATACTAGCTGCGGTAGAATTACTTATACCTAAAGCAACTCCGGTACTTGTAGCAGACGCAATTGAAGCGGCTGTACTAGCACCTATTACTACTGAAGCACCTGTACCTGCGGAAGCAGCTATTGCTGCTTTTAGTGCTACACCTACGACATTAGAAGAACCTGTGCCAGATGCAGAAGCTATAGAAGCTGCTATAGTTGCCCCTACTACTGCAGAAGCACCTGTACCGACTGCTGAACCTACAGAAGCTGCAGTACGCTGTCCTATTACAACAGATGCGCCAGTACCTGTAGACGAAGCTACACTGGCTGCAATACTAGCTCCTACTACAGCAGAAGCTCCAGTACCTGAAGCTTCAGCAACTCCATCAGTAGTACCTGCGGCGTCAGCTACTACAGCATAAGGCTGATAGAGCCAGATACTCATAGCTTAAGAAACTTTAATTAAGGATAGATGTGCTTCATTTCTAGGATCAAGTGCATCAGAAAATATAATGGCAAATCTACTTGTAGCTAGAGTTACCCCTACAATTGTAACACCTAAACCTTGTGCATGATCTGCTGCAGCAGTTAAAATATCACAGGATTCCCTAATATTCATTCTACCAGTAAGTTCTCTGTCTACCATATATGTAGTAGCGACCATTAAGTTATTCCTCTAATAGACCATGTAATGGTTCTATCTGTACCTGTAACTTTATCTAAAGTCATATCCCAACCAGCTCCTAAAATCATGGAGGGGCTAGAATATACTGGAGTACCTTGTGAACCTGCTATACGAGCATAATAAACTAATCGTTGAGTATCTGCCGCTCTAGCTTTCTCATATACTCTGAATTCAAAGGCGTCTGCTGCTGTGACAGCATTTACGTCTAGAAATGCCTGAAAAACACCTACTGTGGTATTGACTGCAACACCTGCGGTATCTGTAGTCATGGACCACTCAGTAGTAGAAACTGCTTCTGAACCTGTAAAATTTGTAACTGAAATTGTCATTTATTTCCTCAATTCACTGCATAGGCCGCTACGTCAATAGCTTGAGGAGCACCAGAGCAAGTAGCACGAACTTGTAGTTGAGTACCAGTAGGTAACGCACAAAAAACAGGAGCCCAAGGTAAGCACATTCCAACTTCAGACGTGGTTAAAGTTTTATAATAGTTTGGACCTATTCTAGTTGAGTCTACCCCGAATTCAAAATAATAACCCAGAGCTAACGCTGTAGCAGTACTACCTTGCATGGCAAATTGTAAGGCACCACAAGGTGCAGTCAACGCTGAACCAAAGTCAGTCCAAGCAGAAAATGCACCGCTACTACCTGGTGTATGATTTGTTCCTACTGAAGATGCAGGATCAACTCCTATAGTTTCAACAGCACTTCCACACCACCAACTACTTGGATTTGCATTACCTCCCTGTGCAATCGCCCAAATACTTACGTTATCAGATGCCGCACTACTACGTACTCTAGCACCAATTGAACTTCCAGATTTTATCCAAATTGGAAAATGGAACCATTGAGGCGGAGATGTTGAAGTTACATTAGGGCTAAAACCTACTAAAAGATCATTAATCAAAGGTACAGAACCCCATGATGTACCTCCTGCTGGATCTATTAAAATATCCAACAGCATATTCACTTCAGTAGTAGATGTATTTCCAGCGGCATACCCAATCTGCAGAAATTCTACATCGTGGGTAAGATTAGTTATTACAGGAAGTGAAGAACCATCTACGTTAGCTCCAGAAGACGCAGTTACTAAAACACCGCTGCTAAGACCTCCAGCAGCAGGAGTCCCGGAATAAGACGTAGTACAGTGCCCCCAAGAAGGGGGTTTAGTTATTAGGCCCATGAGACTTCTCCCTCGAGCCTAACATCCTAAGCGTTCCTTTAGCCGTACCGATAGCTTCTACAATCATTAGTCTAACGTAATGGTTGAAGCAGTGGTAAGTCTAGGAGTTACACCATCACCTGTGACAATATTTGGAGTCACGGTACCAGACCAGTAGATATCAGTAGCACCACCACCAGTCATACCGACTGAGAAGTGTGTCACTGTACCAGAACCACCGCTACCGATTGGGAAGTCGATGTTAGCTACAGGAGAGACAGAGTTGTTAGTTACAACCCATCCGCTCGTAGTTCTAACCACACTTACTCGAGCATAGTTAGTATATGCAACTTCGTTAGTAGACTGGGTACCGGTTTCACCGGGGTCTGATGTATGGAGAGCTACTGAAATGTTGGTATTAGGAGTAGTCGTATCATTCTCTGCTACGTTATTCCAAGTGGTAGCATTGAAGATTAACTTCAACACGTTGTTTTCAGTATTATTGCCAATACTCATTTAGTTAGTTCCTTTAGTTTAGTTAATTTAGTTTCTAATTCTGTCCGTAAGGCAGCTACTTCTTGTTCCTTTTTGTCAAAAGCTTCCTTTTGAAGATTGAAGCTAGCTTCTCTAGACTTGAAGGCACTTTCTAGATCTTTAAGTTTAGCTTCAGCATCTTTACGCTGAACTTCTTTTTGAACTATATCGTTCTCTCGAACTTTATGTGCTTCTTTGCCTTTGTTAAGTTCATCTAGCTTAGCGTCTAACTGAGCTTGCTTCTTAAGAATTTCCTGTTCTAAATTATTCATAGAAACTTGGCTATCTTTCAGAGTCTTTAAGGCCTCATCAAAACTTGCCTGTTCTTTGACTAATTGTTTATAAGACTCAGAATATACATCTGATTGTTTCTTTAGATCAGATAACATAGTCTTAACCTTATCTGGTTCGGACAGTAGATTTAGAAGATTAAATACACCATTGACATCTGCAGGGGGTAAATATGTCATTTATCACCTCATGTCACAGTTATGACGGCAACTTTACTAACAGGAGCTACCTGAAAGTATTCCGTCTGATTGGCGGCTAGACGTGCATCTGTAGCTCCTGCAGTAGGATTACTGCCGAATCTAATTGCACATGGAACATCTGTATGTAATCTAACTAATCTAGTATTCGTCTTGAAGACAATAGACTGAGCAGAAGATGAAGTAACAGTTACAGTCTGATTAAAAATAGCAGGTTCCGCACCTACTGCTACCGGGCCTGTAATATGCCCTGATTCTGCGTATTCTGAAATATATAGAACAGCCATTTACTTATTTCTTTCTTTTCTTAGGGGGCTTGTAATACCCCATTGGATTTCCTTTAGGCATTATACCCTCCTTACTGTAAGACTGGACCAAACACCTTCCAGCCTAACAGGCCGAATAGGATTAGTTGAAGAATATTACTACCTTGAACCCACGGTCCGGCCCAATTAGCCCATGAACCTACAAGGGATAAACCCCATAGAACCATTAGAACCCAAAATAAAACTCCCATAGGCATTAGACTACATCCTTCTTTTTAGTATCTTCAGCAACAAGAACTTTGTTGCGCTCTTCAGAAGCCTTAAGCTTTGCTTGTTCTTGTTTCAAGAACTCTACTGCTTCCGATTTAGTTAAAGTAACGTCACCAAGACGTACCTGCTCTTTAGATTCATCTGCGTGAACAATTACCACAGAATACTCTTCAGCAGGGTACTTATCGATAGTTACTTCTCTTCCTTTATATTTAGCCATATTAACTTTTTCCTTGTTATTTAGGGGTACCACAAATTCTACAGAAATCTCTTACACTTGAATTACCTGCTCCGCAGTATGTACAAGTCCAACCACACATGAAGGCGAAGAAACTATCCAAACTTACCTGCCTTGTAAGCAGCTATTTGTTTCTTAGTCCAGACCTTACCTGACGAACTTTTAAACTTTCCCTTATTCTTTCCAGAAGAGATTTTAGTCCAAGGCATATCAGGTACCTGGAGGCAAGAAAATACATGCAGGTCTACCGTTAGGTAAACATACATGACATAGACCGTCTAAACTACCTCTGAGTACATCTCTAGGAAATGTCCATTGAGATGCTACTGTCCAACCACCTTTTAAATTCTGAACGATTGATTCACAGGCAATTTCAAAACAATCATTATCTGCGCAACAATCGGTAGGATACCAAGAATGAGCTAAAGCTGCACTTGACATTACAAGAAAAAGGAGTATAATAACTGGGGTGAGATATTTATACATAAAGATTCCTGAAATAATTTTTATTCGGGACAGTATTATACACTAAAAAAGAAAGGTTGTCAATAGCTATGAACGTAGAAATGTACAATAAATTAGAAAAAGAAGCTATTTCTAGGCTTCCGAATAGAATTATAGAGGCAAGTCAGTCAATTACCTTCGATAGATTGGGATATCCTAGTCGAGTTTCTAGTACAAAAGAACTATGGAAATATGCAGATGCAATGCAGGAACAACGTACTAGAACTAACTACGATATGTTGTATGGACTTACTAATCGAGAGTTCGAACTAGTCACAAAAGTTACGGAGAAGACTAGACAAATCACTAAAGAACACTGTGATCGAGAAGTAATTCCTGCCTCTAGTGTGCTACGTGCTGTACTCGCTTATAGGGCTGTAGAAGTACTAGGAAAGCAATCTGTATTAGAAATAGGACCTGGTAGTGGATACCTAGGGGCTATGCTAATTGCAGACGGATATGACTATCATTCGGTAGAAAACTCACAAGGATTTCATCTATGGCAAAGTCTATTATTTGGAGAGAAATATCAAATATATTGGTGGGACTATATCACTAAAGAACCTCCTAAAGTAGATTTATACGTGGCTAATCATGTCCTCAACGAAATGCATCCTATGGCTCTAAAGTATACCTTAAGTAAGGCTTCTGATTTATTTGTAATAGAGAACTTTGGAGGAGAAATAATATCTACTACCAACAACACTAAATCTCTAATTCAGAGTTATGGGTATAGCGAAGCTGGGTATGGAGCTGCCACCCTAATGTACAAAGGTGAACTTCCAAAATATAGTGCTGGACTTATGGTATCTAATAGATGGGATGATCTATTGAAGCTATGGGGAGGTAGTATTCCTGAGACAGAAGATGAGAAATTCTGGAGTAGCATATGACTAACTTTAATTGGAAATTAGAAAAGGGAGTTTATAAACTATTTCTCTCTTCTGAGGATACTAAATACTCAGTTGTCTTTAGTCATGGGTTGATGTTACCTCAGGATATTCCTGGAAAATTCTATAAAATTAGAAATCCAGATGGAGTTTTATCCCAAGAGTTCTACAATTTAGCTAGAGCTAAAGACAATTGTATTAAAGATTATTGTTTTTCTATTTTCTGTGAGGAATATAAGAAAAACTGTCAGATATATTTGAGTTAAATAATTTTTCTGTGAGCAATATTTTAGAAAACTGTCAGATATTTATGAGTGGGACCCCCCCTACCCCCCCGTAGAAAAGTTGAACCCCCTCATCGATTTCTACCGCCAGTTGTATGCAATTATTGGTTGAACCAAGGTTGTGTTGCTTAAGATCGTTACGCAAATCAACCCTTAAAGATATACCTATATACATAAGGTACCTAATGTAAGATATATTAGGTTTACTTATGTAAGTAACTTTACGCTGTAGTATCATAAGGTACAACCTAAGATAGCCTAATGATACCAAAAGGAATAACTTAAAGATATCAATGTCTTAAGGATAACCTAAAGATATCAAAGACTTACAACACTTTAGGCTAAAACCTTACAACCTATTGATTTAGCTTAACTATCTCTAAGACATTGATATTTCTATGCAAAAACTCTTTATGTGCAGAATACAACTAATAAGATCAAATCACACTTGACTCAACCGCTTAGCCCTCCTATACTTCTCTTTGATGGTAAGAAACGGCGCTAGATAAAAATCCTGCCCGCTATCCCAAGGGCTACCGGACTAACCCGGAGGGTTTCGAACTAGCCAGTTGTTTGACATCGTGAACCTGGACACTAAGCGTTGTCTTTCACCTATTCCCGTTCAATCGGGAGATGTGAAATGACAATGATGCCGCTGCTTATCCCTCTCGTGTTGTCTCTCGTCTTCCTGTTGCTCTTTCTTTGCGACGGGACCGATGAAGAGGTGAAGCAATGATAACCATCAAGTTTAAATCTGTGACTAAGCGCACCGCTAAGATTACAGGAGCAAAGCGTATGCATGAAGCAAGCTATGCGCTAGGTGACTTCGCACCTCGCTACCCTGTCCCTGCGATCAAGAAAATAAATCCCTTGATCGAAGCGTATATCTGCCGTGATCTATATCGCTGGCTAAACAACTACTAACAACTAATAACGGGAATAGATGTAAGGCAATGCAAGGGTGTCAATTGAGGCTAGTCCGCATAGGATGAATTGCCTTGATCTCTATTGCATGATGCGATCGCACCTTGACGAATAATCTGATAGGACGCTCGCAACAATGCAATGGAAAGGGAATAGCTATGACTACTCCTAACACTAAAGGTTCTGGCACGAGTAAGATGCGCGACAAGGTGACGTCGAATGCGGCAGCCAAAGCCGCACTAGACGCAAAGCAGATACAAGCGGGTGTATCTGTTATCGTGCATGAGGATGGCGCCATCGGCCCCTACTCGGCCGGTGATACGCTCACCTTGCAGAAGAATGTCGCTGACTTCTTTCGTCAGCACGGCAACGACCCGCGACTTGATAGCGTGAAGGATGCGCAGATAGTCGAAGTTATTAAGGCCAAGCATTCCGAGTTGGCATCGGTCGTGCCTCCAATGGCAAACGAAGACGTCAACATTGCTCTGCTTGACGCCGTGATGAATGCTCCATTCATGGCGGCCGATATGTCAGAGATACCCGCGACTACACTTCCGCCGCCCGGATCACTCGGCGCTATTGCTCGCAAGTATGGCGAGGCAATGGATGTTGAGACTTGTGCGGCTCTTACGAAGGGAGTGGAGGGAAAGAAGGATGACGACGCAAGTCCCATTGTCACGCTCTACAATCTGAAACGGCAATTCAGTGGGACGGAGTTCCTATCAGATCTTCCACAGATGCATACCCGGCTAACGGGTAGCAAGCACGACAAGGTGCCGTATGGTTTCAGCGTCCCACAGCGCAAAGATGTGGGCAATGGAACCAATGGGCCACTCGGTGTTGCCCTGCCTGACTACAATGGGCCGGCGCAGCATTACAAGTGGACGGACCGGACCACGATGCAAGAGCATTCGTCAAATGTGGTGGCGGAAATGGTTTCCACCATGCAAGGCGACGGCAATGGTAAATATTGGTTCGACCGTCTTAATCAACTTCGGGCGCTAACCGGAAATAAGCAAGCAATTGCAGCGGGAACGCCTGATGAATTGATCGCCCTAAAGGGTGACGTGGAAACGTTGCAGTCTATGCTTGCCTCTGCTTCCTTCGAGTTTCAGCGGCGCGTCAATCGGGTAACCGCTGCGATTACTCTTTGGCAAAAAGAGGTTGCTTGTAAAGAGTGGTTCAATGATCGGATACAGATTGAATTATTTGATCCGATCCCAGCATTGAACGCCGACGGCTCCAATACGGCGGCAGTCAATGCGGCAAAGACGGAGGCTGCTCGCAAGCGCAAGCCCTTGTGTTTTGTCACGTATACTTACGTCGATGTGAATGGCGAAAGGATGCGAGATCGAGCACGGTCTATTCCGGTTATGCTTTCCAAGGTGCTTAACCTGGAGTTCAAAAAGTACGATCGGAAAATTCCGAATGCCGCGCCGATGTTAGTTCAAAAGCGTGGCACGACTAAGGGAGCCGAAGGGAACAAGACACAACCCGGTGCTCTTGCCCCTGAGATTACCAGCACCACGAAGGCCGAAGAGTATTGTTCCGCCCTCGCTAACTACTTAAACAAGGACGGGACTTACGCCTTCATGATGCAGCAGATAAGGAAGCCCGACGATGGCGGTCAGCTTGCCAGCGCCGTTCGTATGGCATACGCAAAGCTGAAAGAGATCGCTGACAATGATGACGTGAAGCGTCTCGCCGATATGTACGAAGAGAACGCGACGCAACAGCAAGCGGACAAGGTGGCGCCGGTCGTAAAGAAGGATGCTGCTTAACTAAACAACTAACAAGCCCCCGGCCGAAAGGTCGGGGGTTTTTTTATTTGCTAATTGATTCGTGTAATGAATTTACTGATTCGTGTATCATCTTTCAACCTTAACACGAATCACCCATCCCCATGATTCGAGTAACGATCTTAAGGAAGTCAGCCGTAAGGCTGATCTTCCTATCACATCGCGCGCGGGGGAGTGTGTGGGCAGCGTTGGGGCCCCATTTTAAGCCCTTAAATCCTGTGTATGTACTCTTCCAGGTAGGGTGGTAGCGGGGTACCTAAAATAACGCACCCACGGGCTTCCTAATGGCTTACAGAGGCATCCTATAAGCGATCGACCATATGCATTCCCCCGAAAGTTAGGTGTAAATGGGACTTCATAAGTCCTGGTTGCGTTTGACTTATACTACAGCCTCTGGTAGAATGACAATGGGCGAAGAGAAACCGTCCCTACCAAAGGAGAGAGAAATGGCTCGACGTGAATTCGATATGCTTCGATTGCTCGACATAATAGAGCGAGCATTCAAGGATGACTATCCACCTGAGTTAGCTCCAGCTAATATAAAAGGGAGAAAAGCTTGGCGAAAGAACCATCTTATAGAGTTAATTGAAAAAGAATTAGGAGGGGAAGGCGAAGCTGAAGCCACCATGAGGGCCTTTGGTGCTTCAGAGTTTGCTTGCTACTTTTGGCCAGAAGATACCCCTGAGCACAGGGCGTGCAGAGCCGCCTACTGCAAGGGCGCGGCAGACTCGCGAGATCCGCAATGAGAGAGTTGGCCTATATGCTTGTGACGGCCTTGCTGTTGTTAGCAGCAATGGCCACCATCAATCAACACTACAGGCAGAGGGATAGCATACCTCTGTTACACTGCGACAGTTCAACCCGTTGCTAATGGAGAGAAGCAATGAATGACCAGATCGTGAAAGACATCAACTTTCTCAATATGCTGATTGATGAATGCCTGAATAGAGGGCTGCCAATCACTCTATACAATTTCTGTACAAAAGAGCCCGAGTATCGTTTTGATTGTGACGAACCACAGGGATTAGCGATAACAACCTTTCTCATGGAGTAGAAGTCATGCTCTACAACGTGAGGAACATCAGTCCATACGCCTATCGTATGGTCAAGTTCGACGACTGGTTTAACGTCGAGACTTCATATTTACTATACCAACCATATAATAAATACTATTACGTTTGTAACTGTTTTCAATCTAACAAGCCTAGTTGTAGGCATAGAGAAATGCTTTCAATGTTCATTAAGGAGAAGAAGGTGAATACCGGTTGGTTCTACAACTACGACACGAAGGTGTGGGAACGACCCGTTAATGATCCTGTTCGTGTCATGATACAAAAGATCGAAAGATCGAGGAGAGAGAAATGAACAACGGCCTTACAGATATGCGAGGGTATAACGGCATCTGTACTTGTGGGAACTTCGTCTCCTACAAGTGGAGCAAGAGGACGAAGGGTTACGTCTGTAACCTATGTGAGTATAACATAGCTCGACGACAAAAGATAGTAATATGTCTACTATTTACTGCCGTCGTGATATCTGCTTGGGCAATAGTCATCCGTGAAGTAGTGGGAGGGTGACGTGGCTCCCTCATGGAAAGACTTCAGAGTTGTCCACCATGGACCGGGTGTTGCTGTCCAATGCACCTATTGCCTTCGCCTATTTCCTAGGAGGGAGGTATTGAAACACGAGCGGATGTGCGAATTAAGTCCTATCATGCGGCCTAAGACGTTCCGTTCGTTGGGTAAAACCTTTATGGTTAAGCCCGAGAGACCGCAAGAGTTAAAGCCTCCGGCGGTACGGATTGCAATAGTGGTGATTGAAGGCAAGTCCTACTTCGTTATGTTGGACGATATTCAGGAGTTGATCAAAGTTCGGTTTATACGTCGAGATGGAGACTTTCGGCATAACAAACTCAACATCTATTGCTTCAAAATGAAGCGGCTAGATGTATTGGATGAAGCCGATGTGATCCGTTTTGATCAACTTTGGGCTGTAGTTAAGAAAGCAAAGAAAGCAGGAACTTCTTTATAGCGGCATAGCCTTACTAGCAGCCCGGTCCCACAAAGGCCGGGTTGCATTTGACTTAAGTAGTAACCTTTGGTATACTTAGATACTGAGAGAGGCAAGCCAGCTTCCCAGAACATCGAAAGGAGAGACGATGTTAAGTAATTGGAACTCAGACCAGTACCGGGACCCACACAATTGGTACCGGTTCATCAAGGTCACCGCCGTTCCGTTGATTGAACCGGAACGTGATATCCGGTTGATTGGTCTGGAAGACCATCAGCTATACGATGGCTCTAGCTGTATCCGAGCAAAGAAGCCCGGATACGTGAAGTCTCTGATGGAAGAAACTGGCGCTGCCCGTCGCATTGCAGCACGGGAAGCGAAAGCAGAGGCCGAGCGTGTTGCGGCCAATAAGAAGAAGTACGGAGCCGTCATTCGTAAACTCCGTGCCAAGGCCAATGACCCTGCGGTTACACCGGAGGAGTCAAAAGCCTTCTCTGCGAAGGCTGACGAACTGGCCGCACGTTAAGTTAGCTCATTTGAGCACCCCCAACGAAAGGAGAGAAGACATGCCTGCAATGGGAGTTCGACAAGTTGATATTGATTCTATGAAAGAACTGATCGCCACCGGCGACCAGGACTTGGAACTTGCCCGTGAGACGTACACGATGATGACGGGCGAGGACCCTAAGATTGATGACGAGAAGTTGATCGTCGCGTTGGCCTTGCAGACTGACGACGACGACGACGAGTTGGTGAAGCTGATCGACCAGATCAAGGTCGATGGCTACGAGATCGTCACGGACTCGGCACCCGTGGCGTAGCGCATCAGGTGGGATGCGCGGGGGTCAGGAGATTTGGACATACTCCTGACCCTCTTTTTATTTAATCTCAGTCAAGGAGAGGATGACATGAGTAAGCGAAGAAGACCCAAGCGTCTATTCCCTGCAAAGTATTCAGCTTCGCACATTCCTACTCCACGTATTGACCACAACAAGGCTGCGGCCTACAACTTGCAGCGATCTAAGGCTACTACAGGGCAAGGTCCCAATACGGAACCTAGGTTAGATAATAACTTTATGGAAGATGTTCCACGTACTCGTGGTCTGTCCACCTATGACTTTAGTAAAGAAGTGTGGGTACGGTCTGAGACAGGTAAGACAAAGGACCGTAAACATGAATTAATGATTGTAGAAGGTAAAGACTTGTTCGGTCTATATCGTATTTGGCAGAGCCAAATGCGTAGCCAAGGTGTGAGTGAATATTTCTGTATGGCGATAAAGAAGACCGAAGGATATGTATTAAATCTTTTCTTTAGTGGTAATGAATATCTATTCGTTAAAGAAACTAGAGGTATCCGCAGTATCTCCATGACATACATCGGTAGAAATGAAGCAATGGAGAGATACTACAGCAATCGTATAGTTTGGAGACTAGCGGAACCTATTCAAATCTAACTGGTGGGCGACCTCTCCTCTCCCACCTTTTAGGAGGCCCTGGTGTGGTAGCGTAAGTCGTCTATGGTTCACCTCCGCAGCTACCCACCAGGGTTCTTTTTTATGCCTATTTGAGGAGATACACATGATTCAGAGATTTAAATGTGGTCATGAGACTACTGTAGGTTTCTGGAAGGACGACGCCTGGTACTCAGTATCTTACGATTGTCCTAAATGTAAAGCTGAAAGACAACTAAAGCCTGGTTACCGCACCTTAGTGGTGGGTAAGAAGACTTTAGTAATCAAGCGCGCACGTGGTGGAACGGTAGACACATAGATACCCATAGCTCAATGGTAGAGCACACGACTGATAATCGTGAGATCCTAGTTCAAATCTAGGTGGGTATACCATTCTGATCGGAGGGCCAGTGATGATCGAGGCCGTACTGCTGCTCATCTTTTTGATCTTGTGGTGGGGCTTCTATTGCCTGATTACGGTGCTAGAAGAAATTCTTACCGCAATGAAGAAGGAAGATAAGCCTTTATGATAGGGCCAAATGCACGGAAGGAGGATCCTTATGAAGTGCATCCAAAACTTGGAGACGATGGAAGTGAAACGTCTATCCGATAAGGAAGCGTTGATCTTCGTCGAAGAGAAGGGCTGGGTCTACATCGCTAAGTCAGTGTGGAGGGCTCAACTTCAAGTCCCGAAGAAGAAAAGGGAAAAGGAGTCATGACCAATCAAGATATAGGTTTCGTGGTCGGGTGGACGTTCGTTGCTGCGTTCGCTATCTACATCAGCTACCTGTTGTGGCTGAATGACCCCCGCCATGTGGAGAGAGTCATGGCGAAGAAGCAGGAGAGAAAGAAAGTAGCCGACATTGTATCGGCTGCTCTACAAGACGCCTGCCATGACGGTAAGCTTACCGCCAAGGTATGGCACAAATACAATAAGAAACTTGCCAAAGCAATGGGGTTGCCCGACATGCTTCCCCGAAAGAAGTTCAACTTGATTAGCGCTTTGATCGCTAGTCGACAACGCCTAGATGCTATGGGCGTGAACATTGGAGAAGGACTGAAGAACCTCAGGAGGCGCCGACCTACCAAAAAGGAGAAGGTACTTCGTGCATTGAAGAAGGTTTAACATCGCACAAACAAAGGAGAGCTTCGCGATGAGACGAGAGCTACTGATTATCCGGGAACCCGGCGAACAAATCCCGGAAGAGTTCAAAACCAAGGCTCTAGCAGAACATCCTACTGCCCTTGGTTATGCTTCACCCCAGGAAGGTTCCCGAATTGATTGGGGACTGTTCACGGGTGATGAGGATGACCTTGTAGCTGCAATCAATCAGTTGGAGACAGCCTACAAGGACGACAGGATCTTCTACCACCTGACCGGAGCTGATGAAGGTGAAATCAATTACGAAAGCCTTCAACCCTTCGAACTCATGTCGTCCGGAAAGGACGACGAGAAGACTACGTTGATGGTGGCCATGACCGAAGGCATCTTCGAGAAGTACGACGATGCCGAGGACAAGGAAAACACCAACGATCTTCGCTTGGTCCAGCAGTATCTGCAGCCCAAGATCGATGCTCTCGCTGATGTGTTGGACAGCGACATCGAGCGAATGTTGTCCAATCTCGCGAAGGACAGAACCAAGATTGAGATGACGGATCATCTTGCTCCTCGTGGTACCGTCATCCTGATACCTTGCAAGGGTCAGGCAATCTCCTTCGCCGAGAATACCCTACAAGGTCAATGGAAATGGGGGTTCGCCACCAAGACTTTAGGCTTCATGCCTGAGACAAAGGTCGAAGCTCCTGCTACCGAAGACAAGCCGTTGACCATGAAGGAGAAGGCTGCTCTCCGCGCCAAAGCTATTCAGGGTACAGCCACCCCTGCCAAAGAAGTGGAAGAGAAGAAGCCCAAGACACCGGAAGAAGAGTTTGCTCCGGTCCTCAAAGACCCTCGGTTCTATATATCGAACGGTCGTCTTAGGGTCAAGCTTCCCCGAACGCAGAGCTTCAAGGAAGGGAAGACCTTCTGGAACAGCCACTGCAAACTGGACACACCAAAGAAGTCGGATGGGACTGTGGATGCTGCAGTCCTCTACCAGGGTTGGGACTTCGAGAAGGATACACAACCCAACTCCTTCCTTTGGGGTACCAAATCTAAGTTAATGGGTGATCCCAAGCCCAAGGAAGCAGAGCACGAACAGGGACCGGCTGTGCCTACAGAGCCTGTACCTACAGAGAAGAAGCCAGAGGTAGAGATGACAATGCACATCCCTGCCAAACAGAAGGAACGATACCTCGAACTGATGAAGGCTGGGGTATTCAGTAAGCCAGTGAGTTTGGAAAAGCTCAAGGCTGACTCAGAGGCAACGCCGGCACCTTCGCTACAGCTCGGCGAGAAGGGGTTCGAAACGTTCCTGTACATGTCGAGGAACGCCAAACTCAAGCTGGGCTCCGAAGTAGGAACCCATACGGTCCTTTGTCTACTTGAAGAAGCTTGTTGCAGACTGCTCGGCCTGTATGGTCAGAAGCCTGCGCAAGAAGCAGTCGCTACTGGTACCAATCCCAATGTTGATAAGCCTGCCCTCACGATGAAAGAGAAGGCAGCGCTGAGAGCTAAGGCAGCGTAGTGTTCCCTTCCCCTGTCCTAATCACGTTCGGGACAGGTAACTGGGTGGGAATATCACGTGGCCGTGGTGCTCCCACCCCTTTTTCCTATTGACAAATTAGTAAAAATGTGCTATATTAATGTTTTTTCTTTCTCTTTAGCTTACCTTCGAGTAAGTGTTTCTCTTTCTTTACTTTCATATACACATAAGGGCGTTAAGGACTTCTTCTTGTTAGTTCATTGAACTACTACGGGAGCTACTAGATGAACAACAATATCACACTCGAAGTGCTCTTGCAAGTCCCCAATAAAGTCCTGGACTTCGGACCTCCAATGTCGTATCCTGTGATCTGTGCGGCATACACAGTGGAGAAACTATCGCTCTGGGAACATGTGACCGAACATTCGTTCGATATGTACGCCATTCGTGCATCTCACATGCCTAAGGCGAGAGCAGAAGGTGTCCTCTACAACCTCTCCGACGATGAAGTAATTAAGCTTGACAAACGTCGAGAGGTTGGTGTAAACTCAGATCGTAAGTTCTTGACTGTCTTCGTCCATCTCAATGGACAGATGACCAAGACACAAGCCTGGGTTTATATCAGTCGCAAGACTATCCTGGAGGAACACTTCCAGTACTCCACCATCATGGATCAGGTTCTTCCTGCCTCCCCTGGGATCAGACAGCCCCAACGAGTGATCGATCCCAATCCCCTCCTCCACAATCGATTCTGCTTCTGTCCTCCTCTCCATGAATATGGATCGGTAGGCATCATAGAAGAGAACATGCGAAAGCATGTGAAGAAGCGCAATCGTCGGACCATCCGTATCCTGAACTGGCGACGTTTCCTGGATGACACCCTCTAAACTGAAAGAACAACACATTCCATGCCCTAAGTGCCCGTCTTCTGATGCTTACTGCATCTACGAGGACGGGCATGGGTATTGCTTCTCATGTAATTACTTTAAACCTAGCCTTGAGGAATTTATTGATTTGTCTTTTACATATGAATACCTCCCATGGCGGGGGGTGACTAGAGCCACAATGGAGGCATACGATGTCAGAACTAAAGTCGACCCAGAAGGTAGACCAATCTCCATTGGATATCGATATCCCGACGGACGATACAAAGTCAGAAGTCTTGACCAAAAGCTATTTCATTGGGAGCCAACTAATGCTCCAGGACAAGTTGGACAAGATGGACGACATTCGACAGGCAACGGACTATTTGGTTCAGACCATTTCACGCCAGGAGCACACAAGTACATCACCATCACAGAAGGAGAACTCGATGCTCTCTCCCTTCACCAGGTTATTAATGGCCCTGTGGTTAGCGTGCAAAGCAGCTCTAGTGCTTGGCGTGACTGTACTAGTGCTAGATCCTGGCTTAATTCTTACGAAAGGATATATCTCGCATTTGATGGCGACCCCGTCGGCAGAGATGCTACGGCAAGCGTGGCCAAGCTTTTTGACTATGATAAAGTCTTTGATGTAAAGTTTACCTCTCGCAAAGATGCCAATGAGTATCTTCAAGCGGGAGAAGGAGAAGAGTTAAAGCGTATCTGGTGGAACTCCAAGAAGTATCTCCCAGAAAATATCACCGCTTCTCTCTCAGACTTCGCCAAGGAACTCCAAGGAGAACCTAAGTGGGGTCTTCCGTATCCCTTCCGAAGGCTAACCGAGATGACTTACGGAATACGTAAGGGAGAAGTAGTCCTAGTAACTGCCCAAGAGAAAGTGGGCAAGACAGAGTTCATGCACTTTCTGCTTCACAATATCTTGAAGGAGACGGACGATGCAGTTGCTGGCCTCTTCATTGAAGAAACAAAGCGGCGAACGCTTCAAGCGATTGCTGGAATTGAGCTTGGGAGACCAGTCCATCTTCCGGACAGTGGTGTGTCCCAAGATCAAGTCATTACGGCTGTCAATTCAGTCATTGGCCGTGATGACCGTCTTCATCTTTACTCTCATACTCGGAGCGATGATCCAGAGGCAATTCTCGACACCATACGATTTCTTGCCGCTGGTTGTTCTTGCAAGTATGTTCTTTTCGACCATCCTGGCATGGCTGTGTTTGGTGGTGGAGACGATCGTGAGCGTCTTGTACTCGACGCGCTCTCCACAAAATCCTCAATGATGGCAAGAGAGTTAGGGTTCGCCCTAATCATAGTGTCACATGTCAACGATCTCGGACAGACCAGAGGGAGTAGGTACGTTGGAAAACTATGTGATCTTCGCATCGATCTCACGAGAGACCCCGCTAACGCAGACCCAAAGATACGAAATATTGTCAGTATTAGCATCCCATACGGGAGATACTGCAGTAATTCTGGACCAGTCGGATCTTATTCGTTTGATACTTGGACACAAAGATATACAGAGGTAGACAATGTCACGTATACCGACGATAATACTCGCACTCCGACAACAACAAGTTGAACAATATCTGTATGCCTACTGTCTTCGTGACAAGGAACTACCGTTCACCCTTCGTGCGATGGTAATCAATCAGTATCGAAAGAAGGTGAGGAGAGAGGCTTATGGATATCAAACTAACTAAAACCAGAGATCGTGCAATATTCGAAGGGGTCTCTGCAAAAGGAACAAGTTTTCTAAGGGTACGTTTCTTTGTAAATATTGATAATCCAATATTGGTAGTTGATATTGAACACTCACAAGACTTAGAACTTTTATTTAGAAGAAATGATTTAACAGTAGAGGATTAACAGCTTTGCTGTACACAATTAAAGGTAATTGTTAAATGGGATTTTCTGAGACAAATGGTTGGAATTCTTTAGCCTATTGGCAGAGTGGTGAATGGCAAGTCATCAAGGAAAGGCTAAAAGATGAGACTCAATACAATCCTGCTCGTTCTGACCTTTTTGCTAGTCTTCGGCTTGTACGTCCAGAGTCCTGCAGAGTGGCGATACTTGGTCAAGACCCATATCCACAACGTAGGCACTGCAGTGGGATTGCCTTTAGCGTCCCCTCCTCTACCAGAGAAGTAGATTGGCCTCCTTCCCTCGTAAACCTGTTTAAGGAATACGAGTCCGATCTACACTACCCCGCCCCCAAAAGCGGGGACCTTTCCAAGTGGTGTGAGCAGGGAGTACTGCTGTGGAACGTGTTTCCCAGTTGTGCCACAGGCAAGCCCGGCTCACACCATTGGGATGAATGGACATTTCTCACCCAAGAGATAGTTGAGCTTCTCGACAAACAACATATCGTTTTTGTCTTACTTGGTCGTAAGGCTCAAGAGTTTAGCAAATTCATCAGTTTAAGCCCTATCATACATACGTCGCACCCTTCTCCGATGGGTGTGAAGTACGGTTTCTTCGGTTCTAGAATATTCACCAGAGTAAATGGTGAGTTAGTTAGGTTAGGGAAAGGTCACATCGACTGGAGGCTGTGATGAAAAAGCCACACAAGGGTGAAATCCATAGTTGGTTCATCTGGAAATCCCCAAAGTCCAATAAGTACGTCATCTTCGGACATCCTGTGGGCCATCCTGATTTCGTCAATAGCAATTGGATCAGGACCTCGGCTGTCGTCAATCGTATCGACAATGTGGTGGAAACGGAGAACAGTTTCTACACGTTAGTTGGAGACGAACAACCTCTGCCTGAAATACTTCGTAGGAGGCTATAATGTTCTGCCTCTTCAAGTACGCACCTAGATGTCAAAGCCTAGGGCTCTGTCAGTGTGTCTTCTGTCAAGCTGTAACTATTCAGCTAGAAGAAGGCGGGAATGTTTGGACAATTCTGAAAGTGCGCTTCGGAATTAGTTTATCAGGAGAGAGCCATGGGCAATCACAACGTACTAATAACGAACCCGAAGGGAGAGAGAAAACTACACTTCGTCGAGAACCAGACTAGAGATGTCTGTGACAAATGGATGGAAGAGTACGGTCCTGCTCCTGTAGGTTGGATGTATCAGATTACCAACCTCAATCGGAAGAAGAGGACCCTTCCGGAATGCATTCTTTTGACGGGCTTTTCGAAAGACGGATCCTTCGTCGCCCAAACGAAGGCCAGACACAAGACCAACAATGGTTGGTATTCTGTTCGAATGGCTAAACGAGACCTACGGAAGCAAGGAGCTTCCTGGTTCTCCCAAGAGAAGGTGTGGCAAGATGGTGAAGATAAATCGGATGTGCAGACATGATCAAGGCTTCTACCTCTGTACCTCTGCAAACAGTCCTTATCCTGGGGCTTGGTATTGCAACCATCTATGTGGTTATTCTCTTAATTTTGATCCATGCAAGTACCCCGACGGGGTAAGCTATACTACCAGTCCTAAGGTTGACAAACCTCAATCTTTAATGGATCGGGATGAGAGTGGTAAGCTCAAAGGTCGCTTCTAGTGTAGGAGTGCGTAGCCATGTGTAGTGAGTTGGCAAGACTATCCAGGATAATCCGTGAGCTGAATTCTGCCAGAGCACGGACAAAAGAACCCCTACTAAAGAGATCTCTAGATGAAGCCCTATTGTTAGCAATAGAGGCATACATCAATAAAAGGGGTGAAAAGCATAGAAAGTACCCTGGAGAGCTACCTACCTACCTAAAAGATAAAATAACTCACCAGTGAGCTTCCTAATGGCTCCTAGGGGCATTCTATGAGGAGTGGACCATGTCGAAAGGAGCCCTACTATTTAATAACGAACAAGAAGAGGAAAATAAAGTGGTTGATTTGAAATTAATAACAGGAGGGAAAGAACCTCCGTCTACAGGTTCTGATTGGTTAAGTAACTTAGAGTTAGGTACAGTATTCTACGCTCAGCATAAAGTAGATAGTCCTAATTATCCTTCTCATGTCCTAGAGTTATTTAGACTTGACAGAAGGGAAGGAAAGGTGGTAATCTTACAGATGGAAAGTCCTTTAGGACCTAAGCGTATACCTGTCAACTCTGTAAGGTTCTGTAATAGATATAGTCTTTTTCATGAAGTTATGGTTATAACTACAGAAGATTTAATTAAAGAACAAGAAGAAAAGGAGATCGCCAATGATGACGGTGATCGGCTTGAACCAGCCACCGGAGATCCGAAAGGAACGGTGGAGTAACATGTTGGAAGCTCGTGCTACGGTGCGGACTTTACGTCATGATCCTAACGAACGAGCCCAGCGTATGGTTGAGATGGATCGTCTGTTCTACAGTCAGACGTTGACCAAGTACGTGACATGAAAAGCGTGACATCACCAGACATGGGAATGTGCGACATGGAGCCTGGGACCATCCTCAGGTTCCATAGTTGTACCCCAGACGATCAGCCCCAACGATATGGTTGGTATTGGTATAACTTTGAGATTATAGGATTACCTATTGAAAGTAGTATTTGACATAGAATGTAATGGTCTTTATAAACCTACTAGTGTTTGGCTAGTAGTGTGCAAAGAAGTGGATACAGGTAAAGTTCATATCTTTAGGAACATTACAGAAGATCGAGTATTGCTTAAAGAATTTAAGGATTTTAGCAAAAATGTCACACAATGGATTGGACACAACATCCTGGAATACGATTTTCCTGTGCTTGTTTCTCTTGGGTGTCTCCCTTCTATTCCTTTGGATAATTGTTGGGACACTCTCATTCTAAGCAGGTTAGTTGATTATTCCCGAGAGGGAGGACATTCCGTAGAACAATACGGAAAGGAGTTTGGCTTAGAGAAGGGAAAGTTTAACGATTGGACTAAGTGGTCCCAAGAGATGGAGGATTACTGTGTTAGAGACGTTGACATTTCTCATCGTATCTTTCTTAAATATCTACACGTTATTAATTCTCCTGATTGGAAATCTGCAATTGCTATGGAGCAGAGATTTCAAATGGTCGTTAACGATCTACATAATAACGGCTTTGGTTTTAATAGTTCAGGTGCTACTACTCTTTTGGATACCGTTACAAAGCAATTAGCTGAATTAGATGAGAAGATACTTAAAGCATTTCCACCTAGAGAGATATTAATTAGGGAATTTACTCCCAAATCAACCAAGTTTGGGACTATCTCCCGTTCTAGTGTGCCGCGGTTACTCCACTCCGAAATCCATAAATATGAAAGTGGAAAAACCTACCGACACACTAGATTAGAACCTTTTAACCCAAGTTCTCATAAACAATTAATTGAGGTATTGAATGAAGCAGGATGGCAGCCTGAAGACAAAACAGTCACCCACATCGACACCGAGCGGGCAATTAACACAAACAGATTTCGAAAGGGCAGTAGAAGCTCTGAGGAAAGCACACGTACCGCCGCCCTACAAAGCGATCTACAATCTAAACTATTGAAGCTACAGAAATTTGGTTGGAAGATAAACGAAACTAACTTAAGTACTTTACCGGAGATTGCTCCGGAACCAGCTAGGCTCCTTGCCAAACGCATCCTGCTTGAGTCACGCCGCAGAACTTTAACAGAGTGGTTGGCCTTGGTACAGGAGGATAACCGCATACACGGTAAGTTCGTCGGCATAGGAGCCTGGACTCATCGAATGGCTCACCAGAAGCCTAACACAGCTAACATCCCCCGCGAGTACAAAGAAGACGGAACCAAGAAGTTACTTGGGAAAGAGATGAGAGAGCTGTGGTGTGCTCCCAAAGACAGGCTTCTGGTGGGCGTCGATGCAGAAGGTATTCAGCTTAGAATATTTGCCCATTACATAGATGACAAGGAGTTCACAGATGCTCTTGTCAACGGAAGGAAGGCAAACAAGACCGATCCACATTCGCTTAACCAGAGAATTCTTGGGCGTGTATGTACAACTAGACAAGCTGCCAAACGATTTGTCTACGCCCTTTTACTCGGTGGTGGAATGGGCAAACTGGCTCAAATACTTGGATGTTCGGTATCCGAGGCGAAGGAGAGCCTTGATCGTCTATTGCAGAGATATACCGGACTCGCCAGAATGCGCAAGACAGTCTTTCCAGGCGATGCACGGAGGGGCTATTTTATCGGATTGGACGGAAGATCTGTTCCCATCCCAGGTGAGACCCAGCGCGATCGGGAACATCTATGTATGTCTGGGTATCTCCAAAATGGCGAAGCTATTATCATTAAACGAGCTTCAATCATCTCAGATGATCAACTCGCAATGGATAAGAAACTCAAGAGGTGGATGTTCGTAGATATAGTACATGATGAATTACAGTCTGAAATAATAAAAGATATGGACTTTGCCATTAGATGTGCTAATATACAGGCAGAGGCTATTGTACAAGCAGGAAGGGATTACAACTTGAGATGCCCCATGGCAGGGAGCTACTGGAATGACGATGCGCAGGAGTTAACGATTGGAACAAATTGGTACAAAACACATTAGGAGATAAAATGATTAAAGAAGGTGATTTGGTATTTCTCAAATCTGGCGGTCCAGAGATGACTGTCGGTAAGATTGAAGATGAAATGGAATTTTATTGGTTAGCGTATAGAAAGACAGGTAGAAAGCTTGCTACCTGCTATTACTGGTATGAAGAGAAGAGCAAAGATCTTCTATACGGTTACATTAGGGAGAAATGTCTTTATATCTCTACTCTAGAACTATCTCAATCCTTTGAAGGAGAAATTAAATGATTTACGTAGTCAACGTTGATGTTGAGATTGAAGCTTCTAATCCCATCGCAGCAGAAGATTTGGTAATGGAAGTATTTGAGGTAGATCCGATTTTTAGAGGTTTTACAATAAAAGGAGTTGAAGAATTATAATGCCTGCAAGAAACGTAGAGTGGTATTATTTTCAAGGGAAGTCTAGTTGGGCTAAGGTTCAACAACCTGACCTTGAATTCAAGAATTGGAATATTAGGGTTTACTTGAAACCTGAGTCCATTGATTTATTTAATAAGTTAAAGGAACCGGAGGGTGATGTAGAAGGTATCCTTAATGAATTAAAGGAAGATGAGGACGGTAAGTTCGCTACCTTTAGGAGACCTATGGTTAAGAACTGGGGTAGGGGTGATGAACACATGACTCCTCCGGAAGTTCTTGATGCTGATGGAGAGGTTTTATCTAAAGATAAGCTGATAGGTAACGGTTCGGATGTCACCGTTAAGGTGGAATGCTACAAGTTTCGTAAACCATTTAAGAAAGGAATGGGCAAAGCGATTCGATTAGTGGCAGTACGAGTAGATAACTTAGTTCCATATTCCAGAGAAGATTATACACCAGAACAGGAGAAAGCAGTACAGGGATTAGATGGCCAACCAAAACAACTATTTTAAATCACTAAAGCTGTGTGTACTGGTCGTATAAAGCACACAGAGCCCGTGGTCAGCACTACAAGGTACGATTTGATGGTGTACCGACGCGACGGGCATTAATTCATCAGGAGGACATCCATGTTAATCCGGATTGAAGCTCCTCACTTCGTAGCAGGTATTGTTTACGAAAATGAAGTAATAATCCGAATTGCACCAATCATTAAGTATATGGATACTTGGTTCATATCGAATGTAATCTCCTACTGTAATAAAAAAGGTTACAAGTACCAAATATTTGATTAG